>Ga0163150_10001567_pt1 | contig 38034 bp, 35 predicted proteins | sample OliLakLV19P2IB_FD_148628 | JGI IMG/M metagenome (GOLD analysis project Ga0163150, IMG submission 148628) | Freshwater microbial mat bacterial communities from Lake Vanda, McMurdo Dry Valleys, Antarctica - Oligotrophic Lake LV.19.P2.IB | ecosystem: Environmental > Aquatic > Freshwater > Lake >... | reverse complement strand
GATACGCTGCTGAAGACCGCGAAGGAGCTGCGCATCGCCCCCGTTCCGGGGCTCGTCCTCGAAGCCGCACTCCTCACGCTCTGCGATGCCGCGACGCCGACCAAGCGCCCGGCACCCGCGATCCAGTACATCGCTCCCCCTTCAGCTCCCGTCAAGACTCCCGAAGAACCGCGCGCCGAGAAGCAGCAGATTCCCGCAGCCCCCCCGCCCCCCGTGGCTATCCAGACATCCGCAGGTCCGCTGAGCATCGAAGACATCCGCACGGACTGGCCGGAGATCGTGTCAGAGATGGAACCTGCGGCGGCCCGCATGTCGCTCAAAAACGGCGTGCTACATGCAGTCGCGGATAATATCGTCACGCTCCGCTTCTCGTCCACCTACCACCGCGACAAAGTGGCTGCCCAGGAACACGCGCACAAGCTCGAAGAACTGATCATGAACCGCACGGGCAAGCAGGTCCGCGTGAAGTGCGTCCTGGAGAGCGACGTCCACTCCCCCGCACCCCTTCCCGATTCCGAGAGTGTCGATCTGGCGGCTGCGGCCATGGATGTGTTTTAATGTCGCCATGGATCTCACTTCCCAGAAGCAGCAGACGCGGCGCGCGATGAAGGAACGCATGGAGAAGATGAAGGAAAGCGAACGCCAGGCCGAGAGCCGCAGCGTCGTCCGGCGCGTGCTTGAGAACTTTCCCGAGGGCGCTCACACGGTCTGCGCCTACTATCCGATGCGCACCGAAGTCGACATCGTCCCGCTGCTCGAGGAACTGCTCAACAGGGGGTGCGAACTCTATCTCCCGCGCGGCGCCAGGAAGGGATTCGAATTCTGGCAGGTCCTGTCCCTCGATGAGCTGGTGCCCGGACCCTTCGGCGTCCTCGAACCCACCGACGACACCGTGCTCCTCGACAAGGAAGACATCGAATACGTCCTCGTGCCCGGGATCGCCTTCGATCAGAACGGCAACCGCATGGGCCGCGGGAACGGCGGCTACGACACGTGGCTCAATCACGTCCGCGCGCAGAACAACACCGCGGAGATCTGGGGTCTCTGCCTCGACAGCCAGGTGCTGCGCGAGATTCCCATCGAAGCCCACGACGAGAAAATGGACGTGCTGGTGACGCCCCGGGAAGCAAAAAGGTTCATCTGATATTGCACGCTCCGCGGCCGCGGAGTATACACAAGACGCACTCACGAACGTTCCATCCCCATCCCCGGTACCCCCTTCATACATGCCTATTTTTGATGCCCTCGAAGCACAGGATCCCGCTATCCACGCGGCGCTTCTTGGCGAGATGCAGCGGCAGATGGACGGTGTCGAACTGATCGCGTCGGAGAACTACATCTCCCCTGCGGTCATGGAGGCGATGGGCAACGTGTTCAACAACAAATATTCGGAGGGATATCCGGGCAGGAGATACTACGGCGGGCAGGAATATACCGATATCATCGAGAGCCTCGCGATCGAACGGGCGAAGAAACTATTCAACGCCGGCCATGCCAACGTGCAGCCCCATGCAGGCGCGCCCGCCAACGTCGCGATGTACTTCGGGCTGCTTGAGCCGGGTGACACGATCATGGGCATGGATCTCAGCCACGGCGGACACCTGACGCACGGCCATCCCGTCACCTACCTGACGAAGATCTTCCGGTTCGTCCGCTACAAGATGAAGGATGTGGAGACCGGCGAAATCGATTACGCCGAAATGCGGCAGACGGCGCTGCGCGAAAAACCGAAAATGATCCTCGCGGGCTTCTCCGCGTATCCGCGCGAGCTCGACTACGCGAAGATGAAAGCGATCGCGGACGAAGTCGGGGCCGTGGCAGTCGCCGACATGGCGCACATCGCGGGGCTCATCGCGGGCAAGCAGCTGCGCAACCCCTTCGACGACGGGTTCGATGTCATCACCACGACGACCCACAAGACGCTGCGCGGACCGCGCGGGGGCATGATCATGACGCGCGAAGCGGAGCTGGGAAAGAAGATCGATAAGTCGGTCTTTCCGGGTTTCCAGGGCGGGCCGATCATGCAAATGATCGCGGCCAAGGCAGTCGCGTTCGGCGAGGCGCTGCAACCGGAGTTTCAGACCTACGCCGCGCAGATCATCAGGAACAGCAAACACCTGGCCACGTTCTTCATGGATCACGGCGCCAAGCTCATCACGAACGGCACGGACAATCATCTCATGCTCGTCGACTGCATTCAGTCCTTCGGTATCCCCGGCGGCGAGGTCGAGACGACGCTCGATAAGATCGGCATCACCCTCAACAAGAACATGATCCCCGACGACACGCGCAAGCCCATGGACCCGTCGGGCATCCGCCTCGGTACGCCCGCCGTCACGACGCGCGGCATGCGCGAAGCCGACATGGATACCCTCGGTCAGTACATGCTGCAGGCGATCGATAAGCGCAACGACGAAACCGCGCTGAGATCACTGCACGCCGAGGTGCGCAGCTTCTGCCGGAAGTTCCCGGTTCCGGGAATCGCATAAAAAAACCGGTTGAGCAAGATGTGGGGACGAGAAACCCTACACTGCACAACCGGTCCGGGCGTCCCTGCCCTACGGCAATTTCGACGGACTACGACCATAACAATACCGTGGCAACAATGACGATAAGGACCGAGAGACACAGTGCGAAAAGCATTGCGAACATCCATCTACTTCCCTTTTTTGCATGAGAAGCGCGCGGATCGTCGAAGTACTCTTCATCAAGCGGCAACGGATCTATCGCCGGATGCCTGAACCGGCGGGCGTCCATCTGAAGCTCTTTTCAATGAGCAGGGGGGAATATACAAGCCACGTCGGCCTGTACGATGCGCGAATCCTACGCTTCAGCCGGATCTATTGTCGAGATCCGAGCAACGGATAGAATGGTGATTCTATGAGCGCATTCCTCACCGTCGCCATCGTGCACCTGCTTGCGGTCATGAGTCCGGGGCCTGACTTCGCGATCATCACGCGCAATAGTCTGGTCTACTCACGCCGGACAGGTATGTACACCGCGATTGGTCTCGGCTTCGGCATGCTGCTGCATACCACCTACTGTCTACTGGGCATCGGTCTCATTATCAGCAATTCCATCGTCGTTTTCACTACCATCAAATGGGTCGGCGCACTGTACCTGATCTGGATTGGCTGGAAGTCACTCACGGCGAAGCATGTCCCCACATCAGACACTGTAGAGGAGAAAGAACAGGACATTTCCATCCTGCAGGCTCTGCGCAACGGATTTTTGTGCAATGCCCTCAATCCCAAGGCAACACTGTTCGTGCTCGCGCTCTTCACGCAGGTGATTGATCCCGCGACACCCCTCATGGTGCAGGCAGGCTACGGTATCTACATGGGCGTGGCGACGGCACTGTGGTTCGTCCTGGTTGCTTCCATCTTCTCCCTCGCTCCGATCAAACGGGTATTCAGGCGGATCCAAACTGTCGTTGAGCGCGCCATGGGTGTGGTACTGATTGCGCTGGGAATCAAGATCGCTCTTGATGAATAGCTTCGTTAAACAAAAAATCCCATCACCCTAACGCAGCTAACGAAGCTTATGAAGCTAACGAAGCTCTCATCAACTACTCCGTCTTACACGCGTTGCAGCCGTCTCCTGCCGTGCCGTTGCCGTCATCGCACTGCTCGGTCGAGGCTTTGATGCCGTCGCCGCAGTAGGGCGTGATTTCGCAGGAACTCGGCGTCGATCCCGTGCAGGTGTAGTTGGCTTCGACTTTGCAGGAAGCGGAACATCCGTCGCCGCCGACGCCGTTGCCGTCGTCGCACTTCTCGACAGCAGCTTTGGTCCCGTCGCCGCAAACCGCGAAGCACTCGCTGGGCTGGCCGTAACACGTGTACCCCGCCTCCGCCGCGCACGCGGACGAACATCCGTCACCGGAGATCGTGTTACCGTCATCGCAGGTTTCTTTGAGGAGCACGAGCTTGTCGCCGCAGGACGCCTTGATCGGACCTCTGGACACGGATCCACCCCCCTCCGTCACCGTCGAACCTGTATTGCGGCGCGTGCTGGGTCTCACGATCACTTTGCGCTGCACCCCGCGCATCACACGCTTTTTTGCGGGCGACATGCGCCTGCTTGACTGCGAAGAAGCACTCGACGTCCGGAGAATCAGAGCCTGAAGCACGGACCCATCGTTGTACATGCTTTCGACCGCGACGCTGCCCGCGCCGTAGCCGGCACCGAACGTCAGAGAAAAGACAACCAATGCAGCCGTCGCTATATGGGGTGTGGTGTGTGTGTTTTTCATCTCCTTCAGTATAGCAAAAATCGGTTCTTTTGACTATAGCGAGCTTTTAGCAAGCCTATGCGACTAATTGTTCTTCTCCGTGTCTGGGGGCCAGCATCTCGCTCTGCATCGTCACGTCTTCGGCTGTCAATTCTGCTTCCGGCTCCGGTTCGCCTTGCAGCGTCAAACCTCTGGACGCCAGTCCCGCCTCCAGTTCAGTCACTATCATCTCAGCATCCGCCACAGCGAATCGATCGAGTCTGCCGTTGTATGCCGCCTCGGCAGGAGCTTGTTCCAAAGGAATGCCTTTTTGCAAAATAACATCGGAACTGCGCCGGATAAAATCACTGACCTGGAAGAGCACTTCGCTCCGCGATTCAGGCAACTGTCCGAGAATTCGCCAACCAATTCCCTCGTTGCCGAGTAGTTCCTTTGCCAGCTCACTCTGTGCCAGATCCGACACCGGTGTCAGTGCATACTCATGCGCATTCCCGATCACCGCAATGGGCTGGTCATGCGCCGGCTGCGGTTGTTCATGCGCGCCTACCCATTCTTTCGCCGCATGAATGTTTTCCTGCAGCTTTCTGATTTCCGCTTGTCTGTGAAGAACCGCCGTTCCCAAATATCCGATGTGCGCCTTTTTTTGAAAAAGCTCTTCGGCAGGTGTCAGCTGCCTTGTCTTGTTCCCCTCCCCGGCAATTGTGGTCCTCTGCATAGAGCAATTAACATTGTCCGCTTGTCTTTCTGGAAGTCAATGAGCATTCCGGCATAGAAATTTGATAGTATACGCCCGTGAAGCAAATCCAGAAGAGTCTTGGTCATGCCGTCAGGGGTCTCAAAGAGGCACTGCTTCTCGAGCGCAATTTCCGGCTGTTTCTGATCGTGTACGTCGGCGTGCTGCTTCTCGGCATCGTCATGCGACTGCTCGTGTGGGAGTGGCTGGCGCTCATCCTCGCGGGCGGCTTCTTCCTCGCGGTCGAACTCCTCAACACCGTCGCCGAACGTCTCGCGGATATTCTCGACGATCAGCACAAAGTCCTCGGACGAAAGAGTTATCACAAACAGATCCGGATGTGCAAAGATGTCGCAGCGAGCGCTTCGCTCCTGAGTCTTCTGACCGTCATGGCCGTGACGGTGCTGGTGTTCTGGCCGTACGTGAAATTGTATGTAGCGTAGAGCGCAAAGCGCAGAGTAGAGAGAATAAGGAATAATTTTTCATAAAAAATTTCCATAAAACTCTCTGCGCTCTCTGTTTTACTCTTTGCGCTCGCCTTTTTTCGCCTTCTCGACTGCATCCAGCATCCCTTTGCTCGGCGGCGGGACTCCGCCGCTCGCAGCGAGCTTCTGCTCGAGGGCGCTGAGTTGCGTCTGTTCCTCCGCTGCCAGTGTCTCGCCGAGCATGACGCGCTTGCGCAGCGCGTTGAATTCGTTCGTCCACATTTCACGGTCGCGCCAGATGCGGTACTCATCGAGCTTCATGCCTTTTGCTTTGGCTTTTTTGCGCTCTTCCTCTTCCTTCTCCTTCGACTTTTCGGCCTGCTTGGAGGCAGTCTTCGCTTCCGATGCCGATGCCGCCCAGCGCATGATCTTCTCCTCCACGACTCCCCGCTTCGCGGCGTACCGTTCGCGGCTGAGCTCGCGTAGGATCTCGACGCGCTTGTCGTCCTGCTCGAGCGTCGGCGGCGCGAGCGTGGCGACGGAGAACGGTTTGCTGGGGATACCGTCGATCATCAGACGCATGTAGGCGTGGTACTTGGGGAGACTGAGAATATCCTTTGGCGTCACCATTTCCTCGAACTGCATGCTGATTTCCTCGGCGTCGTCCGAACCGACCTGGAAGCTGACGAGCGTGCCGACGTTGCCGAACACCGCGTCACGGAGACTTGTATCGCCCTGGCCGATAGTCAGTTGTCCTGTGTACTGATGGGCCATCGTCAGCGCCAAACGGTACTTGCGGGCCTCGGAGAGGATCGTCGCGAATGACTTGGTCGCGAAATTCTGGAATTCGTCGACGTATAGATAGAAGTCCCGGCGCTCCTTCTCTGGAATGTCCGCGCGGCTCATCGCGTCGATCTGGAACTTGGTCACGAGCATCGAACCGAGGAAGGCCGACGTATCCTCGCCGAGTTTTCCCTTCGAGAGGTTCACGAGGACGATCTTCCCGCTATCCATCGCGTGGCGGACGTCGAGCGTCGAGCGCACCTGTCCCACGATGTTGCGGATGAGCGGGGTCGTCAGGAGCTGTCCGATCTTGTTCTGAATCGCCGCAACCGCCTCTGTGCGGTACTTGTCGCTCCAGCCCGCATATTCGGCCTCCCAGAACGCCTTCACGACGGGGTCGGTGATCTTGGAAACCATCTTTGCCCGGAATGTATCATCTCCGAACATTCGCAGGATGCCGAGCATCGAGGATCCTTCGTTTTCGAGAAGCGCGAGGAGCGTGTTGCGGAGAATATGCTCCATGCGTCCGGAGAACGCCTCGGGCCAGAGCTTCGTGAAGACGCTCATGAGACCCGACGCGACGAGTGACCGGTGATCAGGGTTGGGAGCCTCGAGCATGTTGAACGACAGCGGGAAATCACGGTCCGCGGGATCGAAGAGAATGACGTCGTTGCTGCGGCTCTTGGGAATGAAGCGCAGGATGGCCTCGATAAGATCGCCGTGCGGATCGATGACGCCGATGCCCTTGCCGCTCTGGATATCACTGAAAATCATATTCTCGAGGAGCGTGGACTTCCCCATACCCGTTTTTCCGATGATGTAGACGTGGCGGCGGCGGTCGTCGGGGCGGATGCCGAATTGCATGCGCTGGCCGTGGAACACCGACTCGCCGAGGACTGTCAGGTTCTCCTCTTTATCCGTCACGTTGGGGACGGGAAGATTCACGGGCGGCTCGAGTTTCTTGCTGATCACCCAGTCCATGTTCGGGGTCTTCACGAGAATATTGGGGATGTGCCACAGCGTGGCGACTTCCTCGGCGGAAAGAATGTACGGCGGCGAGGTGAATTCGGTCGGAATGTGCGCATGCTCGCGGATCGCACTCATCTTGAATCCGTTGCATTGCGGCAGCGTGAACTGCCGGAAACTGCTCGCGATTTCCTCCAGCTTGGCAGCCCCTTCGGCGCGGCAGCTTGCGGGTATGATGACGCTGATCCTGACGCTTCCCATGAAGATCAGACGGTTCACTTTATCCGCGGCGGCCGAGATGCTGTCCTCGCGTTCGTGGCTGCGCATGCTCGCCTTGGCCACGTCGTCATCGTGACTCCCTTCCGACACGATATCCTGGCCGGTGAGGAGAGAAACGCTCAGCTTGGGCGAGAGTTTTGAAAACCACACTCTCCAGCCTCCGAGAAGACAATCGACGGGCAGAAGCGCCAGTCTGCGCCATCCGTGCGCGAGATGCACGCGCGTGAAGAGCCGGCCGTAGGCCGGCCAGTGTTTCGAGAGTCCTTTTTCGAGAAACGGAATGAGTTTGAGTGCACGCTTGCGGAAGTGCGCGGATGCAATCGGATGGATCATGACCTGCACGTGGCCGCGCATTCCCGGCTTGGGATAGCGGACGAGCGCGGATGTCACGCCGGCGATCGTATCGACGCTCTGGCGGCTGACGAGATCGATGAACTGCGGATGCCGCTTGATCGGGAAGACTTCGGGCTCCGTGAATTCCAGATCAGCACACAACACGATTTCGCCCTCCTTCGGCTCGAAGGCCGAGGGCTTGATCATATCGATTTCTGCGTCGGGATACTGGCCGTAGATCTGGCTCTCGATGAGAGCGGCGGCCTGTTTGGTGCTGCGGGTGAAGAGTGCGATTTTGCCTTCGGCCATACCGATCTCCAATGAAATATGACCGTTCGCCCCGCGCAGCGAATGCAGCGTCGAGAGCGCCGTCTCCATCATGAGCGGTCCTCGTCCGGCACTGATTTCGTCCGGGTCCGGAAGACTCGGGCGGATGCGCAGTAGTGTGAGATCCAAAGACATTCAGGAGCGAAGTAAGTCGGCCACGAGCTCGAGTGCCACGGTATTATAAGCGTAATCCATACGCATGGGTCCGAGGATGCCCATCACGCCGTCTTCCCCGCGCAGACTGAAGCGCATCACGAGCATGCTGCAGCTGTGAATCTGCGGGAGCAGATCCTCTCCCCCGATGTAGTAGCGCACTTTGTCGTCGGTCTTGATGTGATCGATGAGATCCGTGAGACGGTGCTCGAGCACCTCGACGACGCCCGTCGCCATCAGCGGATTGATCTGGAATTCCGGCTGACGCAGCGTGTTGGCAAGCCCCATATAGTACACGCGCTCTTTGTGCGGTACGGTGGCAAACGCGATGTTCGGGATCATCTGCGACAGCAGCGCGACGGCTTCGTACACACGCTCCTGATCCTTGCGCTGGAAGTACTGCTCCTTGAGCGACTCGAAGTGCTTGCGGACTTTGAGTTCGTGGGTGCCCGGCTCCATGAATTCCTTCACGTACGTCCGGTAGCCCTTCGCCGTCGGGATGCGCCCGGCCGAAATATGGGGCTGCTCGAGAAATCCTTCGTCTTCGAGAGTGCTCATCTCATTGCGAATGGTCGCGGACGACACAGTGAACGTCCCCATCTCCAGAAGCCTCTTGCTCCCGACCGGAAGCGCGGTTTCGATGAATTGATCGATGATCGCAGCAAGGAGCTTTGCCTGGCGCGTATTCATGGTCTGAGTATAGCACTCTTGGCAAAAGAGTGCCAGAGATCGGGCGTTTCTCTTAGGTATTCTTTCTCATTTCTTCCGCGAAGCGAATCTCCAGTTCGCCCCCTTCCGGCGGACGGCGGATAGCACGGTGCGCTTCGGACACAACGTGCACGGCGGTCGCCGCGGCCTCCGTCATGAGTTGCCTGCTCAATTCGCCGAGACTGAGACTTGTTGCATCAAGCAGACGCTTCCGGTGATCATTCATCGGCACTTTGAAGTCCGCGATGGCGCACGGGATGTCGCGCACCTGCACGTCGGTTCTCATTCTGCGGAACTCCCGCTTGAACTTGGAGGCAGCACGCCAGGGAGCGGGTGAAAAATTGTGCGTGACCGCGACGACATTCCTCTCATCCACATCCTCAAACAGTTCTTTCACTTTGCTCCTGATCCCGCGAACTTCCTGCAGCGTACAGCGCGAAACCGGATGACACAGAACCTTCTGCATATCGAGTCTGATCACTCCGCGCTCGTTGAGAATGCTCAGCAGATTGTGCTGAAAATTCGCGCCGTTGATGACGTCAGTCTGCACCCGGGGCAGACTGGGATTGTCGGTGAACTGTTTCCACGTATGGCCTTTCCATCCTTCGAACAATCCGACCGTCACGTCTTCGCCGTAACTTTCCAGATGTTCCGCGATCCATGCTGCCACCATTCCGCGCTGCGCGTTGCACCGGGCGTTGGCAGACAGGTTCAGCAACGCGTTTTCGAGGCCCGTATGTTTGTCATGGAGACCCTCGTCTTCCACTGCTTCGATCTTGGCCGGTCCGATGAACATCGGGACAACGAGCGTTTTGGACATGGAGGAAAGTATACAAAAAGAGACAAATGTTGCAATTTGTATTGATTCGAATCCGCTTACGCCTTCTTGGCGTTGCTCTTCTCCATGCGGCTCTTGAAACGGTCGATGCGGCCGCCGCGGCGTTCTGCCAGCTGCTTGCCCGTGTACACCGGGTGGCACAAACGGCAGGTTTCCACCGTCTGTTCCGGGACCGTGCTTGGGATCATGTAGATGTTCCCGCACGTCGTGCAGGTTGTTTTGGCGTCCTTATGCATGGTTGGGTGAATTGCGGCTTTCATTGCTCGGGAATATACAGGAGAATTTTGGGCATGCAAGCGACAAATCACTCTATTATGCCGGTTTTACCGCTCCCCGGAGGGCGCTCCTTTACGGGATAATCAATGATCCAGCTCCTTTTGTTGAAATCCGCAATATGCCTGTCGATCATGGCCGCCTGGGCCGCAAGCTCCATCTCTTTCCGATCGAGGTCCGCACTCCGGCTGCGGCGCGCCTCATCGCTCATGACGAACAAATCGGCTCCGTAGAGCATGCTGTCATTCGCCAGCTCATTCAAGCCATTGATGTAATCCTTTAGCGACTCTGTAATGGCTTGAGATTCACGAATTTCGATTCCGAATTCGGCAAACGGAAGGACCGCTGACGCGCCGGCAACCACGCCGCACAACGCCAGCCGGATTTTTCGCAGGGTCCTGTCGAACTCCGTGACACGCTTCCTGATTCCGGGTGCCTTTTCACGGGGCAGAATTTGGTGCAGGTTTCCTTCGCGCACCGTTTGAATGAAAATCCCGGGCGATGCATCCACCCGGCGAATGATGCGGAAAATTTCTGAGGAGCGCGTGACCCTCTCTTGCTCGCCTACCTCAGGATTGCTGGAGATAGCCAGACGGTCGCCCAGTCGCACATCTTCATGCAGATAGCCTTCGGATTCCTTCCTGAGTCGGTGGCCGTTGATCATGGCCTGCACGTTGGATTCCAGCATTCTCACGCCGTACGGATAATCGGCGGCTTTCAAAATGACCGGAAGAGCGATGTCCTCCGCATGCGTTGCTTCATCCCTCGGGCGAATGTCGTTTTCCATTGTGTAATTTTATACTACATTACATCCTAAACGTCCAGATACCGCGGCGCATAAAAAACCCGCCGAAGCGGGTTTTTCCTATCTTCTTTTATGCCTTCACCTCCTTCTTCGCTTTGCGCTTCGAGCTCTTCGCAGCTTTTTCCACTTTTTCGGCCTCTTCGAAGAGTTCTTCCATCTCCCCTTCGCGCTGGTTCTCCGCCGCCTCGAGGATCGCCTTTTCCGCTTCCTCATCATGCATGACGACGCTCATCGTCGCGACCTTGTCACCGCCGTCGAGACGCATGACGATGACGCCCTGCGTGGCGCGACCGCGGGACGGAATATCCGAGAGTGCCATGCGGATCGCCTGCCCCTGCTTGCTGATACAGAGCAGATCCCCCTTAGCCCCTTCCTCCAGTACCACGCCGCCGACGATATCGCCGGTACGCGCGGTCAGCTGCGCGGCCTTTACGCCCGAGCCGCCGCGTCCCTGGAAGCGATACTCCGTCACCGGACTCATCTTGCCCAGCCCGTTCTCCATAACAACGAGCAGTTTGCTGATCTTGGGATCGCGGATCACGCCCGCCTCCACCACGCGGTCGTTGTCAGCGAGACGGATGCCGTAGACGCCGGCGGCGGCGCGGCCCATCGGGCGCACGTCGTCCTCCTTGAAGCGGATGGCCTTTCCTTTCCTACTGACGATGAGAATCTCGCTCGTGCCGGTCGTCGTGACGACCCACTGCAGATCCTCGCCTTCGGGCAGCTTCTGGGCGATGAGTCCCGAGCGTCGGATGTTCGTGAACTCACCGACTTCCGTGCGCTTCACGGTGCCTTGATTCGTCACCATGAAGAGGAACTTTGCTTGCGAGAGATCCGCCTTGAGGATCGCGGTGATGCGCTCCTCGGGTTTGAGCTGCAGGATGTTGATGATCGCCTGGCCGCGCGCGATGCGGCCTGCCTGCGGAAGTTCGTACGCGGGCATCTGGAACACGCGTCCGGTGTTGGTGAAGAAGAGAAGATCGTCGTGATTCATGACGTGGAGCATCGAGAGCACCTCGTCGTCGTCCTTCACGTCGGCGCCCTTGATCCCCTTCCCGCCGCGGTGCTGCGCGCGGAACTGGACCGGGCTGAGGCGCTTCACGTAGCCGCTGCGCGTCAGGGTGACGATCATCGGAGCATTCGGGATCGTGTCCTTCGCGCTGAATTCCCCCGCGGCGTTCGGCACGACGGCCGTGCGGCGGTCGTCTCCGTACGTCTTTTTGATCTCGATGAGATCATTGCGGAACACGTCGTCGATCTTCTTCTTGCTGCCGAGGATTTCCTCGCACTCCTTGATGAATTTCATCGTCTCCTTCAATTCGTCCTCGATCTTCTTGCGCTCGAGACCCGCGAGCGTCTGCAGACGCATGTCGAGGATCGCGTTCGCCTGGATATCGCTGAGTTTGAACTTCTTCATGAGGTTATCCCTCGCGTCCTCGCGCGCCTGGCTCTTCTTGATTGTCTCGATCACGGCGTCGATGTTGTCGAGCGCGATGGTCAGTCCTTCCAGCACGTGCGCGCGCTCCTTGGCGCGGTCACGTTCGAAGGTGATGCGGCGCGTGATGACGACGCGGCGATGATCGATGAATACCTGCAGCATTTCCTGCAGGTTCATGAGACGCGGCTGGAGGCCGTCCGCGAGGGCGATCATGTTGTAGCCGAAGCTCGTCTGGAGGTCGGTATGCTTGTAGAGCTGGTTGAGAATCTTCTGGGGGTAGGCGTCCTTCTTGAGTTCGACGATGATGCGGATGCCCTCGCGGTCGGACTCGTCGCGGATATCGGAAATGCCGATGATGATCTTGTCGTTCACGAGCTGTGCCATCTTCTCGATCATCGTCGACTTGTTGACCTGGTACGGGATTTCGCTGACACGGATGTGGAACCGGCCGTTGGACGATTCCTCGATCTCCGCCTTGCCGCGCATCATCACCGAGCCGCGACCTGTCAGGTACGCCTGCTTGATCGCCTCCTTGTCATAGATGATGCCGCCGGTCGGGAAGTCCGGCCCCTGGATGAACTTGAGGAGGTCTTCGACCGTCGCTTCGGGCTCGTCGAGGAGATGCACCGTCGCGTTGATGAGCTCGTGGAGGTTGTGGGGCGGAATGTTCGTCGCCATACCGACGGCGATGCCGACGGTACCGTTGAGCAGGAGGTTCGGAATCTTGGCCGGCAGCACGGACGGCTCCTTGCGGGAGGCATCGTAGTTGGGCACGAAGTCGACCGTGTTCTTCTCAATGTCGGCGAGCAGTTCGTCGGTGATGCGGGCCATTTTGGATTCCGTGTAACGCATGGCCGCTGCGCCGTCTCCGTCGATCGAACCGAAGTTGCCCTGTCCGTGCACCAGCGGATAGCGCATCGAAAAACTCTGCGCCATACGCACCAATGATTCGTAGATCGCGGAGTCGCCGTGCGGGTGGTACTTACCCATCACGTCACCGACGATGAGGGCGGACTTGCGGAGTTTGGCACCGGACCGCAGACCGAGTTCGTTCATGCCGTACAGAATGCGGCGGTGGACCGGCTTGAGACCGTCACGTGCATCGGGCAGAGCGCGCGCGACGATGACGCTCATCGCGTAGCTGAGATAGCTCTCCTCCATTTCCGTCACGATCGGGCGCGGAGCGATCCGGCCGATGCTGTTGAGGGACTCGCCGAGCGGTGGCTGCTCGGGGTTGGGGGTCTTGGAGGTATCGTTCTCTGCCATACGAAAAAGGTGCTGAAATAGGTTGAAAAGAGTGTAGCGAATGTTCCCGCAAAGGAAAGACGCTGCGACTGCTTTTCTGCGATCTTGCAGAATGTTTATGCAAGAAAATAATATTTTGTCCACTGCACGCCGACGCTATAAGCTGGCGGTCATGTTATCGATCATCGCGACGCCCATCGGCAATCTCGGTGATATCACGACGCGCGCGATCGAAACGTTGAGCGGGGTATCTGCCATCATCTGCGAAGACACGCGCGTGACGGGCGGACTCCTCCATCAATTGGGACTCCCCAAGAAAAATCTCATCAGCATGCACGGCTATACCGATCCAAAGAAGGTCGACTTGGTGATTTCGCGTTTAATTCAAGGCGAACATATGGCGCTCGTCAGCGACGCCGGAACCCCGGGCATATCCGACCCCGGGTATGCGCTGGTCAGCCGCTGCAGGGCAGAAGGGATCATCCTTCAAGTTGTCCCCGGCCCCTCCGCTTTCCTCGCCGCACTCAGCGCGTCCGGCCTCCCGATCAATCACTTCCTCTACCTGGGATTCTTGCCGCTCAAAAAAGGCCGCAAGCGTCTGCTGCTGACCTTCGCCGAGACGCCGCACACGATCGTCTTCTATGAGTCCGTACACCGCATCGAGAAGACCCTGCACGAACTCGCCGACGTCCTCGCGGCACAACCCGACCGCCCGATCGTCATCGGACGCGAACTGACGAAGTTGCACGAGGAAGTGGTGTCGACGACCGTCAGCGGACTTCCGGGCATCGCGGGCAACATCACCAAAAAAGGCGAATTCGTCGTGGTCGTCGGCGCGTATAAGGAGACGGCATCCGACGACGAATGAGCACGCTCGATGACACGCTGGCGCTCTACGACTACGTATTCCCGCCGGAGCTGATCGCCCGCGAACCCGCGCACCCGCGCGACAGCGCAAGGATGCTTGTCTACAACCGGAAAACAGAGGTCGTGTCATTCGATACGTTCGCGCATATCTGCGACCACCTGCCACGCAACGCCGTCCTCGTCTTCAACCAGACGAAGGTGATACCCGCACGCATGGAACTGACGAAGGAAACGGGCGGCGTCATCGAAACAGTGTATCTCGGACAGGAGAACGGACTCCTGCGTGTTATGGCATCGGGAAAAATCACTTCTGGCGACAATCTCCGATGGAAGGAGGGACATTTCTTCATCGTGGAAGAGCGAGACGGAAAATTCGCACTGCTCAAACCCTCGTTTCCGCTGAACGATTTCCACACACTCCTGGACCGCTACGGCGAGACGCCGCTGCCTCCCTACATCAAGGACTCCCCGCTCTCGGAGACGGAGCGCCGGACGGAATACCAGACGGTGTATGCAAAGACGGAAGGATCCGTCGCGGCGCCGACAGCGGGCCTGCACTTCACGGAGGAGTTACTCAAAAAGATAACGCAGCATGGATGCGCCGTTCGTTACGTGACGCTGCACGTGAACCTCGGTACGTTTGCACCGGTCACCGAGGACCAGTTGCAGCAGAAAAAACTCCATGAAGAATTCTACGAGATCGACGAAGACACCGCCGCATTTTTGAATACAGCCAAAGCCGAGGGCCGGCCGATCATCGCGGTCGGGACGACGACGGTACGGACCTTGGAATCAGCTGTAGAGACGCGACATGTCGCGTCTCTACGACGATTATCCGGTATGACCGACACCTTCATCACGGAGGACGATACGCTGTCCTTCGTCGACGGTCTGGTGACGAATTTTCATGTACCCAAAAGCAGCCTCCTCATGCTCGTCTCCGCCCTGACCGGCAGGGAGAAGCTGCTTGAATTGTACCAACGGGCAATCGACGAAAAGTGTCGATTGTTCAGCTTCGGAGACGGCATGCTCATCCTCTGAAACACTTGCGTAATGTACAGTATGCTTTACAATACTCCTCCTATGCGCACTCTCCTTTCTCTCCTACTCAGTCTCGTCATTATCGCAGGAAGCGTGTTCCCCTCAACCGCCGAAGCTGCAGCCAGACGTCGCACACCCCGCGCGCCGCGCCACAGCTGCATCAAGATTTACTGTCCGTCGGGACACGCCGTGAACGTCTGTACGGGCGGCACGGTGAACCACATCGTGAACCCCTGCGGGATCTACCGCTGAGCGGCTGCCCGGCGACGGTACTCATCCGCCTTTTCCGTTTCGCCGATTTTATCGAAGACATCCGCAATGCGGTCGTAACGCAGTGACGCTCCCGACGAGCGCGCGCGTTCATCCGCTTCCTCATACATCGCCGCCGCATCCTTCCACTGTCCGGCTGACTCAAAGGCGATGGCGCCCGCGAGGTAGGGTTCGTAACGGTTGGGGGCCCGGCGCATCGCCTCATCCACGAGCGCAACGGCAGTCCTGAGTTCGCCCATCGATGACTGCGCGAGCGAGAGGAGCACGATCGCACTGATCCCCTTCTCCGTGTCTTTCGCGGCACGAAGCAATTCGCCCACCAGCACACCGCGATTTTCGGGCGTGAGGAATTGCAGAGCCGTCTGGCGCAGGAGTCCCTCCGGCGTCAGCAGTCTGTACTCGCGCTCTGCAATGAGAGGCTGCAATTCCAGCGTGCGGCGTGCGTACACCGCGACGCGATCATCGATATAGACCAACGCCCAGTCCGGCAAATCCTTCATGAACGCGAAGTCCAGCGCGCTCCCGTCCTGTGTATCCGCCGTATACTCGATGACAGCGTGCGTGAAATCGTACGTGTCGCTCAGGTCCGTAAACGCTTTCACTTCATACCGGGCGTCGAGCGCTTTTTTGAGGAAGTCGTAGCCGTAGTCGACGTTGCGACCGTCGATGAAGACCCTGCGATCCGGCGCGCCGCGGTAGAGCAAATACCCGCCGAGCGCGTATGTATTGAAGACCGGCCCCCGGATGTCCTGCGACACGATGAATTCATATGCGCCCTTTCCGGCTTCTACCGTGCCGATCCCGAAGCGATTGGTGCGCTTCAGAAACGTGCGGTACGGCGCATCGATGCCCAGTACGAGCACCACCAGGAGAAAGGTCGCCACCGCGAGCGGGACCGTCCGTCCGACCCGTCGGTCGAGCAGGTCCTGCCACGACCGGCTGAAAGACAATTGGTAGACGGTCACGGACAACGCCGCGACCAGAAACAACGGCTCGTGACGCGCCCCCATTCTCGAAAGAACGCCCGTACTCAGGAGGACCAGGGCGGATGCGATGATGTTCCTTCTGCCCGCCATGAGCGCTGCAAGAACAGCAATCCATAACCACCCGAATTGCACGACATACTGTCCCCACGGCTGCGGACTCCACTCCTTGATGAACTCCGCGGTCTTGTCGGAGAAAAGCAGCCAGACGTAGGTCAGATTGTGAAAACCATTCGGCGAGACAAGCATCGCGGCTAACAGCGACACGCAGAGTATGACGGGGAACGCGAGATCGCGCATGCTCCGCCGTTCGACGAGCATCTGAATGAACAACGTTCCCGGCACGATCAGCGCGAGGAACGCCGCGCCGCCGTGCAAGTTTACCCAGAGGATTTGCGCGAGCGTCAGCAGTGTTCCCACGACCCACCGCGACGTACTGTCGCGGCGTTCGAGGAGCACGAACGTACTGAAGACCGAGAACGCGAAGAGCACATTCGAAAAAATCTGCGGCCGCTCGATGAGTCCGTGCCGGACGAAGACGAACCCGGCTGCGACGAGGAATGCATTAGGCCAGATGCGCCGGCGGTCGAGCGACAGAATCAATCCCGAAATGATCAATGCACATCCCCAGCGCAGGACAACGATGCCCGCCGCACCGAACGTGTTGAACACGCCGTAGAGCACGATCTGTGCGAGCCATTCATGCGTCGCAACGTACGGCAATCCTTCGCGCGTGTAAGCGAAGGGGTCGGTATGGATCCACCCGCTCTGGAGCAGTATCTCTCCCGCTTTCACGTGCCACCAGAAATCGCTGTCCTGCACCTTGAAGTAACTGAGCAGAAAGAGGAAGGCTGCGAGGAGGAGAACAGATCCGAGTGAAAGAAATTTTTGCGAGGTCACGATGATAGAATACGCCAAAAACTCAACGCGCGAAGTATCAAGATGCGAAACCTCAAGGAAGTTTCAAAAGAGAAAGAAGGAATCAAGAAACCAATAAACTCCTTATAACTTTGATCCTTGAAGCCTTGGATGTTCCTTGATGTTTCGCACCTTGTGACTTTTGACACTGCAAATGCAGTATTCAAGGCAGTACACTCTCCGGATCAATGTTCACCCCTGCCTGGATCACTTCGAAGTGCAGATGCGGACCGGTCGTCATGGGACCCGCACCGTTGGTGCCCGGGCGTCCGCCGCTCATGCCGATGACCTGCCCCGCGGAGACTTCCTGTCCGCCTTCGACGTTCGTCGCCAACAGATGTCCGTAGAGCGTCGCGTAGCCGCCGCGATGTCCGATGAGAATGTACGTGTAGCCCGTGGCCCCTCCTTCACGGACGAGGAACACGACGCCGTCCGCGGCGCTCGCGACGGGAGTGTTTTCGCCGACGACGATGTCGGTCCCATGATGGGGCACGCCGAAGTGTTTGCGGTAATCGCCGTTGAGGAAGCCCGCCGAGACCCGTCCGTACACCGGCCAGGAGAATTGCGGCGCGTACGAAACAGCCGGGGCGTCCGTCGAATCCTTCGGATCAAGTAATCCTTTTTCAATGAGCGTGCGTTCGGCCTTGCGCTTAAGGCGTGCGTCGATGCGCGCGAGTTCGCCCTGCAGCTTCAGGACCTGATCGTGGACTTCCGCCATGATCGCCTTGATCTCTTCCATCTCCTTTTCGCTCAGTGCGATCAGTGCGTCGGCTTTGTCATAGGCGCGCTGTGCATCGCGGTACTGCGTCAGGATCTGCTCGCGTTCGGCTTCGATCACGTCGATCCGCCAGAGAGCCTTCTCTCCGGCGACAAGGTCCTGCAGGAAGCGCTGTTGGATCTTCACCACGCGTTCTTCGCGTAGACGATCGGCGGAGCCGTGGAACACGGCAGTCAGCACGACATCGCGCGGATGCTCCGACTGCGACTTCGACTGATCGATGTACTGCGCATACAGCATGCGCGACAGACGCGCCTTCTCCGCGGAGATGAGGAGCCTGATCTGATCTTTCGATCCGATCCTGATCGAGTACTTGCTCTCGATGAACGCGATGACGCGCTTCCTGTCGAGGAGTTCCTGGCGCAATGCACGCTTGTGCGCGGTCAGCACGTGGAGTTTGTTGTCCTGTTCCATTTTTATTTTTTCGTTCTTCCCTTTGAGCGACTGATAGCCGCTGCGTTCGCGGTACGACACGACAGCGGAATCGATCGCGTGACCGAGCGACTCCTCCGCAGTATTGCGGTCATCGAGCGTGACGAGCGCGAACGTCGCCGGCGGCACGATAACCACCGTCAGGACCAGCAGCGTCAGGAACCGGTTAATGATATGCATTTCTCCTTATTATAGCGTAAAACGCCATTATTGAGAAGATGAGTGTCCGGGAAGAAGAAAGCGCCGCTGTAAAGCACACACGGGGGAAAATTTTGCTATCCTGCATTCGGATGATCTCCCACCTCCGAGGAATCGTCGGCAAGCCCGCCCCCGGTCTCGTGACAGTCGACGTGCAGGGCGTTGGGTACAAAGTGATGGTGCCGATGAATGACTGGGACAACCTGCTCGACGCCGCGCTCACGCTTCTGCATACGTCGGCATACGTCCGCGAGGACCGGTTCGACTTGTACGGTTTTCTCGATCCCCGGACACGTACGCTCTTCGAAGAACTCATCGGACTGACGGGTGTCGGCCCGCGAATGGGGCTCGAGCTTTGCGCCGTGCCCCGCGGCCTGCTCGTGACCGCGGTGAACGCCAAAAATTCGCAGCTGCTGACGACGATCAAAGGCATCGGCCGCAAGACCGCGGAGAAACTGCTGCTCGAACTCGCCTCTCTCGCGGAGCGCGAGCCGCAGATTTTCATCGGGGAAGACGCTTCCGCATTGGGCGCACGCTACGATCAGGATACGGTCGCGGCACTTACGCAGCTGGGCTTCGAAACGCAGGACATTCTGAAGGTACTCGAATCGCTGCCCTCCGACATTTCCTCCACCGAAGAGCGCGTTACTGCGGCTCTCCGCGCACTCTGACTCCCCGCCCCCGGATGCTTCACGTCGATATCACGGCAACACTGGCGAGAGTTCTGACGCCGTCCGTCGGTATTTCGGAGCAGGAACTGTTGGGTTTGCGCACGTCGATGAAACGGTTCATCGGCGACTGGTCCGACGAATGTTCGCAGGGCCACCACGCGTGGACGCAGGATATCCGCAACGAACGGATGCTGCGGTCGGTGAAGGAAATCGCGAAGCGCGTGAAGAAGGAACGGATCCAGACGGTCGTCTGGGTCGGCATCGGCGGGTCCGGCCTCGGACCGAAGGTGATCCAGGAAGTATTCGAGACGCCCGACACGGTGGAGTTCATGCTCGTCGACACGATCGATCCCGCGATACTGCAGCTCACGCTCGACGTCGTCGACTGGAAGCAGACGCTGGTGGTCGTCGTCAGCAAATCGGGCGAGACGCTCGAGACCATGAGCGCGTTTTTCCTGTTCTGGGACGCGCTGAAACAGGCGCGCGGATCGAAGGCGGCGGAACGCGTGATCGTGCTGACGGATGCCGAAAAAGGTTACCTGCATGATCTCTCGGTGCGGCAGGGATTCGAGATACTTCCGATCCCCCGCGACGTCGGCGGACGGTATTCGATTTTTTCGCCGGTCGGCCTCCTCCCGCTCGCGCTCTTCGACGGCAACGTCGACGCGTTCACCGAGGGCGCCGCCGACATGGAAGTGTTCTGCCACCACGAGAAACTCGAGGACAATCCCGCGGCACTGCTCGCGGCGACGCAGTTCCTCCTCGACACGAAGAAGGGGTATCTCATCCGCGTCATCATGCCCTACTCACAGCGACTGCAGTCGGTCGCACGCTGGAACCAGCAGCTCATCGCCGAGAGCCTCGGCAAGAACGAAGTACACAACCCCTTTCCCGTCGCTGCCATCGGCACGCAGGACCAGCATTCGCTCCTGCAGCAGTGGATGCAGGGGCCGCGAAAATCCTGGCACCTCTTCATCCGCGAAGTCGAGAAGCACCGCCTTTTCGTCCCGACGGAGCTCGACGCGGAGTGGGGCCACATCGCCGGAAAGAGTTTCGGGCAGCTGCTCGACGCGTGCCTCGACGGCACAGCGCAGGGGCTGACGGCAGCCAAGCGTCCCCACGCGACGATTTCCCTCACGCGCCTCGACGAGTACCACCTGGGCCAGCTCTTCTACTGCTTTCTCGCGGAAGTGATACTGCTCGGGAAGCTGTACCGCATCGATCCGTATGGCCAGCCGGGGGTGGAACTCAGCAAGAAATTTGCGAAAGATTTGTTGTCACGGGGCTTGGACGCGTGACGAGTGTCGCCGTATACTGAAAATACATTCCCCCTGACCTCTTATGGCTCAATCTATTTCCGACGCTGATTTTGATTCCGAAGTGCTCAAGGCGGACATCCCGGTACTCGTTGATTTTTGGGCTCCTTGGTGCGGCCCATGCAAGACGATGCTCCCGATCATCGAGGAACTCGAACAACAGTACGCGGGCAAAGTGAAATTCACGAAAATGAACGTCGACGAGAACTCCTCGACACCGGGCAACTACAACGTCATGAGCATTCCGACATTCATCGTGTTCAAAAACGGAAAGATCGCATCGCAATTCGTCGGCGCACGATCCAAGGCCGACATGCAGAAAGAACTCGACAACGCATCCGCCTGAAATATTCATGCGCTACGTATTGAGTATCATCGGGATGGTCGGTGCCGTCTTCCTCCTGAAGTACCGCGAACAGGTGGGAAACATGATCGGCGAAGCGGACTGGATGCGCAAAGTCGGAGGGGTCTACAACCTCGTCATCGTCGTCGCGCTGATCCTGTTCTTCTGGTGCGTCGCGACGATTACGGGCACATCGGACATCCTCTTCAAACCCCTGCTCTATCTGATCCCAGGGCTTGTACCGCCACAAGAACAGCCGGGTTATTTTGTTGAATAACATAGTTGGATTTGCCTGTCACTCAGCGTTTCAGTAGCATCGAAGTCCATTTTCAAACAATGGGGCTGTAGCTCAGTTGCGCTGCACACATGCAGCAATGAACAATGCGCTCGGTTCTGAATCTTCACATCACCAATTACCCGATTATGGGGCTGTAGCTCAGTTGGTAGAGCACCTGCTTTGCAAGCAGGGGGTCAGGGGTTCGAATCCCCTCAGCTCCACCACACTTCGCTCTCTGCGGAGAGCTAGGCGTGGTAAACCAAACCGAAGTGTGCCCCGCGTAGCTTTAGCGTAGTGGGGCCACAGCTCAGTTGGCCGCCGAGGGTTTACCCGAGGCGCAAGAAAACAACACCTGCGCGAAGCGCACCTGCTTTGCAAGCAGGGGGTCAGGGGTTCCCTCCTTCGCCAAGGCTACGAAGGGCAGGCGAATCCCCTCAGCTCCACCATTTCAAAATCACGCAGCCTGTTCTTGCTGTTCTTTGGGGAAGCGCGTGACGATTTCCGCCCCCTTACTATCCCCATCGACGGACGGGACAACCGTCCGGACTTCCACAAAAATGCAGCCATCAACGTCCACTTCATGGACATCCGTGCACACTTTTTCGATAACGGTATCCAAACCGATATCCCCTCTCGCCTGTTCGCTGCGAAACCATTTGTACTCTTCGATATGGCTGGTCACCGCATTTTCATGCTGTGGGAATAGGTCATGGAATGTTTCGAGGGGTACATTATGTTTGTCGCAGAGTTCCCGCACTTCGCGCGCGAACAACGTCACCCAGCACATGATCGTCTGTTCGGAGTCGAGATGTTCGGCCGAGCCCAGACTCCATTGCTTCGCCGTATCCACCTGGACGCCGATCCATTCTTGCAACGTCGCCGGATGGCCATCGATATGATGGAGAGGCATAGACGGTTATATTAAAATACAACTTTTAACACATTTTGTCAATAGCCATCCTTGGGCCTTCTTGAGGCCGAAGAACAGCTGATTTATAGCACTTACCGGTGAGAGTTCAAGAGATGAACAGACATGCGGATTTTTGGCATCCATGTGCGATGTCATGAAAAAACATGCCGTCAGAAGAAAGTGTGCGCCTTTTTCACTGATCACCTCAGCCGAATAATCCTTTCACTAAACACAGTCTTTCATTATCCTCTCCGCACTCGGTGCTGTAGCCAAGTAGTAAGGCAGGGGTCTGCAAAACCCCCATACGTGGGTGCAATTCTCACCAGCACCTCCATACACATTCTCATTCCTCCGTTTCCTCATCGACCGATTCTTCCGCTCCTTCCGGCGGGATGAAGGTCGCAGAGCGCATGATTAACAGAACCTGTTCTTCAAGTGTGCCATCAACCGAAATGGGGGTTGCGGCCGTGAAGGTGAAGCCGGCGTTTCCTCCCATCGCACTCACCTGGTAAAAGCGTGACTCTGGCTGGTCAGTCTGCGGCTGCGCCGCGAACACGTGCAGTGTGACGTCCTCTCCGTCGATCTCGATGGCGCGCTGGTCGATTTCTTCATATCCAGGCAAGCCCGTCACCGATTGCACACTCGCCTCACTGTAGTCGGTCGACGATAGCGGCTGCGCGAGCGCTTCGCGCGTCACGGTGATCGTCGCGAACTGCCCCGAATACGGCTGGTCCGACTGAAATGCAGCGACCACTTCGGCAGGAACGCCGCGATCATCGAGTTCTTCCCGATCGAGTGAATGCCATCCTGCCGGTAAACACGTCCCCGTCATTCCATCCCAATACTCCGTTTCGCACACGACTTCCGCCGAACCTCCACCACCGCAGGCGGCAAGCAGAAGACAAAAACCGATGGCGGCAAATGGGCGGCGCACGAAGGGATAATAGCAGAGTGACGCAACAGAGCGAATAAACACGCTATCGAAGCACCGGGAGAAGGGGTAGACAGACAGATATTTTAGTATCTGGAGATATCCCTAGGATTGAGCAAAACCCTGAAAAGTGCTACAATTATTCGATTTATGTCTCGCACATACACACACATTCTCTCGACCCTCATCCTGTGCAGCCTCCCCCTTCAGACGGTGGCGGCGGGAATTCTTACGGTCGAGGATTCCGTCGCGGGACTCGGATTGGAGATCAGTCTGAGTGGCGCGCCCGCGGCGAAGCAGATCACCTTCGATATTACGGCCCCCGACGGTGATGCGATCTCGGTGACCGCGACGACCGACGGCAATGGAGCCGCATCGGCCACGGTCCCCGGACACCGGACGGAAAAAGCCGGAGCGTACGATGTCTCGGCAACGGACAATGGCAAGAATGCCGCGCCGTCCGTCGTTGCAAACGTGCTCCCCGAATCGATGGATCCCTGGACGTCCGAACTTCAGGCTTGGACGCCGGCGATCGACCCCGATGGACACGACGAAGCGGACGTCACGGTGACGCTCCGCGACCGCTACGGCAATCCGCTCGCGGGACGCCCGGTCACGCTCGTCGCGGGACGCACCGACGACATCGTCATCGCACTGACGCCCGAAACGAACGCCGACGGCGTGCAGTTCTTCTCCGTGAAGACAGAAACGCCCGGCACGATCCAGCTGCGCGCGATCGACCTGCTCAGCGGCAACACGCTGATCTCCTCCGCGGAAATCCGCGCTGGTAGCAACGCGATGGGCGGACATCTTGCGAGTGCGACTCAGACGAATAATGACGACCGCGGCCGCCAGATGTTCTACGCGCAGACGACGTCCTTCGACATCATTGACCACTTCGAGGTATCCGCTCCGAGCGAACTGCCCCGCGGCCAGGAAGCTCAGAAGATCACGATCCGCGCTGTCGACCGTCAGGGCAACACCGTCGAAGACTACGTCGGCACCGTGCGCTTCTCCTCGACCGATTCCGAAGCACAACTCCCGAACTTCGGCAGCTACACCTTCAAGGAACGCGACCTCGGCGAGAAGTCCTTCCCCCTCGTGCTCATGTTCCGCTCGAGCGGACAGCAGGTCTTCCGCGTGGAAGACGCCAGCGAACCGGGAGTCTCCGGTGAAGCGGAAGTGAACGTCTCCGGCGGCGGCGGATCCGCGGCCGGCCAGATTTCGATCACCTCGCACCAGAACGACGACAGCGTGAACTCCACCGACATCATCATTGAGGGAAAGGGTCCGCGCTTCGCCAACCTCATTGTGATGGGCGGCACTGCCGACGCTACGGGTTCGACGGATGAGAACGGCGCGTTCTCGATTCCGATCAGCCTCAGCGAAACGCAGCGCGACTTCACGATCCGCGTCCGCGACGACGCAGGCCGCAACGATTCCGGCCCGATCCACCTTATCCTCGATCAGGTCCCCCCCGAACTCAAAACCATCACCTTCGCACCGGAAAATCCCGAGACGGGAGAGAAGGTGCTCGTCGTCGTCGACAGCGAAACGGGTCTGGCGCAGGTCGTCTTGCGCATGCCCGACAGCGACCAGAGCACGGTGGATGAATATAAACTGACGGAGAATCCCTCGCAGCCCGGTTCGTACCAGGCCTTCTTCACCGCGGGTGAAGCAGGCATGTACCAGCCCGCCGTCGCCGCGATGGACAAGGCGGGGAACGTCGAGGAAGTCCGCACGACCTTCATGGTCGGAGCCAAGAGCCTGCCGACCGTTCAGAACGTGAAGGCCGAACCCCGCGTGAATGCCGTCGCTCTCCAGTGGGACCCCGTCCCCGGCGAGCTGAGCGGCTATCGCGTCTACGTCGGCGACACTCCCTTCGACTTCCTCTATACGCTGGATACGGGACGCGTCACCACCAAGGCGACCGTCGCCGGTCTCACCGCGGGAAAGACCTATTACTTCGCCGTCACCGCGCTGAAGGATGATCTCGAAAGCGAAGAGCGCAGCGAACCAGTCGAAGCGCGCGTGCTCGGACTCACGCTCGACGTGAAGCCGGAGAACGGCGCACTGACAGTCGAATGGACGTCGCTCTCGACCGATCTTCCCCTCTCGTCCTTCATTCTCGAATACGGCGTCGAAGCAGAAGAGCTCACGGAGAACCGCATCCTGAACGGTGAACTCCGCATGTATCGCATCCCGGATCTCCTCAACGGCATCACGTACTACATCCGCCTCACGCCGATCACCGTAACCGGCGACAAGCTCGAGGAGCTCGCGGCCAACGGCCAGGGCGAACCCAACGGCAGCGGCTTCAAGCCGGGTGCCCGCGACGACATCCCCTTCAACGCCGCAACCAATCCGGGAGACACGCTGCATCCGGCGCCGTCCACGCCGGGCTCCGGCGCGACTTCGGTCGTCTGGATGCTCGCCGTCACAGCCGGTACTCTGGGAGTTGCTTATCGCTGGCATCGCCGCCGTGCACTGAAGAAGTCGGCAGCGTTCCTTCAGGCGATGCAATCCCAGTACCGCGCATGACCTCTCCCCGCTCCAGTTGCCGGACGCTCTCGATCGGCGGCGCGACCTTCGATCTTTTTCTGCGTACCGACAATTCGATCATCCACGAATGTGACAAGCTCACCGCGTTCGCCCTCCCCCTCGGATCCAAAATCCGTGTAAAGGACGTCATCTCGACGTGCGGCGGCGGCGCCAACAACACGGCAGTCGGACTCGCCCGGCTCGGATGCACGGCCGCATTCGCCGGCGTGATCGGCAATGACCAGTGGGGTCAGATTCTGCTGAAGAACATGACCGATGAAACCGTGGATACGAATTTCGCGACCGTCGTCGAGGAGGAAACGTCGAGCTTCTCGCTCATCCTCTCCGCCGACAGCGGCGAGCGCGTGATCCTCTACGATCCGGGAACCAACCGCCATCTCCATGACGTGACGTTCGACCGCGACGCGGCGGCCACGATGGACGCGGTGTTCCTCAATCACATCCACGCCGACAGCTGCGTCATCGAGGACGACATCATCAACATCCTCCTGAATCTCCCGGACATTCATCTCAGCTGGAATCCGGGCGGCTGTCAGATCGAAGCGGGATTGAAAGAAAAGAACAACAAGCTCCTCGTCGGCCATACCGATCTCCTGCTGCTCAATAAAGAAGAAGCTCTCGCCTTCTCCGGCAAGCGCACCGTCCTCGAAGCGCTCCACGTCCTAAAGGAAGCGGAAGCGAAGATCATCGCCGTCACGGACGGCAAAAATGGTGCAATCGCGACGGACGGCAAAACGCTGCACCGCTGCCCCGTTATCCCAGCCCCGGTGGTCGACACGACCGGCGCCGGTGACGCCTTCGGGACGGGTATGACATGGGCTCTGCTCAGTGGCCTGGACTTGCCAACGGCACTCAAAACGGGTACCATAAATGCGATGAGTGTCGTGGGAGTGGTGGGTGCCCAAGCGGGTCTCCTCACACAAACCCAGATACAGGAGAAGCTCGAAAGCACGTCCATCGACGTCACGGCTGAGCCGTTCTAAAGCTTCGAAACATCCAAATCAACGCCCGCTCATCGCTTCAGAATTTCCCATCTCCCCCATGGCAGACGATTCGCTGCTCTACATCCAGGAATTACTCGAGAGTGCACAGGCCTCGCTCAAGACGGCGAGTGCCATGCTGCGCGAACTCACCGGTGTCTCCGACACGTCGCGTGAAAAGCACGTGATGCGCGCGTCGAAAGTCGTCAGCAGCGGCCCGGCGAGCGGTCGCATCATCGAAGGAATTTTCGACGGACAGAACATGATGGACGGCAACGGTCAGAGCTACCCCGTCCCCGCCAACTACGCATCAAAGAGCAAGCTCGTCGAAGGCGACGGCATGAAATTGACGATCACCGACGAAGGCAAATTCATCTACAAGCAAATCGCGCCGATCGACCGCCGCATCACGAAAGGGGTGCTCATCCAGGAAGACGGACAGTACAAGGTGCTCGCCGAGGGCAAGGCCTTTCGCGTACTTCTCGCGTCGGTCACGTTCTACCGCGCCGAAGTCGGCGACCAGGTGACCGTCCTGCTCCCGACCGAAGGAGAGGCACAGTGGGCCGCGATCGAAGCGGTTCTCCCGAAGCACCTCGCCGAGGCGGCCGCCCGTGAAACGATGGCCGAGAGCGTCGTCGAGTCCGACGGCGAACTGAGCCCGATGGTCGAGAAGAAGACGAGGAAGAAGAAGGCTGAATGAGAAATTGAATTTCAAATCTCAAGGTGCGAAACCTCAAGGAAGTTCCAAGATTTCAAGGATCAAAGAGTTCAAGGACTATTGATTTCTTGATTACTTGGTTTTTTGAGATTTCCTTGTGGTTTGTGAACTTGAGGTTTGAGACTCCGCATGATCGATATGCTATCCTCCAGCTCCATGCGAATTCCTCCCCGTATTCTCGTTCCTGTTATTGCCGCCGTTCTCACGGTCGGTGTCATCATCGGCTTCCTCTTCTGGCAGCTGGAGGGAACGCGGGCTCTGTTGCAAAAGACGCTCGATCTGCCGGGCATCACCGACAACCTCGGCCTGCTTCAGCCCGATGCGACAGTCGATCCCGAGACGGCCGATGAGGCGCTCCTTCATCTGCGCCGAGGCGACATGCAGTCGCTGCGGGGCGAGTGGGCCGGAGCCGTGACCGAGTATCAGCTGGCCGTCGACGCGGGCGGCGGACTCCCCGCACTCCGTAAGCTCGCGCAGGCGCAGTTGCAGCGGCGCGATATCCGCGGCGCGCAGGACACGCTCGACAAACTCCGCCGGGCCGGCGCGCGCAGCGAGGACATTCTTCTGCTCGAGAGTATCATCAGTCTGCGGGCCGGCGAAATCGCACGGGCGCAGCAGCTCCTCTCGACGGCCGACGATTCCCCGCAGAAACACTACGGCCTCGGACTCCTCGCGATCATCACGGGCGATCATCAGAACGCCCAGACCGAACTCGGCTTAGTCGTAGGCGGCTGGGAACCGGTGCTACGTTCGTACGCGCGCATCATCCTCGGCGCCTACGAGGAGTACGCGCTCTTCGCCGACAGTCCCGTTATCCATCTCCAGACACTGCTCGGCCGCGCGCTCGCGCAGGTGCAGGAATGCGAACTGGCGCTCCCCCTCCTTTCGCAGGTCACCAACTCACAGGACGATTACCGCGACGCATGGATCGTGCAGGGATTCTGCGAACTCTCGACCGAACGCTTCGCGGAGGCGCTGGCTTCCCTCGAGCGCGCCTATCAGCTCGACCCCGAAAAACCCGAGACGCAGTACTTCCTCGCGCGCTCATATATGAGCCTCGACGACCACGCAAACGCTTTGACCTTCCTCCAGTACGCGCTGCGCAACGGCTTCGAGCCGGAGGAGGAAGTGCGCCGCCTGATTGCGCGCGAAGCACTGGAGATGGACAACGCCGCGCTCGCCTTCGAGCAATACGAATTACTCGCGCAGCGCCAGGACGCCGACATCCAGACATACGCGGATTACGTCGCGGCGGCGATCGCGACGGAGCGCGCGGACGAAGCACTCGTCAAGGCGCAGGAGGCGACGACGAAGTGGCCGCAGAGTGCCATGGCGTTCGACCTGCTCGGTTGGGCGTCGGCGGAAAGCGGCCGGCCTGAGGAAGCGCGTGCTGCCCTGACGAAAGCGCTGGACCTCGACCCGAATCTCGCAAGCGCGAAGGAGAGACTGAAAAACCTCTGAGCTGAAAAGCGAATTTTCGCGAAATGTGTCATTCGCGATTCGTGATTGATCGTCATCCCGTTACAATGCCGTCGTGAACCTGAAATTCAGAAAACATCTGGCAATCGCGGCCGCAGCGTTGGTCGGCGTCGTGCTGACATGCGCACTCACATGGGTGCTCTATCCCCGTCCGGTCTTCCATCCGGAAGATCTGCTGCCCGCGGACGACACGCTGATTCTCCTCCAGAACATCAACCGCACGCTCGTCGTGATCCTCGAGAAGCGCGTGCCCGTTCTCGCGACGCTCCCCGCGTACAAGAACGGAGCGAGCGCCGCCCTCGTGTCGCTCCCCGGCGGAAAGCGGGCGTGGATTCTCTTCGAACCCCCCGCCCAGCCGGGCATCGACCGTCCGACGATCCGCGCGACAGATCCCGCAGCGATGACACTCCTCGCCGGTCAGACCCCCCGCCTCCAGAGCGACCCGTCGTTCGCTCCGCTCGCCGAGACGACGAACGACGTACCAAGCTGGATCTTCCTCCGCTTCCGGGATCTTCCCGGCGTGGAAACGCAGGGCATGCTGCACATCCCCGACGAACCGGTACTGATCGGACTCACGAAAAACGGACTGCAGATCGCGGTTCACGGCAACGATGCCCGGACTGGCACGCTGCGTTCCGGTGTCGTCGTCGCGGAGCCCAGGCCGTTCCTCATCGTGCAGGCGGCAGATCTCCGCACCTTCATCACGGGGGCCGGTAGTGCGCTCGACTCGACGCTGCGCCCCGTATTGCAGGGACTGCTCGAACAGGCGGTGCACGATCTTTTCGGATCGGATGTCAGCGCACGCTACGATCTCCTGCCATTGACCCAACATGAATCAGCCGTACAGATCGCGCAGAGCGACAGCGGTTGGCTGGTCGCCTTTTCAGGCAGCACGGACGATGCAGACACGCTGGAAGACGCGACCGACCGTCTGCATGCCGCACGCAGATCGATGCTGCAGTCCGTGAAGCGCATCGACCGCAGACTCGACGACCAGTTCTCGATCCTTTCGGTCAGTGCGGACGAAACGGTCATCCGCGAAGAGGAAGGGCGCGACGGTCTCTGGAGGATCCGCAGCACGTCGCGCGGAAACGCGGGACTCTTCTCGGCGGAGCGTGGCAATCAGTTCGTCCTGAGCAACGACCAGCGCATGCTCCAGAGCATCATCCGCAGGAATACGCCCGGCCTCCCCCCGGACCTCTCGAAAGCGTCCGCATCGGGCTTCATGGACATCGCGGCAACCAATGCGATATTGAAGGATTACCTGCCGGATGCGGCGGGTGAAGGCATCCCATTGGCGGGAAGCGGCGGAATAGTGCAGTGGAACCTGCGAAGTCGCGGAGACGTGAAGATTTTGACGATACGGTAATCGACCGCTATTCTCCCCCACCGATGTCGTTCATCCGTCTTTCTCGCGTGCTTCTACCGCTCTCCGGGATCCTGATCCTGGCGTCCGCCGTGGTTTTCTTCGTGCCCGGTCCGAAGGTCAGCATCGAATTCACGGGTGGAACGCTGATGGAACTCGACCTGCCTGAAGGAAAAACGAACGAGGATCTTCTCGCAACCCTGAAGACATTCCCGAAGGAAGGCGAATCACTCGAGAGCGCGGCCATCTCGAAGACCAAGACGGACACGTACTTCGTCCGCATCCCGACGCTCACCAACGAGGAACACACTGCGCTCTTCGCGCATCTCGAAACCGCGATGGGTGATATCGAAGAACTGCAGTATACGACCATCGGACCGACGGTCGGTGCCTCCCTCAAGCGCCGCGCCTTCTGGGCGCTCTTCGCCGCGTCAGCCGCGATCGTGCTCTACCTCGCCGCCGCGTTCCGCAAGATCCCCCGCGAACTCTCCCCCTGGACCTTCGGCCTTAGCGCGATCGTCGCGCTCGTCCATGACATCGTCATCACGATCGGCGTCTTCACGATCCTCAGTCACGTGACGACGTTCCAGATGGACACACTCTTCGTCACGGCGCTCCTCAGCATCATGGGTTACAGCGTCAGCGACACGATCGTCATCTTCGACCGCATCCGCGACAACCTCTTCCAGGAGGGCAAGCGCGGTTCGGACTTCGCCGAAGTCGCCGACCGCAGTCTCCGCCAGAGCTTCAGCAGAACGATCAACACGGGTCTCGGCGCGCTCATCATGCTCTTCGCCCTCTTCTTCTTCGGATCCGAGAGCATCCGCTGGTTCATGCTGGCACTCATCGTCGGCACGATCGTCGGCACGTACTCCTCCTACTTCATCGCCACCCCGCTCGTCGTCTACTGGCAGCAGAAGCGGAAGCGCTAAAAAGAGGGTTTGCGACTCTTGGAATTTACAAACAGTCCGGTATTCTCCCCGCCCATGAGTTCTGACCGCGTCACCATTGAACGGCTCCCCAAGGGCCGCACCGTCGCCACTGTCCGTTTCGAGGAGGCGGAGTATGCGCAGGCCGAATCATTGGCGCTCAATGCGTTCAACGAACAGGTGGAGATCAAAGGATTCCGCAAAGGCCACGCTCCGATCGACCAGGTCCGTGCACGGGTTCCCCAGGACCAGTTGTTCGAGGAGACGCTCCGCGTCCTGCTCAAGCAGACGCTCCCCAACCTCGCGAAGGAACACAACATCGTTCCGGTGATTCCCCCCAAGGTCGAAGCGGTCTCCAAGATGCCTGTGACGCTCAGGGTCACGTTCGTCGAGCGTCCGCAGGTCACGGTGAAGAACATCGACAGGCTGGCCGTGGCGAAGAAGGAAGCGAAGGCCGACCCCAAAGACGTCCAGAAAGTGATCGATTCCGTCCTGAACGAACAGCGCATCACGACGGAAGTCGACCGCGCGTCGGCGTCGGGCGACCAAGTCACGATCGACTTCGGCGCGACGGACGAGAGTGGCGCGGAAATCCAGGGAATGAAGGCGACCGGCTACGCCGTCGTCATCGGATCGGCGCAGCTTCTGCCGGGATTCGAGGAGCAGCTTGTGGGGCTGAAGAAAGGCGATACCAAATCGTTCACGCTGACGCTCCCCGAGAAGTTCGGCGTCGAGGCACTCCGCGGGAAGAAGGCGACCTTCGCCGTCACGGTCACCAAGATCGAACAGGTCGCGCTCCCCGAATTGACGGACGCATTCGCGAAGGAGAAGCTGCAGGCGGAAAGCGCACAGGCCTTCCGCGCACTCGTCGAGTCATCGATCCAGGCGCAGGAAGAACAGTTCCAGCGCATGAGCCGCGAGCGCGAACTGATGGACGAAATCCGCAAGCGTACGAGCGTCGACATCGCCGACGAACTGCTGGAAGAAGAAATGCGCACGCTCATTCAGGAATGGGGCGACCGTCTCGAGCAGCAGGGCACGACGATCCAGCAGGCTCTCGCAAAGGATAACAAGACCCCCGAGCAGGCCGAAGAGGACTTCAAGAAGCAGGCGGAGGAACGCTGGAAATTGCGCCTCGGTCTGGCCAAGATCATCGAGGAGAAGCAGATCGCACTGACGCCCGAAGAACTCCAGGCAGCCTTCCAACGATTCGTCGGAGGGGTTCCCGACGAACAGCGCGCGGAAGCAGCGAAGGAATGGGAAAACAAAGGTGAACTGTATGAAGAATTGCGATGGAGAGCATTGGTGGAGAAAACAATTGAGATGCTATTGGCCTGACGAACAGAGATTGAGAAATTTCAAAAATACAAACCTCAAGGAACATTCAAGAGCTCAAGTAATTAAGAAATTATTGATCCCTTACAGTCTTGTTCCCTTGAGATTTCCTTGGGGTTTGAAAACTTGATGTTTGTGGTTTTTATTTTTGAACTACCCACATCACATCGATTCTTCGTTCAGGATTCACGGTCTTCAGCATTTTGCATTCCGCCCGGTGCACGCGGACACTGCCGTCCCGTCCGATGACTCCGGCGATCGGACTGCGGTGTTCTTCGTCGGGCGTGCAGCAGAGTGCGAAGCGGACCGGCATCGGAATGTTCCCCGATACTTTCGGGATCGCATGAACGGTCGGCGGCGGGATCCTCTGCTTGGGTTGCGCGATGCGTTGTCTGAGTTCTTCCTGCAGCGCGTCGAGGTGCGGCAGAAGCGACGCGGCGTTCTGGGAACCCTGGCCGATCTTCATGAGAATATCTTCGCGCTCGGCGTGGGTCTGGGGCTTGCCGTCGAACTTCCGCAGAACCGTCAGATCCGAATCGAGCTGCGGGAAGTGATAGTGCTGCAGTTCCTGATTCAATGATTCCCGTCCGATCTGGATGTACGACGGGCGTTCCTGCGTGCTGAGATAGCGCTTGAGGCGGGACTTGGCCGACGCGGTCTTGAGCATCTGCAGCCAGTTGGGAGACGGATGTGGATCGCGGTGCTTCATGATCTCGACGATGTCGCCATTCTCCAGCTGGTAGGTCAGCGGCACGATCGATCCGTTCACGCGGGCGGAACGGAAGGAGAGTCCGAGCGCGGTATGCACCTGGAACGCGAAGTCGAGCGGGGTCGCGCCTTCCGGCAGCTCGACGATGTCCCCCTTCGGCGTCAGCGCGAAAATGTGATCGCTCAACGCCGAACTGTCGGGGCGCTCTTCGAGCGGCTGCTGAAGCGTCAGGGCGCGCTGGAGCTGGGCCCTGCGCGTCGCATGCTCGGCCGTCGCACCTTCCTTGTACGTCCAGTGAGCGGCGATGCCCATGTCCGCTTCCCGGTGCATGCTCTCCGTGCGGATCTGAACCTCGATAAAGATTCCCTCGGGCACGCCGGGCAGGCGGGCCAGCGTGGTGTGGAGGCTCTGGTAGCCGTTGGGCTTGGGGAAGGCGATGTAATCCTTGAAGCGGTTCACGACGGGGTGGCCGATGCGATGCAGCAGTCCCAGCGTCTGGTAGCACGCTTCGGGCGTATCGACGATGACGCGGAACGCGAAGAGATCGTAGATGTCCTCGACGTGCGTGATGCTCTTGCTGCGCATCTTCTGAAAAATACTGTAGGTCTGCTTCTCGCGTCCTTCCACTTTCGCATGCACGCCTGCATCGGCAAGAAACTTCGTCATGGTCGTCGCGGCGGTATCGAGGAAGTGTCCGTGCTTCTGATGCAGTTGTTCCAGCTGCTCATCGATGCGCGCGGCATCGGTCGGATACGCGATGGGGAACGCACTCGTCTCGAGCTGGTGCTTGAGCGAGTAGATACCGAGGCGGGCGGCGACGGGGGCGAACAGATGCAGCACGTCGCGGCAGATCTGCGTACGGATCTCGGGGCTCATCAGCTTGAGCCGGTCGAGCTTGTGGCTGTGATCACAGAGAATGAGCAGCACGACGCGGATGTCGTCGGACACGCGCAGAAACATCATCCGCAGATTCCCGAGCGACGTGCGCCGGTTCTTCATCGTCACGTGCGAGAGGAGGTGCACGCTGCTGATGATCGAACGCACGGTTGTACCGTAATGCCGTTCGAGATCGTCGAGGGTCCAGCGTTTGGTATCGAGCGAGTGATGCAGCAGGCAGACGATGACGCCTTCGTCATCGGGTTCGAAGGGCAGGTATGTTTTCAGCACGCCGATGCAGTCTTCGATGAGGGTTTCTCCGGTCCAGTGCATCTGCTCACCATAGAGCTCCTGCGCATCGGCAAAGGCGCGTCGAAGCAGCGCGGTGTCCGTGCTCATCCTCGCCTGCCGTTCTGCGAGAAGTCGCTCGAATGTCTCTTCAAGCGTATTGCTGGAGAGGACGGAGTGCATGGGGTTAAGTAAATGTAACAGATCCCCGCCCCCACCGAAAGCTCAGCGCTCGAGAATGAGTGTGACTGGTCCGTCATTCAGCAGACGCACCTCCATGTGCGCCCCAAACCGCCCGCAGGCGACGTTCTGCACGCCATGTGTCCGCAGGCACTCCAGGAAATAGTCGTAGAGTTTTTCCGCGACGTCGGGTTTGGCTGCCGCGGTGTAGTCGGGCCGGTTCCCCTTTTCGGTCTTTCCTGCGAGAGTGAATTGCGAAACGACGAGGATTCCCCCGCCCGTATCGAGGATACTCCGGTCATTGATCTTCCCGTCCTCACCAGGGAAGAGCCGCACCTTCGTGATTTTGTCAGCGAGCCACAGAGCTTTGTCTCCCGTATCACCTTCCAACACACCCAAAAAGAGTACAAAACCTGCACGGATCGATCCGATCGGCTCGTTTTCGACCGTGACGGATGCCTCAGTAACCCGCTGGAGCAGAACGCGCATGTGCGCATTATAGAGAGAAAATTCGTGTACCACAGGGATTGGTAAAACGCCTATTGGGATTGAATGTATGCTCTGCCGCAAGAAAATGTCACAACGCACCTTGACTAATTTCCTGCACACCCTATGATGGGGACCTGTCCGAAGACCGGAGGCATTAGGTCGCAGACCGAAGGTAAGCCCTCCCGAGGCACACAGCATCGCTCATCCGGCTCCGGCTTGGTGATTCGTGCCGTTTGCCTCGTTGGTCTCCCGGACGGGAACCAACGATTTTTTTTGTTTGTTCGAGAGCGAGCGAAGCGAGCCGAAGAACAAACAACCCGGCGAAGCCACGGCGAAAACGAAGTGTAGCCGGGCGAAGTCGGGTGAATCGCCTCCATTTTGTTTACTCCCATCTCCATGGCTCTCACCAAAGCCCAAAAGACCGAGCAGCTCACCGAGCTCAAAGATAAGATGAAGAAGAGCCAGTCGGTGATGTTCGCCCACTACATCGGTATGACCGTGTCCGACGTCAGTGATTTGCGCAGCAAACTCCGCGATCAGAAGTCCGAAATGAAAGTCGCCAAAAAGACGCTCATGCAGATCGCCGCGAAGGAAATGAAACTCCCCGAGCTCGACGACAAGCTGCTCGAGGGTCCGGTTGCCTGCATCTTCAGTTACGAAGATCCATTGAGCGGAGCGCAGATCGCGTTCAAGTTCTCGAAGGATCATCCGCAGGTGGAACTCATCGGCGGCGTCTTCGAAGGCAAATTGCTCTCCAAGGAGGAAGCGCTGGTCCTGGCCAAGATCCCGAGCAAGATCCAGCTCCTTGGCATGTTTGCCGCAATGATCAACAGCCCGATGACATCCTTCGCCCGTGCACTCGGCGAGATCGCGAAGCAGAAGGAAACCCCGGCACCCGCACCCGAAGCCCCCAAAGCCGAAGCAGCACCCGCACCCGAAGCCCCCAAAGCCGAAGCAGCACCCGAAGCCCCCAAAGCCGAAGCCACTCCCGTCGCGGACGCAGCCCCGAAGACAGAGGAACCTCCTGCCGCTCCGGCACCGGAGGCACCCGCCGCTTAATTCTCCATTCATTTTCCTTCATTTCTTTATTCCCCCATCGTTATGGCTGACACAGCTACCATCGAGCTCACCGCAGAGGAGAAAGCAGTTATCACTGCCCTTGAGAAGCTCAACGTTGTCTCCCTGAACAACGTCGTCAAATACATGGAAGTTACCTACGGTATTTCCGCCGCTCCGGTCGCAATGGCTGGTGGAGGTGGTGCCGGTGGTGCCGCCGTAGAGGAAGAGAAGAGCTCCTACAACATCGAGCTCACGGAAGCAGGTGGTCAGAAGATCGCGGTCATCAAGGTCGTCCGCGAAATCACGGGCCTCGCCCTCGGCGACGCCAAGGCAGCCGTCGACGGCGCACCGAAGATCCTCAAGGAAGGTGTGGCCAAGGCCGATGCAGAAGTGATGAAGAAGAAGCTCGAAGAGGCGGGCGCGAAGGTCACCCTCAAGTAAACGTTTTCCTCAAACCAAACAATGAAACAAGGCGGCCCCAGGCCGCCTTTTTGGAGCTCTATAACCAATTAAAAGGGGCAATAAATATAATAGTAGATTGACAAACAAAATGAACAACGTATACTTCTGGCAACAGCGTCCTTCGTTCAAGTCCTATCGGTCACGAGAAACTCAGAGAAGGTACCTGTCTTATATACCTTCTTTTCTTTCTCTTATATGGCTGATCAGCAGCTTACATGCCGCGATTGCGGTGCACAATTCACGTTCACGGACGGTGAACAGCAGTTTTACGCGACGAAGAACTTGAGCGCTCCCCAGCGCTGCAAGACTTGCCGCGACTCCCGCAAGGCGGATCGTGGTAACCGCGAAATGCACGACGCAGTCTGTGCACAGTGCGGCGCCGCATGTCAGGTTCCGTTCAAGCCCCGCTCCGTTGAGGAGGGTGGCCGCCCGGTCCTCTGCAAGAACTGCTTCGCTGCATCACGCAACGCTGCATAAGGACGGCTTTAAGCCCGACTTAGAAAACGCCTCCCTCACGGGAGGCGTTTTTGTTTGTTTTTCACCTGTCCCCCATCCCCTTTCCTCTAGGGGGAAATGGGAGCTCTGTGTGCGTGGTAACAATAGTACGGCAGCTAATTTGGTTCCAAACGAGGGGGCATTTTTTGTTGTCTGGCAGCGCAGAACTGGGTATAATAGGGACAGATGAATATGGCTCTGCGTTCCCCTTGGCTGGCAGTGACAATTGGTCTCCTCGGACTCGTCCTGGGATACAGTCTGGTCGTCGTGCAGAACCCTCAGATTGCGTTCGCGGGAAACGTCCAGTGCCCGATGAATCACGCAGGATGCGAGAATGGAGAGGGAGAGTGCGGCACAACGTGCGCGGGTTGCGCCAAAAACAAACCTGTCTGATGTGATAATCAAATGAGAGTGCAGCTATTTTTGTTGTTACGTGAAATGTTTGTGATGATAGTTTCTCCCTATCCCCCAACCCCTTTCCCATGATAGGGAAAGGGGAGCTATGTTGAGCGAAAAACGATGATCCATATGCTAAACTTGAAACTGTGAACAGATTCCTCCGCTCCCCATCGTTTTGGTTTCCCTTTTCCGCGACGCTGATCGCCTCGGGAATCTTCTTCGCATGGGAACTCAAC
>Ga0163150_10001566_pt1 | contig 38056 bp, 56 predicted proteins | sample OliLakLV19P2IB_FD_148628 | JGI IMG/M metagenome (GOLD analysis project Ga0163150, IMG submission 148628) | Freshwater microbial mat bacterial communities from Lake Vanda, McMurdo Dry Valleys, Antarctica - Oligotrophic Lake LV.19.P2.IB | ecosystem: Environmental > Aquatic > Freshwater > Lake >... | reverse complement strand
GAAAGCATCAAGAGTGAAAAACCAGAACTTATAAAGACAAACGTTAATATCGCAGAATAATATGTTAAGTAAAAATATAACAGAAAGTGGAATTGTCCACACAGGGCATGGGAAACTAAACAATCTCATTATCAACAGTCACACATCAGGAACAGCTAAAATCTTTGATGGAACAGAAACAGGAGTAGTAGCCACAACAGCCCTTACAAGTACAGGTGCTTGTGCCCCAGCAAACTACGGTACGTCAACATTAACCTCAACAGGTAACAGTGTCGCATCAACTCACGCAGTGTCAGTCTTGACTGGTGACGCTATCGTTGCAACTAACGTAATGGTTATCGGAACACGAACATATACATTCGTAGAAGTTCTCACAGGTGCAGCAGATGAAATCTTGGTTGGAGCAACACTCACAGCAACCTTGGTTAACGCAAAGAACGCTATCAACGCAACAGCAGGTGTAGGTATGTTGGGTGTGACGTATGGTTTTGGAACAGTAGTAAACACACAAGTACGAGCAGTAGCATCTGATGCAACTACTCTCACAGTAAGAGGAATAGTTCCTGGAACATCGCTAAACACAGTTGCGACTACAGGAACAGCACTACGGACAGTATGGGAGGATACAACACTTGGAGGAGGCACAGGAGCTTCTGACGCAGGTGTAACTACAGGTGCAGCTACCGTAACTATTGGAACAACAGTCTACACTCAAGTAGATGCCTTGTCTGAGACTTATGGAGCACCAGCAGTAGCGTATCAAGTTCTAAGAGGCGCAAGTGAAGCAACATATTTGGCTAACTTAAAGAAAGCAGTAAACGCTACAGGTGTAGCAGGTACAGACTACTCAACGGGAACTGTGGCTCACCCAGATATTGTAGGCACTACACTTACCACAACAACTCTTATTGTCCGAACACGAACTATCGGAACAGCAGCACAAACAACTGCATTAAATGCTATCGCAACCACTGAGACCATGGCTAACACAGCTTGGACTGGTGCAACAATGTCAGGTGCGGTAACAACAGATGCGGCAACATTCACACTAGACACTACAACGTACACAGGAGTAATCGTACTTGCTGAAACTCTAGGACTAACAGCAGTACCTTTCCAAATCCTTTGGGTAACATCAGAGGCAGTATTTCTAGATAACGTGAAATCAACCATTAACCTCTCAGGAGTGATGGGAACTACTTATGGAACAGGCACAACAGCACACCCAACAGTAGTAGCTACAACTAATACCGACACAGTACAAACTTTCAACGCAAAGAATACGGGTACAGCAGGAAACTCTATAGCAACAACTGAAACTATGGCTAACTATGCTTTTACTTCAACAGTAATGGCAAGCGGTACAGGAGCTACAGGGAGTGTCTTGATTGACACCATTACCTTTAGCGCAGTAGCAACCACAGGAGAACGATTCATAGACTTTGGAGGACTTGATGTAACCCGTGGAATCTATGTAACAGTAGGAGGTACAGCTAACGTTACTCTAGGATATGATACTTACTAATATATTTAATATGGCAAAGAAAAAGATAATTGTGGAAGAAGTGGAAGAAGTGGAAGAAGTCGTAGCAGAAAATAAAGTGTGCTCTAACTGTGAAGACAGTGGACGCTTCTGCAACGTGTGCAGTTCAAAAGAAGTAGTGTAGTTGTGGACAGCACAGAACGTTGATATAATTACAAGTAACAAGAAGCGCAACTTTGCAAAACAGCGCACTAACTAGACCATCACTATGATAAACGATGAAATTGAGGAGCAGGAAGACGACCTTGAAATAACGTCAGAAGAAGAAGTAGCAGTCGAAGAAGAACAAGAAGAAGAACAAGGAGTTGACTATTGGAAAGCGGAAGCTTTAAAGAACAAAGCTATTCTCGAACGAAACAAGAACAAACCCCAAAAAGAACCAAAAAAATCAGACGACTTTGGACTAGACGTAAAGGGATACTTGAAAGCATCAGGTATCGCATCAGCAGAATTTGACTTTGTAAAAGCCGAGATGAAAGCATCAGGTGAAACAGACATAGATTCCTTATTGGAAAATGACTATTTCAAAGCAAAGCTTGAGAAACACCGAGAAGCTACAAAAACTAAAGACGCTGTCCCAACAGGCAAACGTTCAGGTGGAGTAGCTACAGGAAGCGTAGACTACTGGTTAGCAAAACCCATAGAGGACGTACCAGCAGACATGCGCCGAGAAGTGGTGAACGCAAAGCTAAAGCAAGAAAATAGCCAAGGCAAATTCTACAACTCCTAGACCAAAGTTGTCTGATTAAATTATTAAAATTTAATCGGGCGGTAGAAGTTCTTCACAATTGAATATGCTATAATGAGGTTAATATGTCGAAAGACACTGACCTTACAAACAAACCCCACTTTAATCTAGGGAGGAAACACTTTAATCGTAAACACTACGCTAAAGGAATTACCAAGATAGAGAAAGTGTGTGCTTACTGTAAACAAACATTCTTTACGGACTGTTTTATGCCCAACAAGATGTACTGTAACCAATCTTGTCGCTCAAAAAATAACCTAGAGTTAAACCTACTTAAACTTAAAAAGATTGATAGGGTGGCTCAAAGCGAAATTATGAGAGCAAGGAAGGGTGAACTACATCCCTTGTGGATTAAAGACAGAACCACAGTAATGGAAAAACATAGACTGAGGGGTACTTTTGAATGGAAGGAATGGAGAACGGAAGTCTTTTCAAGAGATAAATATCAATGCCAGGAGTGTGGAATCGTTGGTGGTAAATTAGAACCCCATCATATAACACCCCTTCGGGTCAGTTTCGAAAGAATCTTTGATGTGGCGAACGGTATTACACTTTGTATCCATTGTCATAAAAAAACTATTTTCAAAGAAGAAAGTTTCCAAGAAAAATACTTTGCTTTGACCTCGCTATAGCACATTTAATTTGAAGATATAATACTAGCTAACAACTTTATTGCAATCATACCCACAATCGAATACGAAACTCGACTACAAGAACGACTAGATGCACCAATGGTGTGGAAAGAAATCCTTAACGTAAAGTACACAAACTCAGGTATCCTACGAAACCCATACCTCACTGATTCAACAGTCGGTACAGGAACACGTGGAACAGGCTACACTTCAACAGCAGTAGCAACTACAGACGAAACAGTAACTATCTCAGATTACGTTTATTCTGCACAGCACATTGATGATGCAGACCTCGCACAAAAGACATTCTCCGACTTTATGGAGATTGCAGACAACATGGGTGTCATGCTCAACGAAAAGGTTGAGACTATGATGCTCCTCGAACACGGACAGTGGACAAACTTTGACAACGCTGCAATCGGAGGCGGTGCTGGAAACATCACTGTTTCTATCTCTAACGTCAAGAACATTATCGCTGCAATGAAGCGAGAAATTCGAGAAGCTGGAGGTGCTGAGATGATGAACCGAAACGGTGCTTTCATCCAGTGGCGAGAATCTGACTACGAACTCGTAGAACTCATGGCTTCAAGCGAAGGATTCAACACAGCAGATGACGTTCTCAAGAACGGTATCAAGCAAGGCTTCAAATACCTTGGTGTGGAACACTACTCAACTTCTAAGAACGTAGCAGGACACGTATTTGGAGGAGTAAAGAAGGCATTCCAAGTAGGAATCGTAAAGTCTACATACGGAAAGATGAAGACTATCATCAATCCAGTAGTATCCTCAGCTCAAATCTCAGGAGTAGGACTTGAATCACGCGTTGACCTTAAATTCAAGGCATGGAACAAAGTCACACCTATCCTCTTTGACATCCTTGTAGCGTAACTTAATTAGAAGATACTTTATCAGCTAATTAATAACAAACATGGCTAACAATAACGGAACTATCCCAACACTCAACACTCCGTCACGAAGACCGATTATTACCCTAGCCGCTGCTCGTACACTACGGGCAGACGAGTCAGGAGCAGTAGTTGTCTTTAACGCAGCAGCAGGATTTACCACAACACTTCCAGCAGCTTGTGATAACGGAACATTCTTTGAGTTTGTTATCGGAACTACAGTAACCTCAGTCGGGCTAAAAGTAATCACAGGAGGAGCAACAGAATTGATGGTAGGAAATATCGTTGGTACTGACACTGACTCTAGTGATGCTCTAGCATCGTGGAAGTCACTCGTAGGTACAAGCAACATTTCTTTCACTCTTAATGGGACTACATCAGGTGGACTCATCGGAGACAGAATTGTTGTGACAAAGGTGACAAGCACAAAGTGGCAAGTAACAGGAACAATCCTAGCAACAGGAGTAGTAGTTACTCCGTTTGCAACCTCTTAACGGCTGTCTCAGTGGAACACCCTATTTTCAGTAGGGTTTAGGGGTGGCTGAATCACCCTTAAACCCTACTCGAAATAGGTTACTAAATAAATTCAGCTTATTTATGAATACAAAGCACCAAGCCATAAGAAATTGGCAAAAAAACAACCCAGAGAAGGTGAAGGCAATTCAAAAAAGGTGGAGAGAAAAAAGGAAGAGTGACCCAGTTAGAAGTGAAATAGCAAAAGCCAAAGCTAAAATATATTGCACGCTCTATAGGGCACAATACCGTGACAGAGTCAATTTATATCACGAACGGTACAAGTCAAAAAACGCTGACAAAATTAAAGAATATAGAAAGTTATATAGACTAAGCCACGTTGATAAGATTAGGAAAGACAGAAGTATGTACGGGGATAAACTCTTGTCAAGATATAAGAGCATGATAGATGGAGCGACAAGAAGAAACTACGTAGTATCTATTTCACTAAATGAATTTTCAGAAGTCGTTTCAAATCCATGTCTATATTGTGGAGAGAGTGAAAAGAAAATTGGCGTTGACCGAATTGACAATAGTAAAGGATACACCCTCGAAAATTCAGCACCTTGTTGCAAAGTTTGTAATACTATGAAATTGGCGATGACAGTAGACGAGTTTTTCAAACATATAAAAAAAATAAACAATTTTAATATGGCACTTAATAATATAAAATATGAGCATATCATTTAGTGACACAGTAAACCTCACAGGAGGACTCCAACAAGTGCGAAACATGTTGCGTGTAGATGCAACACAGTACCCTACTGTTCGTGTAGTCAATTCATACAACAACTGGCTTGATACTGTTACTGGTTACGCTATCGGAGCAGACAGACGCTTCCAATGGGATGACACAAACCACACGAAGCTTCCTATCGGCACAACTAACCTAGTGGCAAACCAATCAGACTACTCATTTCTAACTGATGAACAGGGTAATGCAATTCTCAACTTAACCCGCATAGATATTCTTGACTCGAATGGACTCTACCGAAAACTAGACGTGCGAGACATGGCAGATAATGACCTCGCAGAAGATACGCTCCTTACTACAGCAGGACTACCAACCGAGTATGACAAGATAGCCGACAACATCATCAGACTGACCCCCAAGCCTATTTCAAGCGTCACCGCAGGACTCAAGTTCTACTTCCAACGAACAGGCTCATACTTTACAGTAGCAGACACCACGAAGTCTGCTGGTGTACCCCCATTACTCCACAGAGGCTTTATTATCGCTTCTGTATATGATGCGCTTCTAGCAGGAATAGGCTCTGCAAACCTACAAGCTGTTTCAGTAGAAATGGAGAAAGAACGTATCAAAATGGAAACATACTTTAGAAACAGAAATACAGATGAAATCCCTGTACTTACTACCCCTGCAATAAACTCTATCTGATATGGCACTTACAAACGTATCAAAACCGACAACCACACTCACGAACACCGATAAGGTGTCTTTCGCTGAATTGTGGTCTACGATTACTACTACGTGGCTGTCTGAGACTCGCGATTGGCTGACAACTGGAAGTTTATTTACGAATAGTGCAAGACAATCTTCTTCTTTGACTAATATAACAAAACCATAATGAGAAACCTTAAAGGACAATTTATTAAGGGCTATAAGTCCGAATATAAAGCAGAAAACTCTCCCGTGTGGAAAGGAGGGGCTCCTAAATGTATTGAATGTGGAAAAATAATATCTCTTGGTGCAAAAAAATGTAGACTACATAGTCAAAAAGGTAGCGAGGCATCAGTGTGGAAGGGTGGAAAGGATACTGAAAAACAGAGAGCCTCTTTTAACCAACAAAGGAGAGAGACGCGAAAAAAAGGAAACGGGGGATCTCATACATTCGAGGAATGGAAAGAATTGAAAAGTAAGTATGATTTTATGTGTTTGTGTTGTAAGAGAAATGAGCCAGAAATAAAACTAACCGAAGACCATATTTTACCGATTTCTAAAGGGGGAAGGAATGACATATCAAACATCCAGCCCCTCTGCCGTAGTTGTAATTCAAGGAAATTAACCAAGACGATTGACTACATAAGTCTTTACGAAACTAATCAAATACAAATATGAGTACAATAACTACAATACTTGGTGCGGATACAATTACATCGTCTCGCACTGTCATAAATACTAACTTTAGTAATTTGAATACAGACAAGATTGAAACGTCTACTCTTGATACCGATACCGCACTTGCAGCGAACAGTGATTTAAAAGTAGCGACACAGAAGGCAGTCAAAGCGTATGTTGACGCTCTTGGTGGACTTGCAACTAAGACATCGGGAGTTGGTGTGGGTCCAGCGTCATCTACTACACAAGTGGTTACACACTCCCTCGGTAGAATACCGAGCGTTATACGGGTGTCGGGCTACGGTAATTTACTGGGTAGCGGTTCTACTCAGTCAGGTGGGTCGTCAAATGGTGTGCGCTCAAGCTCAGGGAATACATGCGTCTACCTACCCGCCGCAGTTACCGCAGGGAACGCGACAGCATCTTCATCAACGGTATTCTCTATATATCTGAGCGGGTTAACCGGCATAAACACTGAGGTACATGCAAGCGGGGTGATACAAAATATAGGGGCAACGACCTTTGATATAGTTTGGACTGCGGTTGGTGACTGTAGTACGGCGACCGTATTTATGTGGGAAACAAACTAACATGAGTAAACTCGTAGAAATAAAAATAAACAACTTCTCAGGGGGTACGAGTGACTCCCCACGTGAAGACAACGCTAGTAAATACCAAATTACGAAGCATTTTGATACGTTTACTGACCCTGCTAGACTAATTCCATACAGAAGCCTAGAAGCTGATACTAATGACGGTGCTACCGCTACAGGTATGAAGCAATACTTCGTGCAAGACTACCTGTATCACTCAGCGTCCGCAAAACTCTTTGGACTAGGGCAAACAGGGTCGGGTTTAACTAAAATTGTACAAAAAGCCGATGCAACTACAGGCAACTGGTCACTTCCTGCAACCTCAGAAGGCAACGGAGCAGTAAAGAACGGCTGTTTCCTAGAATACAAGGACATCTTGTGGGGCTTTCAGGGTACAAACCAAATATGGAAGTGGACAATAGCTACAAACACCATTGCAAACTCAGCAAGCACTACGGGAGCTACCATTACCTCAGTAGCAAACGGTCTTGTATTTAACGACTATTTATATCTTGCATACAACAACAGAATTTGGAGGGCAACAGACGCAACTACATTCTCCGATGGTTTTCTTGTCTTGCCAACCAACGTAAAAATCACCTCAATGACAGCATGGGGGAAGTATATAGCTATTGCTATTGCACCTATTTCAACATTTAACGGACAATCAAAGGTATTTCTATGGGACGGCACATCAACAGACGTACAGGAGAAGATTGACTGGGGAGAGGGTGAGCTACGCATACTTGAAACGATAGAAGGCTACTTGGTAGGGGTAACAGACCGCTACCTTAATAACGCTACAGGTGCAGGGCGTGGTTCAATGATTATACAAATGTATTCAGGTGGTACACCACAAGTAATCAAAGAAGTATTTACACAAGCTCTCACAAACAAATCAATCCCACTTCAAAAAGCGGTAAAGAACAACCGTCTATTCTGGGCGTGCAAGATAATGACTAACACCGCTGGAACTGAATACAACGAAGGTATATGGTCATTCGGGCGTAAGAACTCACTGTACCCATTTGCACTCACACTTGATGTCATTGATGAGAATATCGACACAGATGGCATTCAAGCTATCGGTTCAGCCGCAAACTACTTTTTCATATCACATTCAGGTGACGGCTCTATTGATAAGACAAACGATGTAGCTGTCTACACATTCTCAAGTGTCTATGAGTCACAGATATTTAACTTTGGTGACCAAGATGCTGACAAAACACTTCAATCACTCTGTGTGTACTTTAGAAAACTCGCATCAGGTGAAAGTCTCACCGCAAAATACCGTGTTGATGGGTCTACTGCATGGACTACTATCGGCACATTCACCACTACAGGCGAACTATCACGCACCTTCCTTAATATTGAGGCTACAGGGGACGCATTTGCGTCAGGGAAGGAGTACGAGTTTCAACTCCTCAGCACTGGTGGTCTTGAAATTACTGGATTTAAAGCGAAGGCTCGTATAAATGACGTTCCATAATATGCCACAAGACATTCAAAAACAAATAGACCAACTACGCTCAGACATAGAGGCGTTAAACTCTGAGTATTACACCAACAACTTTACTGCGTCTCAAGACTTCAACAAGCACTCACGTTTTAACACAAGACTCCGAGTCCCTGTCTTTGCATCAGCACCAACTGTAGCTTCTATTGGGGATGTATATGCAAATGCAACCAACGGGAAACTGTACGTCTGTACATCTGCAAATACGTTTACTCTCGTTGGCACTCAAACATAAAATAACTGATATAATTATCAAATAACATGGCGAAAATCTCATTAAGAAGTGGCGGAAATAAGAAAGTAACACAGGCGAAAAGTCTCAGTAATAACAACGCTGGGTATTCTACGACCAACCGAAAAGGAGTAACTACCTACTATGGTTCTGCAAAAGATGCAAGCGGTTACAATGATTCCTTTGAAGGGAAAGGCACTACTTCAAAAGGTGCGCCACTCTCACAAAGAGATGCAACAGGAAACATTATAACTTCGGATTCAATCAAGCCTGTTACTACTACACCTGTCCCTACAGTTACACAAGGAGCTGACGTTGGAAACATAGTGAATGCAAACAACGCTGGTCTTGCAAATGCAGAACTCGGTATTACATCAAGTGCTAACGGCACACTCACTGTATCCAACCCTAATGCACAAGAAAACGATTCTACTGGGGGAAGACTCCAAGGTATATTTGACTCGTACTTAAAAGAATCTCAGAAAATTGCACCAGTTAGTAGTGCCGACATATACAACCGTCAGTACAAGGAAGACGGTATAAAGCAAAAACAACAAGAGGTAAACAACTACGCTTCACAAATAAACACTATTACTGCAAATCGTGACGCACAAGTACTTTCACTTGAGGGTTCAGGGCGAGGTCAAACAACAGGATTCATTGGAGGAGAACAAGGACGCATTAACCGTGAGGCAGCTATTCAGGCACTCCCTGTACAAGCACAGTTAGCCGCATCACAAGGCAACCTTCAACTCGCACAAGACCACCTCAACACAATGGTGAGCTTAAAAGTTGCTGACGCAACAAATGCATATAATCGTCAGACTAAACTACTTGATACTGTATACCAATTTGCAACAACTGCAGAAACACGAAGACTAGACGAACTAAAAGCAAAGAACGAACGAACCTACCAAGAAAAACAAGACTTCCTCAAAGTACAAGCAAGTGCTCTCTCTAACGCTCTCGGACAAGGAGCACCAGCTTCTATATACAACGCAATAAAGAGTGCCACAGATAAGAACGGAGTAATCCTCGCAGCAGGAGTATACAACGGGGATGTACTTGATAGACAGCTTAAACAAGCACAGTTAGCCTCAGCAAACAGAGCAAACCAACCATCGCCAAAAGGCTCTAGCGTTGATTTCATATCAGCAACCGCAAATCAACCTGCTGGATACTTTGATAAATCAACAGGTAAGTTTACCCCGCTTGAGGGTGGTACAGGGGGTGGAAACCCACTTGCTCTCGCAAGTTCGCAAGGAAATATCCAGTCAATAAGTACCGCAGTTAATAACAAGTATTTAAAGACCGCAGTAGGAACTAACGGACTAGGTCGTATTTCATTCAGCAACTTTGCTACAGGTGGTAAAGACGAATTTATTGCATCTGTTGAGCAATTACGTTCGCAACTTACACTTGATAGTCTCGCTACAGCCAAAGACAGAGGTGTGACCTTTGGTGCTTTGTCGGAAGGTGAATTGTCCCTATTAAAGGCTTCTGCTACCAAACTAAGTACATGGGTACAGACTGATACAGGCAAACCAGAAGGAAAAGTCACTGGCTACAAGGCTAACGAGCAAGATTTCAAGAATGAACTCGATAGAATAAATAACATGGCAAAACTAGATTACCTCCTTAAAGGTGGAGACCCACTAGATGCGGGTGTTGAAGTCCATGACGATGGTACATTTTGGTCATTGAACAGCAACGGTACTGCCACTCAACTTAAGTCACTTTAGACAATATGAAAACACTCTCATTAGAAGAATATAGAAAGAGATACCCGACCACTTCTTTTTCTGCAAAAGAGAAGTTGCCTACCTATTTTAACACTAAAGAAGCGTTGAGTGTCTTTGAGCAAGCCTCACAAGATATAAATACAGCAACCCAAACATTTCAAAAACAGCCTACTCTCACAAACTCTCTAAAAGCTAGTGCGACAGACCTTCTACAAGGGGGGCTTGCGCCATTTAGAGCCGTAGGTGCGGGTTTTCTAGGGACTGAAACAGGTCAGAACGTGTCACAAGCAACTGTCGAGGGTCTGACTTCGTTCGGGCAAGTCATTACACCAGACGTAGTCAAAAACAAAATAGGGGATATGGCAATGGAGGTTGAACAAGGCTTTAATGCAATGTCACCTCAAGAGCAACTAGACCAAAGGAACAAACTCGCAGTAGCTGAGGGTCTTTCTAATCTCCTTGGTCTGGGTGCTGCTAAAACAGCAATAAAACCTATTACTAGTACTCTTAAAAACTCAGCACAGACTACAACAGTAGACCTTGCTAAAAACTCAGAGAAGGTGTTTAAGGATGCGACTAGTCTAAAGGAAAATATAAGGTCTTATGTGGGAGAAAAGTCAGTCGAACCGCAATTTACAGCATCAGTAGAACGAATCATTAAACAACCTAATCTTACTGGAACTGCTGAACGAGTACCAAACATAATGGAGAAATATGACGCGTACCTCGAGCAGTCTAAAAAGGCAGTAGACGACATTAAAGCTGACCCAGCTGTATCTTCTGTAGGTGAAAACATCGGGAAATCTTTTGATACGGTTATTAGACAACGTCAAGGAGTGGGTAAAGCTCTCGGCAATGAGCTGGATGAAGTTGCCAAGTTCAGAGTAAGTATAGAATCATCTGTACAGACTCTTTTAAAAGACCTTGAGGGTGGTGGTCTTTCCTATAACCCAAAGACCCGACAACTAACCTCGTTTCAAGGCACACGATTTGCCACACAGGAGATAGACATGCTTCAAGGATTTGTTATGAGGATGAACCTTTTGGGACGTTCTCCTAATGTTAGAGATATAGATAACTTTATAGCTCGAACACGAACTACTCTTGATTTTACTAAAGGAGAATCAGGAGTTTTAACTACTACAAATGCAGAACGTATCATAAACGGAGCTATTGCAGGACTTCGCCAGTCACTTGACCCTGCAAATAACGGTATTTCCCAACTTGGTAAATACCACAATTTAATTAAAGCGTACTCAGACCTTTCAGACTTCGTTAAAGAGGGGGCTACCTATCTCGGTAAAGAAACACAGTCAGGTGATTATGCAAAGGACGCTTCAATAGCAAAAAGTGCTGTTCAGTCTATCCTGAATAACGGGAAGAAAGACTGGTTACTCCGTCTTGAAGCACTTACAGGATACAAAGCACTTGATGAGGCTGTTCTTGCTCTCCAAGCAATGAAAGACGCTGGTGACTTTAGAGGACTTTCACTTTTACAGAAGTTGAACGAAACGGGTATCCCAATGACCCATTCGGGTTTTGTGGGCAAACTTACAGAAGTAGCACTTGACACTGGAAAGCGAATCATCGCTGGAAAACCAGAAGACCAAACACGGGCATTTCTAAAGTCTTTGACTGAAAAACTTTCTACTCCTAACCCAAAAGTTCAGGCTCCTAAAGGTATACCAAAGACCAAAGACATACAGAAGCTTGAAGGGCAGATTGCAAAGAATGTAGATGCTCAGAAGATTGCTATCAAAGCTGGCGATTTTGACTTAGTAAAGGAACTAAAGGATGTCTATGAGCTACTTGTAGTAAAACTAAAAGAAGCCATCAAAGCGTACAAGGAGATGTCTCCAAAAGATAAACAGGGTGGCTTTGTGAACTTTGGTGCTCCCTTGAAGTCTGGTAAACCAACGAAGCTGTCCACAGGACAAACTATTCCTAGTACAGATAGTACAACCGTATTCGTGACACGAGTAAAATCAGGATCAGATAAAGCAGAGTTTTACTCAATAAAGACCAGTGATTTGAAACACTTCAAGGAAGTGATAGACGATGGTTCCAATGGCCTTGGGAAGCGTTTAGCAGGGGGTAAAAACGCAGACGGTTATACAACTCACCTCACAACCATATCTCCGAAGAGACTTATCGACAACGCCCACACATATAAAGGCACGATGGCTAGAAACAAACTACACAGCCTTACAGCTAACGGAAAACGCCCCGATGCCACATCCAAACGATAGCTACTAAACCACCTAAAATGATAAACATAAAAAATTAATCTGAGTGAGCAATAATAAGTATGATATACGCAATCCACAACCACGGAAACAATATGGCTAACCATATAAGACCCCCTATGACCAATACGCCTTTCATATCCCATGAACACTACGCCTAAACCACCAAAAGTCAACCAATTTATCCACAATACGTTATAATTAAAATATGCTCAACGATAAGAACCAAAAACGCCTTGAAACACTCCTCTCTGCTTTTGACAGTGGTGCAGTACAGCCTAATGAGCTTATAGAGGCAATGGAAGCGGTGATGGTTATTATCAAGCACTCAGAAAAGCTTTTCCTAAGCCAAATTAAGGACACCAGTGAGACGAGTATGCGCTCTATTACGTCTCTAAAGGCTGAAATTGCTCAAGCCCATAGAGACATTCAAAGTCTTATAAAGGACGCTAAAGAAAACTCAACTACTGAAACAGCTACCCTCCGAAGACTTGTAGCACAAGAGGTAAAACGTCTTGAGGAGTCAATGCCTATAATGCCTGACGAGTTTGACGCTACAGATATACAGGAATCATTAGAAGAACATACCGAACTACTTGCTAAACTCTCTGACCTCATTAGTGGAGAGAATATCCGCAACGCACTAGAATCCCTCCCCGATGGAGAAAAACAGTCAATCGACTCCATTCAAGACCTCCGAGAAGAACTCGACAAACGACAAGCAGAAGAACGTGGACACACTACTGCTATCATCGCACGTAGGCTAGACCAGATTTTAGATGTGAGCATTGCGGGCGTAACAAACGGCCAAGTCCTTACATATAACAGCACTACAAAAACATGGGGAGCAGGTAGTGGAGGTGGGGGCTACACCAACCTCACTTCATTTGTAGACCAAACAGCACATCGCGTCTTCTACTCAAACGCATCAGGTGACGTTACTGAGTTAGCACTTGGAGCTGACGGTACATTCTTGAAGTCCAACGGTGCTTCCTCTGCACCTTCATTCGCTACTCCCACAGGAAGTGGAGACGTTGCTAAAGTAGGCACACCAGTCAACAATCAGGTAGGTGTATGGACAGGTGACGGCACACTTGAAGGAGATGTTGCACTTACATTTGATACTACAACTAACACCCTCGCTACAGAGATAGTGACGGTTACTGATGACGCATACGCGGCAGGGTGGAATGGGAGCACCGCTGTCCCAACGAAGAACGCTGTTTATGATAAAATAGAGGCACTTGCTGGAGGAGGTATCACACGAACTATTGCCACCATCAGCACCCCCACAACCGCAGGAGCATCAGCAGTAACCGACTATGTATTTTTCATAACGAACACCACACTCACCCTTCCAACAGCCGTATCCAATACGAACAAATACACCGTTAAGTGCATCAGTGGAACGTGTGTAGTAGACGGTGCAGGAGTAGAAACCATAGACGGTACAGCAAACATTACAATCGCAGTAGAAGATTCAGTAGACCTTATCAGCAACAACACGGAGTTTAAAGTAGTTTAATAATATGGCATATAAAAAATCAAACGCGAATGGTCAAGGGACAATGGCGAACAGCGAACCAGTAGTAATTGCATCCGACCAAAGCGCAGTTCCCGTTTCAGGAACGGTTACGGCAAACATCGGTACAGTTGCAACACTCGCAACCGCTGCAAAACAAGACACCGGCAACACCTCAGTTGCGTCCATTGACACGAAGCTCCCCGCACAAGGGCAAGCCTTAGCAGCCGCTTCAGTTCCAGTAGTTCTTACCGCAGCGCAAGTGACAACGCTTACCCCACCTGCTGCAATCACAGGCTTTGGCACAGCTGCTAACCAGACCACCATCATTGGACATTTAGATGGAGTAGAGGCAACACTGACTGCTATCGAAGGTGACACCTCAGCTATTCAAACAGCTGTTCAGCTTCTTGATGACACGGTAGCCACACTTGGAACTGACACATACACCGAAGCCACTACCAAAGGGCTTGTCATTGGTGCTATCAGACGTGACGCAAACACCTCGCTTGCCAATACGACAAATGAAGTTGCGCCGCTTCAAGTCAATGCAACTGGAGAACTTAAGGTAGCACAAATCGCTGCACTCCCTGCTGGCACAAACAACATCGGTGACGTTGACGTACTTACACTACCAACTTTGGCTAACGTCACTACTGTTGCTACTCTTACTAACATCACCAACTGGGGAAACATTGTAGACGATGCAGCCTTTACGCCCGCTACTACCCGCCTTTCAGTAAGCGGTTATTTTGCTGACGAAACCGCCACCGACAGCGTAGACGAAGGGGATGCGGGAGCAGCGCGTATGACGCTTGACCGAAAGCAGATTGTTACTACCTACGCCCACGCAGCGGGAGGCTCGACACCATACAAACTTGTCTCGGCAGCGACTACAAACGCAACATCCGTAAAGGCATCAGCGGGTACGGTCTACATGATAACCGCGTCTAACGTAAACGCAGCGGTACGATACCTAAAATTGTACAATAAGGCATCAGCACCAACTGTAGGAACAGATGTGCCTGTGCTCACGTTTGCAATTCCAGGAGCCACTACAGGAGCGGGAACAAACATCCCTATTCCTAATGTGGGGGTCAATTTTGGAACTGGTATCGCATTTGCCCTCACGACAGAAGCGACTGATGCAGGGTCAACAGGTGTAGCGGTGTCTGAGATTGTGGTAAACCTTGCGTACACTTAATTACAAATATGGCCACCTTACAGGAGAAACGCACAAAAGCCGATACCATATTTGACAGACTGTACTCTGTTCTTTTAAGTTTCTTTCAGAAAAACGGGTTTCAGCAACTCTCGGCACAGCGTCTAAACATTCCACGTTTTGAGGATGTTGACGTATATTTCAGAGTGACGGGGACAGCAACGAACGCAAACCTTGACGTTGCAGTTGAACATAATAGTAGCTGGTACGCACGTACGGATACTGTGATAACAGGTATTCGTACGGAAGGAACATGGCAGTCTATAGCTCCACTCGCGTTTGATGATGTGGCTGGTGGCCCTCCCTACTCAATTAAAATAGAACAAGGAACACACGTATCTTTTTAACTTATGGCATTAACCGACTTACAACTTTTCACCGCAGTAGATGCCAATGTAAAGGCATACTGGAACCTACAGGAAGCTGCTGCGGGAACCACTTGGGACAACGGAGAAGGAACTGCAGGGTGGGATGCTACCCCTAACAGTGGAAATGAACCACAAGTCTCTGCTACGGCTGTCAACGGCAACTTTGCCCGTTCTCGTATTGGTGACAACAACGACTACGCATCCTTTTCTGACCCAGGTTTCCCTACAGGTGCTTTTACGATAGAAGCTATTGTATACGGAGATGACTCAACCACTGACACTGAGGCTATTTTTGCTCAGTACGCCACCACAGGAGGTACAGCCAATCGTTCTTTCTATCTACAGCGGGGAGGAGGAAGTGCGGGTACTAACCGTGTGTTTGATTTTGGTGTAACTACTGATGGTACAGCATGGAAAACGGCACAGACTGCACAGCTCAACAACGTTCAATGGTACTACGTAGTATGCGTATTTGAACCGTCTACCGCCATTAGAATCTACATTGATGGTGCACTCTCGGTGAGTAATACGACTTCAATCCCAGCAACGGTATCAGACGCAACTGTTCCTATCTTTTTTATGCGCTATAACGCCACGTGGGGAGGGGCCAATGCTTTTGACGGCTTAGTCCAGGCTGTTCGTGTGAGTGACGTGGCCCGTGATAGCACCTTCATCAGTAATGTGTGGAATAACACAGGGGGAGGTGGAGGAGCTAGTAATCGTCTTACCCTACTTGGCGTATCATGACCGAACTACCTTTTAGTAATAGAGAAATCCTCGCTATGTTTGAAAAACAAAACAGTCTGTTAGCAGACATGTCCAAGACACTCAAACGTATTGAGGAAAACACTGAAGACACGCAAGTCCGAGTAGAAAAACTTGAGCTACGCAATGCTGACAGAGATGGACAGAATACCGTGGTGAGGTACGTGTCTATCGGTATAGCTACATCCATTCTTGGATACCTCGCATGGCTGGGTTTCCAAATCTTTGAACTCACACAACAGTTAACAAGACTTCCTCATATATGAAACTCAATATCTTAGTGGTGACAACACAACGATGGGACTCACGTGCGCAAAAACATGCAACGATCAAAAAGCTCATGCAATCAAACGGTGACTTGCAAGTATCTATTCATACAAAACTGTACACAGGAGGGAAACCCCACATTATAGACAAAGACGGTACTAACCGCATTGACCCTGTGTGGTTTGAACAAAACATCTCAAGAGACGCTAAGGTGAAGGGGTACAATCAAGTCATCTTTCACTTTTCAATGGAAGAAGGCACTCGATGGAAGGTAGACTCAGGGTTACGGGGTTCATCATTTAATGACGGTGACTACTTTGGTGAGGGGTGGGTAAAAGCAAACGAAACCACTCTCTCAAAGTTTCACGATGGAACCGAACGGAACCGCTACGAGAAAACACTCCCCCATGAAATTGGACATTGTCTGTACCACCATAAGCTCACACCATTACTAATTCACGACTTTGATTTCCAAGCTCGCATCAATAACATTGAAGGATTCTACGGGCAACTCAAAATTAGAAATGAACAGCACGCTACAGTATCCCTCTTAGCGAGCCTCAAGAAACTATTAGACACACTCCTTGCCACGCAGAAAGAAAAACCCCAGCCTTTTTTCATCAAAGACTATCCTATAACGCAACATTTTGGCGCAAAAAGCTCCCTATACAAAACTGGGGTACACATTGGGACCGACTACGCATGTCCTGTAGGTACATCAATCCTAGCTCCGCTATCAGGTACAATAACTGAAACAGGGTCACTCCCCGAAGTAGGCAACTACCTTTTGTTCACCACAGTGAAAGGCACGTACCGCCTCTGTCACCTTCACTCGATAGCAGAGAAAGGAGTGTACGAACAAGGGGAGGTTATCGCCTTTTCAGGTAACACAGGCAAAAGTACAGGTGCTCATTTGCATGCAGAACTGTGGAAAAAGAAGGTCGATTTATGGACACTGAGCAAAACCAATTACCAAGAGTATTTATTAGATGTAACAAAAGTAACATGAACGTACTCATCCCATTTATCCTAGGAGCACTCTTAGGAATTATTATCAGCCCAATAATTATTTAATATGTCAAAAACAGGAATTGCAACGTATGTACTTATCATTGAAGCAATCTTAGGGTTACTCGGTGTAGAGCCAGCGGTAGGCAGTATAGAGGCTATTTTAGTAGGGGTTATCACCGCTGTGTCTCTCGGTATGGTTCTGTACCATCAGATTGTGGATAGAGGGCTTTTCGCAGGACTCCTCAGGAGGTAAACTGTACAGGCAATCGGGTGTGCGATTGTAGGGGTATTAATCAGCGAAATCCACTTTGGAGAGTGGATTTTTCTGTTTGACTTATCAACACCCCTGGTATATACTTTATGGACAATTGTAGTAATCTAGTTCCATTAGATTGTCGATGAAAATCGCAACATGATGGAACCGTGTTGCGATTTTTGTCGTTTAACTTACGAATAATACCAACCGATAAAAGTAAGTAAGATAACCCACTAAAACTTATTAGGCGATGACTGACTTTTGACAACTACACGGTCACATCTTGGGGAAGCTATTTAACCGCAGGTAAAGGAGAGAATGAGGGAACCATTTGAACTCAAGCGTATGCCACTTTAGGAACGAGCACTGCGCTAAAGGCTTGGATAGAAATATCGCAAGTACATTGCGAAGAAGTGTAACAAAGAAACAAGTATAGCTAGTTAATTTACGGAGTGTTAAAACCAAACACACTGTATCTGAACCATCAAGAAAGTAATTGTAGCTTATTACTTTTGGACAGAACTAATAGAAAAAGATAAGAACTAGTCAAATGTTTTTGAAAAAAACTTTGACAATGTATCTCTTCTTTGAAAGTTGCTATGGTTGATAATTAAATACTACACCTTTATTCTAAAGGCTAGGCGTGACTATGGTTTTTGGTGGAGAGTGGATTTTTCTGTTGTTTTTGGTACAATTAAACAGACCTTCACGATAGATTCATCTCTTTATGGCAGTCCACATTCCCTCTTTGTCGGTAGGAACGGTGGTGAGCATAGTCTGAAACTCCTCTTAGAAAAGGCTTATACTCAAATCACTTTTACTTTGCACACTTCTCATACTTTCCTTCCCTACCCTAGCAATCGCAGAGCCGAGAAATCACTCTGAACGCTCTTTGTATGACCCACAGACACCTGTAACACATCCTATAGAGCCTGTACGAGCACTCCCTTTTTCAATACGGTCTAACTGCTACGCATACGTTGAATACGTACTTGGTGACATGCCGTCTATGGCTACTATACAAAAAACCGCCTCCCCTGCGTTTGGCAAGGTGGCGGTATTTAACTATTCAGGTGTCCCCCATGTCGCTGTAGTACTCTCACAAGGGTACGGAACCTTTAGAGTGAGAGAGAGTAACTACGGTGGTGACTTTGTTTCAGAGCGTGACGTGTCTTTTAGTGACGCATCTCTTGTAGGGTTTATTCAGTAGGGCATGGGCTTACATTCTTACTTCAATACCAAACCCTAGTAACCAAAGACCAAACCCTGAGCAAGTGTTACAGGAATGGGCAGACACTTGGAAAAAAACAAAGTCATTATCATCTACCCATTGGTTGTAGTATCTTATTTCCATGTGTTATTTCGTTAAGATTAAGATGATGACGGCTAGCACCAAACCAATTAGTATCCCTGTAAGTAATTCCATGTTGTTTTCTTATTCTATTAAGGTGATGATGTACTAAGGTAGTGGGACAACCGCAGTTGCGTTCTCATGACTAGTATTACTGACTTATCGTATTACTACGCCCACCAACTTAACACACCATCTTGTGTAGGAGGCAGGTGGGGAAGGACGGGGTTTTCGCTTCTCACCCTCAACGGTAACTTATGCGAATAACTGACTTTTTCGTAATCCGAAGTGCCATACCTTCACGCTTCCCCCCATCTACCTCCTACTATGCTGTCCCAAGTATATCCCTTTACCGCAGAAAGGATAGACCTTTGAGTGCGTATTGGACGTTGTTGTATGGGACTCCATGACGGTTAATGCCGATACGATCTTGTGTTGTACCAGAGTTCCATAGGCGTAGACAGTCTTGTTCGTTGTACCCTGCATCTAGCCAGTCTTGTACTTTTTGTACCGCTACATACATTTCATTTGTTTCTGTTACAGGTGCAACATATCCGATGTATTGTGTGCTCCATGCTTCCCACGTAGACCCAAGGTATTGGAGACAGCTTTTGAGTTCTCCACTTTGTCCTTGCGTTATGCACGAATAGCTCCCGTTTGTTTCAGCTCCATGTATAGCAACTACTATTCTACTTGCTTTGGAGCTTGTGAAAAAGACAGTCGCACCTTTCGTATGTTTTCTAGCTTTGCTTCGATGTCAGCTTTCTGTGTGAGCAACTCTTTTTCTTCTTCATTGAGAAGTCTGTTTGCTTCGTTGATTTGTTTTTGTGCTTCGCTTACGTTGTCAATTTCTATAATAGGTGTGGTCACAACCGTTATTGGTGCAACGTACTCTACTGATTTCTCTTGTGTAAGGTATATACCGATTCCTGCTACTGCAAGAATGGCTAGACCGATGATGATTTTTTTCATATATTTTTTAGTATTACGTCTGCAATACCTCCAACACATCCATAATAGCATACATCTTGAAATGAAGAAGCGAGTTATCCACAATCTAAATAAGCTATATGTAGCACAGTATAGCTATCCACAGTGTGCCACTTAAAACGTATTGCAATCGAAAGCGGTTTACCGTATCATACTTGTATGGCCAAAGAAATTATGAAGTCATACACCTATAGAGCCAAGCCCAGCCAGCAATTAAAAGTAATTAAAATGGCTAAAAAAGAACACACCACAGAGTCACAAGTTATTAGAAAATTAATAGAAACACTGTGAAAGATAACACACCATTTCCATTTAGCTTCTTTGATGAAGAGGCAGAGGAATACAAGAATGAAACTGCGCCCGATTACTTTATGTACGGCGGGAGTATCGGTCTTGTCATCTTTGGACTCGCACTGTTGAAAGTACTATATGTGTAGCAGTACAGAACTACATGTATCAAAAAAAATATAAGACATAAAAAAAATGAAAGCATACGAATTTTTATCTCATGACAGAGCAGGACTTGCTCTAAGTGGAACAACAGACGATGGGTATTGTGAGTGGATAGGGACAAGTGAACAATGGTCAAATGCAGATTATTATATGATGTACTTTTCAGAGAACGAGTACTTTCCTAAAGAAGAAACATATGAATAATGAATTAAAAATATGTATCACCCTCAACGGTGTAGAACTCTGTAGGCCATACACCTTTGACTCAGTAACAGACCTTAACCCGAAGAAAGTGTGCAAGGAGGTAGAAGCAATCCTGTCCTCGTTACTAGAAACTGATAAGCAATCGATATGATGGATGAGGATGACCTGAGAGATAGAAAGTTTAATAAGATTTTAGACTTCTACCTGCAAACAGGAACAATGATAGCAGAAGACTATGTAAGTCTTACACCAAGACAAAAAGACGTTATCCAATGTATTAAGAGATCATTTGAACGAATATGACACTAGAACAAAAAGAAAAGCTAAGTGAACCCCTCCCCTCATGGGCCGTACGACCAAACCCAATGAAGCCAAACTTGTCAGTTATCCATCCTATGGCAGTTATAGACCGCCTCAATGAAGTGTTTGGAATAGGAGAGTGGCAATTCAAAACTAGAGAGATAGACTGCACAAAAGAAATCCAAAAAACAAAGAACGGAGATAGAAATATCTATATGTCCTCTGTACACGGCACACTTGAAATACCAAAAATAAATGTTCACATAGAACAGTTTGGAGGCTCAACAAACGATGACAAAGGTGACGCTCTTAAAGGAGGAGCAACAGACGCCCTTACAAAGATAGCCTCTTATTTGGGGATAGGTGCAAGCATCTATAAAGGACAAGGGAATGTGCCGAACACAGACGAAGCACCAGACGAACCAGAAGAATTACCAACAATAAACAGACGATAATATGGAAGAAATAAACTTTGTAGACGGACTATACTCAAACGAAGTCAACCCAAAAGCACCTGAATTTATTTTAGCTAACCAGTCAATACATGCAGAAAAACTATCAGCATGGCTTCAAGCAAATAAAGGACTTGCTAATGAAAAAGGATATATCAACATTACAACCAAACTCTCTAAAGGAGGAAAGCGATACATTGCCGTTGACACCTACAAAAAAGACGACAAGTCAGTGATGCCTGAGTATCCTACAGCCCTCACTGATGATTCAATACCGTTCTAACATGAAAACAAAAGTATACACCTTTGAAGACCCACTCAAACAATCTGTATGGTACAGAGGTGGTGTAGTTATCTATCAAGGAAAAGCAACCGCTGAAATAGCGTGCAAGAACGTCTACCCAAACAGACTTAAAGCACAAGAAAGCGCACAAAGACTCATGCGTAAAATTAGACAAGAGAAAACACTTAGTATATAATTGTCATCCGCTATTTTGGTTCAGACTGGGATGTGCGCAACAAATAATCCTCGAAAAAGGATTTTTTGTTGTCCCAAAAGTTATGCACACTCCCTGCTATACGTCTTCATTGTAAACACATATAATTAAAGTACCTCATAAGGGGTGACCGAGCATACCCCGAATATATTATGCAAGGGAACCCCATTGAGACGGGTCAACGTGCCTAAAAAACACGTTGCTCGGTCTGAGTGGGGTTTTTACAATGTCAAATTACGAAAAATTAAAAGAACGATATTCACAATATCGAATTAAAATGAAATCTTTACCGAAAGGTATTGAACGTAATTTTGTAAAAGTAGAAATGTCAGAGTTCCTAAAGGAAGTTGCTGACAATTTTGGACAGAGTGTCGTTATCTCATTGGTAAGCAAAAAGAAATAAAATGCAACCAAACGGATACACTCTATGGTCACGACAAACAATTACCTCACAGATTTTTGCGTCCAAACCCGATAAGTGGTTTAAGATATGGTTTTACATAGTAAACCGTGTCAATTTCAAAGATTCTGAGAAGTGGTTGCGTGGTGAGTGTTTTATTCAATCTGGTGAAATAGAGCGTCAAACTGGGGCTACAACAGACCAAGTGAAAAAGTGTTTAAAGTGGCTCCGGCAAGTCGACAGCGTTTCGACAGCAAGGAGCACTAGAGGAATACACATTAAAGTCTTAAAATACAACGTATATCAAGACTCTGAAAAATACAAAAGCACTAGAAAAGCACTAGAGAAGCACCAGAGAAGCACTACGATAGTAGAAGAAGGAAAGAAGGTAAACATACTTGGCGAAATAAATTCGCCTAAAGAGAACCCTTTAAAAGATAACAACAACACTATGGGAAATTGGGATAAGACAAGTGATAACGATGATGGCCTACCCGAGTATGACTCTGACTCAAGGGAAGAAGTAAAACCGAAGCGGGTAAAAGCACCAAGTACTAAAAAAGCTACCCCTGAGGTTGAGGCTGTTTTTAAACTTTTTGGGAAAGACTGTCTAAAACGTATTGGGGTACACAAGCAAGAAATGGAAGCCGCTGTTTTCTTATCGGAAGAACATTCAATTGAAACACTACAGTCAGCAGTAACATACATGCAAGAAAATAGTGGACACCAATTCCTTCCTGTAATCCTTAGCCCTTTCGATTTACGCATGAAGTGGGCAAGGCTAAAAGACTTTAAAGAAAAACATGGATAATCAAGATATTGAAAACTTCTTGACGGAAGAAGCTAAAAAAGCAGAGTCCGTTCCTGATCGTGATATTCAGCTTGAGCGCATTAAATCCCTGTGGGAACACTACAAAGGCGAAGACCGAATAGTTACCTCATACGAAATTTTAGAGTCACTCGAAACAGAAGACCCACAGCACAAAGTTCTCTCAGGATGGGAAAGTGTAGACAAACTTACTGGTGGTTTTACCTACGAAGAGCTTATCGTTGTGTCGGCTCAAGAGAAAAGTGGGAAGACTGCGTGGGTACTCCAACTTGTTGATAAAATTAAAGGAGAAGAACCATGTTGTTTTCTCTTTGAACAGTCTCCAAAACAAATTATCAGACAGATGCGTGATAGAGGACAAGAAATACCATATTTTGTGACACCACTTCAAAACACAGATAACCGTTTTGGGTGGTTTGAAAAACGAGCAATGGAGGCTATGGTAAAAAGAGGTTCTCGACTATTCGTGATAGACAACGTGGATTGGTTGCAAAAAGAGTACGGACACAACCAACGCTCTGATGAAGCAATTAAAGACTTACTTTTAAAACTTAAATCATTTTGCACACGTTGGGGGGTTATCATTATCTTGATTGCTCACGTTCGTAAAATACCAATGCAGGAAATCCCAGAACCAGATGACATTAAAGATACAGGTGCGTTTAAACAGATTGCAGACACTGTAATAATTTTGTGGCGAAAGACTAGAGAAGCAAAAGTAGAAGGTACAAGGGCGAAAGCTCCGTATCGAACAAACGAAACTCTTGTATGGGTAGCAGAAAATCGAAGGACAGGAGATACAGGATATGCACAGCTAGTATTTAAAGATGGAAAGTATTTTGAGGAAGTATGGGACGAGAACCTTAACACGAATGATGGTACGAGTAAGTATGACTCAGACTTTTAAAACATTTCTTCATGATAGAAAAATTCCTGATGCTTCACTTGAGAAGTACCACCTTTCAGGTGACGACCAAAAACTTGTTATTCCGATACGAGACAAAAAAGGAAATCACCTTTTTAACAAGTACCGTATCTTAAACCCAAAGCAATACCTTTACGACAAAGGATCAAAAGCATCATTGTTTGGTTCAGAGTTTATTACAGGGAATTGGTGTGTTCTTTGCGAGGGGGAACTGGACGCAATCAGAACTGATTCCATTGGAATTCCAGCTGTATCAGGAACAGGAGGATGTGGAACATTTGACGAATCATGGGAATTGCCAAAACTTGTGGTTATTTGCTACGACACTGACACCGCAGGAAAAGAAGCATCACTGAAAGTCCACCACCTAATTCCTAACAGCAGAATTTTAAACTTACCCGAAGGAAAAGATGTAACCGAATACTTGATGAACCACACCAAAGAAGACTTCCTAGAACTTATCAAGCAATCAGTCACTGTCCCGAAAGAAATCAAGGAAGTCCAATTCACACGCATACAAAGTACAAGCACCGATGAAATGGAACGTGCAAAAGAGTACCCCATTGAAGAACTGCTTCAATTTGGGCATGACAAGAAAGCAAAGTGTATTTGGCATAACGAGAAAAGCGGGTCACTTCATCTCTACCCCACAAACAAAGTTTATTGTTTTGGATGTTCAAAAGGAGGCGATGCAATTGACGTATACATGGCACTTCATAACGTGCCAATCAAAGAAGCAATAACTTATTTAGCTAATAATTAAAATATGTACAACAAACTAAAAAACATAAAAATAACAAACGAAGCAGAACCACGTATCCAATTTTCTATCCTTGATTCTTGTACATCCAATAACGGGGTGCAAGAGAAAGTAACAAGGGAGTATGATATTTGCCTTTCACTAATTCCGTTCAATCCTGAATCTGTATTGGGACTCAACACTATGGAGGAACTACTGTCAGGTGCGTTGAAACAAATCGTAGAGACTGTGGAGTCATACAAATGAAAACCGCAACTGAATGTTATGTAACCATAAAAAGTTTTCCCCACTATGGAGAACATGGGGTAATCCTCGGCACTAGAGATGGTAAAATACTTGCATGGCTCATGGACTGCACACACAACGAAACTAAGATTCTAATCGAGCGCAATGACATTTAACCCCGATAAAAAAATAACAAAAGTATCAGAATCAAAAGCTATGAGAGGTGCTTTACACCTGTACCTTTCACAGGTAGCCCATGAAGCAAACAATCAAGGTCTCACTTTGCAAGACATGGTAAAAGTTATTAAGCTCTTAGAAATCAGACCTAACACAAACAACCTAAAAGAAACTTTTTTAAAACCATATATCTTTTCAGCTTTTAAATTGGATTCATCTGAAAAGCTAGACTCAAACCAAGTAACAGAAACCTACGATGCTCTCAATAAAGTATTTGGATACTACTGGCACATTCATCTACCCTTTCCCTCTATCGAAACCCTCATGCTCAACCAACTAGACGATGAAACTTTCTAACAGATTCCCCGAAGATGAAAAGATGCGTGTGTGGTTAGACCACCAATACTGCGTACTCTGTGGCTCACACCAAAACCTCTCATTGCATCACATTGATGGATGCAAAAAAGAGGAACACCGAAGTATCTTTAACAGCTCAATGCTTTGCTACACATGTCACTCAAAAGCAGACGGTAAAAATGGGGTAAGTAGCGAACATGAATCATTCAGACAAAACCTACGAAATATCACCTTTGAAATCGTAGGCGAAAAGCCTTTAAATAAATACGATGAGAAGTATCTTGCTGTACCTTGAATAGTTACTTATGTATGATACACTTAAAATGTTACTTAATTATTTTTGAATAATAACATGGCAAGACAGGTATCTTTGAACAGAATCAGATTTTTTGAGAAAATCGTGCATTTACAAGCATGGAAAAATAACATGGCGGGAAAGAATGAAGAACCCGTAATTCATATCCTAGAATCATGTGGTTACGAGATAGAAAAAGACTTTGTACGACAGCACCCAATAGGGGAAAGATTTGTGATGGACTTTGCTTTTGTAAAGGAGAAAATCGCTATTGAAGTTGATGGTAAAGAACATAACACCAATAAACAAAGAAGACTCGACAAAATGCGTGATAGTTATTTACGTAGCAATGAGTGGGTATCTATCAGAATTAAGGATGAGGAGTTGTTTGGAGAAAAGATGTCGTTCTTTAAAAGTTTTATAAAACAAGTTGTAGAGGAAAGAAGAAAACAATGGGAAGTTGGAGAATTATTTAGTATAGATGTACCTTATTTTAATCAAGAAGACTATGAGTGAATATATACCAGTTTACGAATACACAAAAAAGTACGATACAAGCAAGCAAAACGTATACAGATGGATTCGCGAAGGAAAATTAAAAGAAGGAGATTATGTTATAGAGGAAGTTGTTTCTCAACGAATTAAAATAAAGGGAGGTTTAAAACCTGTGTGGTTTAGACCTAGAAAAAAATGAACACAATCGAACTTACTACCCCCGCAATTTCTTTGAATAACATGTATAGGGGAAGACGTTTTCTTACTGAAAAAGGGAAGCAAACAAAACTTTCATTTCAATGGGAAGTAAAAATACAATGGCGGGAGGAAATTTTAATTGTTCCTGTGGCACTGAACGTCTACTTCTTTTTTAAGGATAATCGCAGACGTGACATAGATTCGCACCTCAAGTGCCTTTTAGATTCCCTCACAGGAATCGTATACGAAGACGATAGCCAAATACACGAACTCCATATTTACAAAAGCGTAGACAAAAAAAACCCAAGAACAATTATAGAGATTCTGTAAGTTGTCCACAGATTGCTGTTTACTTAGTCGATAACTGTTATAAGATGTATATATACCAGTAATAAAACAATATGAGTGAAGTATACAAAATGGTTCCCGTTAAGTCTGAAACAAAAGTAATGCTTGAACGAGAACTACGAAAAATGATAGTAGCCAGTGGCGCAACCAAGCGAACGTATGACGACCTTATAAAAGAAAAGTTTAGTGTACAAAAGTAGTATGCAAATCCAAACCTCAGTACACGTACTACAAGAAGTATCCTCTCAAGGAGTAACCGCTACTGTCCTAGCAACCGAGTTCAACACAGCTACCGCAACAATCATACACACCGTAGAGCCTAGCTTGTGGCACAGCATTATTAGTTGGATAACATCATTACTATGACAACACCAGAACAAAGCGACGAGATAAAAGACAGTGACATGAATACCTTTTATGATATTGGTAAAAGGGATATGTTGGCAAACCTATTTATGGAAATAAGAATGAGTAGTGTCGAAGAAACACTACAACGATGGGCAGAGATGCTCCCCGATAATCCTCACACTAAACATTATTTAAAAAAATAAAATATTTATGACAACCTTAAAACAAGGCGACCTGATAGTTGTACATACATCATAATAGTGTTAGACTGTTAGTATGATAAAATACACAGTAATTAAAGAGTATCCACTACGCAAAAAGATGGACGATGCAAACCTTACAATTAGAGCCTTAGCTACTAGAAGCGGAGTTCACTACACGTACATCTCACGCTTACTTACAGGTAAAGGAATAGCGTCAGAGGACATTTTAGAGAAGCTAAAAACGTCTTTATGGTAAACACTATGCAAATCCTAGAACAAAAAGTGGTCACTAATATTCCTGATTACGAATACAACAAAGGAAAGAAGTGTATCGTTTGTTCAAAAAAAATAAGGAACAGGGGTGCTACTAATTTTTGCATAACGCATATGGGGGCTTCTTTAAAAAAGCCTATAAACGTAAGTTGTGATTCTTGTCAGAGGGAAATAGTGAGATGTCCATCGACAGTGAATAAACGCAATTATTGTAATTCCACATGCGCTGGTCAAGGGTATAAACTATTTCAGTCAAAAGAAAATCATTGGAATTGGCAAGGGGGTATATCAGGCGCTACACAACCATTAAGGAAAAGCTATGCGAGCTACCTTTGGAGGCAGGAAGTATTGAGATTGTGTGGGAAGGTCTGTTGTCTCTGTAAATCTACAGAGAATATAGAGACAGACCACATAAAACCTTGGGCAGTTTACCCTGAATTACGTTTTGAGATTAGTAATGGTCGAGTAGTCTGCCGTAGTTGTCATTATGGATTACGGAAAACACAAGTAAAAGAAATTATGCAAATTAAAAAAGAGAGAAAGACCAAAGAATTATGCGAAGCAGCGTTATTAGAGATTAGACGTAAGTTGGGGAAGTAGTATGCTGACTAAATATGCTGGAAATTGCTTCCGTTGCCATAAGCATGTACCAGTTGGAAAGGGAGACATCCAGAGAGATAAGGGAATATGGCTCATTAGATGTTTTTCCTGTAAAGGTAAAGGCAACGTACCATTACCAATTAAATAACACCTATGACAAACATACCAAGCGTAGAAGAGAGAGTGGAGGAGTACAATGATACCAACTACCACACTGGTGAAAAACCTAACCAAAATGCTGAATGGCTAAGACAAGCCCTCGCCGCAGACCGCCTCGCCCTACTGACCAAAAAATGGAAAGAATCAGAAAACTAACCCCACAAACATATGACACTACCAACTATAAGAGTTATGACACAAAAAGAACAAAAAGCCGAAGCGTATAAACTTTACAGAGAAGCCGAAGTTACAGCGAGGAAACTTTACGAAGCCAAGACAAAAGAAATCGACGAACAAGGTGCACCCATTATCGAAATAGACGGCAAGCGGTACATCCAAATTGATTAGTAACCCTAATACATAGCGTATGAAACTTCACGAAATACCAAAAGGCTCACGTATCAAAATAGAAACGATTAACTACAGTGGGAAGCTTGGTGACTTTCTTATTTTTGACCACATAGATGGCAAGTACTCATACTGCACTGTAGAGGGCCAAGAACACGAGATTGTGCGTTTGCGTGCCAGTACTGAACTAACACTAAGCGGTGATTATTACGAACGCTTACACTAATACATAGCGTATGACCGACAACGTTTGAAAGACGAGGAATTATCAAAAAGAGTCTACCACAAGATATGACATCACTAACAGACAAGATGGAGGCGTTGACGAAGGAGGATTTTGGATTTAGGCCATGTACAGAAGGAGAAATAAACATCCTTACTAACGCCACATCAACAATTGTAGAAGAAGACTGGGAGGAGTCCCTACAGGCGGAAGCACTAGACGATTACCTGCGTCTAGCTAACAGCAAGTATTATATTAAGGAAGAAGATATGCCTGAATATATGGAAGAAATGCGTAACCATTATAAAAAACTAGTAGCCTTCATCTCATCCTCAATCCAACAAGCCCTAACCAAAGCCGAAGAAGCACCTGTAGAAGATTGGCGAGAGAGGTTCAAAGCAGAGTTCGGCATTCACTTTTCAGATAGTGAACTACTATTCGCGATAGCATTTTTTGAAGAGGTACTCCAAGAACAAAGTAAGGGATATGTTGCGGTGTTGAACACGTACCGTTGTAGACCTACGTGAGGAAAGCAACACACACAATCTCGCATTAGAAGAAGCACAGCGTTTAATTAAAGGGGGATAACTCCCCTTCACACTATCTTCATACTTGATATACTTGAGGTAATGGAATACCTCCTCCATACGTCCCACACAGAATAGCGCCCTTGTTTTTGGGTGCTATTTTAGTATCCAAACACCAGCTCGATATTCGATGGCTGGGTTCTTTGACAGGAGATTTACGTGAAAACGCAATTAACCAATACAGAGAGGGTTACTAAAGCCCTTTCAGACAAGCGGTTGAAGTTCAAAGAACTCCAGTCCGCAACCAAGCTCAACGCTGATGAACTCAGTGATGCAATCCATGAACTACGCAAATTGCGTAGTGACTTGCAGTTTGGGAAGTTCGACAAGTGCTACTTCTTCACGAACACACCAACGTGGTACAGCAATCAAACTGACCTTTCACGGGAACTTTCTGATGAAGGTCGTATTGGCATCATCTCCGACACACATCTGTGCTCGGTAGCTGATAGGCTTGACCTCGTAAACGAAGCCTATGATATGTTTGAGCATCTCGGCATAACTCATGTCTTCCACAACGGAGATTTGACGGATGGCTGGGCTGAGTACCGCAATCACATCAGCTTTGTGAAGGTGCATGGTTCGCAAGAGCAAGCACTGTACGCAATCAAGAACTATCCCAAGCGTGACGGTATCAAAACCTACGTGATCGGGGGCAACCACGATGACGACTATGCAAAGTCCAAGGTGGATAGGCTGTCCTTGATTACCAAGGGCTTTCATCACCAAGGTAAGGATGTTGTTGGGCGTTCTGACATCATCTACATGGGGCAGTATTCGCACTATGTCCTGTTTCCACAGGAAGTACGGCTACACATGCTCCACCCGCGTGGAAACCAAGCGTATGCGCTGTCATATAAACAGCAAAAACGCTCGGAGAACATGCCGAAGAATGACCGTCCTGAGATTCAAACATCGGGACACTACCACACGTACACGCACTTGATTCTCGATGAGACTCATTTTCTTGCGTGTCCAGGACTCCAAGACGAAACTGAGTTCTTCAAACGACTCGGATTCGCACGCTCGCTGGGCTTCATGGTCGTTGACTATGAAATCCGCAAGGGCAAGTTGCACTATCTATCGCCTCGCGTGTTTATGAGGCAGTAGAAACCCAACGGCAAATGGAGGGGAGGATGAAACGACACGTAAACAGAAACGTCGCCGAGTACGTCGCTCGTTCAAACAAAGAGCAAAACAGGCTCTTACGAATCAAACCAGAACAACGCCAAGCGGAACAGGAGATGAAAATGCGCAAGGCAGACTTCACACCGAACTACCAGTACGAGCTGTTCCAGGAGGAGAAGACATTCGTCTTCCGCCCGTGGAACATCCTCGCGCTCATTCTCGCTATTTCGTTGATAGTGATTCTCTTGTCCACTTCACGCTCGATTGGTGAAGAGCCACAAGTGCAGTCCCTACAAGGGTTAATCTGCAACACACCAGAACAGGTGGAGGCAGTTATGTCCCCACTTGACCACTCAAAGGCGCTTGCGGAGGTCAACACCCCCGAAGCCGTCTGTCTAGTCTTTCTCTACGCTGGAATTATCGGCAACACGATGAAGACTATTGACACACCCGAAGGGAAAACCGACATCAAGGCAATTGCAGTCATTGCAATCTCCCCTGATGGTGTGAAGTGGGTACAGTTGCAAGAACCGCAACTCCAGTACGCTCCCTTCCTGCAAAAACCAAAACCTGTTGGAGTACAAGCATGACCACCCACAGTGTTTGGCGAAAAACCCCTTGGTGGCTTCGTATCTTCGGATGCCAAGCCCTCATGCGTGACCACTACGCATCTCTGATGATTGGTGGCGGATGGGACGGATGGGAGTTTAAATCAGAATAAACACAGACCTAGAACCTCTTAATTGGGGTTCTTTTTTTTATATCTACGCATCTTTTCAAACGAATCAAGTTTTGGCATGTGTATATTAAACTGCGCGAGATATTGATTGTACTTTTTTCCTTCATTTATATGCTCAGTAAATAAGTCATCGTACTTGCCATGAGGTTTTTCCATCCTTTAAGTATATCCACAGCCCACCAACAAAAAAGTAATATAAAGTGTTAATATGTGAGTATGTCAGAGTTGCTCTACTCCTCTCAACACAAAAAAATAGTAGCGTCTTTACATGAGGAGGTGCGCCGACTTGAAAAACTTGATGAGCAAAACAAGAGAACCATACAAGCGTACCAAAAACATTTCGCTGTTGATAAGTCTGCTATACACACACAACAGAAGTGATATACTAAGTACAGTGTGCCCAGGCTGGGAACCGGTCTCGTCACACTAGCTGCCCACAGCAGGCGCACACTCTTCAACGAGTTCTCCTCTTGTCTCCTAAATAACAATCACAATTTACATATAGATAAGTCTCCAACCTTGGACAAGACAGCTTTCAATAGCAATGTGGGCGTATGTACTGCGAACAATGCAGACGACAAATTAACGGAGCACAATACCTGTATAAAAAGCAGTGGATATGTGGGGACTGTAATCAAATTTTAGATATTAAAGAACATGGCAAAATCAAACCCAAACGGAGCCAATCAATACCAACTAGACGCTAGACAAAAACTTTGTTGGGACTTCTACACCAATCCTCACGGAGAAACTTTTGGAAATGCAAAGACCTCTGCTATAAAAGCAGGGTACACAGACGGTAGTGCAGACACGATAACCCTTACAGACTGGTTTTGTGGTAGGCTGTGGCGGTTAAATTCAGTAATGAAAGGAGAAGAGAAGATGAAAGAACTCATGGAACTGCCACTAAAAGATGTTAATGACAGAGTCGATGTCGGAATAGCTCGAATACAAGCAGACCTAGCAAAATACCTTACTACCACACAAGGAAAGAACGAAGGATACTCTTCTCGAACAGAACTTACAGGAGCAAACGGTGAAGCTATACAAGTACAAACCCTTACAGAAGAAGACAAGGAACATCTTTCATCACTTTTAGTACATGACCACGGAAGCACTCAATAGAGTAATTAACGGTACAAAGCAAGAACGTGTATACCTTTGTGGTGAATCATTTGGTTTGTTTTGTATATACTACTTCCAAGACTATTTTAAATATCCCCTAGCACCGTACCATTACGATTTTATACAGGACATACAAGACTTAGCAGACAATACGATACGTGAAGTTGTATGGGTAGGTTTCAGAGAAAGTGCCAAGAGGCAACCGTTGACAGCTAATTTGATGACACCGACTGGTTATAAACAACTTGGTAAATTAAAGGTTGGCGATAAAGTCATCGGGTCAGACGGCAAATCCACTACTATTGTTTTTATGTCTCCAATAGTCAAAAGACCTATTTATGAAGTGAGGACAGAAGACGGAAGAAAGACAGAGTGTGACAGCGAGCATTTATGGACTGTTCGGAAAATGACAAATGTTAAAGAAAAATATGAAACTATAAGCACTCAAGAAATGTTGGATAGGGGACTTTTTTATGATAGAAAACCCGACTACCGTAACAATAAAGCTGAGCCAAGGGTGTACAAGGAATACAAGTTTGCATTGGAGACTGTAAAACCTGTTGAACTTAAAGAAAGATTACAGTTAATAGAGCCCTATTTTTTGGGTCTATGGCTTGGTGATGGTTCCAGCAACGATGTAAGGGTAACAAATATAGAGCCTGAGGTAGAGGAATATCTTGAAGGATATGCACAAAGACTTAAGTTGAAGTATCGTAAAAGTGTCCACAAACACAGGACGTCAACCTTGGTCATTGCAGGAGGCAGAGGAAATCATCAGAATAAAAATTCTTTACAAAAAAGATTAAGGGCAATCGGAGTCTTAAAAAATAAGCACATACCTGACGATTACTTATATGGCTCAATAGAGCAAAGAAAAGCGTTACTTGAGGGGCTTATGGATACTGATGGTACAAATAACAGTGGTACGGCTTCTTTTTCAAACAAAAATGAAAGGATTATAGATGGGGTTGTATCTTTGGTTCGTAGTTTAGGGGGTAGAGCAAGTAAGTCCAAACATGTTTCTTTCGTGTGGTACAAGGGAGAAAAAAAGGATTGCCATCACTGGAGGGTGAGTATTCTTTTTACTGATTACACTCCTTTTCGTGTCGTAAGAAAAATGAAAAATCATAAACTTTCACCAAGTACTTTTTCAAGAATAGTTAGTATTGAGTACAAAAGAGAAGACTTAGGGAGGTGTATCAAAGTTTCGAATGAAAATGGACTTTATGTTACAGATGACTATTTACTTACTCACAACACTACTTTCGCTCAGTTAGCACTTATTTGGCTTATTTGCTATGACCGTAAGAAGTACATAAACGTAGACGCATACAGTGGTAACAACTCTGAACGCTCACTCTTTGATGTAGCCTTTCAACTTTTAAACAATAAACGGCTTATAGCAGACTTTGGGAACCTGTACTCAAAGGAACGCAAGTTAAACGAGATGAAGCAAAACAAGATAGACAACTTCACTACTTCAAATAATATCCGTGTTGAAGCAAGCACCACACAGATAGACGTTCGAGGAAGAAAACACTTTGAATATCGTCCCGACTACCGCTGGCTAGATGACTTTGAAACAATGGACACAAAGGACAGTTCAAAGGTCACGCAGACTATTAAAAATAATATGTCCTCTGCTATGGGAGGAATGGCTCCATCTGCATCAATTCTCTATACCGCTAACTACCTTACTGAATACGGGAACGTACAGTGGCTTATGGACAGAGCTAAAAACGATACAGGTATACGCATCCGTAACATTCCTGTAATGATAGACAACGTACCCACATGGCCTTCTAAGTATGCGCTTACCGACATACAAGCAAAAGAAGAAGGAAAGGTATCTATTGAAGACAAGCAACGACAACTCGGCTCACTCGCATTCTCATACGAGATGATGAACAACCCTGTTGACGAAATGCTCGCAGAGTTTAAAAAAGGATTTGTTGCGTTTGAGACAGAAGAACAACTTAAACAGCGTGATACCTCATGCTATATCACCATTGACAGTGCGGTGAGTGAAAAAGAGAGTGCAGACTACACAGGAGTCACTATCAACAGGATATCCACAGAGAACAAATGGTACATAAAGACATACAGACTAAAGGTCAACAGCAAGGATTTGATTGACCACCTGTTTTATCTAAAGAAAGAATACAACCCTACATTCATAGGACTAGAGGAGACTACGTTTACAATGGCTATTCAGCCATTCTTAGAGGAAGAAATGCGAAAGCGCAGTTTATTCTTTTCTGTAACACCTGTTAAACATCGAGGCATAAACAAACAGACACGCATTAGAGGACTCATACCCCGTTGGGAGAATCGTTCTATCTTTTTAGTAGGTGATAACTTAGAATTACTAGACGAGATGCGAGTATTCCCTAATGGACAACTAGACGACTGCATCGATTCCCTCTCGATGCAGTTACCTCACGCTCGTGCTCCATTCCGACCACCTCTATCACTTCGAGATGAAGATAGCGTGACGAACATTGCAATATAATGTGTTATTATTATTTGACATGGCAACCGCTACTAAAAAAACTCCTGCATACACTTTAGAGATGAAGATAAACGGTGAGGTTTTTACGCGTACCACAAATGATTTAGACGAAGCTATACAAGACTTAAAACCTGAAATGGTATATATAGAAACATACGTCACCGCTACGAAAGGAAAAGCAACATCAGAACGAAAACTTAACCTTATACAATCACGGAAACTCTTTAACGATGCTTTGTTCCGACAGATATTTATAAACAATCTACTTCTTAACTAAACATGGAACACCAAGATGTATTCTCGTACATAACTGCTGAATCAAACAACTGGCGTACCGCTCGTATCCCTATAACTAACTCAAAAGACTGGAATATGTACGAGCATATTCAGCGTTGCAAGAACGTATCAAACGCATGGTATCACCAAGGTAAGAATGATGGGATGCGACCATACAACGATATTGTCACCCCTATTATCAACGTAGCGTTCCGTTCGGAAGGCTTTGATGTAAAGGACATTGTACCGTTTGTAAACGATGCACAGAACTACTACAAGTCGTTTCTTGTAAAGAAATACCACCCACAGTGGGCACGTAAACACGAACTCGACACATTCATTGACGAAGTAGTTGAAACCTCAATTATCTACGACCTTGTTCTTGTTAAGAACATAAATAATGTACGACCAGAAGTAGTTGATTTAACTACCCTTGCATTTTGTGACCAATCAGATGTACTCGCAGCTCCTATTTGTATAAAACACCAGTACACTACCGCAGAACTTAATGCCTTTAGAGGAAAATGGGATGGTGAAGCTATCGACATGGCTATTACGCAAGCGGGAGCAGAAAAGAAAATAGCTATTGCCGAAGACCAAGTGGTAAAGACCCATGCAAAGTACATAGAAGTGTTTGAACTTCGTGGAGACTTACCAGAGGTATGGATTGATAAAGAAGCTAAGGAATACAGCTATACCCCACAGATGCACATCGTCTGTTACTACACTGACAGCTCAGGAGCAAAGACGGGCATCACCCTCTTTGAAGGTAAAGACAAGCCACTAAAAGATAACTTTAAAGCTCTTAAAATTGACCAAGTACGCTCTAAGGGTCGTGCGTGTGGCCGTTCCATTGTAGAGACACTCTTTGAACCGCAAGTATGGAATAACTATGCAGGTATAAAAATCAAAGACCTTCTTGACTCGGCTCTCACCGTGTTCCAGTCATCAAGTGACCAATTTGGAAACCAGAAGCTCTCTGACTTAAAAACAAACACCGTCCTCAAACATGAACCAGACCGACCTATAACTAAACTTGATGGAACACTCCAAAACCTCCCTGCATTTTCAAACTATCAAGCAGAAATGGGAAGCAACGCTCGAATGCTCGGCTCTGCATCAGAGGGTGCACTTGGTGTAAACCCAACGTCAGGCACACCGTTTGCTCTTCAAAACCTCATCGTACAAGAAGGACAAGGTATACACGAATACAGACAAGGCAAGATTGCTACATTCTTTGCTGATGTGCTCTACCGTGACTGGATACTCGGTTATATCGTCAAGGACATGAACGGTGGTAAAAAGTTCTCTGAGGATTTAACACTAGACGAGTTACAAGAGATTGCAGACACTATGTCTATGCGTTTTGGGGAGGAACAAAAACTTAAACTAGTACTTGCAGAAGAAGAAGTGACGCAAGAAATTATAGACGAACTCGTAAAGCTCAAGAAAGGAGAGATTATGAAGCGAGGTACTCGAGGCTTCTTTGAAACTATTGAGGGGGAACTCGATGATTTACCTCTTGACGTGTTTGTGAACATCAAAGGCAAGCAACGAAAAATGGCAGAGAACGCTGACAAAATCACTAACGTACTGAGAGAGATTATTGCAAACCCCCAAGCATTCCAGCAGATACCTGGAGTTGGAAAAGCATTTAACGAACTCTTAGAGGAAAGTGGAATGTCGCCAATCAATTTTGCACAGTTTACTGAATTACCAGAACAACAAGTAACCGCATAAATATGGAACTAACAGACCTACAAAAAGTAAAGATAGAAGCCTTCTGTGCAGACAGAGAGATGTACGAAGCAGTACGGTGTGTGCTCTTAGCAAGCCTTTACTCTCATGGAGTTGTAGAAGGCAAGGAACACAACCCGCTAATCAATGGAGCGTTTAACCTAGTATCGTTAGCAATGGACAATCCAGTGCCAGACGAACAACTAGGTGCGCACATTAGAGGCATGTGGTCCGGAGTGAACATACTCAAGAACGGATTCGACAAGCTAGAAAGCATCAAGAGTGAAAAACCAGAACTTATAAAGACAAACGTTAATATCGCAGAATAATATGTTAAGTAAAAATATAACAGAAAGTGGAATTGTCCAAACGGGTCATGGG
>Ga0163150_10001565_pt1 | contig 38061 bp, 32 predicted proteins | sample OliLakLV19P2IB_FD_148628 | JGI IMG/M metagenome (GOLD analysis project Ga0163150, IMG submission 148628) | Freshwater microbial mat bacterial communities from Lake Vanda, McMurdo Dry Valleys, Antarctica - Oligotrophic Lake LV.19.P2.IB | ecosystem: Environmental > Aquatic > Freshwater > Lake >... | reverse complement strand
ACGAAGTTCCGATCGACGCGCTGGTTTCGGATGACTACACCAGCCTTCGGCGCGATTTAATCGACATGAAATCCGCTTCACAGGAGCAACAGCCTGGCGATCCCGCGAATTTGAAACCGCTGCTGGGTGTCGCCCCGCAGGACCACAAGGTTTTTTCCGGCCACAGCAATGACACTTCCAACTGTCTGGTTGCCGATCAATGGGGCAATGTCGTGGCGGCAACACCCAGCGGATGGGGTGGAGTTCCGGCCGGCGATACCGGCGTGCAACTGGGCAGCCGCATGATTGGACTTGTCACATGGAAAGATCACCCCAGCATGGTCGAACCAGGCAAACTCCCGCGCATCACGCTGACTCCGTCATTGATTTTTAAAGACGGCAAGCCGGTTTTTGCGATCAGTGTTGCCGGCGGTGACCAGCAGGATCAGGCCTCGATCCAGATTCTGCTGAACCGGCTGGTGTTCGGATACGACGCCGACCGGTCGGTAAAGACTCCCCGCTTCAGCACCGAACATCACATCAACTGGTTCGGACATTTGCCGGTGAAGCCAGGCACGCTGATATTGCCTCGCGATACAAGTCCCGGAGTCACGGCGGAACTGGCAGGCCGGGGGCACAAGACAAGCATGGGCCGGACAGCTGGTGCAGCAGTTGTGCTCGCGATCGATCCTGTGACTGGAAAGAAGGAAGCGGCAGCCGATCGCGGAAAAATCGGCGTCGCCTGGTGAACGTGACCTTTCACGGGTAGGTCTTGCTGCCGGTCCCAAAAAGGACATGGCGTTGCGGTCACTGTAGCGGTAGGGCGCGAGCCATCCGGTGAAGTCGGCTGGCGCGCAAACCGGACGGCTTGCGCCGTTCCGCGAAAAAAAGGCCGCCGGTTTAACCCCGTCGCCGTTCGAGCAGGGCCATCATGATCATACTCATTAATGCGCGCAGCTCTTCGACCGGGTCGGCGTCAGCCAGTTTGTCGATTTTGTAGCTGCTTTCCAGAAACGAACGCTGTTTGGTCAGTCGAAACAGCGATGAGCCATTCACGGACGTGCCGAGATACATGGGATGGAAAAAGTATCCGCACAACAGTCCGACTACGGGAATCTCGCCCAACAACGAATCAAACACTTTTGCCATCGGGTTTTCTTCCGAAATCGACGCGTAACGATTCCCGTCTTCGTCATTTATTTCGTAGTGGGCTTTCCAGAGTGAGCGCATTCCCTTGCGGCTGACCGACCCGAATTTTTCTCCGCTGGTGTCAAAAAAGCTGTAACAGGCGGAGAAGTCGATGACCCGGTCTGACTTGATTTCGCACAGCAGCTGTTTTTTCGACTGGTCAGTGAACACGTTGACCGCTTCCTTCAGCCGGAACATTTTCTGCTGGACATAACAGATGGTTGCTCCTCCGGCGTCGATCACCGAAATCTGTGGTGCAAATGCCAGGATCCTGAACTTCATATCCAGCGGGTAATTCATCCGGTTTCTCTCCAGTCTCTGCGCAAATCAATTGAAAATCCCAAACAGGGTCTGATCCCAGGGACAGATCCGGCGGGAAAGCCTCCGGTCAGGCACTGATTCTTGTACAGGCAAAACGGCTTTGCAATCCGGGGGAAGCTCCTGGAGCCAGGTTCATTTGCAGCCAGGTTCATTGCCGAACCGGTTTGTGCAAGAATGTGCAACCCAACTTTGGACCCTCTGGAATATCGAATGGAAAAGCCGAAACATTCAGGATCGTACTGGAAGGACAATCTGGTCGTTGTTTCGATCCTGTTGGTGATCTGGTTTGCCGTCGGCTATGTCGGCGGCATTTTCGGTATTGAGTGGCTGAACGGTTTCAAAGTGGGCAACGTCGGGCTGGGATTCTGGATTGCCCAGCAGGGTTCGATCTTCGTATTTGTTTTGATAGTAATTGTGTACGCAGTCTGGATGGACCGGCTGGACCGCAAACATGGCCTCGGAGGGGACCGATGAATCTGTCGCCCCTGTTGCTGGCTGTAACCGATCCGGCATTGCCGTGGACCTGGCTGTTCGTTGGTTTGACGTTTGCCATGTACCTGGTCATCGGCTGGCGCAGCCGCGTGAAAGAGACGTCGGGATTTTATGTAGCGGGGCAGGGTGTTCCGGCGATCGCCAACGGAGCGGCCACGGCAGCCGACTGGATGAGCGCCGCATCGTTTCTCAGCATGGCGGGCCTGATCAGTTTTTCCGGCAGCGACGGCAGCGTCTACCTGATGGGTTGGACGGGCGGATACGTTCTGTTGGCCCTGTTGTTGGCCCCGTACCTGAGAAAGTTTGGCCATTACACCGTTCCCGATTTTATTGGCTCGCGTTATTACAGCGAGACAGCCCGTGTGGTCGCGGCGATTTGTGCGATTTTTGTGTCGTTGACCTATGTTGCCGGACAGATGAAGGGGGTCGGGATCGTCTTCTCGCGATTTCTGGAAGTCGAGCTGATGTACGGTGTTTTCATTGGCATGGCGATCGTCGCCTTTTTTTCCGTATTGGGCGGAATGAAGGGGATCACCTGGACCCAGGTCGCGCAGTATTTCGTGTTGATCCTTGCCTTCGTCATTCCGGCCATTGCAATTTCCCGGTTGTTGACAGGCCATTCGGTTCCCCAGGCCGGCTTTGTATTCAGTGATATTTCCGAACGGCTGAACAATGTGCTGCTGGAACTGGGTGAAAAGGAATACACCAGGCCTTTCACCGAACTTTCGCGGCTGAACGTGTTTTGCATCACGGCGGCACTGATGTTTGGGACTGCAGGATTGCCGCATGTGATTGTCCGGTTTTACACGGTCAAAAATGTCCGGGCAGCAAGGTATTCTGCAGCGTGGGCAATCCTGTTCATTGCGATTCTGTATACCACTGCACCGGCTCTGGGGATGTTCGCCCGCTACAACCTGGTCAAAAGCATTCATCTGGCCACGATCAGCAGAATTGTCGTCGGCTCCGAAAACGGCGAAACTACTTTCGATTTTCCGGAAAAGAAAGACGCAGCCTGGGCCGCGATCAGCGACGCCCGTCAGTCGAATCCAGCCCCTCCGGTTATTTACTACCTGATTTCAACCGAAGGCAAACCGCTGGACTGGGCCACCCGTTGGCAAAAGACCGGCATGCTGTCCTTTGACGATCTCGACCGGAACGGTGTGATCAGTCTGAAGCTGAACGAGGACAAAAAATCCGAGCAGGCCACGATCGACAAGGACATTATCGTTCTATCGACGCCCGAAGTCGCCGGCTTGCCACCGTGGGTCATCGCGCTGGTGGCCGCCGGGGGTTTGGCTGCGGCGCTTTCGACCGCTGCCGGTCTGTTACTGGTGATCAGCTCCAGCCTGGCACACGACATGTATTGCCGGTATTTTGCACCGCACGCCAGCGAAGCCCAGAAAGTGATGATCGGGCGAATCGCTATCTTGCTGGCGATTTTTGTCGCTGGCTATTTCGGAATTAACCCGCCCGGTTTTGTCGGCGAAGTTGTCGCGTTCGCCTTTGGTCTCGCCGCCGCCAGTTTCTTCCCCGCAATATTCCTCGGCATCTTTTCCAAACGGGTCAACCGGGCAGGGGCCGTGACGGGAATGATTGTCGGACTCGTATTCACACTGGTTTATATCGTCCTGTGTACAAGCCACAAAGTCCTTCCGATGCTGTTCACCCAGGAGATACTGCCCAAAGAACAGTGGCTGTTCGGCATTTCACCGCAGGGCATCGGGACTGTCGGAATGCTGCTGAATTTTGTAGTCACCATCGCGGTGTCGGCTATTACCAAACCGCCGCCGCCGGAAGTGATCGAGCTGGTGGAACTGGTCCGAAACCCGTCCGGATCCAGTTCGGCGACGGGACATTGATCCACCAGTCTGGCGTGTCAAATCAGGATGGCAGGCCTGGTTAACCTTCGGACCCGGATGGGACTGTCCCGGCGGGCAACGGTTCGATCACCATTCCTTCACGTGCCAATTGATCGAGTGCATTCCCTGCAGCCCGCTGCTCGGCCTGCTTCTTGTTCTTGCCCCAGCCCGGCTCAAAACGGCGGGACCCGATTTGGGCGGCAATGCAAAATGATTTGTCGTGATCCGGTCCCGACTCCTCCACCAGTATGTACGAAGGTGGCCGCCCATGGTCTTTCTGCACCATTTGCTGCAGGACGGACTTGAAGTTTGATTCCACTTCCGTTTGGCAGGCTTCATCGGCCATTTCGGCGATTCGCGGAATCAGAATCCGTTTGGCTGCTTCCAGCCCCGAGTCCAGAAATACCGCGGCGATGACTGATTCGAATGCATTGGCCAGCAGCGAAGCGGGCAGCCTTCCCCGGACACCGACTCCCTTGCCCACAATCAACAGGTCTTCCATCCCGATCCGGCGGGCCCAGACAGCACAGGTTTGGCGACTGACAATCAGCGATTTCAGCTGGGTCAGCTCACCTTCGTTCCACACGGAAAATCTTGAGAAAAGATACTCGCAGGTACAAAAGCCCAGCACGGCATCGCCCAGGAACTCCATCCGCTCATTGGATGCGTCACGGGTATTGGCACTGGAAGAATGCGTCAACGATTCCAGCGCGAGTCGAGGTTGCCGAAAAACGTAACCCAGCCGTTCCTGCAGTTGACCTAGCGCCCAGTCGGGGTCAACCATTTCAAATTCAACAGCGTCTGGCATGTCTGCAAAGCCCTTGATGTGGGCAGTTCGCCGTTTGCGTCATTCCGGTAGATCGAACTGCCTGGTTACGGGCTCAGCCCCAAGTCGCGCCAAAAACGCAAATTGGGGATGGTCCCGAATTCATTCTAGCACGCGTCCTGGAAAAGGCTTTCCGGTTTGTGCGCGATAACGGTTTTGTAAGGAATAATCACGGGGATCCCTGTAATCAATCCGGACTTTGCCGCCTGGTCATTCCTGCCCGGCCGATTTTGACGTGCCCGCAGGCAGGGCAAAAGCTACAAACGTGTCACCCGGTTTGGTGCCCAGCTTTCCCGCACCACAGGCGGCAATAACAACAAACTGCCGTCCGCCGGCCATGTAGGTCGACGGTGTGGCATACCCCCCCGCAGGCAACAACGTTTCCCAGACCAGTCTGCCGGTCTGCTTGTCGAAAGCATGAAACTTTTCGTCTTTGCTGCCACCAATAAAAACCAGCCCGCCGGCGGTAACGATGGTGCCTCCGAAGTTTTCCGTCCCCGTCGGAGGGATCCCGCGGAGAGTCAGTTCGGCAACTTCCCCCAACGGCACCTGCCATGCGATCTCTCCCTGGTTCAGGTCAATCGCCGACAGCACTCCCCATGGTGGCTTGCTCGCCGGGAAACCATCCTGGTCGCGAAACTTGATATAGCCCTTCACACCGAATGGATACCGGTCATTTTCAGCCGATGGAACCAGCGTAAGCAGATTCGGAATGTTGTTGGAGTTGACATACAGCAATCCGGTTTCAGGATCGAAGGACGCTCCCGACCAGGTGGCGCCACCATGGAAACCAGGAGTAACCACTGTGCCCTGCAAACCCGGCGGAAAAAACTGCTCGCCGTATTGCAAGCCAGCCAGCTGTTCCAAAACATTTTGCCGGGACACTTCGGAAATATTGGTGATATTGTCAACGTCAAAAACCGTGCGGGTGAACGGCGGCGGCCTGACTGGAACCGGCTGAGTGGGCCACGACTGCTCTCCGGGCACATCCGATTTCCTGGCCGGCACTTCCCTGACATCAAAAAGTGGCTTGCCTGTTTCCCGGTCAAAAACAAATACGTAACCGGTCTTGGTCACTTGAACGGCCGCATCAATTTCCTTGCCGTCCCGTCGGAGCGTCACCAGATTGGGATAAACGGGCAGATCGTGATCCCACAGATCGTGGTGCAGGGTCTGAAAATGCCAGATCCGTTTGCCAGTTCGCGCGTCAAGGGCAATCGTGCAATTGGCAAACAGGTTCTCGCCCGGCCGGTCGCCGCCGTAGAAATCAAACGCTGCGCTTCCCAGTCCTGCAAAAACCATCCCCCGTTTTTCATCGACCGAGATGCCACCCCATGCGTTGGCCCCGCCGCGCTCGTTCCAGGAATCACCCTGCCAGGTTTCGTTGCCAAATTCGCCCGGCTGGGGAACGGTTTGAAACTGCCAAAGCTGCTGGCCCGTGCGAACGTCAAAGGCCCGAATGTCCCCTGGAGCAGCCGGTCCCGGCCCTTCCCCACAGGAAAATCCCAGGACTACAACGTCACCGCAAACGGCTGGAGCGGAAGTCGGACCGTAAGGCATGTTGGACAGGTCGCGAGGAAGTTCTTCCCGCAGATTTTTCGCTCCTGATTTCCCGAACCCTGGATCCGGAATGCCGGTTTTCGCATCGAGAGAAAACAGTTGCCCGTCCGAAGTGCCGTGCAAAATCCGCCGCTCGCCGCCTGGTTCGCCATCCGACCACCACGCCAAACCGCGATTGACCCCACCTGATGCCAGAGGCCATTTCGATTTTCCATTTTGAAACGGATCGAATGACCAAATCAGTTCACCGGTTTGCGCATCCAGTGCACAAACCCGCAGGTGATTGGTCGTGATATACATGACTCCTTCGATGACCAGGGGAGTACACTCGCAGGTTCTGTCCCCCTCGCCGGTATGAAAGACCCAGGCAACTTCCAGCTGGTCAATGTTGTTCGCGTTGATCTGGTCCAACGTGGAATAGCGTTGCCCGCCCCGGTCATTGCCAACGCTGGGCCAGTCCTGGCCTGGCGGTTGGCCCAACGCCGGAACCGGCCCAAGACACACCGCAAACAGAATTGCGAATCGCCCCAGCCTGAAAACCGAATGCTGTTTGACTGTCGGCATCGGTACGTTCCTCACTCTGAATTCGTGTCTGTTTATGGATTACCGGAAACCGTTCAGCCGGCCGCTCCTCAAGGACCAGGTCAAGAACAACTGCCGCTTTTGTTTGCCAATTCGGGAGGTCGAGGCTCCTGCCGAGACATACTCTCGAGCGAACCTGTTTCGGCGGGAGCCTCAACCTCCCAGGATCCAGGAAGCTATTTTTGACCAATTCCCAAGATCATTTCCCCCGACGGTTGCTCTGCATCCGTTCGGCGATCAGAAATGCGAGCTCCATCGCCTGATCATAATTCAATCGGGGGTCCACCGCGCTCTTGTAGGCCCTGGTCAAATCGATTTCGCCTACTTGCGATGATCCACCAACGCATTCGGTTACATTGTCGCCAGTCAGCTCCAGGTGAACTCCCCCCAAAATCGAGTTCATTTCGCAATGAACATCAAAGGCACCCACCAATTCGCCAAACACGTCATCAAACCGTCTGGTTTTGATGCCGTTGCCTGCAACAAATGTGTTGCCATGCATCGGGTCGCAGGACCAGACCACGTTCAAACGGTTCCGCTGGACAACCTCAATTATCGGGGGGAGCGCCTTTCTGATTCCCGCTTCTCCGAAACGGTGAATCAGAGTCAACCGGCCAGGCTGGTTGTCGGGATTCAGGCGGGTGACCAGCGCGAGCAGTTGTTCGGGGGGCAGCTCAGGGCCAATTTTTACACCCACCGGATTTCGGATTCCGCGAAAATATTCCACATGAGCACCGTCAATCTGGGACGTCCGCAATCCGATCCACGGCAAATGGGTTCCGAGGTTGTAATAGCCTTCACGCCGCGGAACCGATCTTGTCTGTGACTCCTCGTACCCCAGATGCAAACCTTCGTGCGAGGTGTACACCGTCACGCCATGGCTGTCCCGGAAGGACGTGCCCTGAACCGCTTCCATAAACTGCATCGAGCGGGTGATCGACTGTACCATGTCGCGGTAATCCCGTGCCCGCTGGGAATCGGTTGGAAAATCCAGTTCCCAGTATTCGGGATGATGCAAGTCGGCGAATCCGCCGCCAACCAGGCTGCGGACAAAATTCAGCGTCATGGCCGCGCGTTCATAACCGCGCATCAACAGCAACGGGTCCGCCCGACGTTCGTCTTCCGTAAATCCGCTTCGATTGACGTTGTCACCCCGGTAAACCGGCAAGGTCACTCCATCGCGCGTCTCGGTGTCGGCCGTGCGGGGTTTGGCATACTGCCCAGCCATACGACCCAGACGGATGACCCGTTTCATCGATCCATGAATCAAAACAAAACTGAACTGGATAAGGACTTTCAGATTTCGAACGATCGTCCTTGTTTCGCAATCTTCCAGCGACTCACTGCAATCGCCGGCATGCAACAGAAAAGCGTTTCCTTCGGAGACTTCGGCCAGTCCGGATTTGAGGTCTTCCACTTCCCAGCTGGTCACCAGGGGAGGCAATCGCCGCAGCCGTTTCAGGACCGACTCCAATTCTGCCAGGTCGTCATAAACCGGTTGTTGCAATGCCGAAAACCGGTGCCACGAATCGGGAGTCCAGTTGGAATGGGGTAGACGTTGCTGATTCATTGCCAATCAATAATTTCCAAAAATGTGCCCGGAATAACCGTCCGGTCTGAATTCATTCAATCTATTGGAATGGCCCTGGAACCGAAACAGGCAATCATGAATTGCAGTCTGCCAGCGACACGGCCTGCCGAACGATCTGGCTGGCCTGACCCTGGACCAGTCCATCCAAAGACTTTTTCAGCCGGGGATGGACAAACACCCTTACCTGTTTGACAAAGTCGTCGAATTGCCGTCTGGCCAGGGCATCCACAACCGGCGAAACGCTGGCCAGTGGCCGCCACGATTGCTGATGCTGGTCACAGATTTCGATGCGAAACTGGACTTCCAGTTTGGCGGGTGGCGCGTCGACAAGGATTTCGTGGACATCAATTTCCTGGTCCAGACTCTCTGTCAACCGTTTTGCCAGCGCGCCGGACAACCGAACCAGCCAGGTATAGGGCCGATGGGCAATCAACTGAAACAATTCCGGGTTCCCATTCTGTCCGGATTGCCACCAGCGTTTGTACAACTGCCGCTGTTCACCAAACAGCGAATTCAGCAAACCCGTTTCTGGCCGGCCAGTCGCAGCGGCCATCAACAATGCCCGCGCATCGACATCCGATGATACGACAAATGCCGGAATGTCCAGGCAGTCGCGAATTCCGAACACAGCCCGCTGCAGCATCGCCGTTGCGCTCCGAACGGCATGATGCCAATAAACTTCGCTGAACATCACATAGCGGGAAAACACCATCATCTCGGCGGCGGTTTTGCCTTTGCCGGAAATCGCAAGCCGCGTTCCCGATTCGTCCAGGCAGAGACTGCCAATCAGCCGCAACGGATCAAAGTTGCGACCGTACGGAACTCCCGCATGCAAACTGTCCCGCGAAAGGTAATCCATTTTGTCCACGTCCACCGGGCCGGAAAGCATCGAACTGGCGATCTGTTCACCACGGTTTTTTGGCCGGTTCAACAACAGCCGCAACACATCGTCCGGCTGCAGATCCCAGTCGTCGCGCAACAACCTGCGGATTTCATCCTGTTCCAGCCAGTACGCTGCCTGCTGTTCATGCGTTGGAAATTCTGCAAGGCCCAGATCCTCCACCGGATGACACCACGGCCAGTGCCCAACGTCGTGCAGAAGTGCCGCGACCAGAAAACACCCCGCGGTTTGCCGGTCGATCACGCCAGCGACTCCATCGACGCCCGCCATTTTCTGCAAGAACAACAGCGCCAGCCGGTAGGTCCCCAGGGAATGCTCAAACCGTGAATGGGTCGCACCAGGATAGACCAGTCGAACCAGTCCCAGCTGGCTGACATCGGCCAGCCGCCGAAAGGCCCTCGTATCGACCAGGCGTTTGATCCGGGAGGTCAGCGGGACATCGACCTGATCGGGAATCCGGATCAGCTGGGTCGTCGCGTGCAATGCATTCAGTTCTTCCAGAGAGGAAAGATCATGCATCAGACACCAATCCACGATTGCCAGATGGAGTGCAGGTCGATCTGACTCAAAATATTTCCAAGACCCGGTTCAGCTCCAGGCACTGCCGGCGGAACGTCAGCAGGCAAATCCAGCGAGCCGGGAAATACACCTACGCCGGCGCAGAAACGCAACAACAGTGAGCATCCGAAATACAGTCCGTTGTGAACCAGCCCCATCATCCAGCCCAGATCCAGCGAGTATACCGCCGCAGTCGTTCCAATTCCCAGCATCGCCAGCGTCGCAGTCAACCACGGCCCGGTTCCCCAATCGCCACCGAAGGCGAATTGTCCAACCGGCATCAACGCCCACGAAACCGCATAAACCGCCGAACAGACCAATACCCGAACCAGTAGCGACCGTCCGACAAAAGCACCGGACTCCTGGTCCCGCAAAAAAGTGTAAGCGCCCAACACACAGGCAGGTGCCAGGCCAGTCAGAATCGCCGGAATGACCCAAACAGGAATCAGTTTCGGATCGGGATAATACTGCCGCAGCAGCAAAGCAACGATCAGAAAACCGGCGACCGTGACCGAAATCAATACGACCTGGACGGGAGTCAGCACCGTCTCGCTTCGTTTGACCGGCTTGAGAACCAGCTTTCCGGTCGTGTCCTTGGGTCCGGCCATATCCGGTGTATGAATGATGACTTCTTCATTCTTTTCCGGAATCCTGATCGTGGTTTTGCATTTGGGGCAGGGGCCCTCGCGCCCGCCGAACTTCTCGCTCACGTTGAAGCGGGACATGCATTTGGGGCAGGTTACGCGTATCGGCATATTTTTGCTCCAGGCTGGTTCGCCTGCACTTCAAACATGGAATTCCTTTTTGTGGCGTGATCATCAACGAGGGGCCGGATCTCAGGTCAATTCGGACAACTCGTTTTCCGTAAGGATTCGCATCCCCCGGGAAGTCAGTGTCTCACCGGCCAGTCCGATATTGTCCACCATCAGTGCAACTGCCTGGCGTTCCTTGTTTCGAAGCATCAGAGGGTAAGTCTGCACCAGGTTGACTTCGGCTTGCAACAGGGCGTTGCAGACCAACAGCAATGGTTGCGGATCATCGGGCAACTCGAGGGCGATCAGTTCGCTTTCGATCATGGCCAAACCCGCCCGCTCGAAAATCTCCCGCCCCTGTTCGGGGTTGGTCACCACAAACCGGACGATACTGCATTCGGTGGAGTCCAGGATGTTCAACGCGACAATCCGGACGCGTGTTCCACGAAACCGGCGCAGGACTTCCAGCAACTGTCCAACCCGGTTTTCAATAAATACAGTAAATTGCCGAATCGTCGGGTAGTCCCGGCCCCGCATTGTCGGTTGGGCCACCCCGGTTCCCGAATCATCTCCCAAACTCATGTTTTCTGCTGCTTTCCCGTCAAAAACAAAATCCGGCCTCTTGCACAGTTTTAACCGCAATCGAAAGGGAATGCGATTGCCGGGGCCTTGATTTGCCGGACCAGGCAAGGCAATCTTTCTGGTTTTCCGGAAAATGTTCCCACCACCAGACTTGAAAAACCGGCCTGATCCCAATGAACCCAGTCATCCTGCATCAGCATTCCATTGAAATCCGTGTGCGTTATCAGGAAACTGACGGACAGGGCCGGTTGCATCATGCCAACTTCATCAACTACTTCGAAGTAGGCCGGGTGGAAATGCTGCGTGCCGCCGGATGCAGCTATCGGGACCTCGAAGCCGGCGGCGTGATGCTGGTAGTGGTCGAAGTCCATTGCGAATACGCCGGAGCCGCCCGATACGACGATCTGCTGACCGTCGAAACGACTCTCACCTGGTCCAAAGGAGTCCGGATCCGGCACGATTACCGGGTCTTGCGGGGGACCGAATTGCTGGCCAGCGGACACACCGTGGTTGCCGCAGTCAATCCTGACGGACAGGTCGTACGGCTTCCAAATTGGCTGAGAACGGCAAAACCCTCCCGGCAAGGCTGATGAAAACCGTGCCTTTCCACGGTTTTTCAGGAGCATTTCCGAATCTGTCGGAACAAGCAGTTCCGGTTAGTCAAACCTGGCAAGCTTCGGAAACTTCACCAGTCGTGACGGCTGTTGTCAGGATAGTCAACATGTTCGGCGAAACCTGTGCAAGCAGGACCAGATGACCGGTTCATACCGATGAATCCATCTGAACCTGTTATGCGGTGCCAGCCTGACTGCTGTCAACGCAAATCCCCGTTAACACTGCCGCGATTGCTGGAACATCATGCAGCAAAATACTCTGGGTGTCCGAACGGTTTTGTGGGGCCTGTTGGCTCTGGCAATCGTCCCGGCAACCCTGCTCGCGGATAACGACTCGGCCCGCCGGACACCGCTGGTCGAAGCCGTCGCCGGATGTCGCGATTCGGTCGTGAACCTGCGTGGCAAAAAGTCGATTGAGCCGGGTCCATTGGACCCGCTGACCGACGAAGCCCGGCTGGTCAACGGAATGGGAACCGGCGTCGTTATCGACTCGCGCGGTTACGTGCTGACCAATTACCACGTCGTCCAGGATGTCCGAAACATCCAGGTGACGACCCGCGATCACCAGCAGTGCTGGGCAACCCTGATCGCTCACGATCCGGTAACCGACCTGGCGATCATCAAGATCAACGTTAGTTATCCGATGCAGGAAATCCGGCAAGGGAGATCGGCGGATCTGATGCTGGCCGAAACGGTTGCTGCTGTTGGCAACGCCTACGGATACGAACACACCGTGACCACCGGCATCATCAGCCACCTCGACCGCACAGTCCAGGTGAACGATACACAGATTTACGAACACCTGATTCAGACCGACGCGCCGATCAATCCAGGCAACAGCGGAGGACCGCTGCTGAATCTCGACGGCGAAATGATCGGAGTCAATGTGGCAGTTCGGGTCGGAGCCCAGGGAATCGCCTTTGCCATTCCGGTCGACAGGGCGGCCCAGGTGATGGCAGAACTGTTGGACAAACACACCTACAACACGGTCCGCCACGGGCTGACAGTCGAAACCAGATACAACGGAAATATTCCGTCAGTGGTGATTCGTTCGGTCCAGTCCGGATCGGCAGCTGCCTCGGCTGGTTTGGCCGCCGGCGATGTGATTGTTTCAATCGATGGCAAGCCAGCCTTGCGTGCTGCAGATTTTTACCGGTCGCTGCTGGAACAGGCTCCTGGACGGCAACTTTCCCTGCAAGTCGAGCGTCCGGGAAAAAGCGAATCATGGACGGCCGAACTTGTTCTCCAGGCGGCTTCGGCCAGTGCCGTCGCCAGCAACGAAGGGAATCCGCTCGCATGGATGCCGATCGGACTGAAAGTGGTCGAAGTGGGAGAACCGCAGATGGCCGGTCGCCATCCCGATTACCAGCGGGGACTGCAGGTTACAGAAGTTCGCCCAGGCAGCCCGGCCCAGTCCGAAGGGATCCAGCCTGGTGATGTGCTGGTCGCAATGTTTGGACTCAAGACCGAATCGATCGACAACCTGGCCTATATCCTGGACCGTCCGGAAATCCGGCGACGGGAAGAATTCCGGTTTTACATTCTTCGACAAAACGAAACGTTCCGGGGCCAGATGCGGATCGTAGACCGTTCCACGGCTTTACAGCCTGCTACATCTGCCAGCCGTACGAACCGGTAACCGACAGGAAACAAGCACTCAAGAACAACGAACACCAAATCAAGTCGCGTGACCAACGACGGCACCACCTGACCCAGAAACAGGTGAAAACTCCACGAAGCGGGCTGCTGCAATTCTGCCGTGGAGGAAAACCCGTCCCAGGCTCTGGTAACCAGATGCCAACGCGACACCAATCGCCCCGGAGCGTGATCTCACGCCGCTCCGGGGTTTTTTGGTTTCGTCAACATTCGAATACCTGCAAGGTGCCAATATCGGCTAGATTACAGGAGCCCGGCCCGACCCGGCCGGCAAACTGCCCACCCGTTTGCAACGCAGTGAAACTGGAACCATGCCGCTCAAAAATATTGTTGTACTCGCCATTTGCGGGATCGTATCGCTTACCTGTTATTCTGCCGCCGCCAAAAACCGCTTCGCCAACCTGTTTGCCGAAGTGGTCGAACTGGTGAACCGGGAACACCTGGACGCACCCGACAGCCAGATGCTGTTCGATTCCGCGATCTCCGGGATGATGGACATACTGGATGATCACAGTGTCTACCTGGCCGGCAATGTCTTCCGGATGTTCGACGAAAATATCGAACAGGTATTTGGCGGTGTTGGAATGTACGTGGACGAGGACGAAACGTCGGGATTCCTCATGGTCACCGCTCCGATGCCAGATACCCCCGCCTTTGAGGCCGGGTTGCATTCCCGGGATCTGATTACCGCAATCGATGGTGAAACGACAATGGGAAAACCCAGGCGCGTTTGTATCGAGTTGATGCGGGGGCCGGTCGATACCACCGTACAACTGGACATTCGCCGCGCGGACAAGGACTTTCCGGTGGAACTCAAGCGCCGCATGATTCCCGTTACATCGGTCTTTGGCGATACCACAAACCCGGATGGAACCAAAAACTTTTTCCTCGAGGAGTACCCGCGAATCGGCTACCTCCGGATCGACCAGTTTGGCGAGCGGACGACCGGCGAGACCAGCGCGGCCCTTCGGTCGATCCATGGCCAAGTCGACAGCGTAATACTCGACCTGCGCAACAATGGCGGCGGTCCGCTGCATTCGGCAATCGAAGTCAGTGACATGTTTCTGGAAAGTGGCCTGATGATCGTCGAAACCAGGGGGCGGGACCGGAAACTGCTGGAGACCCACGTTTCATCAGCCGGAATGGAAATCCCTTCCGATATACCGGTTGTGATTCTGGTGAACCGCTATACGGCCAGCGCCAGCGAAATTGTTTCGGCCTGTTTGCAGGACCATCGGCGGGCGGTCGTGATTGGCGAAAAGACCTATGGCAAAGGGACGGTACAGAATGTTTTTGTACTGGAGCGAAACCGTAGTGCTGTCAAACTGACCGTCGCCAGTTACTGGCCACCCGGTGGCCGCTGCATTGACAAGAATGATCCGGTCGCCAAGGCAACCCGCGTTTGGGGCGTTATTCCGGATCCCGGATTTGAGCTGGAACTGACCGAAGAAGAGATTGTCGCGAACTATATCGACCGGCAAACCCTCGAAATTGCCGGAATGGTCGGGGCCGTTGTCGCTGCCGAATTGTTGGACGCCGTATCGGACATGGAAAAAACTCCGGATCTCCTGGAAATCCCCGATGCGCCAGGCAATGCCCAAACTGGTCTTCCATCCAATCCTTCTACTGCCCAGGATACTCCCCAACTGCAGGTTGTGGACAAACCACTTCTGCGGGCCATCGAATGGCTGCGATCCAGAAAAATGAAAAACGGTGAAGACCGGAAACCTGTGATCGCCACCAAACTCTGATCCGGCCCGGTAGTCCGGATCCCCACGGCCATTCCTGCAGTCCGGTCGACAGTGTACAACCATTGCCAATCCTGACAAAAGTACCATGGAACCAGCATCACGAAATTTTCTCGACCGGCTCCTGGCGACGCCTGGCGTTTCCGGATTCGAACAGCAGGTCCAGCAGGTAGTGCGGGATTACGTCCAGGAATTTGCCGACGAAACCACAACGGACATGCACGGCAATCTGTTTGTGGCAGTCAACCCAAGGGCTGAAACCCGGGTGATGCTGGCAGGTCATGCCGACCAGATTGGACTGATTGTTTCCTGGATCGATGACAACGGATTTCTGTTTTTTCAGACCGTCGGAGGCTGGGATCCGCAGCAACTGGTAGGACAAAAGGTGATTGTTTGGTCGGCTCAGGGACCGGTGAACGGCGTGATTGCGCGAAAACCGATCCACTTGCAGGACGAAAGCGAACGAAAACAGGTCGCCAATATCAAGGCCCTCTGGATCGACATCGGGTGCCGGACCAAAGACGAAGCAGATTCCCTGGTCAGGATCGGCGACAGTGCGACGTTGCGAATGGAACATCATGAGCTGCAGAATTCCCTGCTGGCCGGACCTGCCCTGGACAATCGAAGTGGTGTTTGGGTTGTGATCGAGGGACTGCGCCGGGCCAAACAGTTGGGAGCAACTTGCGGCGTATGGGCCGTGTCCACGGTCCAGGAAGAAATCGGTTTGCGGGGCGCTCAAACCGCTGCCTATACCATTGCCCCCCAAATTGGCATCGCCGTCGACGTGACTCACGCGACCGACTGCCCCGAAATGGACCGCAAACAGCTTGGTCATATCCGTGTCGGCGATGGGCCGGTTGTGGTGCACGGTCCAAACACCAATCCCGAAGTCGTTTCGCGACTGATGGGACTGTCCAAAACCAAATCGATCCCGGTTCAGGCTGCGGCGCTGGGCAAGGCCGCTTCGAACGACGGAAACGTACTTCAGATTTCGCGCGGAGGAGTTGCCGCCGGTATCGTGGCGGTTCCCAACCGGTATATGCACAGCGGTGTCGAAACGGTTTCGCTGCATGATCTCGACTACGCCGCGACGTTGCTGGCGGAATTCTGCTGCACTGTCCAGTCACCCGAAGAGTTCATACCCCGTCTGGCAGGACTTGCGGCAGGTTAGGCCCGACCCCATTCGGCAATGGAATTCCTGAAAATTCCCTTGCCAGGTCAATTGTCGACGCCAACGACTTTTGGATGCCAGATCGAGAGCATCCGGATCGCGGCTTCGTCCAATCGGCTGAATGGAATATTGTCGGGGATGGCGAACAGTGCCGCAGCTGCCGTTGGAAAACTGTGGTACTGTCCCGAGAGGCTTCCGGTCAGATTCTGCATCCCCGGATTATGTCCCAAAACCAGAACCGTTTTGAATTCCGGTGGAGTTTGCTTCAGAATCGCCAGGATCACACTGGATGGGGCCATGTAAAGCCTGTCGTCCATCTCGATGACTGGCGGTTTGGACCAGGCCGGCAACATCAGTTCCAGCGTTTGCATCGTTCGGGTAGCGGAGGAGCACCGGACAAAATCCGGCTCAAACCCCTGTTTCTGCAGAAAGGCCCCCATTAATGGAGCGACTCTCTGCCCCCGTTCGTTCAGGGTCCGGTTCCGATCGGTAATCGAATTGTCCGTCCAGGCACTCTTGGCATGTCTCATCAGCAGGAAAGTGCAGGACATTTTCAAAACGCGCCGGAAAGGAAGTATTGTCAGAGTGCGCTGCCAGGCTGGGCACCACTCCGAATATTGGCCAATTGGGAGGAAAACCGGGAACCCCAAACCGCCACGTGTTTTTCGGAGCGGAATCAGGTTAACCTGTCACGGTACAAACCAACAGCAACGGGACCGGCTGGACAGCCGCTGATGCCCGGGAACTCCACGTTTTTCCCTCCTTTGGAGGGAGCCTGTCACGCCGGACAATCGATGCCGGCGAACATCAGAATTCAACTGGCCGAAGCATGGATCCGGAACGAGCAAGAATAGCTGCCGACCTGGGAGGAATGATCGATGGTGAAATCCATTGCGATCCTCTCCGGCTGCAGCTTTTTTCCAGCGACGGCAGCATTCACGAGATCCGTCCGTTGGGGGTTGTTCGCCCTGCGGGCCTGGACGATGTCGTGAAAATCGTCAAATACGCCAGTGAGAACCAGATTACGTTGCATCCGCGCGGCAGCGGCTCCAATGTGATCGGTGGCACAGTTGGCCCTGGATTGGTGATCGATTTTTCCTGGAGCATGCGGCGGGTCATCTCCATCGACCGGGACTCGGTTCGGGTCCAGCCAGGGGTTGTGCTGGCCAATCTGAACCGGGAGCTGAGCCGTCACGGGCGTTTCTTTGCACCAGATCCGGTCACCCGTTCGGTCGCGACCATCGGGGGAATATTGTCGCTGAACAAATGCGGCAGTCATTGGAAAAAGACCGGAACACCCCGCGACAAGGTTGTTTCGCTGCAGCTTGTCCTGGGAAATGGAGAGGTAGTCCGGATCAATTCGTCCCGGTTTCCCACGTCTGGCGAAGAGACCGACAGTGAAACAGCGAATACCATCCGGTCCCGAATGCAACAATTGCTGAATGGCCAGGCAAACGTCATCCAGCAGGGGCAACCCCAGACTGCCATAAACCAGGCTGGCTACAATTTGTTCGACCTGAACCAGTTGCGTGGGGGCCCGGACCTTACCCGGGTAGTGGTGGGCAGCGAGGGGACACTTGCCTTGATCACCGAGGCCACGCTATCGACCGACCCGATCCCACTGTTCCGGGGCGTAACGCTGTTGTTTTTCGAGAGCTTTGACGCGGCGATCCGGTTGGGCATTGAATTGTCGGCAGGCGACGTGGCCGCCTGTGATTTTCTGGACCGGCGATTGCTGACGCTGGCTCGCGAGTCATTTCCGGAATGCGCGGAACTTGTTCCGGGTAACGCGGAAGCGATGTTGCTGGTGGAACAGCAGCGGGACAGTGATTCGGAATTGCGCGCTGCGATGGAGTTGTTGTCCAACCGTTCGACACGCCGCCGCAAGGGTGCGTTTGCGGTCAGAACTGCGACCCAGGTCGAGGAGCGGAACCGGTTTTGGCGACTGGCACGCCGCGTGATTCCGACCCTCTATCAACTGAAGGGTTCCCGTCGCGCAGTTCCATTCGTGGAGGATTTTGCGGTGACGCCCTCCAGTTTGCCCCAGTTCTTCCAGGGTCTTCACCGGATTCTGAACCAGAACGAAGTGACGGCCGCCACGTTTGTGCACGTGCCCCAGGGAGCTGTCCAGGTCTATCCGTTTCTGGACCCGGCGAGCGAAGAAGACCAGCGGTTAATGATGCGGCTGGCGACGGCGCTGGCTGACCTGGCAATTGAATTGGGTGGCACCATCAGCGGATCGTACGGTGACGGACTCAGTCGAACGTGGTTGCTCCGGCGGCAATACAGCGCGCTGTACAATTCGTTCATCGAAGTCAAGAACATTTTTGATCCGCAACACCTGTTCAATCCCGGCAAGATCGTCGATCAACCGCAAACGGATTTGACCGGTCAAATGCGGTCCAACGGAATTCCGCCGGCGGTTGGTGAAGGCGCGACACCGGCCAGCGTCGCCCCTGGTGGCTCGTTGCCGGTGTTACAGCCTGAATTGCAATGGGGTGACGAAGGGATGTTGCTGGCAGCCCGCAATTGCAACGGCTGCGCGCGTTGCCGGACCACTTCTCCTGACGAACGGATGTGCCCCGTTTACCGGGTTGGACCACGCGAGGAGGCTTCGCCCCGTGCCAAGGCCAATTTGATGCGGGGTCTTTTGACCGGCCTGATCGCGCCGGATTCGGTTACGCAGGACGGATTTCGTGAGATCGCAGATTTGTGTTTCAACTGCCACCAGTGCCGGCTGGAATGTCCGGCCAGCGTGGACATCCCCAAGTTGATGATCGAGGCCAAGGCGCAACATGTTGCCGTCAACGGACTAAAGCTGAACGACTGGTTGCTCAGCCGCCTGGATCTGTTGTACTGGATGGCGGGATTGGCACCCGGCATTACCAACCACCTGATCAGCAACCGGTTCTGCCGCTGGATTCTGGACCGCTTTGTCGGCATAGCCCAGGGAAGAAAACTCCCCCGTTTTTCCAAACGGAATTTCATCAGTTGGGCGACCCGCCAGAAACTTCATCGCGGCCGGGGACAGAGCGAGCCAAAAGTCGTTTTCTTTGTGGACGCTTTTGTCAACTGGAATGACCTCGAACTGGGCCAGGCCCTGGTAAAAGTTCTCCAGCATAATGGCGTCGAAGTTGTTGTGCCGCAAAACCAGACCGTTTCCGGAATGTCACTGATATCGGAGGGAGTTCTGGCGCGCGCCAGGCAGATGGCCAGCCGCAATGTGGAACTTCTGGCGGAATACGTCCGGCTGGGTTACGACGTCGTGACGACCGAGCCGTCAGCGGCGTTGGCACTTTCCCGCGAATATGTGAATTTGCTGGAAGATCCCGATGCAGCTCTGGTAGGCAAGCGGGTATTTGATGCCTGCGACTATTTGTGGAAATTGCACCTGGCCGGCAAACTGGAACTGGATTTCCGGCCATTGAACGCCAGTATCGGCTATCATTTACCCTGTCATCAAAAAGCGCTGCAGGTGGGAATTCCCGGCGTGAATCTGCTCCGTTTGATTCCCGGCATCCAGGTGACAACAATTGAACAGGGCTGTTCCGGAATGGCCGGCACGTTCGGACTGAAGCGGAAAAACTGGCTGCGCAGCCTGAGAATTGGCCGGGGACTGATCAATGCCGTGAGGTCTCCCGAGATTGTTGCCGGTTCGACGGAGTGCACGGCCTGCCGGATCCAGATGGAACAGGGGACGACCAAGCCGACGATTCATCCCGTCAAAATCATGGCACTCGCCTACGGGCTGATGCCGGAACTGGAAAACATGTTTCAACGACGCAGTGGAGATTTGCGACTGTCATGATTGTCAAGGTATTGTTGTTCGCTGCTGCCCGGGATGCCGTCGGCGAATCGTCGCTGGAGATGGCCATAGACGACACTGCCTGCGTTGGCGATTTGCGACAGGCACTGGTCGAACAGTACCCCTCCCTGGCACCCGTACTGTCGCGCTGCAGCGTATCGGTCGACCGCGAGTATTCGACGGACGACCGGTCGTTGTATCACGGGGCCGAAGTCGGACTGATTCCGCCTGTGAGTGGAGGATAGCGCCGCGTGCAAACCAGACAACACTGGATCGAAATTGTTGAACAGCCCCCGGACTGTGCGGCGCTGCTGGCGCACGTTTCCCGAACCGATTGCGGAGCGACGGTTTTGTTTACCGGTTCGGCCCGCCAGTTTACCGGCGACCAGGAGACGCTCTGGTTGGAATATGAATGTTACGGGCCAATGGCCCGCCGCGAGCTGGGCCTGATTTGCGACGAGGTTTGTGAATTGTTCGATTGCCGGCGGGTGGCAGTCTCTCACCGGATCGGCCGGGTCAACCCGGGCGAAAGCAGTATCGCGATTGCAGTCGCATCGCCACACCGTGCGGCAGCCTTTGAAGGTGCGAGATGGATGATGGATGCGATCAAGTCCCGCGTGCCGGTTTGGAAAAAAGATCATGCCAGCGACGGAACCGCAGATTGGGTCTCACCCGTTAACCGGCCGGTTGCAGGCATAAGGAACGATAACGGTTGAAATGAAAATGAAGGAAAACAGCAACGGCAATTCGACTGCAGCGGCAAGGTCCCCCCTGATCGACCGCTTCGGCCGACGGCACAACTCGCTGCGAATCAGCGTTACTGACCGTTGCAATATCCGCTGCTTTTACTGCATGCCGGATGGTCCGGTGGAGTTTCTTCCGCGGAATGAACTTCTTTCTTTTGAGGAGATTCACCGGGTGGCAGTGATTGCTGCCAGAGCCGGCATCGATCAGGTCCGGATCACGGGGGGCGAGCCGCTCGTTCGCAGGGACGTCTGGCGACTTGTGGAGATGTTGCGGGCCATTCCCTCGATCTCCGACCTGGCGATGACCACCAATGGCACCTTGCTGCGGCGGGAGGCGGTCCTGTTGAAAAAGGCTGGCCTGGACCGCTTGAACATCAGTCTCGATTCGGTTCGCAGGGAAGTTTTTGAACGGATCACGCGACGGGACGAGCTGCACCAGGTCCTCGACGGGATTACGGCCGCCCGCCAGGCCGGCTTCGAAAACATCCGTATCAATGCAGTTTCCATCGCCGGATTGACCGAACCGGATGTGGTTCCGCTGGCATCGTTCTGCAAACAGGCAAACCTGCATTTGCGGTTTATTGAATTCATGCCGCTGGACGCCGACGGAGAATGGCAAGCCAACCAGGTTTTGACCGGTGCCTCGGTTCGAAAACAGATTGAGGACCATTTTGGGCCGCTGGTTGCAAATCCATCGGCCGATCCGCACCAGCCGGCGACCGATTTTTCTTTCCCGGACTGCGGGACGAAAATTGGTTTTATCAATTCGGTCAGCCAGCCATTTTGTTCCAGCTGCAACCGGTTGCGGCTGACCGCCGAGGGACAACTGCGAAACTGTCTGTTCTCCACGGCGGAAACCGATATTCGCTCGCTGCTGCGCGGGGATGCAGATGACAATGCCATTTATCAGGCGCTGGCTGAATCCGTTTCGGAAAAAAAGCTGGGACACGGGATCGACCAGCCGGGATTCGCTCCGCCACCCCGGGCCATGTATCAAATCGGCGGGTAATCCCTGATTGCAGAAAGGCGTTGAATATCATTTGAGTCACCTGTTTTGACCAGTCCTACAATCCATTTCGACAATGCCGCAACCAGCTGGCCCAAACCGCCAGCGGTGGTTGACGCGATTGCTGCTTACTACCGGGATTGTGGCCGGGCTGCAGGGCGCGGCGGTTATGCCGGCTCCATCCGCGCCGATTCCATTGTCGGCAAATGTCGCGAACAGATTCTGCAGCTGGTTGGTGCCGGCCCGTCGGCATTTACCATATTTGCTCAAAATGGAACCGATGCCCTCAACATGGCAATCCACGGGATCCTCTCACCTGGCGATCATGTGATTACAACGGCGCTGGAACACAATTCGGTACTTCGTCCGCTGTACCATGCCCGCGATGCGATGGGCGTCGAATGCGATATCGTTTGGCCCGACAGAAACGGAACGGTCGATCCGCGAGCGGTTGGTGAACGGCTCCGGCCAAACACTCGACTGGTATGCGTCAACCATGCCAGCAACGTAACCGGTTCGGTTCAGGACATTGCCGCAATCAGTCAGATTTGTCGTGGCCATGAAAAAGTGCGTGTACTGGTGGATGCCAGCCAGTCCCTCGGAAAATATCCGTACGATTTTGGAAATGCAGACTGGGACATGCTTGCTGCTGCGGGACACAAGGGAATGTTTGGTCCGCTCGGAACGGGTTTTCTGGTTCTCCGGGAACGGGCGGCAGCTGACATTCGCCCGGTCCGCCAGGGTGGAACCGGGACAGAAAGTGAATCGGAGTCACAGCCCAGCAGCCTGCCTTACCGTCTGGAATGTGGAAACCTGAACGTTGGTGGAATTGCCGGCCTGTCTGCCGGACTGGAATTTGTTTCAACGACCGGTGTGGAAGTACTTCACCGGCATGAAATGGAATTGAACCGGCAACTGGTCGCCGGTTTGCAGGCATTGGAGGGAATCCGGTGTTGGGGCAACCCGCAAACCGGTAGCGTTGCGATTTGTAGCCTGACATTTGAGCGACAGGATGTGCACGAAGTCGCGGCCATTCTGGATTCGTCCTATGGAATGGAAGTCCGTGCGGGGCTTCATTGTGCGCCGCTGGCCCTGAAAAATGGCGAAGGCGGCGTTCCGAGGGCGACTTTACGGATCAGTCCAGGATGGTACAACACTTCGGAACAAATTGGTTTGCTGGTTTCGGCACTGTCCGGGATTCTGGAATCGGTTTCCAGCTGACCGGCTGTCGAAAACCGGACCAGGTCCGCACGTGATATTGTGGTATTCCTGCTGGCGGTTCTTGCGGAAGGCAATGGCAATATTTGCCGGTGTCGGGTTTTATTGAAGGAATCTGTTTTATGTCCGACGCAAAACCGTGGTATGCGGATGGCCTGAAGTTTACCTGCAGCCAGTGCGGCGATTGTTGCACGGGTGGCGCCGGTTACGTATGGACAAACGCCGAAGAAATTGCCGGGCTGGCTGCCATACTCGATATGGACGTCGAAACGTTTGAAGATCACTACGTCCGGAAGATCGGCATTCGCAAGAGCCTCAAAGAATTTCCCAACGGCGATTGCGTTTTCTTCGACAACGAAGCCCGCAAGTGCACGGTTTACAGTGCCCGCCCGCGACAGTGCAAAACGTGGCCATTCTGGGATTCCAATTTGCGAACCCCGGAAAAATGGAAAGAGACTTGTGAAGAGTGCCCCGGCAGCGGAAAGGGGAAACTCTACAAACTGGAAGCGATCGAAAAACAGCGATCCGTGATGCGAATCTGAGCGTGAATGATCATGCTTCGCCTGTCTTGCCGAAAACTATTGCACGACCTGCCTGCACCGGCTGTCATCGATTCAAGGCGACCGGTTTTTCGAACAGGAGATGATCCACCCCAGCGCATTGATCCGGTCAGTTCTGGCAATCGCTGCAACCGGCTTTTCACCACTGTTACCATCTGATGGGTTGCCTGCGCGATGGACCCAGCAGACCTCCGGTTTCCAGCCGGCCCGATACAGGTCCCGAACCAGCTCGCCAAACCGGAAACTGTGGATGAACAGACCCTGGACTCCGTAGGCATTGGCCCAGCGGTCACCGAATTCCCGTTTCGAAAATACCGAGCGGATCAGGCTGGACGCGAGCCAGCGTTTTCCGCCTGGAAATCGTCTCTGGCTCCATACGTTGTGCGCATGCACGACAAAAACTCCGCCGTCGCGAACCGCTTCCCGGGCCCTGGTCAAAAACTTTGCCCGGTGATGCCGGCCGCGAATCATCCCAAGTGTGCTGTACAAACAAATCGCCGCGTCCAGAGAGCCCGGCGGGAATGCGCTCATGTCAGTCAGCGACGACTGAATCCGAATCGGTATTTCTCCATTCGCCAGCGGGTTTCCGGCGGCCACCAGCATCGGCCAGGACATATCGACTCCGATGACTTTCCAGCCAGACCGGCTCAAATCCGGAAACGTCCGGCCGGTTCCGCAGCCAAAATCGGCGATCCAGCCCGGTTTGATTCCCGCCAGCTGTGACAAAACGAATTGAATGTCTGCAACAGCCAGCGGATCACGGCCGGTATGCCGGTCATGCATCCGTCCAATCGCCGGCTCCCGCATGTAAGCGGCGTTTCCCGGCTCAATCCCTGATTCCCTGTTCATGGATGACTCCTGCGGGCAGCCTGCATCATCCTGAACTGCCAGAGATTGCAAACTGTTACGGATTCGAGGGTGTTCCCTCAAACAGGCTCATCACCATGGCCATAGCCTGGTCGTAATAGGGTTCCATCACCATATAAACCCCTGCCCCGGCAAGAAAACCAAGCAGCGCCAGCGGGGCGATCTTTCGGAGGTACCACATGAAACTGATCTTTTCCAGGCCCATCGCCGCAACGCCCGCAGCACTGCCAATGATCAGGCAGCTTCCGCCAGTCCCGGCAGTATAAGCCAGAAACTGCCAGAACGGATGGTCTTTGGGAAACTCGTACATCTGAATCCCCGCTGCCACCAGCGGTACGTTGTCAACAATGCTGGAGGTCAAACCAATCGCCATCGCCACCAGGTTCAGATTGCCGTTGAACAGGGTATCGACGCCAGTAGCCAGGCTGTCCAGCAGGCCGGCGGCCGCCAGGCCGCTCACGCAAAGCAGAATCCCCAGGAAAAACAAAATGCTGCTGGAATCAACCCGGCGCAATATCTCGAGCACATGGGTAGAGCTGCGATTGATCTCGTTTTCAAACGTGTGCCGGATCCGTTCTCCCACGATCCACAACACGCTCAGGCTCAGCATCATTCCCATAAAGGGTGGCAGATGCGTGACCAGTTTGAAAACCGGAACGAACAACAGTCCGGCCACGCCCAGAAAAAACATCAACGTCCGCTTCCATTGATCGATTCTCAGCTGGCTTTCCGGTTCGGGTTCTTCGTCCGGGCGGTGGACTTCGCCACGCATTCCCCATGAGGCAATCGCCAACGGCACCAGCAGACAGACAACACTGGGCACGAACAGCCGGTACATGACCGTCGTGACCGAAATCTTCTGGCTGATCCAGAGCATGGTCGTAGTCACGTCTCCAATCACAGTCCAGGCACCACCGGCATTGGCCGCGATAATGATCATGCCGGCAAACATCAGCCGGTTTTCGGCGCGGGTCACCAGTTTGCGAACCAGCGAAATCATGACAATGGTGGAAGTCAGATTGTCGAGGACGCTGGACATGAAAAAAGTAAGCCACGCAATAATCCACAGCAAACGGACTTTGTCCGTCGCCCGGATTCGCGTCGTGATGACCGAAAATCCCTCGAATGCGTCGATCATCTCGACGATCGTCATCGCGCCCAACAGAAAAAACAGGACTCCCGAGATCTCATACAGCGTATGTGTCAGCTGCTGTTCCGTGACATATTCGCGAATCTGTTCCGCCGACACGGCGTCTGCGGCTGTTTCTTCCGGATCGGTGCCGGACTCAGCTTCGGTTTGTTCACCGGCGTGATAACTTGCAAACTTCGCGACTTCACCCCGGTCAACAAACTGCCCGGCAAACAGGATGTAAATCGACCAGCACAAAACGCCCGCTCCCAGGGCCGGAGCGGCTTTGTTGATATGAATGTTGTGTTCAAAAATAATCGCCAGATATCCAAGGATGAATACTGACCAGAGCAGGATGATGATCGTCATGACGTTTCGGAAAGGTCTTGGTGGATTCGGCCAAACCGATACGCAGTTCAATCCCGTTAACAGTGCCGTTCGGCAACCCGGGAATGACTGAGGGCCGGTGATACAGGTCCAGGTCGAAGGACAACAGGCGGACCATGTTAATGCTGGCGATCGGAAATTGTTAAGGCCAAATTACGCCATCCGTCCCAATTTGTCGCGGTCGGGTCCGCCTTCGTTCCCGCGATGATGGTGATTATTGTCGCATTCGCCCTGGAACGCCTGACGGGTCCGGACCTGTTCGATTGATCCGGATTCTGATAGTTTTTTGAGTCTCGGGGCGAACCCGTTTTGACTTTGAAATCAGTTTTTTGCCAGGAGATTTGGCAGTGGCACTTCGGATCGCTATTAACGGTTTTGGACGCATTGGCCGGTTGACTTTTCGCAATATGATGGAGCGGCCGGACGAATTCGACGTGGTTGCGGTGAATGATCTGACCGACAACAAAATGTTGGCGACATTGCTGAAATACGACAGCGTTCACGGGCGTTTTCCCGGAACCGTTTCGTCGGACAGCGAAAACCTGTTCGTCAACGGCGACAAAATCCGGGTCTATGCCGAACGGGACCCCTCCAAGCTTCCGTGGGGCGATCTCAAGGTTGACATTGTGATCGAGAGTACCGGAGTCTTTACTGCCCGCGCTGCCGGCGGCAAAGCCGGGTATGACTCGCACCTGGCCGCCGGTGCCAAACGGGTCGTGTTGAGCGCACCAGCCAAGGACGGCGCCGACCTGACCATGGTCATGGGTGTCAACGACGACCAGTTGAAAGCCGAAATGAAGTGCATCTCCAACGCCAGCTGCACCACCAATTGCCTGGCTCCGGTCGCCAAAGTCCTGCACGATACTTTTGGGATCGAGTCCGGGCTGATGACCACTGTTCATGCCTATACCAATGACCAGCAGATTCTGGACCTGCCCCACCAGGATCCTTATCGGGCCCGGGCTGCAGCGCTGAACATCATTCCCACGACGACGGGCGCCGCCAAGGCTGTGGCACTGGTCATTCCTTCCCTGAAAGGAAAGCTGACCGGAATTGCACTGCGGGTTCCCGTTCCAACCGGGAGCGTTGTCGATCTGACCGTCAATCTCTCGAAAGAAGCAACGGTCGAATCGATCAATGCCGCCATGAAAGCAGCCGCCGATGGCCCAATGAAAGGGATTCTGGAATATACCGAAGACCCAATCGTTTCTTCGGACATCATCGACAATCCGCACAGCAGTATTTTTGCGGCCGACTTTACCCAAGTCCTTGGCGACAAGGGCAAACTGGTCAAGGTTGTATCGTGGTACGACAACGAATGGGGCTACAGCTGCCGCACCGCCGATCTGTGCGCCATGATTGGCAAAATGTAAAGCCCGCCGGAAAAACCTTTGAACCCCCCTGGATAAAGGATTCTGTCGGTACCGGAAGGCCCTGATTCCACATTGCAAAACTGGATTTACGGAGCAGTTCATTGACCGAGGTCGCGAGTGAACCGGGCCTTTCCTGGTACGCCAAAAACGAATTCCTGATTCGACGGATTCATTCGCTTTGTGGACTGATTCCCGTTGGCGCGTACATGGTCATCCACCTGACTGCCAATGCATCGATTCTGAACGGCGTCGAGTCGTTCCAGAATGTGGTCTACCAGATCCATTCGCTGGGGAATCTGTTGCCGGCCGTGGAGTGGATATTCATCTATATCCCGATTTTGTTCCACGCGCTTTTCGGTTTTGTTTTCATTTATACCGGCAAGAGCAACCTTTCCCGTTACCGGACGATTGGCAACTACCGGTACACGCTGCAACGAATCACCGGAATGATTGCCTTCGTTTTCATCTTTTGGCATGTCTTGCACCTGAACGGTCTGATTCATGCGGACTGGTTCCGGGAAGGAATCGCCGACGCGGTAGGCCTGGCCCAGTTCCGGCCGTACAACGCCGCATCGACCGCCGCACGGGCCTTGCAAAACCCAATCGTGATGGGTGCCTACATAATTGGTGTCCTGGCCTGTGTTTTCCATTTCGCCAATGGACTGTGGACGATGGGAATTACCTGGGGAGTCTGGGTGACTCCGCCGGCCCAAAAACTGGCCAGCCATGTCTGCCTCGGGATCGGACTGGTGATTGGCCTGATTGGCCTCAGTGCCCTCGCCGGATTCTGGTCGATCGATGCCGATCAGGCCCAGATCCGGGAAAACGAAATGTACAGACCCCGGGTCGAAAGCGGCAGCATTATGGCCGATGAACACAAACTGGATTCGCACGGCGTTCCCAACAGTCTGGATAATTGACGATGGCCAACAGTCGCGTAGTCGTGGTGGGTGGTGGTCTGGCCGGATTGGCCTGCACCATGAAACTGTGTGAGCTGGGAATTCCTGTCGATCTGGTCAGCCTGGTTCCGGTGAAACGAAGCCACAGCGTTTGTGCCCAGGGTGGAATCAACAGCTGCAACGATCAAACCCGGCAGCTGGGCGATTCCGAATGGAAACATTTTGACGACACGATTTATGGCGGCGATTTCCTGCAGCACCAGCCGCCAGTAAAGGAAATGACCGACTGGGGCCCGAACATCATCGAACTGATGGACCGGCTGGCGGTTCCGTTCAACCGGACCAGCGAAGGATACATCGACCGTCGCCGTTTCGGTGGCACTCTCTACAAGCGGACTGCATTCTCCGGCGCGACGACTGGCCAGCAATTGTTGTACGCACTGGACGAACAGGTCCGCCGCTGGGAATCGGAAGGTTTGGTCCGCAAGTTTGAATACTGGGATTTCCTGGGACCGGTACTGGATCAGAGTGGTATCTGCCGCGGCATCGTCGCCCAGGACCTGGCATCGATGGAAATCCGGTCGTTTCCTGGGGAGGCGGTCGTGATTGCGTCCGGCGGTCCGGGACTCGTTTATGGCCGCTCGACGATGTCGATGATGTGTACCGGCAGTGCCGCCAGCCGCTGCATGCAGGCCGGCGCAAAGTATGCGAATGCCGAATTTATCCAGGTGCATCCAACGGCAATTCCGGGTGCCGACAAATTGCGGCTGATGAGTGAATCGGCCCGGGGCGAAGGAGGACGGGTTTGGGTCCCCCGAACACCCCAGGATCCTCGCGCTGCGAAATCGATTCCGGAAAAGGAACGATTTTATTTTCTGGAAGAGCGGTACCCCAAATATGGCAACCTCGTTCCCCGTGATATCGCGACGCGGGAAATCTTTGATATCTGCGTCAACGAAAACCTGAGCGTGGAACGGGACCGGTTGAGCGTCTACCTTGACTTGACCCATATTCCGGCTGCAGAACTGGATCGAAAGCTGGGCGGAATCCTGGATATTTACCAGAAATTCCAGGGGGTTGATCCCCGAACGGTTCCGATGAAAATCTTCCCCGCCGTTCATTATTCGATGGGTGGTCTCTGGGCCAATTATGAACGGACTCCCGCAGGGGGAATGAGGCCGGCCAGCCCAGTCAACCAGGTCACCAACATTCCCAATCTGTATGCAATTGGCGAATGCGACTATCACTATCACGGCGCAAACCGGCTGGGTGCGAATTCGCTGTTGAGCTGCATCTTTTCCGGTTTGTTTCTCGCGCCGGGGCTGCAAACCCTGATCTTGAATGCGCCGCACGGTTCGGTGCGGGACGTGGACGCATCGGTTTTTGCCGGTGCCGTGGCGAACCAGCAACAACGCCACGATTCGATGCTGGCCCGAACCAAGTCTACCGAAAACCCCTACCTGATTCACCGTCAGTTGGGTGATCTGATGACCAAAGCGGCAACGGTTGTCCGGCGCAACGAACAGCTGGAGGCCGCCTACGAAAAAGTCAGCGAGCTGCACGCGCGGGCCCTCAACTGCGGCATGTCGGACACCGGATCCTGGACCAACCAGAACATTGTGTTTGCCAAAGCCCTCGAGGACATGTTCCCGCTGGCAAAATCTATCGTCAAAGGGGCTTTGCAGCGCGACGAATGCCGGGGTGCACATTACAAACCTGCATTCGCGATGCCTGCTCTGGAAGCCCGGGACGACGAAGGCCGGCGTGCCGAAGCCGAAGGCTGGTGCGACCGGTTCGAGGCAAACAACCGCAAGTGGCTAAAGTCGACGATTGCAACCTGGAATGGCTCGCACCCGGACCTGACCTATGAAGACGTCGACACGTCGATCCTCCCTCCCCGCCCGCGACTGTATGGGTTGGTCGGCGCAGAGATGATCGAAAGTGTCTGGAAAATGCGGACGGCCAGCAACGAAGCAGCCCGTCGCATACAGCAGTCCACAACCTGAGGTCCGACCACTCCCCTGACTGAACACTCCTTCCGCATTTCAACCAGCTATGATCAAAGACGCATACAACGAGACGATTAAAACGTTCCGGGTAGAAGTCGTTCGGCAGAACCGGCCCGGCGAGCGTCCGTACTCCGAGGTCTTTTCCGTGGAATATGAGCCGGACATGAACGTCATCAGCGTTCTCCAGAAGATCGCGGCACGTCCGGTTACGGTAGCTGGAAAACCGACGACTCCGGTTGCGTGGGATTGCGGATGCCTGGAAGAAGTTTGCGGTGCCTGCACGATGGTCATTAACGGCCAGGTCCGGCAAAGCTGTTCGGCGCTGGTCGACCAGTTGCTGGCTGTGGAACCCCGGCAAATCCGCCTGGAGCCGATGGGCAAGTTTCCCGTGATCCGCGATCTGGTTGTTGATCGCAAACGGATCTTCCACAACCTCAAAAGGGTCCGGGCCTGGGTCGAAGTGGATGGTTATTTTTCCATGGGGCCTGGTCCCAATCAGGGGCAACACCAGCAGGAGGAGAATTATCCGCTGAGCGAATGCATGAGCTGCGGTTGCTGTATGGAAGCCTGCCCGCAGTTTCTGAAGATCGACAAAACACAAATGTCCGGTGAGTCCGAAAACGAATTTTCGAAAAGGGTCCAGCCGGATTTCGACCAGGGTTTTCTGGGTGCGCACGCGATCAGCCAGGCCGTGCTGTTCAACAATCATCCGATCGGAAAATTGTCGGCTGGTGAGCGGCTGGATGCCTTGACCGCGCCAGGTGGAATTCAGCTGTGCGGGAACGCCCAGAATTGCGTTGCGGTCTGCCCCAAACATATTCCGCTGACCACGAGCATTGGCCGGGCTGGCCGGGCTGTGACGATCGACAAACTGAAGAAAATATTCGGTGCGTAACGGTTTTGGCGCGGCGTTTGCCCATGCAGTTTGCCGATAACCGGTCTTTTCACCGCCGGCGGCAAATGCTATTTGCTGTTTCCGGATCGGCTTATCTTTCGGACACTTTTTCGCCGATAAACCGGTTGGAAGACACCACGTCAGAAAAAATGACGTACAATAGTAACAGTACATCTCTGGCATTTACGGCTGAGGGACCATTTTACAGGGTAGGCTTGAGTCACCAACGAGCTAGTGCATGGCACGCCGGACTTCGCCTTTCTCCCAGCAGCTCCCATTGCTGCGAATCTGCCTGAGATACTTTTGACCGCATGGCCTGAAATACGGCCCTGCGGTTTTTTTGTTGCGCCCGGCGAATTTTCCGGTTGCCCTGGCAGGCAAACAGGCAGAGAATCACTGCTCGCCATTTGCCCGGTCCCCAACAAAAGCACAACCATGTCACGACCCAAGGCATCCACGACCCGGGACAAGCAGAGAATCCTTTGCGGTATCGTTCTGCTGCTGGTGTTCGGGTATGTCTATGGACGCCCGACTCTGGAACGGTGGCTTGGCCAGCCGCTCCCTGCGCTGGGGACGTTTTCAGACGAACAGGCTGGTGAGCGAACGGACCCGCCAGAGCTTTCGAACGGTGAATCCAAATCCTCCCAGGCTGAAAAGGAATTCTTCACCGATCTGGGTCGCAAGCGTTTGCAGTCACCCGCCGGACTGGTTTACGGCGTGGGCCCTGAGGGAGAAAACCGGGTTGACCACGTCCTGCTGCATGCCGAAGACGACCCGTCCCGACCGGTTCACAGCGTCTTTGACGGGACGCGCGACGAGATTTTCGAGACGATCGACCAGGCCTGGCTCCTGGCCAAAGCAGGAGGTCGGGGCGTGGAGAAATCGGTCGAAGATGACCGCACGGTTTATACGGTCTACATGAACCGCACGATCGGCTATGAAGGGGGCCAAAGCGGAAAACGTAAAGATTTTCCCATGCTAAATCGTCTTCGACTGGTGATTGAAGACAACAACCACCTGATCTCTGCATATCCGTTCCGGTAGGTACGGACTTTTGAAAAACTGACCGTGTCGGTGTACCGGAATCGTCAAAATATTGTTGCCAGGCGATTGCCGGGACTTGCGAATCGAAACCCGGCTCTACCCCTCAGCCCGCGAACGCCGACGAACCACCGCCAAACATCCAACAGCCAAAACCGCCACAAGGCTTCCTGGTTCCGGAATTGCGGTCAGGTTATAGTTCGGATCGAAAAACTGGCTGAGCTGGGCATTGGCGAAAATATCCGCTGCGGTGGGAAGGCGCCTCAAATTGGTACCAATAGACGGGTTCATCAACGCCGTAGAAATACTTGAGTTCAAATGCGCGTTGAGTACGCTTCCCGAGTTGTTTGTGGGAATTTGACTGCCAGCAAACAAGAGCGGAAACTGAACATCAACATCGTTATCAACCAGGGTTTCAAGCTGTAGCTGGTATTGGCGCTGCTAAGGCCCAAGGCGTGCCCGATTTCGTGCAATGCCACGGAGAAAAGGTCCGTACGGTTCAATGCGCCGCCACTTGCCCCGGTGAATACCCGGCCACGATTCATCGAACCACCGCCGAAATTCTGGAACATCTCGTTGTACGTTGAATACTCGGTGTTCCCGCCATTGATTGGATCCAGTGGGTTCAAAGTTCCATCAGCAAAAAACAGGCTGGACCCGTCGTTGTCAAAGCGGACCGATCCGCTGATTTCCCGATTGGGAGTTCCACCTTGAGTGCCCAAAGTATGCACTCCCAATGTTCCGCCAGAAAGCGCGGCCCAACTGTAGTTGAGAGTAACAGTGTGGGTGAATGAATTTGCATTGAACGCGAGTTGCCAAACGTCAGCGGCTGCCCGCATCACAGAAGCCAGATTTCCAGTTCCGGTCAACGATGGCGCTGTGCCGCCATCGTTGACAATGTTGATTGTCAAATCGGCCCTGGCAACCGGTCCAGACTGGCCTCACAAAACCATTGCCAGCACGCCAGATAGTGCGACTATCCGGCGTAAAACAGATGCGAAACCCATAATTCTCCCTGGGAAAACCGGTTGGTGATCGGCAATAGTATCCAATGGATTGTCATTCAAACCCGGCAAAATTCAAGGGAAATTCTCTGGTTCCCGCTGAGGAAGGCAATTTCAAAGATGAAATCTGTTACCCGAAATCATGCCCGAACTGTCGCGGATACAGCTGCAATCGCGTCGGCGACCTGATCCAGGTTGGACGGGTTCAGACCGGCAATGTTGACCCGGCCGTTTTCCACAATGTAAACGCCGTAATCATTACGAAGCTGTTGCGACTGCTGAACGCTCAGCCCACAAAAGCTGAACATTCCTGTTTGCCGGTCGATAAATGCAAACTCGTCCGATCCGGTTCGCAACATGAGGGCTTCGCTCAGGCTGTGGCGCATCTCCCGGATCCGGTTTCGCATATCGTCGACATCGGCCCGCCACAGCCGCGTCAATTCCGGATTGGACAGAACGGTGGCAACAATCCTGCCGCCATGCGCCGGCGGGGTCGAATACATCGTTCGAATCACCGATTTGATCTGGCTGGCAACGGCCGGAACGTGTTCCTGCGAACGGGCAACGATCGTCAGTCCGCCGGTTCGTTCGGCGTACAACCCGAAGTTTTTGGAAAACGAACTGCAGATCATCGCTTCATGGTCGCCCGCACAAAAATCGCGAATGACCTGGGCATCAGCCTCGATCGACCGGTCAAAACCCTGGTAGGCAAAATCAAAAACCGGAATCAATCCCCGTTTTGTTACCAGCCGCAAAAGTTCCTGCCACTGGGAAGCGTTGTAGTCGAATCCGGTCGGGTTGTGGCAAACCGCATGCAACAGAATCGCATCGCCAGGATTTGCCCTGGTAATGGCCGAACAGGCCTGGTCGAACGATATATTCCGGCCCGAATCATCGAGGTGTGGCCAGGTGAGCGTTTCCAGTCCGACGGCGGCGAAGATCTGCTGGTGGTTTGCCCAGGTAGGAGCCCCGTAAAGGATCTTTTTGTTGGGGCCGGAACCGGCAATCAACTCTGCTGCAATCCGCAGCGCAGCGGTGCCCCCCGGCGTCTGCGCCGAAAAAAACCGGCGGTCATTCAGTACCGGATGGGCGTCACCCAACACCAGTCGCGCCAACAAACGGTTGAATTCGGGATACCCGTCGATCGGCAGGTAGGATTTGGAATCACCCTGTTCAGCCAATTGGTATTCGGCCTGCCGAACACAATTCAATGTCGGAGTTTGCCCCTTCTCATCCTGGTAAACTCCGATCGTCAGATTGACCTTGTTGGTCCGTGGATCACTGCGGAATTTCTCCAACAGACCAAACACTGGATCGGGTGGAGCGAGCGTAAGTCGTTCGTACATGGTCTGTTTCGGCAATCGGGATTTGCGGCCAGTGGTTTTGGATGAAAACAGACTTGTGGTATCCACACGTTTGCGGAACTGAAACCGGCATGTTTTCCGTGGAACTGTCCAATGTAGCCATGCTGGGGAATTTGGAAAATGTCCCAGTCTGCGAGCTAAGTTCCGGGTGGCTCAATTCCCGCTGGAAATTGCCCGGTCGACATGTATCGGGTGTCACCATGGCAACCATCACCCGCAGTTTTCAGTTACAATCGGGGTTTTCGTCAAAGTGTCGGAAAGGCCAATGCCAAATACCGGATTGTGGATGATCGGTGCCAGAGGCGGTGTGGCGACGACCGCCATCGTCGGCCTGGCCGCTTTGCGCCGGGAGCTGATTCCCCCGATTGGTCTGGTTAGCGACCTCGAACCGTTTCGTTCGATCAACCTGGCTGGCTGGGACCAGCTGGTCATCGGTGGCCATGAAATCCGGACGGCCAGCCTGGCCAGTCAGGCGTTATTGCTGGCTGACTCCAGCCGTGCTATCGATCGCCGGATCGTCGAACAATGCCGGCCGGACCTGGACGAAACCGATCTGGAAATCCGGCCAGGTACGGTCCGCAACGGAGGAACAGCGATCGAGTCTGTGGCCGATCCAGGATTCCCCATTCCTTCCCGAACCGTGCTCGAGACTGTTCGGCAGATTCAGGCTGACTGGTCCGGTTTTTGCGTCCGGAAAAACCTGCAGCGAATGGTGGTGGTCAATGTCGCATCGACCGAACCCCGGAACACTTCTGGCGAACCGCTTCCCGATACCTGGACGGCGATGGAATCGCGGCTGGACGATCCCGGATTTTCGCTGCCGCCGAGTGTTGTTTATGCCCTGGCTGCAATCGATGCCGGGCACAGCTATGTCAATTTTACTCCCTCCACCGGAAGCGACCTGCCGGCGCTTCGCGAGTTGGCGCTGGCCCGTGGAGTCTGCCACGTGGGACGCGACGCCAAAACCGGTGAGACACTGTTGAAAAGTGTTTTGGCCCCCATGTTTGCCCACCGGAACCTGGACGTAATGAGCTGGGTTGGTCACAACATTATCGGCAATATGGACGGACAGGTTTTGAACGATCCGGCCAACAAGGCGACAAAGGTTGCCAGCAAGGACCATTTGTTGCGGGAGATTCTGGGTTATTCACCCCAATCCCATGTCAGCATCGAATACATCCGGTCTCTGGGGGACTGGAAGACCGCCTGGGACCATATTCATTTCCGGGGCTTCCTGGGAACTCCGATGACGATGCAATTTACCTGGCAGGGATGCGATTCCATTCTCGCAGCGCCGCTGGTCCTGGATCTCGCCAGGTTCACGGAGCTTGCCGCGCGACGTGGAGAAGCGGGTGAAATGGGATGGCTGTCCTGCTTTTTCAAGTCTCCCCAGGGAACAGACGAACACGATTTTTCAAAGCAGTTTGCGATGCTGTGCGACTGGGCCAGGCAGCCGGAGCATGCGCCGCGAACCATTTGATATGCGCGGGCTGGCAGACTATCGGGGGCGACCAGCTTCCCTTGAGTGAGCGGGTGAATTAGTCCGGGAGTTTGATCAACAACCAAATCAGGGAGAAAGACCATGAACAGCTCAACAACCAGATTGGATGAAAGCGAAGCAGCGGCTGGCGTTATTCTGAAACTGCCAACAGCTCCGACTATCTCTTCACCCGAGCCTGGTGAGTACCTCGAGTACTTTCACAAATACATCGCTTTGGTGCCCGGCGGACAGTGCGGGCAAGAACTCGTCGACCAGATCGACATCATCCGGGACCTGTTTGCCGAAATGGATGATGCGACTGCCCGCACGGTTCACGCGCCCTACACGTGGTCACTCAATCAGGTTCTGGGTCATCTGGTTGATTGCGAACGGGTGTTCGGATACCGGGCAGCGCGGATCGCCTCCGGCGACGCGACCGTCCTGTCGGGTTTTGACGAAAACAGCTTTGTGTTGGCGATGCGATATGCGGAAGCCCGGGCCGACGTACTGTATCGCGAGTGGCTGGCACTTCGAATCGCCAATCTCACCATGTTTTCACGGCTGACGCCCGTGCACTGGGCCCAACGGGGATCGGTCGCCGGGAATGTTCTAACGGCACGTGCAACGGCATGTATTATCGCTGGCCATACAACGCATCACACCGAAATCGTGGTCAGACGGCTCGAATCAGCCTGATGGTTGGACGCCTTGCAATTACTTTCGTAATCAACTTAACGACCAGTGAATCAGGAACTCAAGCGGCCTGCCCAAACGGCTGATCATTGGTCACGTTGTCGAGTTCGAGATTGATGATGCTGTCCAGAATCCGTTCGGACAAATCCAGCGATTCGGAGTAGTGGCTGGATCTTGCGTCCATTGCCTGGATGGCCAGTCGGGACAGACGGCTGACAAACTGGTTCCCTACGGCCTCTGCCCGGGTTCTTTCAATCATCCATTGAATCAGTCTGCCGAAATTCGACAGATCCACTTCCGGACCGGCAACCAGAGCTTCCATCTGGGGTCGAACGACAGCATCGTCCCATCCGGCAATCACGGAATCGTAGGTCTGGCCGAACGGAACAGAGACGTCCAGGCCACCGACGACCACCCTACCGGTTGAGGAGACATGAATCTGGGTCGGCTCCAGTGCGGAAAGTGTCCGGAGATGGTTGTGAGCAACCATGATTGCCTGGCTAATCTGGCGGATGATCCAGATCGTCGATGAAACGGACAGCTGGAACTCCGTGAGAACCTGATGCAAATTGGGAGAGCGGAGACGGGGTTCGACCCAGAAAAATGGTGGCCGGTCCAGTTCGGCGTCGATCAACGGAATGATGGCCGGGTGGCACATCTGGCTGGCTGCTGCGGAACGCCCGGCAATCCGGCCGATCGACACCTGGTTTCGGACTTCATCCATTCCCTGACGGGGAACCACGAGCAAATAGTCGTAGTTGCCCGTCTTCGAGGCCTTGGGACGGGCCTCGTAAATGTCGAACAGTTCGTTCCGGTCAGTTCTTTGACCAGTACACCAATAGGGAAAATCGCGGTGGCCGTTTCCGTCGCCGAATTCGCCAGCCAGGATCCTGTGTTGATCGGTCATTCAGAAATTACGACGAAGGGTCAGGTGTAGGTTCGAATGCAGAACAGCAGTGCAGACAACACGCCTGGCCACTCTTGCGGGAGCAGACAACGGCCGGTGGCCGTGCGGTGTACAGACTGGAGCTTAAACGGTTGGGCCGCCCAATAAATTCCACGACGTTGCAAAAACCGTGAACGGGCATGCCAGTGCTATCGGCCAGAATAGCCCGATCTGGCCAGGCAGTCCGGAATCGGATCGATGAATCGCGATGGTTGGCTCGGGACAGCGCAATTCAAAAAAGCTAAAGAACCGGCCCGTC
>Ga0163150_10001564_pt1 | contig 38066 bp, 28 predicted proteins | sample OliLakLV19P2IB_FD_148628 | JGI IMG/M metagenome (GOLD analysis project Ga0163150, IMG submission 148628) | Freshwater microbial mat bacterial communities from Lake Vanda, McMurdo Dry Valleys, Antarctica - Oligotrophic Lake LV.19.P2.IB | ecosystem: Environmental > Aquatic > Freshwater > Lake >... | reverse complement strand
ACGTTGTCCGACTATAACACCCGGGTGGTTTCGCTGGGAGCGATGTTGCTGGGTGTGGCCTCGGGGCTGGTCGGGAGTTTTGCACTGCTGCGACGCCGGGCCTTGTTGGGGGATGCGGTCAGCCACGCGACCCTGCCCGGCATCGGACTGGCCTGGATCGCGGCGCAGTTGCTGGGGTTTACCGGAAAGTCGCTGTTGGTACTGTTGGCTGGTGCAGCCGTGACAGGAGTTGCGGGAAGTTTGCTGATTCTGCTGATTCGCAAAACAACCCGCTTGCGCGAGGACGCTGCAATGGGAATAGTCCTCGGTGTTTTCTTTGGTGCCGGCATCGCCCTGTTGGGGATCATTCAGAACATGTCTGGCGTTGGTTCGGCCGCTGGGTTGAAAACATTTATCTACGGCAGTACAGCCTCACTTTCAAGGTCTGACGTATTGGTGATTGCGATTTCGGGAGCCGTGCTGTTGGCAGCAGTTATGGTCCTGTTCAAGGAGCTGAAACTGCTTTGTTTTGACGAAGCGTTTGCGGGGAGCGAAGGGTTTCCCGTGCTGATGCTGGACATCGCATTGATGGGAATGATCGTGTTGGTGACGATCATCGGATTGCAGGCGGTGGGACTGATCCTGATGATCGCCCTGTTGGTCATACCTCCTGCGGCGGCGCGGTTCTGGACGCAGGAGATGCAGACAATGGCGTGGATCGCGGCAGCGATTGGCGGGTTGAGCGCTCTGCTGGGGGCGGTGGCCAGTGCGGTTTGGCCCCGCATGCCATCGGGTGCCGTGATTGTTCTGGTTGCGGCCAGTGTGTTTTTGTTCAGCATGTTTTTCGGGTCGGCACGCGGGATGGTCTTTCGCCATTTCGAAGCGTGGAAACTTGACCGCCGGATCGACCGCCAGCATCTGTTGCGGGCGCTGTTTGAATTGTGTGAGCAGTCATTCGGAGGTACACGGGTTGGGGAAGCCGTGGCGGCACCAGCCCACTTTATGATCCCGTTCCCGATGGCAAAAGTTTTTGACAAGCGTTCCTGGACGATGTCTGAATTGCGGCGGGTAGTGAATCGGGCCCGGAAGGAAGGGGAAGTGATCGTAAAACCGGATGGCGAAATCCGGTTGACTGAGTCCGGAGTTTCGCTGGCTGCACAGGTGGTCCGGGAGCACCGGTTGTGGGAAATGTATTTGATTACTTACGCCGAAGTCGCTCCGGGGCGGGTCGACCGGGGCGCTGATGCCATTGAGCACGTGCTGGATCCGGCGGTGATTTCGCGGCTGGAATCGCTGCTCGGATCGCGATTGCCGACCCATGGAATTCTGGCCAGCCCGCATCCGCTGAACCGCGATGCGGGTGAAGACGGGCGGGGCGGCCAGATGCCATCGACAAAGGAGGCCAGATCGTGAACTGGACGTGGCAGCTGGATGGGTGGATCGTCGTGGCCGGCGTGTTGTGCGCGGTCAGTGCTGCACTGGTCGGCAATTTCCTGTTGTTGCGGCGAATGAGCATGCTGGGGGACGCGATCTCCCACGCGGTACTGCCCGGTCTGGCCGTGGCCTATCTCGTTACCGGAAGTCGCGGTTCGACGATCATGTTTGCCGGAGCCGTGTTGACCGGAGTGCTGACCGCGATGTTCACCCAGTGGATTCGCGATGCCGGAAAAGTCGACGAGGGCGCGTCGATGGGAGTCGTTTTTACAACGCTTTTTTCGCTGGGACTGGTATTGATTGTGCAGGCTGCCGATCATGTCGATCTGGACGCCGGCTGCGTTTTGTATGGCAATCTGGAATCGATTCATTTCCAGCAGGCAGCGGTCATACCAGCCTGGCTGGGCAACGCCTTTGGGCTCGTTGGCACGTCCGCGATGGAATGGCGCGCTCCGGCCGTGGTCATCCGTCTGGTGTTCGTACTAATGATCAACGCGGTTTTTGTCTGGCTGCTGTTCAAGGAACTTCGCGTTTCGGCCTTTGATCCAGCCCTGTCGACAACGATGGGATACAACTCCACGCTGATGCATTATCTGCTGATGACGCTGGTCGCTGTTACCGCCGTTGCGAGTTTCGAAAGTGTTGGCAACATTCTGGTCGTCGCGATGTTTGTCGTTCCTCCGGCAGCGGCGTCGCTGATCACCGGTCGATTGTCGCCGATGATCTGGTGGAGTGTCGGAATCGCCGCGCTGTCGGCTGTGGGCGGGCATTGGCTGGCGGTCGATGTTCCGCATTGGTTTGGAATGCCAAGCACCAACACGGCGGGCGCGATGGCGGTTGCTTCGGGATTGCTGTTTGTGGTCGCATGGATGTTTGGTCCGCGACAGGGACTGGTCTGGAAATGGAGCGTGCGGCAACTGCTTGCGATGCAGATTCTGCAGGAAGACATTCTGGCGCTGCTGTACCGCTGGCGGGAGAAATCGGGAGAGGGGCAGAGTCTGCCAGTACAGAGGATTCGCGGATTGCTCCTTGCATCGCGATTCGGTACCTGGCTGTCGCTGGTATCGATGCGGCGGCGGGGCTGGGTCAGTAACTTCGGAGACCAGGTCCTGTTGACCGACAGCGGAATGCGTCAGGCCAGCAGCCTGGTCCGAGCCCACCGGTTGTGGGAGCAGTATCTGGTGAATGAACTCGATTTCAATCCGGGCCGGATCCACGACAAAGCGGAACGGCTGGAGCATTTTACGAGTGACGACCTGAGAAAACGGCTCGGTCGGGAAACCTCGGGAGTCACCACCGACCCGCACGGTGCGCCGATTCCACCGGAAACGGCCACTTCCGAATAGAAACGTGTTCTCAAAGCGCTGCGGACTGACAGGTACGTCGAATCACCGTCAGGAATTACTCCACTACTCGATCGACCAGTGGCAAATCTTTGGACACGCGACCACAAAGCCGGCAGCCCTTCATTTTATTATTTGTCGATGTGTTGCTCACCAAGAATCACTCATTACTTTGAAAATTCACGGGATTGTCGTCGTCGATTCCACAAATCGCGTACCAGGTCAAAAGATCGATACTCTTGGAAACAGTTCTTACACTTCCGTCTGCCAAGCCAACATTGATGTAGTTTGTATGTGCGGAACCGAATCCAGCAAGTGAGGAATCGATTGGGTCACCAAACAAATATCCATTTTCGTTTGATTGACCGCTTCCCCAAGGTAGATGCCCGCGTCCGCGAGCAATCGTTCCAAAACACCAAACCGGCCCACCAATTCTTTTCCTATGTGATATGGCCCCCAAATATTCGCCGACAATTAGGGTATTTGAGTGTCCGTCGCCTATGTCTCCAGATCGGACGCGGGACTTGGAGCCTAGTGCTCCTCGAAAAGCAGACATCTTTGAATCAGCGACGTCACCTCCTGAATGAGCACCTGCACAACCAACAAAGTTGGTGCCAAATACGGTATCTTTGCGTTGAATTGTAGCAGCCAGATACCCATCCTTTCCGGAACTTGAATCAAATGCCGGTTGCCGGGCCATTTCTGCCAGGTTTGTCGGTCCAATTCCATCGTCCATGGCGTCGGATGGACAAAATAACAGCGAAAATGAATTGCTCATTGCACTTTTGACAGAGGGGTCCTCTCCGATCCACGAGTAGGGTGTCCCATTTGGATAGGAATCGGCAAAAAGACGATTGTTGCTGGTCATAGATGGTGGAAGGGATTCAAATATCGCTAACTGATCAACGTACGGTAGAATTTGGATCCAAAACGATGCGAATTGGGCTTTTTTCCAAAACACTGGAGAATCTGGCGCAAGAAAAGAATTCGGATTAGCCTGATCAAAGTCAATTACATCCGCGAATCCCGATGTTCCAGCCGGGAAACAGCGGTTGGCCGATTCGTAATTCAGTAGCCCCAGACAGACTTGCTGAATATTTCGCTTACATTGCAGACTTCGCATTCCTTCACGCGCACTTTGGAGTGCTGGGCTGGCAATTGCCAGAAACAGAAAAATGATAAACAGGACCGTGATCAATTCGATGATTGAGAATCCGCTGTTTTTTCGAAGGGACTTCCACGAAAACCGGTTAACGTAATCGCCACCTCCAACAGTTTGTTCGTTACCTGAATCTTGGGCGTTCGCGTTCATTTTTCAATTCCACTTTCATTCGACAGAATGATCATCAAGACAACGTCGGGCTGTTCACAATAGATCAAGAACGATCCAGCCCATTTTGCGGTCACTACGGTCGGAGGCTTTTCCGATATGCCAGTGCGATGGTACCCGCCATGACGAACAACAAAGACGTTCTTGAAATGGTCCACAGCCCGATTGGCGAATCTTCGAATCCAAAGCAACCGCAGCCCACCTGATTGCCTCTAAACAAAACTGAAAGCTGAGCGAAAACGTAGCACAACAAAAGAGCGGATGCCAATTCAGCCCCGAACTGTCGCCATCGATGATTCAATAACATCAAGGCCAACAACAAGTGGACAATCGGCAATAACGCCGCCAGAAAAATTGCGGCGTCAGTTCCAACCAATTTGTAATCGGTAATTGCCTTGACAACAAAGAATTGATTTCCTAAATGTATCCACGCACTCAGGAAAAACGCGCCTACCAGGCAAAGACTTGCAAACAAGATGACAAGTCGCCAATACCCCTTGAATCCATACGAGTACGCCTGTTCAATCATCTCGCTGAACCCTTGCAGCTTGAATGGCCAAATACTCCTGGATGCCATTCACACCGGGAACGAACACGCTGGTGTTTTGAAACCCTGTCGCGCGAATCCGCTTCGCCACAAGTTCGGCCCATTGACATTGATTCGATTGGCAATAAACAACGATGGGGGTATACTTTCCGACGTCTCTCAAGCGCAATCGCATTTCATCCAAATGCAATTCGATTCCAGCCAGTCGGGCACCAGGTAATGTATGAATTTGGCAATACGGAACTGGCCTCGCATCAACCAATACAAATGGACGTTTTTCGTTCAAAATCTCGGTATAGGGCCGTTCGCATCGGGAAATTGTGGCACTATCTTCAGAGTCGGCCGCCATCCATCTTGCTGCATCAAGATTGCGAAGAAGTGAAGATGAGTCCAACATCTGCCAGCAAAACGCAGCAGATGCCGAAATAACTGTAACAAAAAACAAACGTGAAGTCCGAGTTCGTGAAAAATTGCGACTGGAAATCCCCAGTAGCATGAAGCAAATCACAACAAGCAATAGACGTGGGGCAAACTGGTAGGCACGAACAACCGCCATTGAAACTGACTCTTGCCTGGAATCGCCGACCGAACAGATAATCGAGGCGCCGTCCCACCGGGTCATTAACCCCATTGACGCTGCTGTCACAATCCCGTAACAGAGAGCAGTGTCGCAATTTAACCGCTGTCCGTCAAATCTTTTGGGTGCAGATCGCCTCGGCACTGACGGTCTGTCATTGTTCTTTGGTGCGAACTCGGCCATTACACACACACACACGGATTTCGGGAAATTAATTAATCGTGGCCGCCCTTAAAAAAAGGCCGGAAATTTTTTGGATTGAGCCAAAACGGTTGCCCATCTCAGGCAACGTTTAACTGCAAAACCGCTCCGGCAACAAATTGGCTGGGTGATTCAGTCGGTAATGTCGATTACAGAAAAATTTCGAATGGGAGCAGTTCCCGTTCTGTTTCATTTTTGCCCGGAATTCCGCGAATAGGTTGCGAGATAGAGTCCATTTTCTGCTGTGGACGCAAAGACTTTGGGGAACGTATTTCCCGTCAAATCGTAACAGACCCGCATTTCGTTGTCATTCGGAAAGTCAAACACAGCCAGAAACGTTTTCCCATTGTTGGGTCCAACGGTTCCGACAATGGTCATTTGCATGGGTGATTGGGAATCGTCCACGGTGCACGTTCCTTTATCCATCGTTTCACCGACGGCAACTTCGTACAGGTCGCCAGTCAGTTTCATTTTGATGGTTGCGGTCACTTCATCGGGAAATGCAGTCCCGGCCAGAACCGCCGAAGTGGCCTGCCATTGGCCTTCCTGTGAAGGGGATTTCGGTGTCTCGGCAACCGGTGCTGCGGAAGTTGCCGGTTTGGGTTCAGGCGATGAAACGGGCTTGTCGCATCCGGCCAATAACATCGCTGCGAAAAACAGAACCGGCAAAAATCTGGGCATCGTGATATCCGGAGTTGAGTCTGGATCCGGGAGGATTGATTCTGGGATCGGGATGGGCGATTGTCAAATTGTAACAGGGGTTGGAAATCCAGTTGCAAGGAATGACGGACCCACAGGGACCAGGATGCCTGCGGGGAATCGCGATGTAGCTTGAAGCCGAAAGAACCGCCGTGCAAGCCGGCGGGATTTGGAGGGGCGCGCTGTTGAATTTGTGTAGCGGGAAGCCGAAAGAACCGCCGTGCAAGCCGGCGGGATTTCGTCCTGCATGCAAGCCGGCGGGATTCGGATTGGCGTTTTCGAATCCCGGTGGCTTGTCCACCGGTTCTTTCGGTTTTCAGCTACAGTCCAAACGCCGCCCTTCCCTCAGTCCTTTGCGTCCTGGGTTTTCCGTCCCCGGCAAAGCCCGACAGGCCAACAAAAAAACCGCGACGACTGGTTGAGCCGCGCGGTTTTTTGTTGATTCAGAGCGGGCCGTGGCCCGGCGCAATCAGGTATCAAAGTACAGGCAGAATTCGTAAGGATGCGGACGCAGGCGGAGTGCGTCGACTTCCTTCTTCCGTTTGTAATTGATCCAGGTTTCGATCACGTCCCGGGTAAAGACGTTGCCACGCAGCAGGAATTCGTGGTCGGCCTGAAGTGAATCGAGGGCGACTTCGAGTGACGGCGGAGTTTTTTCCACAGTCGCTGCTTCTTCGGGCGGCAGATCGTAGATGTCCTTGTCGAGCGGACTGCCCGGATCGATCTTGTTCTGGATTCCGTCGATCGCAGCCATCGTGATGGCCGAGAAAGCAAGGTACGGATTGCAGGTTGGATCGGGACAGCGGAACTCGACGCGCTTGGCCTTGGGGCTGTTGCTGTACATCGGAATCCGGCAGGCTGCCGAACGGTTTCGCTGGGAGTATGCCAGGTTGACCGGGGCTTCATACCCTGGCACCAGCCGTTTGTAGCTGTTGGTGGTCGGGTTGGTGATGGCCAGCAGTGCCGGGGCGTGTTTCAACACACCACCGATGGCGTACAGCGCCATTTCGCTCAGGCCGGCATATCCGTCACCGGCAAACAGCGGCTTGCCTTCTTTCCAGAACGAAAAGTGGACATGCATTCCGGAACCGTTGTCGCCAAACAGCGGCTTGGGCATAAACGTCACCGTCTTGCCATTCCGGAATGCCACATTCTTGACGATGTACTTGTACATCATCAGGCTGTCGGCCATTTTGACCAGGCGGTTGAACTGTAAATCGATTTCGGTCTGGCCAGCCGTGGCAACTTCATGGTGATGGCATTCGACATCCAGTCCTGCCTCGATCATGACCTGCATCATCTCGCTGCGGATATCCATCAACTGGTCAGTTGGCGGGCAGGGGAAATAGCCTTCCTTGTGCCGGATCTTGTTGGCCAGGTTGGGGAATTCCTCGCGGCCGCGGTTCCATTCGGCTTCGACGCTGTCGAGGTGAAAGTAACCGGAGTGTGCATTCTGGTCAAAACGGGCATCGTCAAAAATAAAGAACTCGGCTTCCGGTCCAAAGTAGGCCGTATCGGCGATTCCGGTGCTGGTCAGATAGGCGACTGCCTTGCGCGCGATATTGCGCGGGTCGCGGCTGTAGTCCTCGCGCGTAATCGGATCCTGGATATCGCAAATCAGGTTCAGCGTAGGGATTTTCGTAAACGGATCCAGAAACGCAGTAGTCGGGTCGGGCATCAGCAGCATGTCCGACTCGTTGATCTGCTGCCATCCACGAATGCTGGAACCATCAAATCCCTGGCCTTCGGAGAATGTGTCTTCGGTCAGGCGTCCTACCGGAATCGACGTGTGTTGCCACGTGCCGATAAAGTCCATGAACCGGAAATCAACAATCTTGACGTCTTTTTCCCGGCAAAGTGCCAGGATTTCCTTGGGAGTCAAATTACACCTCATGAGTAATGGTCATAACAGATTGAATGGCGAATTCCGGAAATCCGAAGACCAGGCGGTATGCCATCGCTTCATTCATCCAGGAATTCGAGAGGAATTGTCGTTATAGAGCCGCACCGGCCGCCGCAGAGTAATGGACGGACTGTGGTGTGGAAAGGCTGTGGCAACTGCAAAGGACGTGCCGCATTCTGGAGCGGAGGATTATCATCGCTCTCAACCATCCATGAAACCAGTTGACCATCGCGTTTGGGTTGACAATGTCCCGCAAAAGACAGGTCTGTGGTGTGCAGTATCGGCTGACGGACAAGGTGCGACTTTTCGGCTGGTTTTCCAATCTGCAGAAGCCATCCTTGCCGGTGCATGTCTGACTGGCCCGGCAGCACTTTTTCCGGGCAGCATAGTCCGGAACCTGGGACCCGGATGCCTCATCAACTGGAGAAAAACCGCTGGTCTCGGCCTGTCAGAAACAGGCGCGTCGACGATTCGATTTCAGAAATCACCGACATCAGAAACGTCGGCAGTTTGTGGCAGGTCTTCCAGACTCTCCAGTCCCATCAATTCCAGAAACCGGTCTGAAGTAACAAACAGGCGATCCCGTTTTGCCGCTTCGGCAGAGTCATATTCCAGCAAACGGCGTTGAACCAGCTGCGACAGCACGGCGGAACAGGGCCTTTGCCAGATCCGTTCGACCTCCTGGCGGGATACCGGTTGATGATAGGCCACAATGGCCAGTACATCGATTGCACTTTGAGCCAGTTTGGCTTCGCGAACTTCTCCCTGAAACGCAACATGCAGTTCGTTCAGTCCAGGAATCAGCTCCATTTGCCAGCCCCCGTCTTTCTGCACGATTCGCCAGGCAGAGTGTTCCCGGGTATACCGCTCATTCAACCGGGTAACGATCCCCTTGATTTCCTTTGGACTGATTTCCCGCATGATCGCTGCAAGTTTTTTCGAAGTCAGTTTGGCATCGGCGGGAGCGCCGACAAAAATCGCGGCCTCAAGGACCGATTCCTCCGAAACCGGACAGGCCGCATCGTCGGACGAGTCGTCCAGGGGAGCCAGATCTTCTGGCCCAGAGAACGATTCTTCGTCGTCTTCCATGCTGGCTGACGGATCCGCAACCGGTTCGGCCGGTACCTCTCCGGCGTCCTGGCGGGTCACGCGGGCATAAGCGGCACCCAGCTGTTCGATGGTGAATTCTTCACCTTCGGCTTCAGCTTCGAGTTCCGGTTCCGGAAATCCGGTCGAGGTCAGCTCGAACACGGTTTCGTCAAAATCGTCCGGATCGTTGATGCTCATGAAAGTGACTCAAAGACATTGACCAGGGCGACATCCTGGGATGGATGAACCGTCCGGACATCGATCAGCAAGCGGTCCTGTTTGATCCGGCCCAGAACAGCCGGTGACCCGTTTCGGAGATCGGCTGCGAGTTGGTCGACGGTTCGTCCGGCGGGAGCAATCGAGATGCACCAGCCTGGGATGAGTTGTCCCGGAACGCTGCCACCTCCCAGCATTGAATTTTCCCGGACCGGTTCGGCCGAAGCGACGGGCCCGATCCCGGATATCTGGCCGGCAATCCGTTTGGCACGCAGTTCCAGATTTTCGAGCGGGGTTGCCAGCATCGCCAGCAGCGGGATTTCCTGTTCAGCCAGTTCGGGGCGCAGATATTGGGCCAGTGTTGCCGACAGGGCAGCGAGGGTCAGTTTGCCGACCCGCATGGCTCGCATCAGCGGATTCGCCAGAACCTGGCGGACGTGTTTGTTTCGGCCGATGATGATGCCGCATTGGGGCCCGCCGACCAGTTTGTCACCGCTGAACAGGACCAGGTCGGCACCGCATTCGACCGATTGTCTGGCCATTGGCTCGTCCGCCAGGCCGTATTTCGAAAAGTCAATCAACGCACCTGATCCGATGTCATCAATAACCGGAATGTTGCGGCGATGACCCAGCCCGACCAGTTCGCGGATGTCCGGAGTTTCAGTAAAACCAACGACCTGGTAATTGCTCGGATGGACACGGAGGATCGCTCCGGTGTTTTCGTTGATGGCCTGTTCGTAATCGGCCAGTCTGGTTTTGTTGGTTGTGCCAACTTCACGCAACCGGCAACCGCTGCACTCCATGACTTCGGGCAAGCGGTAACTTCCGCCGATTTCGACCAGCTGTCCCCGCGAGACAATGACTTCCTTGCCACGGGCCAGTGACGACAATGCCAACATGGTTGCGGCGGCGTTGTTGTTGGCCACTGCGGCCGATTCGCACCCGGTCAGGTCAATCAGCTGCTGCCGGACCAGCTGAGCCCGCTGGCCGCGCTGGCCGGTAGCCAAATCCAGTTCGACACTGCAGTATCCCGAGGCGACATCCTGGATTGCGTGGATGGCGGCTTCGGAAAGGGGAGCCCGGCCCAGCCCGGTGTGCAGCAGAATCCCGGTGCCGTTGATGACTTTTCGCAATTGATTGCGGCGCTGGGTCTTCAGCCAACCTGCTATTTTTTCGGCCAGGTCTGCGGCAGCCGGGATCTCGACATCTTCCAGTTTTTCGGAAACCCGATTGCGCAAATCCCCCAGAAAATCCCGAACGCCATCAACCACGACCTGGTGATTGAGCGATTCAGCCAGCCGTTTGAGCTGTGGACTTTCCAGCAACTGGCTTACGCTGGGAAGGTTTCGAAGTGGATTTTGCATGGGGAGACATTTCCGGTGATTCGGCCGGTCATAAAAAACCGGTTATCGAGGTTTCAAAAATCCTGGCTTTGGCCGCCCTGCATTGTATGCAACCGTGCCTGTGGTTGTCGTTGCCTGTTCAGAATCCGGAGACAGCGACGTCAACCTCCGCCATCGGCTGTTGAATCCCGAAGCGCCAGGTCCCGGACTCTGGCCTCAAGTTCCTTTCCGGCCTTGAAAGTCACGACATACTTGGCCGGCACGTCAATTTCTTCACCGGTTTTGGGATTCCTGGCTTTGCGGGCAAGCCGTTTTTTGACCATGAACACGCCGAAGTTCCGGAACTCGACCCGCTCATCCATCACGATGGCTTCGAGGATGGCGTCAAAGGTCCGTTGAACAATCTGACCGGTCAGTTTTCGGGTCAGGCCCAATTCGTCTGCAATCTGCCGGACAATGTCCCGCTTGGTTCGGGCTCTGGACAAATCGCCATCGCTTTCATCGGGTATTCCGGTTGACTGCGTCATCGACTGATTCTCTCGCCGTCCTGCGTGCTCCAGGGACAATCATATCAAATGCGGACGGGCGGTTCGTGTCCCGGCGGGAACGGGCCAAAAAAAAGGATGTGCGGAAAATCCCACACATCCCGATGGATACTGCTCAAACAGGTTTCTTTACAGTCTGTTCCTGATCACAGAATTGTCGTTTGCCAATTCCGTAACGGCAACTGAAAAGAAACCCTTACTTATGAATCGTCAACATTGCCAAGGGCAGGCACGCCTGTTCCTCGTCCAGTTGGCGCTTCGCGCCCTTCGCTGCGGGTACCCCGATCCGTTGTCGTTGGACCGGTGGATTCACTGACTACGGGTGCACTTCCGGTTGAACCTCCGGTTTGCTCCTGAGCTGCCGACGATTGTGAGGTGGCGGCTTGAGTCGCAGACTGGATTTGCACGGGCGTTGGTGCCGAATTGGGTTTGCACCCGCAGAACACCACCGCCACGGCCAAAGCCGATCCAGAGATCAGACCAAATCTTCGAAACATATGATAAAAATCCCTATTTCGCGAGTTGCTTTTAGAACAGGTTGTCGATGGATTTGCCTTCGTTTTTCGATGTGGCAAGTACGAAAACGTCACCGTTTCCGGCAGCAAAGTTTACGCTCTGCTGTGACCCATCGGCCATGGTCATGTTCACCAGTTTGCCAGCGTGCACACTGCCGAACTGGTCATCCCAGCCCATTTCGCCATGGTAGGAAAATGCGTTTCCAGCGACGTTCCGGAAGCGGGTGTGCCAATAGCTCCACATCGGTCCGCAGGTTACGTGAAACGAAGACCAGCGGGCGCCGGTAGCATTCGCCTGGTTGCCCAGAAAATAACCGGTCACTTCACAAAACATCACCGTGTTGGTCGTACCGTCGCCAACATCGCTAAACCGGCATTTGCTCCGGTCGGCGAAAATGCCGTCCACGTCATCACGCTTGTTGCCGTTATCGTAATACCACGCCCAAGTCTTGTCGTACACAGGTCCCTGGAAACCGCACGAGCCAAGATAATTGGTTCGGGCCCAGAACGGATGGTGGACGCCGCCATAATTCACGTTGCCGTAATAACCGTTGACATAATACGTTTCGACCACCGCTGCTGTAGTCGCCGAGAAAGCATCGTCGGACGGACAAAGCAGAACCGGGAAATTGCCATACATGTTGACACGTCCGGCAGGATTCTGGCGATACCATTGCTCGTATTTGGGACCAACGATCCGGGGTGCGTCCACGTTGATGACCCGTTCGACGGACCAAATGTCGTACCAGGACTGCTGCTCGAGATACGGCATCAGGAAAATCAGGTGGCCAATGTAGGAGTTGGCGGTGTAGTCGGTTGGTCCCCAACCATCAATCGCGATTTCGTAGCCGCCAATCATGCCGGGTGGAAATTTTTTGTAAACCGACTCGTAGTTGTGAGCCGCCAGTCCAAGCTGCTTCAGATTGTTCAGACACTGCGTGCGCCGCGCCGCTTCGCGGATCTGCTGGACGGCCGGTAACAGCAGACCAACCAAAATGCCGATGATGGCAATCACCACCAACAGCTCGACAAGTGTGAAGCCTTTTCGGCTTCGAACGTTCAAATCATGCATCGAATAACTCCTTAAAGAATCCCGTTCCGGTTCCTGGCCTAAAAACCACGCGATCCAAGTCAGGCGGATCTCATCGCGCCCAACCGGTTTTGGGAAAAGTAAAAATGACTGACCTGAGGCCCTTCCAGCACATGCATAAAATAAAAAAAAGAGCAGGATTGATCGTAACAGATCAGGTAAGCCTCTATGGTTAAGTATATCGGGTACTTTCCGCCGAAAACACCCTTTCTGCCTGTACGCGGGCTTTTTTCCAAAAAACAGGAAAAACCAAAACAAATTGGGCGGTTTGCCTAACCGGGATCCTGGGGATGGCGACTGGTCCGGAATGGTATTGGTTTCGCTGTACACTTCAAGCAATCGGGAAAACCGGGCAAATCGCCACTATGGAAGTAGATCAGCCGCTGGGAAGGTGATTTGCCATTCAATGGGTTGCGAATTGGCCCTCGACTTGTCTGCCCTTTCCATACACAATTCCTGTGATTTGAATAGCGGCTGCTACTCGCGATCAATCGTCCCAAACAGAATTGGCCGGTCAACAGGTGAACAACAACGGAACCAAACGGGTTTGCATTACGGGGATGGGCTCGATTTCCCCCTTTGGCAATTCCATTGACCAGCTCTGGGCGGGTCTTTCCGGATCAGATTCCAAAGTAACCAGGCTGGTCAGGGTCCCTTCGGAATTCATGACTACCGATGTTGGCGGCGTAGCGGCAGAATTTACCGGCGCGATCGAGGACTTTGGTCCGCTGGAAAAGCAGCTTCAGCGAAGCATCAAAAAAGGTCTGAAGTTGATGTGCCGCGAGATCCAGATGGGGGTCGCTGCAGCGCAAATCGCCATATCCCATGCTGGAATCCAGGGCGCCTATCCTCCCGAGAGGATCGGGACCATGTTTGGATCGGATTACATCATCTCCGAGCCAGCCGAGTTTCTCGCCGGGATCGGTCAATGCACTGACGATGGGCAATTTGAATTCGCACGCTGGGGCGAAACAGGCCTGAAGCAGGTGGAACCGTTGTGGCTGCTTAAGTACTTGCCCAACATGCCGGCCAGTCACGTGGCGATCTACAACGATTTTCGCGGTCCCAGCAACTCGATCACTTTGCGGGAGGCCTCCTCCAACCTTTCGGTCGCCGAATCGGTCACGACGATCAGACGCGGTGCCGCTGATGCGATCCTGGCAGGTTCGACCGGCTCGCGGATCCATCCCTTGCGAACTCTCCATTGCAGCATGCAGGAGCAGTTGGCGGAAAAAGGCCAGGAGCCGGAGCGGGCCTGCCGGCCGTTTGACGCTGGTCGAACCGGGATGGTCATCGGCGAAGGGGCGGGCGTGCTGATCCTGGAAGAAATGGAATGTGCCTTGGCCCGGGGCGCCACGATCCATGGTGAAGTCGTTGGATACGGCTCGTCAACGGTTGCCAGTCCATCCGGAGTCGCCGATTACGCCCAGGCGTTCCGGAATGTAATACGGATGGCACTCTCAACATCGGGATTGAAACCGGAAGAGATTGGCCACGTTCATGCGCATGGATTGTCGACGGTACATTGTGACGCGCAGGAAGCCGTTGCGATCCGGGACATGCTGGGTGACGTGCCGGTTGTTGCTGCCAAATCCGGAATGGGCAATCTCGGCGCTGGTTCCGGAATGGTGGAAATCGTGGCCAGCATTCAGGCCCTGGCCCATCGCAAACTGTTTCCGGTTTTGAACCAGGACACTCCGGATCCAGCTTGCCCGGTCCAGGTGGTTACCGAACTGACAGATTACGATGGTGACTGTTTCCTGAACCTGAATGTTTCGCCGCAGGGTCAGGCCAGTAGCATCCTGATTCGACGGTTCAGCTAGCCGGCATTTCTTTGCGGCGATCCTGAGGGAAGTCGGTCAAAAATAGCTTCCGGGATCGTGGGAGGTTGAGGCTCCCGCCGAAACAGGTTTGCTCGAGAGTGTGTCTCGGCAGGAGCCTCGACCTCCCGAATTGGTAAACAAATGCGGAAGTAGTTCTTGACCCGATCGTTATGTCATGCCTGCCCGCACAACTGCGCCAGACCGGACAATCATGATGGAATGACCGAACCGGTTCAAATCCCCCGCAGCGACCACTGGCTGTCCCTGTTGTCTGACCTAGGTTTTCTGGCCGTAGACGGGCTGATTCTGCGCAGCCTGCCGTCCGGTCCACAGATTCCAAACCGACCCTGAGCCCGCCTTTTCTGCTGCCATGACTCCGTCCCGACGAATTCACGTCCGCAACTTCCATAGCTGGATTCGCCCGGCGCTCAAGGCGCTGGACATGTCGGCGATTGTTAGCGGTCTGTATGTGCTGATCACACTGGTTCCGGACGCGAACAGCAAATCCACGATTGTGATCGGCCTGGTGGCCATCGGAATTCACAGCCTGATGGCCGAACTGCTCGGGCTGTATCGAAACTGGCAGGGAGTATCGTTCAACCGCCAGGCGAGTTGTGCCGTTCTTTCCTGGACAACCTCGGTCCTGGCACTGGTACTGCTGGGTCAGTTTACCGAGTACAGCACGGAGCTCTCCTCGCGGGCCCTGTTCGTCTGGTTTTCGGTGACTCCGGTATTTACCGTCGGATATCGCTGCCTGTTCCGGTTGTCGTTTGCGTGGATTGCCGAAATGGCAGGAACCAGTCGCGGTTTTGCCGTGGTGGGTGCCAATCCCCTCGGAGTGGAGCTGGTTCGTGGCATCCGGCAGCAAACGGATCTCGGTCTGAAGTTCATGGGGTTTGTTGATGACCGTCCGGCTGGTCGCAGCGAATTGCTGCCCGAGGACATGAACGACCGGATCGGAAATCTGGAGCGGCTGGTCTCGATGGCCCGCGATGGCGAGATACCGGTCGTGTTCATCACGCTGCCGATGCGGGCGGAGGAAAGAATCCGCCAGATTGTCGACAGCCTGGCTGACACGACCTGCAGCGTTTACATCGTGCCGGACCTGTTCGTGTTCCAGTTGCTTCATTCCCGATGGACCAACATCCAGGGAATTCCGGCTGTCAGCATTTACGAAAATCCGTTTTACGGTGTCGACGGAGTTTGCAAGCGGTTGTGCGACGTGGCGCTGGCAACAATCGCACTGATGATTGCCGGAATCCCCATGCTTTCCATCGCGTTGGCTGTCCGGCTGACCAGTCGTGGTCCGGTTATTTTTCGGCAGAAACGTTACGGTCTGGACGGCCGGGAAATCGAAGTCTGGAAATTCCGCTCGATGACAACCGTGGACAACGGTGCAACGGTCCGGCAGGCCACCAAAAACGATTCGCGAATCACACCGTTGGGCCGGTTCCTGCGGAAATCCAGTCTGGACGAATTACCCCAGCTGTTCAATGTACTGATTGGCAGCATGTCGATGGTCGGCCCCCGACCGCATGCCTCATCGCACAACGAGTTTTACCGCGGGCAAATCAACGGATATATGTTGCGACACAAGGTCAAACCGGGAATCACCGGCCTGGCCCAGGTCAATGGCTGCCGCGGTGAAACCGAGCAGCTGGAAAAAATGCAAGCCCGGGTACTGTGGGACCATCGCTACATCCGCGACTGGTCCCCATGGCTGGATCTGCAAATCCTGTGGCGCACGCTGGGCGTAGTCTTCTCGCGACAGAACGCATACTGATTCCGGAACCGGTGCTGGGGCCAGGAAATCAGTTCTTGCCCGCAGTCATTTTTTCCTGCTGTCCAGCTTGCGGGATGACCCGTTTCTGGATGTCGGTTTCAATTCTCCCAAAGACCTCTTCGTGTCGCTGAACCGAGACGTGCAAGGCGTGCAGCAGCCGTTTGGCGGTGAAAAAATTCAGAACGATTCGCTGGGAGATATCGACCGGCTTGTCGCTGGTTCCCATCGGCTGGCTGTTCAGGCCAAAATCGATGATCAGCTCTTCCGGTGATCCGGTCACACGGCAAAAATTGGCGTAAGCACAAATCGCGGCGGAATCGTTGACTGTAATCGGATTGGGCTGGTTTCTCGGTTCTTTGTCTGCCATGGTTTTCCTCGCTGGGTTGGTTGAACAGGACGTCTGCGGGCGACGACCGCATTATAGCGTTGTTGCAACCGGTCACTGCAATGGATGGTCGGCCGCACTGTTGCAAAATCATTTTCCGGATCGCAAACCGCTGCGCAATAACCTGTCACTTTGGTAAAATTGGGTCAAGTGCACCAGTCCTGACACCCGGATTGCCAGCAACAGGTTGCGGCGATCGGGCCTGTCGCCTTCCGCCCGATTGCGAACCAGCCAATGAGCAAAGTCTGCATTCTGAATACTGGCGGAACGATCGGCATGCGACCTACAGACAAGGGGCTGCAGCCGGAAAGCGGTTTCCTGGAATCCCGGCTGGAGCAGATGCCGGAGTTGCAATCGGGATCGATGCCGCAATATGAAATCATCGAGTACAGCCCGGTGATCGATTCGGCCAACATGGCCCCGGAAAACTGGATGAAGATGGCACGCGATATCTCCGCCAACTATTCCCGGTTCGACGGATTTGTGATTCTGCACGGGACCGACACGATGGCCTACACTTCGTCAGTGTTGCCGTTCATGATGCCCGGTTTGGGCAAGCCGGTGGTTTTGACCGGGTCACAACTGCCCCTCGGGCATTTCCGGAATGACGCGCGGGAAAACCTGAAAACGGCCATGCTGTTCGCCGCCAATACGGGGGTCCCTGAGGTTTGCATTTTTTTCGGTGAAGTGCTGTTGCGCGGATGTCGGGCAACAAAAATCAGTGCCACGCGGCTGGATGCATTTGAATCGCCCAATTATCCGGCACTGGGCACGGCCGAAACATCGCTGGAAGTTTTTGCCAACCGCTTGCGTCCAGCGCCCACGCCTTCCGATTCGGTCAAAATCGAATCGATTCGAAGCAGTGAGATCGCGACCTTTCGGTTGTTTCCGGGGATGAGCCCCGAAGTATTGCAAAACGTTTTGCAGCGGCCGTTGAAAGCGCTGATTTTGGAAAGCTATGGTGTTGGCAACGGTCCTTCGGCCAATCGCCGGTTTTTGTCCGCCATTGAATCTGCCCACAAAGACGGAATTGTCCTGGTCAATTGCACCCAGTGCCGCCACGGGTGCGTTTCGCAATCGGAATATGAAGTCGGCCGGTCATTGGCCGACGCCGGGGTCGTCAGCGGCCGGGACATGACGATCGAGGCGACCATTGCCAAATTGTTGTATTTGTTCAGCCGCGACTTGCCGGCCGACAAAGTCCGGTCGATGTTTGGAGAATCACTGGTTGGGGAATTGACGCCGGAGCAACCGGGCAGCGAAAGTCACGATGGCATCCCCGATGCTTCTGATGGTTATTCGGTAACAATTCGCGGAACTGCGACATAGTCACCAGTCGAAATGGAACTGTTTTTCCCGTCCGGCCGGGTAACCGGAATGCGGATATACTGATTTGTTGTTCACTTCCTGAAAGCCGAAATGCGAATGATGTTTTATAGCCCGGTCGAGAAGCTGTTTCCTGTCATTCTTTCATTGTTGTGTTGCTGTTGCTGTGTCTGCAGTCTGGCGGCAATTCATACGGACGCTCCGGTCAAGGAACCGGCAGTTGAAGTTGTCGGGATCACCAGGACAAAACCTGCCGAAGGGCTGTTTGTGGAACTGCCCGACGGACGGTTCATGGTCCCCTACACCGCTTCTGTTCCAGGAACGGATATCGAGTTCGAGATGGTCCCGGTTCCTGCCGGAAAATTCCGGATGGGGAGTCCCGATGACGAGGAAGACCGCCGTGACGACGAAGGTCCGCAGTTCGAATTCACAATGGCGCCCTATTGGATGGGCAAACACGAAGTGACCTGGGGACCATACCGGTACTTTATGCGTCTGGACCAGGCGTTCAAGCAGTTCAACAACGACAAGGTTCGTGCGGTCGATGAACAAAACCGGATTGATGCGGTTGCCGCTCCCAGTTCGCTGTACGATCCCTCGTTTACTTTCGATGCCGGCAAAGGAAATGACCAGCCGGCCGCGACCACGACCCAATTTGCTGCGAAACAGTACACCAAATTGATCAGTCTGTTGTTGGGCGATTTCTACCGTTTGCCGACCGAAGCGGAATGGGAATACGCCTGTCGGGCTGGAACAACGACACGATTTTATTTTGGCGACGATGCCGAAGAACTGGAAAACCATGGATGGTACGCCTTGAACTCGGATGACGAACGTCATGCTGTCGGCGAGCTTCCACCCAATCCGTGGGGACTGCACGACATGTACGGCAATGTTTCGGAATGGGTTTTGGACAGCTACAGCGAGGACGGCTATGCCGATCTGGCCGCCATGAAAAACCTGGCGGGTGATTTCTACCAAAAATCAGAAACTGTTTTCCCCCGCGTTTTGCGCGGCGGATCATGGGAGCTGGAAGTTGAGGACTGTCGCAGCGCTTCCCGTATGCCCAGCGACGACGAAGCCTGGAAGATTCAGGATCCGAATTTCCCGAAAAGCCCCTGGTGGTATACCGACAGCCCCGCGACCGGTGTGGGTTTCCGGGTCATTCGCCCACTGGACCCTCCCGCAGATCGTGAAGCCCGGGAAGCATACTGGAAAGCCGACACCGCCGATTCTGCCGAGGACGTAGCCCAACGGCTGGAACACGAGGGAAAAGGCGCATTGGGTGTAGTCGACCCCGGTCTTCCCAAAATACTCTCCGGAGACGGCGACAAGTAAATTGACCACGTAACCCGGGAGGCATCCGTAGCATGGCAAGCATTTTCACAGAGTGAAAAGCTACGTAGCCGTTCACTCCGTGAACGTGCTTCTCGCCTGGCACATCCGCAGTCGATAGACATATTTTCCGTTACAACCACAGCGATTCCACCCGTCATTTATTGAGGAGTTGCCCCCATGAAAGTTGAAAACAAATCCGATTTCCCCGTAACCGATGAGGCCTGCAAAAAGGCGACGAAAAAGACTTTGAATCTGCGAGTCCTGAGCAGTTGCTCCGCCATCATTTTTCTGCGCCGGACAATCTGGCCCACGCTGGTGGGGGAGCCTCAAAAGTAACCTGCTCGCCGTTTTCCGGATGGCGAAACGTGACTCGCCAGGCATGCAGGCACATCGGCGGGTCGTCGATCGAAATCGTTCCCGTCGAAACAGTTCCCGTTTCGCTGTTGTCCGGCGCGGCACCGCCCGCATAAACCGTATCGCCAATAATCGGGTACCCGAGCGTTGCCAGGTGCAGCCGGATCTGGTTGGTGCGTCCGGTCAACGGTCGGCATTCCACCAGAGCCCGACCCGGCTGCGGTCGACCGATAACGCGGAACAGGGTTGTCGCAGGAAGTCCATCAGCATCGACGGCGCGGCTGCCCGAAACACCGGCCTCGCGTCCTACCGGTTCGTCGCAGCGGAATTCCTGATCGGGCGGGTTGCCTTGCACAAGTGCGAGGTAAGTTTTTTCTGACGTACCGTTTTCGAATTGGGGTTGAACCAGCCGGGCCGTTGCCCGATTGCGGGAGAGGACCACAACGCCGGTGGTGTTGGCGTCCAGCCGATGGGCGGGCCGCACAAACTCGGGCGCGTACGCCAGGTTCAGAATCTGTGTCAGCGTATTCCGGTTGAACCGTCCGCTGGGGTGCATCGGAAGCGGAGCCGGTTTGTTGACAACCACGATCCGGTCGTCTTCGTACAGAATCCGGATATCGGCATTTACATCGGGTTCGTGCGTGTCTGGAATCCAGTGCTTCAGCCGCCATCCCGACCGGACAATATCTCCGGCGGCCAATACAGTTGCCCCATTTCGAATTCTGCCCAGCCCGCATGCATGGACCCAATATTCACGTCCCATATGGGAATGCATGTCGTGCAACAAATCGGCGACCGCCCAGCCATCGTATTTCAAAGGCACATTCAGCGGCCGGACATTGGTATACGGATTGGCTCCGGGCAGCGGGTTGCATGCTTCACGGATTTTCTGTTCCCGGATCGCAATCCGCGCGCTCATATGCCGGTCGGGCGGCTGGTGGCAGAACGGGCATGAATCGGGCGGCTGATATTGGGGATGCTGTTGTTGTTCCGTGGTCAGCACTGCCTGACAAGCGAAACAAACGGCAGCCCCGGTTTCCTGCAGGCCCGGATCGACAGCCACGCGGTGGTCGAAAACGAAACAGTCCCCCCGGTAATGTTCACCGCCACATTCTTCAAAGTATTTGAGAATCCCCCCATCCAGCTGATGAATCTGTTCAAAGCCTTCGCGTTCCATCAATGGGCCGGCTTTTTCACAGCGAATGCCCCCTGTGCAAAACATAACGATCGGGCGTTTTCGCAATTCCTGCGGCAACGAATGAACGGCGTCGGGGAATTGCCGGAAATGATCAATGCCAAGCGAGATGGCGTTTTCAAAAGTTCCCAGACCGATTTCATAATCATTCCGGGTGTCCAGCAGCGTGATCTCGCGGCCTTCGTCCAGCCATTGCCGCAGCTCTCGCGCCGTGATTTTGGGAGCGGGATGGGAAACCGGATCGATGTCCGGGATTCCCATCGAAATGATCTCCTTTTTCAGCCGGACCAGCATCCGGTTAAAGGGAAGGTGATCCCCCGGGCTTTCCTTGACCGGAATGCCCGCAAACTCCTCATGATCTCGCATCCATTCCAGGAACAGGTCAATCTGCGGGCGCGTTCCGGCGACGAACAGGTTGATTCCTTCACGGGAAAGCAAAACCGTTCCGCGCAGTCCGAGTTCCGATGTCTTCTCACGGAATGCCAGCCGCCATTTGCCAGGATCGTCCAGCCGCACGAATTTGTAAGCAGCAATATTCGTGATGGGCAAGGTATCCGGTGGATCGGCTGTCTGGTGTTCAGGACTGGTCATCTGTCGTCGAGAGCGAAATAAGTTTTGCCGGAGAGATCACCCGGCTGTTTCGGCGGGAATACGCAAGCATCAATTGAAAATCGCGTTACACGTCCAGATTGTCCAGCTGGTCCATCAACCGGTCCAGTTCGTCCTTGGGGCCATGCGGGTCCAGGTGCCTTTTCGGGATGCCAACATTCAGTCCGACCGTTTCCCGGCCAGTCATCGCCAGTTGCTCGTCCCGCTCCGCAGCCGCGACTTCGATCGCCGAACGGTCGTCGGCCGGTGCGCCGAACAGCTGCGACAGGTCGATCTTCAGCGCGGCAGCCAGTTCATTCGAACCGGCGATGGCGGGGGTTTTGTGCTGCGGAAACATGATCGCATTTTCCGGACAAACCCGGCTGCAGGCGGGGCAGCCTTTGCGGCAGTTGTCCGGCTGCTCGACCAGAATCGTATCGATCCGGTCAACGCCATAGACTCCAAACAGGCAGAAGTCGATGCACTCCATGCAGTTGGTGCAGCGGCTGTAATCGATCACCGGGTACCATCGTCGCGCCGCGTCTTCGTCGATTCGCTGGACGGTCGACGGTGAACTGTCTGGTTCCGCCGCCGCTCCAATTGCCTCGATGTGGCCATTTGATTCGACATGACCGTTTCCATGGACGTGTCCGTTGGTAGCGCCGTTGGTTGCACCGTTGATGGCTGGTCCGGAAACGATTGGCAACGCCGCCTTGCCGTTTCCGCCAGCAGGTTTCAGTCCCCCCAGCCCGACGACCTGAACCGAATTCTCGATTTGAATCCGTTTGATTTCTTCGATAAACTCTGCAACTTTCGACGATACCCTCAAGTCGATGCAGTAGATTTTCCGGTTGGGTTTCTCCCGTTTGGAATCCACGCGGACCTTGTCATCGCCAGCTGCCTTTTCTTCCTCGAGTTCGGCTTCGTCTTCATCGTCGTCCTCGTCCGCTTCATCCTGCAGCAAAACCTGGCCGCGGTGTCCCCTGATTGCGTTCCGGTCGAGGACCCAGTGAACGGCCCTTTCGAACAGCCAGCTGCAGACAATCATGTTGTTGTCGATTTGCTGCAGTGCGAGCTGACCGGTGCTGCCGTTGGCGATGTCGTACAGGTGGGGTACGACGGTGACATCGATGCCGGGTTCCATCAACATCGACGTAACCAGATCCTCTTCCAGTTTCCGTTTGACCGGATTGGACGACTGGCCCTGGGAGATGACAACGGAGATTCTGCGAGCCATGATTGGGTTCGAGTACAGACGGTGGGAAAACAGATGCCCCTGATTCTAGCCGATTTGCCGTTTCATTTCAGCAAATCGGGGAGGGAGTTTTGGGGTAATCTGGAGGGCAAATGTGGATAGGCGGCACATTTTTTCCGGTTTGGCCAACGGGGTTGGAGACCGATTCAGGTGCCAGGTTGGCAATTCGGACTGTTTTCGGGAACAAATCCATGGCAGTGAATCCGGCTGGGAAAAGTTACCGGTGGTTGCTGACAATCCTGTTCGGGCTGTTTGTAATCTGGACAGGTTTGCTGGCCGGGATCGAGGCCCGGGCGTTCAAGCCGAACCCATTCTGGTTTTGCCTGGCGACGGGGCTGGTGGCTGTTGCCGGCGGATTCCTGTACCGGGTGAACCGGGAAACGGCGGCGATGATCGTCACGCTGCCTGCCGCAGGGTTGGTGCTGGGCTATTATCTGTTCACGTTTGTCAGCCAGCCGGAACAGGACGCAACGGTTCGGGTGGGACTGGTCATTGTCGCCGCGTTTGGCCAGATGGCCGTGCTGTTTTTGCCCAAGCCGCCCCGCGAATGATTGCTTCGTGCAGTGGCAGCTGGGAATCAGGCGGTCTACAATTCGGGAGTCTGGCCTGCAGCCGCAGGGACATTTTCCAGAAACCTGCCGGATAAAACGGGCGATCGGTGTTTTTTTGCCAGGATCGCCGGGCAGTTTGCGAATGCGACAGTTCACTTAAAGCGGTTTTCAAGACCAGGGGGGAATCAGGATATGGTTATAGGTCCTTTGTTAATTGGCGGGCTGGTTGCGCTTGTCGTACTGATTTTGGTGATCTTTTTCGTCATCGGGATCTATAACAATCTCGTTTCACTTCGCAACCGTTATGAAAATGCCTGGTCGCAGATCGACGTCCAGCTGAAACGGCGGCATGACCTGATTCCAAACCTTGTCGAAGTCGCCAAGGGATACATGAAGCACGAGTCAGAGACTTTGGAAAGGGTCATCATGGCCCGTAACCAGGCGGTTCAGGCAACGCAGACCGTTTCGGCCAACCCGGGAGACCCGGCCGCGATGAAACAGTTTGCTGCTGCCGAAGGGCAATTGAATGGTGCGCTGGGGCGGTTGCTGATGATTGCTGAATCGTATCCCGACCTGAAGGCGAACCAGAACATGCTGTCGCTGCAGGAAGAGCTGACATCGACAGAGAACAAGGTGGCTTTTTCCCGCCAGGGGTTCAACGATTCGGTCACGTCGTACAACACGGCCCGCGAACATTTTCCGGCCGTTATTTTCGCCGGCATGTTTGGTTTCCAGAATGCCCAGTTGCTGGAAATCGAGAAGCCGGAAGAGCGGAACGCCCCCAAGGTCAGTTTTTAGTTTTTTGCCTGCTCGCGTCGGGTTTGCCCATGTGCGGGAACAGGCGGTTACGGCCGGTTATGACCGGATGGCGCTGTGTGTTTCGTTAGCTGAATGACGGTACCGCTGTGGATTTTTTTGCCAGCCAGGAACTTGCCCGCAAGAATACCCGCAAACTGGTGATCCTGTTGATCATCACGATGGTTTGTCTGGTCGGAAGCATTTATTGCCTGGTGATGGTGGCCGGAAATATGGCTTCCGAGGGTCATGAGAACCCCCTGTTTCATGGCGGTCTGTTGAATCTTCCGGTACTGGGAATCGTCGCCCTCGTCGTTTCGTCGATAGTCAGCGGCGGATCGCTCCTGAAGATTTCCGAATTGCGGGCCGGCGGGACCAAAGTCGCCAGCATGCTGGGTGGCCGCAGGTTGTTGCCAGGTTCCGTCGATCCGGCCGAGCGTCGCGTTCTGAATGTCGTCGAGGAAATGGCACTCGCTTCCGGGATTCCTGTCCCTCCGGTTTACATTCTGGATGGAGAAGACGGGATCAATGCCTTTGCTGCCGGTCATACGATCGATGACGCCGTGATCGGTATGAATCGCGGGACCATCGACCTGCTCTCCCGTGACGAGCTCCAGGGGGTGATCGCGCACGAATATTCGCACATCCTGAATGGCGATATGCGGATGAGTTTGCGTCTGATCGGAATCCTGCACGGAGTTCAGGCGATCGCGCTGATCGGGTGGCTGATCCTTCGCACGGTCGGTAGCGGCTCGCACCGGAGAAGCAGCAACAGCAAGGATGGTGGGGGTGCGATGGTGATCCTGGCCATTGGCGTCGGCTTGCTGGTACTCGGATCGCTGGGTCTGTTTTTTGCGAGGTTGATCAAGGCCTCGATTTCGCGGCAGCGGGAGTTCCTGGCCGATGCATCGAGCGTGCAGTTCACGCGAAACCCGGAAGCGATCAGCGGTGCCCTGAAGATGATCGGCGTGGCCAGCGACCATTCGCAAGTTCGCGCGGCACAGGCAGAGATGATCTCGCACATGTTCTTTGCCAATATGAGTGGCAGTTTGATGGCCGGTCTGCTTTCCACCCATCCGCCGCTGGTTGCGCGAATCCAGCGGGTCGAGCCCCGCTTCGACGGCAATTTTCAGGAATGGTACAAGACCCGCCCGAACCGGTCCCGCCAGGAACAGGAGCCGGAGAAAAAGAAGGAAGTCCGACCTGGATTCCGCAAGCCTGGTTTTGGAATCATGGGGTCGGCGGCTGGTGGCAATCCGGTACTGGACAGGTTCCCGATCGATCCGGCCCTGATGATCGCTGCGATCGGCTCTCCCACCGAAGACGATTTCATCTTTTCCCGGATGCTGGTTGGAAAGATTCCGGAACGGCTGCTTGCGGCGATTCGCGATACCTATCTGGCCCGCTGTGTGGTTTTTGCGTTCCTGCTGGATCAGGGGGAGACCTTTCGTGACAAGCAGTGCGAATACATCGCTGCCAACCATGGCCAGGCGACGCTGGATGATACGCTTGCGATCGAGCCTCTGATCCGCTCGGCTGACCTCCGCTGGCGATTGCCGATGTTCGAAATTGTCCAGGGCGCACTGTCCGGACTCTCGCCCCAGCAATACACATCATTCCGGGCAGGCGTAAACTGGATGGTGGAATCGGACGGCCGGATTTCGCTGTTCGAGTTCTTTTTGCAGCATCACCTGGTGACGCATCTCGACCGGCACTTTGGGCGCAAGACCGCAGACAAAATCCGCTACGAGAAAATCAACCCGGTTTTGCCGGAAGTCAGTGTGTTGTTGAACATGCTGGTCAAGCACGGCCAGGAAGAACCGGCCCGGCGACAGGCTACGCTGCAGGCAGCCTGCGCGGAATTGCCGGAATCCGTCCGCCCTTCGATCCGCTTGAGCAATACAGCTCCCAATGTGAGCGAACTGAATGAAGCGGTCAACAAACTGTCCCAGTCGTCACCGGCAGTCCGCAAACAGTTTTTGTCAGCCGCCGCGACGGCGATCGCACATGACCGGCAGGTCAGCGTCACCGAAGCCGAACTGTTCCGTGCCCTTGCCGAATCGCTCGACTGCCCGGTCCCTCCAGTAATCGCCAACAACTCCATCACAGACGAAACGGTTTGATTTCCACACCCGGCAAATGATTTCTGCGGCTGGGTCCGTTGTGCGAAATGCGACATTACGCCTGGCTCTCCCGGTGGGAACTTGGCAAAAAGATGTTGGGTAAAAAATGATTCCGGGCAAATCAAAGGGGAAGGAACTCAAAACCCATTTGGCGAGTCGGAATGGGCAGAATCAACCGCCAGACGTCTGGGTCTTGAATCCTCCATCCGTCCCCGTGGCCGTCCGCAGGTCCGATTTTTCGATGAAAACCGGAACAACGAGTCCTGACCCCTTTCCTTTGATTGCCTTCACCTTTGATTGCCTTCACCGGATCAGAAAATGGGCAGGGGCGAAGTATGGGGAAACAGGTGCAGTTATTGGCAAGCCGGGGGTAAATCGACAGCTTCGTGAAGATACGGAAGCCCGGAATGGATGGAACAAATTGCAAAATGACCTGGCCTCGGGGCAATGTTGCGGAAGCCCGGCAGATCGTTCCGCCCGGCCGTCTTTCATTTTTCACCCTACATCTTTCTGCCAATCCGGTCCTGGACTGAAATTCGTTACGGGTTTTTCCAGGAATGGTTTTCTGGCAAAAAAATGTGGGGTGAAAAATGAAGGAAGCGAGTTTCAGGTCGGCGCGGACCGGGCAATGCACCGATTGAAATTGCACCGCGCCGCGTCTTCTTTGCTGCCACTCTTCGGCTCACCCGGTCGGGAGTTGGCAAAAAGATGTTTGGCAAAAAAATGATTCCGCTCGACCTGATTTCAATATTCAAGTTTTGACTTTTGTCATCGCGGCCGGAGCGGAACCGTTATTTGCTCTCCGACATGGCCGGGCCGTAGTAGATTCCGTTGAAGAGGAATTTGAACGACGCGTGGGGCTGCGAGCGGTAGGTGATTTCGGGTCCGTAAAGGACCAGCCTTCCCTGGCCAACCTTCGCTTCGACGATGGTCACGCGGTCTTTCAGATAATGCTGACCCCAGGCCCAGCCGCTGCGAAGTGATTTGTCCGAGTCGAACCAGGCGACCGGTCGAATCTGATCGTGGTTGGCTGCCGGAAGCAGATTGAACACCGGACTGTTGTCAAAATAGATATTCATGTGCTCGTCCATGCCATAGGCCAACGGTTCCTGATTGTTGACCCGCACTTCCATCACCGAACCAGGTACATAAAATTTTTCGGGTCCCAAACGCGCCGTTCCACCATCCGCAGTTCGTTCGACCAGGGGGTTTTCGAGTGGCAGCTGGAAGTGAGCGGCCAGGCTGGTCGAGCTGCCGATCGCCAGAATTGTTCCGCCATCCTCTGCGAATTCTTTCAAACGAGGAATGGTTCTTGCGGCAGTGACCGATCCAATCCAGGAATGGTACTCTTCGGGAATCCTGGACAGGTTGGGCTCGCGTTCGCCCCGGGCCCCTCCCCTTCCACCCGTCGTGAATGCTGGAATCGCGCCATCGACGAACAGCAGGACGTCAAACTTCTTCCTCAGATCGCCCGCGTCGAGTTCGGCCGGGAAGACCAGCCGGAAATCGAATTCGTATTGTTCCAGCAGCCAACGGACCCATCCGGATGGCATCGAACCGCCATAGCGGTCCCATAATCCGATCCGGACCGAACGCATCGGGAGGGTTTTCCCAGCCGGCTTTTCCGACACCCCTTCAAAGTTCAGACCGACTTCCAGGGCGATCGAATCCAGACGTCCGGCGGTCTCTCCCTGTTTGGCTATGTAGATCGTCCCTGCTGGCAGGGATTTTTCACCAGCTTGGGTGTCCTCGAGATACCATTCGACAATTTCGCCAGCCTTCAAGAGGCGATTCATGGCGACAAAGGCATCATTGGTTGCGTGTGTTATTACAAATCCGGCCGCTCCATCTACGCCGGTCACTGCGCCAGCCGGTGGTGGAATCAGCCCCGTCAACCGTTCAAAGGGACCGTCGAACCCGTCCAGAATCCTGTCGAACTGAACCCCCATTTGCATTGCAAGAGTCCACCCGGCGCTATCGTAGGGGGGAATGGGTGGTCCACCGGGAAACGGAAAATCGTCGGGGTGGTCTTGCGGTTCAAACATGTCGATGATGTGCGGCCGGAACGCCTGGGCTGTTTTGACCACATACGATCCGGGCGGATATTTCTTCCCGGAGACTTCGAACCATTCGGTTGCCCGGTGAATGGTGATCCCGTTTTTGACCAGGGTGTTGACGAATTTTGTCGCAGTCAGGAAATCTTTTTGATCGGACGGGAGAATATAGCCGCGCGGATCGCGGGCTGCCGGGTCGCGGAAATGTGTTTCAAAGGGAGTCGGAGGGGCGGCGACTGCCACCTCGCGTGCTGCGTTTTCGTTCCCTGCTGATGAAGGAACTTCGGCCGGCGGATTCGCTGCGGTTTCCTGCGAAGTGGATCCCGGCGCAGTGCTGCCGGGGGCGGCATTGCGCTGGCCCCGCGCGGTCCGGGGCTGCGCGGCCGACGATGCCGGTTGCTCTGCACCGGGTGGCAAATCCATTTCGGACGAATTCCCTGCGGGCGACTGGCTCCCCAACTGCTGGTCAGCGGCCGCGATCTGGCGGGGACGGATCGTCCAGTGGTCACGGTTGCCCCGCTCAATCGAGTTCTTCCCCATCCGGTAGATGTTGAACAGCAGGAGTGAACGGTTTCGCGAAGCGTAATCGAGAACGGCGTAGTTGGACGAAACGGAATAGTCGAGCGATTGCCGGAAATGCCATTTTTGGGGAGTGATCGGGAATGGCAAATCGTCGGTCGCCAGCAGTCGCTGGGTCCGAAGCGGAATTTCCATCGGAGTTGGACTGCCAATGGTCTCGGTCAGCAACCCGATCATGTTGTGAAAGTAGGTATTGGTCCGCAGGCCACCGTTCCACCAGGTGGAATAGCTCGCCCCGTTCCGCATCGTTGCTCCCGGTTTCCCCTCGACGGCAAACCGCGAATGGATAGCCGCGCCGACTGCGTTGATTCCCAGCGGAACCAGGGGATCGAAATTGTGGTTGAACGGGCCGCGAAATGGCGGCGCAAACAACACGGTTCCAGCTGGTCCGGTCTGGTGATGGTTAAAAATGATCTGAGGAAACCAGTCGCGATAGAAGATCCTGCAAAGTGCCTCCGACTCCTTCATCGAGACCATATAGAAGTCCCGGTTGTTGTCGTGGCCAATGTACTTCTGGTAAAGGCGCGGCAGTCCCTGAAGCGTCCGCCGTTTTTCATCTTCTTCGCGCATGTACCAGTCGGCGACCAGATCCTGGCCATCGGGGTTGGGATTGGCGCAAAGAATGATGACGTCGTCCAGAATCCGGAGCGTTTCCGGATCCTGTTTGCTGGCCAGCTGGTAGACGGTCTCCATCAACTGTTGTGCAACCAACACTTCGGAAGCATGCAGTCCGCCGTCGATCCAGATGACCGCTTTGCCTTCTTCGGCCAGTGCCCGGGCTTCATCGTCATGGAGCCCCTCGGCCAGGGCCATTTTTTTGGCAATCTCCTGGTACCGGGCCAGGTTTTTGTGATTCTCCGGCGAAGTCACGATCGCCATCAGAATGTCCCGGCCCTCTTCGGTCTTGCCGATGTTTTCCAGCTTGACCCGGTCCGATTCCCGCTCCAGCTTCTGCCAGTATTCAACCAGCTGCGTGTAGTTGGCCAGGAAATAATCGTCACCCAGATTGGCACCCAGTTGTTCTTTGGGAGTGGTGATCCGTTTTTCCTGGGCATTGGCCCCGGCAACCAACATCAACGCCACCAGGATCGCGAAACCAGGCCGTAAGATTCTCATTGTTGCATTTCCAGGAATTGAGAAATCAAAAATCGGACGCCGCACCAGGTTCCGGACGCAGACCGGTCCCGAATAACGGCGACCGGTCATGCACGTTCCGGATTCCTGGCGCATCAGGGTGAATCGTCTTCGCCGAACTGCCAGTTTCCTTCCTTCAGCATCCGGAGTGCTTCATCGACCGCAGTCTTCAACTCACGGTCAAAGCCTTTCAGTTCGTCATCGGGAGAGTTTTCGACCCAGACGTCCGGCGGTACGCCATAGTTTTCCAGGTTGAGCCCGTAATTGTGGGGCTGTTCGGGGTCATAGGTGACCACCAGCGAGCCCGGTGTCCGGATGCTTGCTCCATTGAGCAGACGATAGCTCCCGGTGGCGATAACGGCACCGTAGGTCGGATTTCCTACGATGGTTCCCAGTTTCAGATCGCGGAAGGCTTGCGGAGTAACTTCGCTGTCCGAAGCGCTTCGCCAGTTGATCATCATTACCTGGGGACCCACAATTGCCTGCCGCGGCCGTCGGCCCTGGGCCCGTCCGCCGCCCCGCGTATTCCAGTACTCGTAGGGCTTTCGTTCGAGAATATCGATTATCTGCTGGTCAATATTTCCGCCGCCGTTAAAGCGGATATCGATGATCATTCCGTTCTTGTTCCAGAACTGGTCGACTTCCGTTTGAAACTGTTCCAGTGATGGCTGGTTCATCGACCGGATATGAATGTATCCGACTTTTCCGCCGGATTGCTCATCGACAAACTTGCGATTCCCATCGACCCAGGCGTCGTATTTGAGGCCGCCGACCGATGAGATAGTGCGAATTCGCAGGTGACGCCGTTCTCCAAGGACTACCGCATCACCATCGGCTCCCTGTGCGGGACGGCTGACGACGATATCTGCATAGTCATTCAGAAGGTTGTTCAGAATCGGGAAGTAGTTGGTGTTGGCGCGAATCTCAGTCCCTTCGATTTCCAGAACGATATCGCCTGGCTGCAGGTCCAGCCATTCGCGGTCGGCCGGTCCCTTCGGATAGATGTGGGAGATACGGCAGTATTCGCCGTCGCTTGCCAGTTCAAATCCGAGGCTTTTCCCGCTAAACAAGCTTTCCATTTCCTGGGTCGGCGGACCGTTCACCCCGGTATGCGAAGCGTTCAGTTCCCCGATCATCTCGTTGCAAAGATCGTACAGGTCCTGGTTTTCGCCAACGTACTTCAGCATCGGCTTGTAACGCGCCTTGATCGCGTCCCAGTCATAGCCATGCATTTTTTCATCGTAGAAGCGGTATTTCATCACGCGCCACGCTTCTTCGAACACCTGCTCCCATTCCTGGGCGACATCGATCCGGACGCGAAACGCAAAGTCCACTTTTTTCTTGCCGCTTCCGCTGACGGACATTTTGTTGATCGCGGCACCATCGCGGAAGAAAAATGATTTTCCGTCCTGGGTCATGGTCAATCCGGCGAAACTTCCGTCCACAACCTTTTTCTCTTCGCCATCGGGAATGGAAACGGAGTTGAGCGTATTTCCCCGGGTGAAGTACAGGCTCTTGCCATCGTGGGCCATGATAAAACCCCGGACGTCTTCCGCACCGGTCGTCAACTGTCTGGCCCGGTCGCGAATCCGGTCCAGATCGACGTTGACGGTCAGGGTCTCTGCCGGTTTGGCTTCCGGCTTTTCTTCCTTTTCGGTTTCCTGTCCGGGCGTTTCTTCCCCTTCTTCTTTTTTGGCAGCGTCATCCGGTTTGCTTTCGCCGCCCGCGTCCTTTTCCGAATCGCCGGCAGGTTTCTTTTTGTCCTTCAGTTTTGCTTTGCGCTGTTTAACCAGTGGATCGCCTGGATCCTCGGTCATTTTCTCGAGGGGGACCAGATACAGCTGGAAACTGCCGGAACGGTTGGAGGCAAAGGCATAATGTTTCCCGTCCGGGGTTAGTTCCCCATCGGTTTCCGCAAAGCGGCTGTCGGTGACATTGAATTCCTTGTGGTTGACGAGATCCAGCAGATAGCATTCGGAATTGAGGTTCTTGTCCGAACGGCTGTACGACAGCCAGTTTCCGTCGGATGAAAACGAAATGCCGCTGTAGCCCCCTTCCGGGTTGTGGGCGATTTCGGACAGGTCGCCGGATTTGACGTCAGCAAAGTACAGTTTGTTGTCGGCAACAAAGGCGATCCGTTCGGATTTGGGATCCCAGGTGAACGAACGCTTCAGGGAGGCCTGTTTGGTCAGCTGACGGTGCTGCTTCGTCTCAATGTCGTACAGCCAGATTTCTTCGTCGCCCGACTGGTCCGACATGTAGGCCAGCGTCTTGCCGTCCGGAGAGAACACCTGGTTCTGGTCGCGCCACGGGGAACTGGTGACCTGCACCTGTTCGCCCAGTTCACGATCGGCCGGCACAAGATGAATTTCTCCGTGATGGTCGACAGCCAAATTCTCGCCGTCCGGCGACGGGGCGATCGTATCGGTTTGACCATTGGATGCCGAGAACTGGAGCTGGTTTTGCTTCGGGTCGAAACTCATATCGACGGGAATCCTGGCCGTTCCGGAAGTTGCGACGGAAAACTTCCAGATCTCGAACTCGTTTTCATAGACGATCGACGTTCCGTCCGGGCTGATCGAGGGAAACTGGACGCCGTCGGTCTTGTGGTGGGTCATCTGGGCCGGATTCGAACCATCGGCGCCGATCCGCCAGAGGTTGAAGGTTCCATCCTGTTCTGACATATAATAGATCAGTCCGTCCGAACCCCACATCGGAAAGGCATCCTGTTTGTGGTTTCGGTAATCCTTCATGTCCAGGTCTGTCAGCTGTGTAATCAGTTTCGTCGTGAGATCCTGAACCCAGATATCGGTGTTGTTGTTCCCCCGGTAGTGTTTTCGCCAGTAGCTGAATCCGCCCCGGTTGAAAGCGACCACTTTGCCGTCCTGGCGAATCATTCCGGTTGCACCCTTGTCCATTGGCATCGGTTGCGGGACAGAGCCACTTGCCGAAACGATATACAGTGGCGAACCCCAGACGCCGGCACCCATTGACGCGGTGATCACCAGGCCGCTGCCATCGGGTGTCCAGTACAGGACGCTTTCGGATCCGGTGCTGAATGTGATCTGCCGGGGAACTCCTCCATCGACGGGGACAATCCAAACGTCACCGTTTCCCATCCGGTCACTGTTGAAGGCGACCGATTTTCCGTCCGGGGAAAACCTGGGGAAGGTGTCGTGTGCGATATGTGCGGTCAACCTTCGGACGTTCTGGCCATTCTGGTCGGCAACCCAGATGTCGCCGTGGTAACTGAACGCAATTTTCCCATCGTTGCTGATGTTGGGATAACGAAGGAATTTTGTTTCGTCCCCGTCCAGTGCCCGGCTGGAAGGCAAAAATGCCAGGAACAACAAAACCGCAGTTGAAAAGAATCCCGTACGTCGGCTCACAGAAAACTCCCGGTTGAAAATCAGGTTGGCATGTTCCAGTTTCGATAATAACATGCCGCCGGAAGGAATTCCGTGACTCGGCGCCTTCGATCCCGCTTTTTTCGAATGTCCGGGAAACGGTTGGACCAGGGCTTTGCCAGGTCCAATTGTCCGGCAAGGCCCGGCGCCTGCGGAATCCCCGAAGTCGAGGGAGAGATTGCGACCCTTCCGGAGTCAAACCAAAGAAAAAACGGGTTCAGGACCCATCTTCGCGTGGCCTGTCAACAGGTTTTGCGCAGCCGGAAATGGTCCGCGTGGCGGGGGCGATGTTTGGGGAACCGCAGGCGCGGGGGCGACCGTTCAGATCTCGTACGAATCCCCATTTTCCTGATAGACCACTTTGTAGAGGTCGGTCCGCCGGTCGTTCCAGTTTTGCACGCTGCCTGATTCCCGGTGCCGCCGCAACAGTTCCATGTCCACGTCATGGACGATCAGGGTTTCGACGTTTGGATTGCATTCTGCGGCAATTCCGTCCCGGGCAAATTCGGCATCGGCAGGGGTGAAAATTCCGGACTGGGCGTAGTGGATGTCCGAATTTTCGACCTGGGGCAGGTTGCCGGTACAGCCGGAGATTGCAGTGTACATGTGATTTTCGATACACCGCGCCATGGCACAATTTCGCACCCGCAAATACCCGTGGCGCGTGTCGGTATTGTACGGTACAAAAACCAGCTGGGCCCCTTTGCCCGCCGCAATCCGGGTCAGCTCCGGGAATTCAATGTCATAACAAATCTGTATTGCAATCGGTCCACAGTCGGTTTCGAAAACCTCGACCGTATGTCCCGGGCTGATCCCCCACCATTTGCGCTCGCTGGGAGTGATGTGAATCTTGTACTGTTTTCCGATCGATCCGTTCCGGCCAAACAGATACGAAATGTTGTAGAGGGCGTCGTCTTCCACCACGAACGTGCTTCCTGCGATCACGTTCAGGTTATAGCGCAACGACATGTCGCCAAAAAAGTCCAGGTATTGCGGCGCGAATTCGGCAAGTTTTCGGGCCGCCAGGCCCGGTCTGGTTCCATCAACACAGGACAACAGCTGGGTCGTAAAAAGTTCGGGGAACAGGATGAAATCGCTCTGGTACTCGGAAGCGGTATCAAGAAAGAATTTGCATTGCTGGGCGAACTCGTCAAAATTTTTGACAGACCGCATCTGGTACTGGACCACCGACAGCCGAATCGGCTCGACGAGGTGGTGAAAGCGCCTTTTGGCATTGGGAACATAATCCAGATTCAACCATTCCAGAAACGTGGCATAGCCGCAGGATTCCTGGTCCGATGGCAGGTAGCCGGGGATCAGACCCTGGAGGCTGAATCCATTGGCCAGCTGTGCCGTCAGGACTGGATCAAAAATGGATTTGTCCATCACCGCTTCGACATATTCGCGGGCCGACATCTCTTCGGAGTGGCTTCGATATCCGGAAATCCGTCCTGCGATAATGATCCGCTGGAGATTTTTGACCCGGACCAGCTCCTTGCGGGCGTCATACAGCCGGCGGGAGAGTTTCATCCCCCGGTAATCCGGGTGCACCATGATCTCGATGCCGTAGAGAGTGTCCCCCTTTGGCTTGTGATTCCGGATAAATCCGTTGTCGGCAACGGCCGACCAGTTGTGCCATTCCAGCCGCGGGTCGTAATCGACAATCAGCGAACTGGACGATGCGGCCAGTTGTCCATCAATCTCGACGCACAATTGGCCCTGGGGGAAAATCTGCAGCTGGCTTTCGATTTGTTCGCGGCCCCAGGTTTTCATGCCAGGGAAACATTTCAGCTGCATGGCGATCAGCGAATCGAAATCGTCCATCGTCATCGGCCGGACAATCACCGTCCGTTCGTATTCCGACAGGTCCAGTTTTTCAATATTTGACTTGGCCATGAATTCCCGGAAAAGTTTGGCGAGTTCAGATTGTTCGTCAGGTCCCCGTTGGACCTGCCGTTTTTTCCACCCGGTTGCGCCGCAGAAAGAAGCGAATGACAAACGGCAAAACCGCCATTGCGCACAGGCCAATGATCATGGAACGGGAGACCAGAGTCCCCGGTCCCTGCTGACCCAGCTGCTTCAAACCCGGCAGTGACGCTCCAACCCAGCAGTACACTGCGGTAGCTGGTAGCATACATAATTGGCTGATCCAAAAGTAGTCCCGCACACGGATCCGCGTTAGCCCGGCCAGCAGATTTATCGCAAAAAAAGGGACTGGAGGCGCCAGTCGCAAGGTCGCCAGATACCACTCTCCTTCCTGGTCCAGGCGTGACAGGACAGCGCCAAATCGCTGACCCATCCGCCGTCGAACCCATTCGCGAAGCACGTGGCGGCTGACCAGCATCGCCAGTGTCGCACCGATCGTCGAACCGAAACTGATCACCACCAGCGACCATCCGAAACCGAGCAGCCAGGAGATGGTCAGAGTCAACACCAGCGCGAACGGCAGACTCAAGCCGGTCACGATGACATAGGTAAGGAACGCAACCAGCCCGCTTGCCATCGGGTTCTCATTGGCCCGGCTTCGCAGCCAAGCTTCTGCGTCGGCCAGTTGGTCTAACTGCAAATATTTCCCCAGCTGCCACCAGGCGACAATCGCAATCCCCAGTACTGTTAACGCGATAACCAGTTTTGCCGTTCCGCCTGATCGCCCCGAACGGGCAGTCTGGTTCTGGCCCTTCGAAACGCCGTTTGAATTTGAACTGGTATCAGGCATTTGATGGGGCGAAACAGGGGATTCTGATTGCTTTGGAAAACTGGTACTCGTCGCGCGGGTTGGACACCAGGTCGTGGGGATTAACAGTATAGGCATTCAACGGCACTGGTTGGGCAAACGGTCGACGGCGTATTCTGAGGGTCCGCGCCGAGACGGATTTCGGCAGCCATTCGACTTGTTTTGCAGATCTTGTAACACGTGGTCTAATCAGTTGCAGAACCTCGCCCGAACGCAAAGGACCGGGATCGAAGCTGACGGTCAATACAATTCGCTGCGGTGCCGGTTGTCGATGCAGGAATATTTGTGATGGAAACCCAAAACAGCAACCTGTTCCGGCGTGAGTATTATTTTCAGCCGTTCGGTTTCGTTTTTGGCAGGAATTCGCGATTCGAAATCGGCAACAGGAAATACCGCCTGGGTTGGCGCGGGGTCCGGATTCTTCGATTGCTGGCCGCGATTGAATCGCATCGACCGCCAACCAACAGCATCTGTTGGCTCCTGCCGTTTCGAGGCTGGTTCAGGGTACTTGAGCGGAATCAACCGCGAGTGTTTTTGACGATCGTCGCTTTGCACGCCAAAGATCACCGGATGCGTTGCCTGGCAATCTGGATTCGGGGTCGATGCGGAGGAAATATTGGCATTCGGGCGTTGAGTGCATTCTCCGGGTCGGAACACCGTTCGCTGCGCAAGCAACTGGCCCAATGCCTGAAGAAATTGGGAGCCTGGTCCGAGTTGCGAAACATCGAAGAAACGGAGCACGATCCGCAGATCCGGCGAATCGCCATGCAATCTGCTCCGCGCCCCGCTTCCGCGCGACGGACAGATTTCCTGAAACACGTCCCCCGCCAGACTTTCAGCCGCAGCCAGCCCCGCTTGTTCGTGTCACCCGAAGTGGATTGGTTGCAGGGCAAGCCGGCCAAACCCCGTTCATTCATTCGCGCAGTACTCGAGCGAATTCACCGGCTGGTCACCGGATGGAAGGTCTGACTGTCTGTTTTCCAACCCAAATCTTTTTGCCCGCTCTTCAATAACACTCACCGTCCCTTCCACGTTTACAATTCGACACCCATCTCCTTCAACAGCATTTTCATGTCGTCCCAGGTTTGCTGTTTGGCCGTTGGAGTCCGAAGGAGATAGGCGGGGTGGTACGTGACAACGACCCTGCTGTTGCGGTAGCTGTGGAACGATCCGCGAAGGCGACTGATCGACTGCTGGTTTTGCAATACGGCCCGCGCTGCGACACTTCCCAGGCAGAGGATGAATTCGGGCTGGATGATTTCCAGCTGTCGATGGGCATAACCCCAGCAGTTCGAGACTTCGTTTTCTTTGGGGGTCCGGTTGCGTGGCGGGCGGCACTTCACCACGTTCAGGATATAGATATCGTTGCGGGAGAGCTTGCAGGCGTTCAGGATCCGGTCCAGTAACTGGCCGGCGGCACCGACAAACGGTTCGCCGATCCGGTCCTCGTCGGCCCCGGGGGCTTCGCCGATCAGGCAAAGCCTCGCAGCCGGATCGCCGACTCCGAAAACAGTTTGGGTCCGGGAGTTGGCCAACTCCGGACAGTAGCGGCACGCTGCAACCTGTTCAGCGATGACTTGCAAGGCTCCCGTCCGCTCCCCGGCCGGCAGTGTGGGGCCATAAGCCGACACGTTGTCGTGCCCGGCCGGTGCTGCGGAACCGGTCCCGAAACCTGAATCGGCCGGTATGGCTTCCGCCGGGGCGGCAAGGGCCGAAACCACGGCTGGTGCGGGCCGATGGAAGGCTGGAGCGGCTTCCGCCAGCATTTCCGCAGGTTTTGGCATCGAGTGTGGCCAGGGAATATGGGTCATTCCGCTGGCCCGCACCAGCC
>Ga0163150_10001563_pt1 | contig 38087 bp, 32 predicted proteins | sample OliLakLV19P2IB_FD_148628 | JGI IMG/M metagenome (GOLD analysis project Ga0163150, IMG submission 148628) | Freshwater microbial mat bacterial communities from Lake Vanda, McMurdo Dry Valleys, Antarctica - Oligotrophic Lake LV.19.P2.IB | ecosystem: Environmental > Aquatic > Freshwater > Lake >... | reverse complement strand
CGTCTGCACGATGCGTGCCGGGTCATTCGGATCGCGCGCCGTGGTGTTGGTTCGGTCCAGCCGGTACAGCGCTGCCGTAAACGACAGGTTGCGGCTCGCGTCCCACTTGACGCCGGTTTCGTAGTTGCGGAACCGCTCGGGCCTGAGGGTCTGCTGGGTCGCGGTCAGTGAGGAGAACTGGTCGCCCGAACTGGGCAGGTACGACACGCTGTAGCTCCCATACACGGAGACGTTTGCTCTGGGTTTCAGAATCAGGCCGGCTCGGGGCGACACCATGTGATCCTGGCGCCCGAGGCGTTCGCTGTTGCGATGGTTCAGGAAGTCGATGGAGAAGTAATCATAACGGAAACCGGCGACGACCTGAATGAAACGCGACAGTTCGATTTGATCCTGCACGAAAACTGCGCCGACGTGATTTACGGCCTGGTTGTCGGCATCGGTTGCCGCCTGCCGGAAGCTGACGCCGGAATCGGGAACCGCAGGCGAAGCGAAAGGCACGCTCAGCGTGGTTGCGTTGCCGAAGTAGGCGGTCTGGCGGTAGTTGATGGAGCGCTGGCGCCCCACCTCACTGCCGATCAGGACTGTGTGACGCAGCATCCCAGTCTGGACGATACCAGTCAGATCCGTCTGGTTGAACAGGTTACGGCGAAGGGTCAAGTTGTTGTAGCCGGTCAGGCTGACCTGCGTGAGACTCGCATTGACGGCCCCTGGCAGAACGTTCTTGTAGAACTTGTCGTAATCCCCGGTTACCGTGCTGTTGCGGAGGTTGAAACGAGAGAACTGATGCTCGACGACAGCGGAGCCGACGTGCACTCCGGCGCTGGCGTGGCTGTCGTCGGGGTCGCCGAAAAACGTGCGCCGGTCGGCAGGTGCGGGCAGGCCGGCAAACGAGGGAATGCCGCGGTCGACCGTTCGGCCGTCATGGAAACGCTCGTAGTTGAGGCGGACCTGGGTCGTCTCGGTCACGCGAATCGATACAGCGGGTGCGATTCCGTAGCGCTCGACATTCCAGTGGCGACGGAAGCTGTCTGAGTTTTCATACATCGTGTTGAGGCGGACTGCGACGCGCTGGCCGAAGCCGTACCCTAAATCTGAGCTGATGCGTTTGTTGCCGAAGGAGCCGCCCTGGATTCGGATCTCCTGCGAGGGCAGGAAGCTGGCATCTTTGCTGACCCGATTGATGACGCCGCCACCGCCTCCGCGACCGAAGGTCAGGGCGTTCGCGCCTTTCACCGCCTCCACGCGTTCTACGTTGTACAAATCCCGATAATACTGTACGTCATCTCGTACGCCGTTTACATAAAAGTCTGAAGTGGTTGCATTGCCTCGGATTACGGGGGCGTCGCGGTGGCCCTCGCCGGCAGCCATCGTGATCCCAGGTACGTATCGCACCACGTCAGCCATGCTCAGCATCGCCTGATCGCGGATCACCTGACCCGTAATGATGGACACAGCCTGCGGCACGTCGACGAGCGCCGTGGGCACACGCAAAGCGGAGCTCGCGACTGTCGGCGCCGAAACTGTATCGCTGACGGTCAGCACCTCTGAGTGTGACGCTACCTGCAATACCACTGCAACTGCTGCGCCACCCAGATCAGCCGAATTCACGCTTCGCCGCGATTCCTGGAAGCCTTCGGCGGAGATTCGAAGCGTGTACGAGCCCGGCTTCATGGGCAGGAAGAACCTGCCACCTGGGCCGGAAACAGTCGCATAAGCGGAGCTTTTACCGTCTGTGCCGGCGGTCAGACGGGCGCCTTCAACGGGGCTTCCGGTGGCGTCAGTCACGACTCCGGTCAGCGCCGGGTCGAGCGGCTCGGCAAATGACTTCTGTGCCGAGGCTGCAACTAAGATGGCAAGGAGTACTCCGCAAGAACTCGTGCCGACGATCTTAAACAGCTCATTCGCACGCATTTGATTCAGGAAACTCGCTTTCATCAGGCGTTCTCAACCCCTGTTGCCTGAAAGAAGATGATAGCATGTTTATGCAAACGATTTGCAAGTACGTTGCAAAGCCCCCTCATCGGACAGGGCGGCTACACTCAAAGGAGTGGAAGAGGAAGTAAGCGGCAAAGTCTATGATTCCCGGCTGATGCGCCGGATGTTCGCCTATCTCTGGCCGTACTGGGGGTCGGTGGCAATCTCGCTCGTTTTGCTGGCCCTGAACTCGGTGGTACAGATTTGCGGACCGCTGCTGGTGAAAACGGCGGTCGACCGGTACCTGGCACCGCCGGCGGGAGCACCGGTGGCAACGCTCCTCGACCCGTGGCTGTCACCCGACCCGTGGGCCGGGCTCAGGTTGATTTCAGTGCTGTATCTGGTAGCGATCGCGCTTAGCCTTTTCCTCGAGTTTGGCCAGACCTACCTGATGCAGTGGACCGGGCAGCGAGCCATGTTCGACCTGCGGCGCGATCTGATGGCGCGCCTCCAGCAACTCGACGTCCAGTACTTTGACCGAAACCCGGTGGGCCGCCTGATCACGCGCGTGACCACCGACGTCGACGTGCTGAACGAACTGTTCAGTTCGGGCCTCGTGACCGTCATCGGCGACCTGCTGGTACTGAGCTTCGTGGTATTCGCGATGTTCCAGATGAGCCCGTCTATGACGGTGATCGCGCTCGTTGTAATGCCAGCCGTAATTTACGCCACCATGCGGTTCCGAAGCAGCGTCGCGCAGAGCTACCGCCGCATTCGGATCGCGGTGGCGCGAATCAATGCCTACCTGCAGGAGCACATCGCCGGAATCAGCGTCCTGCAACTTTTCAACCGCGAGAGCCGCAGCCAGGAGGAGTTCGGCGAGATCAACCGGACGCATATGGACGCCTACAAAGATTCCATCACCGCGTACGGCTGGTTTTACCCTGTCGTCGAGTTCCTCAGCATGCTCTCGCTCGCGGCAATGCTGGCGTGGGGCGGCTTTCGAATCACCACTGGCGCGCTGACCATCGGCATCCTGATCGCGTTCTTCCAGTACGGAATGCGATTCTTCCGCCCGATTCAGGACCTGAGCGAGAAGTACAACATCCTGCAGGCCGCCATGTCCGCGGCAGAGCGTATTTTCAAGCTGCTCGACACCCCGGCCCACATCACCAGTCCGCCCCAGCCGCGGCCGGTGGTGGCAGGTGCCATCGAGTTCGATCAGGTGTGGTTCGCCTATAACGAACCGGACTGGATACTGCGCGACGTGAGCTTTCGCATTGACCCCGGGGAGACGATCGCAGTCGTCGGACACACCGGCGCCGGCAAGACCACACTGACCAATCTGCTGCTGCGGTTTTACGACGTCCAGCGCGGATCGATTCGAATCGGCGGCATCGATATCCGGGAGTACGATCTGCACGAGCTCCGCCGAACGTTCAGCATCGTGCTGCAGGACCCATACCTGTTCACCGGAACGGTCTCGAGCAACATTCGTCTTGGGACGCCGGGCATTACCGACGAGCAGATGGTGCGTTCGGCAGAGCGTGTCAATTTGAAACCCTACATCGAGAGCCTGCCTGAAGGTTTCGAGACCACGATGCGCGAACGCGGCGCGGGTTTCTCCACAGGTCAGAAGCAGCTCATCAGCTTCGCCCGGGCGCTGGCGCACGATCCGAAAATTCTCATCCTCGACGAAGCGACATCAAGCGTCGACACGGAAACGGAGCTCCGTGTTCGCGACGCGCTGAATCACCTTGTCGAGGGCCGCACAAGTATCGTCATTGCACATCGCTTGTCCACCATCCAGCGCGCCGACCGCATTTTTGTGATGCACAAAGGGCAGCTTCGAGAGGTCGGCACGCACCAGGAGCTGCTGTCGATGCGCGGCATTTACTGGAAGCTCTACCAGCTGCAGTACAAGGATCAGGAACTGGCGCGGAGCGGCTCTTCTGTCACGCAGGCAATCGGCTAAGAATGGCGTCGCAGGGATGATGAACACGGCACAGGGATCGCCGGATCACCGCCCCAGCGAAATCAGTCCGAGTTTCCAGGGCAGCAGCGGATATTCCCCGAAATGCGCGTCGCGCCGCATGCCCTGAATTAGAAATTTCCACTGTTTGCCAGGTATTTCCAGACGCTCATCAAAGCCGGAACGGAGAAGTTCCCCGTGCGAGACCTCGTCGGTCCAGCGATTTCCGGGACTACCTGACAAACGGGCGGCGGTGGCGAAGTTCTCCTCGGCGACGCGCCAGTCTCCGTCGAGGCGGCCGGAACGCGCCAGCCCAAACCGCCGGCGGCCGCCTGCTTCCTGCTGCTCATACAGCATGACGAAACGCGGTGGTCCTCCCCCCGCCTCGCGATACACGTGAACGGCCTCGTGAACCGGAGAGAACACGGCGCGGGGTTCGGCGAACCCCGACGGGAAGCTGTCGAGATCCGTGCTCCATGCCACCACGTCTTTATGGTCGCGGGTCAGGAACAGGTACGCGCGGCGGTCATCGCAGATCACCCAGAAGTCGATCCACTTAGCCCGTTCGGACTTCTCCAGCAACGGACGCGGCGCGGTCCAGCTGGCCGGATCGGAAATGTCGGCCGTGCTGGAGTAAACGGGCTGGTAATTCGAATCGTCGGTCTGGAAAATAAGGTACCATTTTTTGTGCGGGCGGAAATAAAATACCTGCGGCGCGGCAGCGTATTTTCCCCTTTTGGCGTGCAGTTGCGTGAGTGGGAAGCGCTCCGCGCGGCCGAGTCCCGTCAGCTCCTTCGCACTGACATAGCCGAGCGTGTAATCGGTCTGATTCCGAGCCGTATAGAAGACATGCCACCGGCCTGCGTGCCGAACCACCGACGGATCCTTCACGGCCACCGAGTCGAAGCTGTCCGGCGATCCGGGCTCAAGAACCACCGGACCGATTGTCCAGAGCGACGGCCCGGCCAGCGCCGCGGCGCCCATCAGAAACGCGATGATAATTTTCGGTATGTCCACTCGCCGACCTCGCTTCGGTGCATTCTGCGCATGACTGAAAGCGTTCGCAGGATAAGATAACTCCATTGTCGACGGATGCCATACACGTTCGCCTGGTGATAGTCGCCATCCTCACCCCGCGCCGCGGTGCGCTGGAACAGTTCCGGGCATATGAGGCGAAGGCGGCCGGCATCATGGCGCGCTATGAGGGCAGGATCCAGCGCACCGTCGTGGTGAATGAACAGCCCCCGATGCGCGAGGTTCACATCGTCAGTTTTCCCGACCTCGACGCCTTTCAGCGATACCGCACCGATCCTGACCTGGCCGCGCTGGCCGAAGTGCGCGCCGCGTGCATCGAACACACCGAACTGCTCCTGGGACGCGAAGGCCCCGACTACATGGCTCTACCTGGGTAACTCGAGGACACGGAGCATGGTCGGCTCGGGCAGCGGCGGCGGGCGAGGCCGGTCGCGGTTGGGACCCAGCGTTTCCCAGCGCAGGTAGTAGCGACCGTCGCCAGAACCAGGAGTGACGTTCACACGCATTCCGGAAAATGAGGATTCCACGTCATTCCACGCCGCGGGAATGCTGCCCGGGCTGCGCGCCCCCGTAGCGACAGGGCGAAGCGTCGCGTCATCCAGCGTCCATTCCCCCGAGCCGTACTTCTCATGCCGGAACGACAGGCGCAGCCTCCCCCGACCGCCGGTCGAAACCGCGCCGTGTGTGATCTCGAAAGGAATCGTCCCCCCGCCCTGAAAATCCCAGCGATACTGCCAGTCCGAGACCTGCGTCGTTTTCCAGCCGTCCTTTTCCCGCCGCGCCAGCATGATCTGGGTGAAGCCCTTCTCGTCGAATTTGTGATACGCGATGACCACGCGGTTCTGCGAATCGAACCCAATTTTCGTGTTGCCGTTGATCATGCCGCCCTTCACCGGCACGCGGTCCACGATCTCCGCCGTTTCGAGTTTGATGGGCAGGGGCAAAAGACGGCCGTCGCTGGTTTCCCAGTGCGTCAGGTCCCTGCTGCGTGCATAGGACAGGTCGTGGTTGGTGGAGCAGTCCGGCGTGTCTCGCCACGTCCAGACCAGGTGCCACCAGCCGTCGGGACCCAGCAGCGGACCCTGAAAATACGCATTCATCCGACCTTGGCCATCGGTGAGAGGCTGGTCCAGCAGTCGCTTCCATGTGCGGGCTTTCGCGTCGTAGATGTTGTAGATCTGGTTGCCCGATCCGCTGCGGCCGTCGCGATAGGTGAAGATCAACTCGCCCCGTGCGCTCTTCAACCAGACGGGATACGTGCACTTCTCTTCATCGCGACCCACCATAGACGGCACGCGTTCCAGCGACGACGCGTCCAGCGCCCGTGTGCTGCGAAAATACACCAGCGGCACCACGTGCATGTTGCCCGACAGGTGTAGATAGCCCTCGGAATCGACGGCGAGGGTCAGCGAGTTGTGACTGTCCCAGGCCAGTTTCGAATCCAGTCTGGTGAAGCGCCATACGCGGCCCGGCAGGGTGCGTTCCGCCACCGTCATCTGGCGATCAGCCGAGTAAAACGCGACGAACTGGTGCCCGCCGTGCGTCAGGAGTGAGAATCCAACCGGGTGCGCGGACCAAACCGGAGCCACATCCAGTGGCGCCGAATCCGCCGCCATCAGGAGCATGGCAGCCGCGAAAAGGCTGGCGATCATTCTGCCCCTACTCTATACCGGTGCGCACGGAGAAGGTCGGCCGAGTCCGAACATGCCGCGTTGCCCCGGAGGGGTTCGCGACGGTGGAGCGCCGGCTCGACCGGCCTGGGCAAGTGCTTCTCCAAGACGACGGCGAGAGTCAGAACCGGTAGGTGGGCGGTGCGATCCCTTTCAAGCGAAGGTAGACCTCGGCCTGGCCGCGGTGGTGCGCCGTGTGGACCAGCATCGCGGTAACGATCTGCGCGCCCGACGTGGATTTCTTCTCATACCAGTTCACTTCGTGCTCGCGCGCCAGTTGCTCAGACGTGAGTTTGGGGATGGTGGCGAGGCAGAAGTCGAAAGATTTCTCCAGAACATTCATGATGTCCGCCTTCGTAACGCGGCCCGCAGGTGGCGCGATGGGCAAGGTTACTCCCGCCACCTGCGCAACACGAATCGACTGCGCCATTGCGATATGCAGCATCAGTGCGCCGAACGTCATTTCCTCAGCGACCGGGCGGAATGTGTACTCTGCTTCCGGCATCTTCTGCGCGACAGCCAGCGTGAACTCCTTGGAGGCTTTCCAGTTATCGACAACAGGACTTGCGGTGGGCATGGACACCAGCTTCAAATACGCAGCCGCGTAGCGCGCGCCGAACTCGTGGAGAGAGCGCGTGTCGAAGTGCGTGGAATCGCCCTTGTCCGTGAGGCCCTCTGAAGAAACGAACGCGGTCCGTGGCACGGTATCGGGGATCTTCATCAGCTGCGCATTTACCACCTCCGCGTATTTCGCGCCATCGTTGGGGCGATTGCGGTAGAAGCGGCCGAGTTCGCCGAGAACCACCGGAACATCCGGCGCGTTCAGGTCGGCGCGAAGCTGTCGGATGAAACCTTCGAAGCGCTGTACATAGGAGCGGGCGAGCGCCTCGTCTTTCGAGTCCGCCTCGCCCTGATGCCAAAGAATGCCGCGAAGCGTTCCGTTCTTCAGTGCCGCTTTGGTACGTCGAATTGCTTCGGTGTAATGCAGCGAGCCTGGCTTCCATTCGTCGAGAGCCGACCCACCAAACGCCGCGGGGATCAACCCGACCTGCCCACCACCAGTCCGTGCCGCAGCGACTGCCCGCGCGAACGATCGACCAATGCCGACCGCTGCGATGTCGGGCTTGTCATAGTGAAGCGGATCCATGGCGGGCTTCCAGGACAGGTCCTTCGCCTGCGCCCACACGCCGGGAATGGGTTCGCGATCCTCCGGACCAGCCACTCCACGGCCCGCCATGTTGGACTGGCCGATCATCAGATACAGATCCAGCTGCGACGGCTGCGCATGCAAAGCGGCGCAACTCAATGCGGCGAACGCCAGGAAGAGGACTCGCATGGTCTTCACGATAACGTAGGACGTCACCGAGCTACTGCTGGGAGTACGGGACCCAAACCTGCATTGGTGTCGCGCCCCGGTTTTGAAACGCGTAATACGGGATGAACACCAACTCGGCGCTCTTCCCCGCCCCGGGCTTTCGCACCGGCGAGTACAATTCCCCGCCCGATTCCCGCACCACGCCCTTCGCCCGCAAAGCCACCGGATTCCCGGGCAGCGAGTGCCGGAACTCCGCCACCGGACCACCCGGAATCACCGCGGCCTCCCAGAACGGCACCTTCTGATCGACACCTTCCAGGCAGTACACCAGCGGTCCCCTTTCCAGCGCCACTTTTCCAATGTTGTCCCGAACGCGCGGATTGGCCGACGTGAATCGCGGCTTCATCTCCAGGCGGAGACGGACGGTGTCGCCGGTAGCCCACGCTCGGGAGATGCGGTAGTAGGATTCAGGCCGAGCACGCTCTGGCAGCGCTTTCCCGTTCACTTCCACCACCGCGCCACCGGCCCACGCCGGCACCCGCAGGGACAGCGCGAACTCCTTCGCCGTGCCCACCGTAATCGCGACATCGCCGTCCCACGGGTACTTCGTCTCCTGGCGGAGTTTTACGGTCGAGCCGTCCCAGAGCTTCGCCTCCACGTCGCTGGAATGATACAGATGCACCAGGACGCCGTCCTTAGACGTGCCATACATGTAGCCCGGCAGCGACGCCAGCACACGCTCCAGATTCGGCGGACAACAGGTGGTGTCGTACCACGGATTTCGAATCTTATCTTCAGGATTTCCCGTTAATTCCAGCGGATTTCGATAACAATACATGTCGCCCGAGAGCGACATGCCGGAATTCACCCCGTTGTACAGCGCGCGCTCCATCTGATCGGCAAAGCGAGCCTCGCCCGTAGCCGCCAGCATGCGGAAGTTCCACATCATGTACGCAATGGCGGCGCAGCTTTCGGTGTATGCCAGCTGATTCGGCAACTCGTACGGCTCGCCAAACGCTTCGCCCACAGACCTCGACCCGACGCCGCCTGTGATGTACGTCTTGCCCTCCGCCGCATCTTTCCAGAGCCGCTGGAGCGTGTCCCAGAATTCGGCGTCCGCGGTTTCCAGATAGTAGTCCGTCGCGCCGGAAGCCGCATACATCGCGCGCACGGCATGCCCTTCAAACTTCGTGCGCTCCGTAAACGGCTTGCCGGTGAACAGGTACACAAGGTCCCTTTGCGCCAGTGGAATTCGCGCCGAATCGCCGCGCAGCAGATACCCCGCGAAGTCGAGGTATTCCCGTTTCCCTGTGGTTCGGTAGAGCTCGACGAGGGCCAGTTCCATCTCCGGGTGTCCTTCGAAAATGGGCTTCTTCGACGGACCGAAATTCGAGAGCAGATAATCCGCAAATCGCACACCAATATCCAGCAGCCTGCGACTGCCGGTCGCACGATAATACGCGATGCCCGCCTGAATCAGGTGCCCGCCGCAGTACAACTCATGGCCGCCCTTCATGTTGGTGTGGCGTTCACCCGAGCGCTCCGCATTGTAGAACGTGTTGATGTAGCCGTCCGACCCCTGCGCGGCCGCCACGATCTCAATGGCCCGGTCCAGCTGACTCCGGAGTGGCACGTCCTCACCGCCCTGCAGCACAAACGAGACTGCTTCCATCCACTTGTACAAGTCGGAATCGGTGTACAGAGGGCCTTTCCGCGGCGTCTGCTTTTTCCCCGAAACGCGCAGAAAATTATCGAGAATGCCCCGGTCTTCGAATTGCTTCAGCAGAGTTGGGATGCTCACGCGTCGATTGACGTCGAGCCGCTCCGCCCAAAAGCCCGGCTGCAGTTTCACCGAAGCGACGGGCACAGGCCGTACTTTGGCCTGAGGAGTATTTACCAGATGCAGAACGGCCTGGTCCTGTTGTGCCGCCGCGCCCGCAACAAGGCAAACGGCCAGCCACGAAGATCGAAAAGTCACCACTTATTCCTGAGCTCCTGCAAGCAATTGGATCATATGGGTGTAAGTTGATAACACGATGTTCCCCACCACTCGGCGTAACTTCTTTACCCAGAGCGCGAGCCTGACCGCCGCGGTGGCGCTTCCTGCCGCCGCCGCGGGCCCGGTCACCAGGCAGCCTGGCATCAAACTGAAGCTCGGGCTGAACGCATATTCGTTCGACAAGCCGCTGCGCGATGGCAGCATGACGCTCGCCGACGCAGTGCGGTTCTGCGCCGACCAGGGCGTGGATGCGCTCGACGCGACCGGCTACTACTTCCCCGGGTACCCGAAGGTGCCGACGGACGAGTACATCTATACCTTCAAGCGACAGGCCTTCGTGAACGGCGTGGCCATCTGTGGCACGGGCGTTCGCAATGACTTCGCAGTGACAGACGCGGCGGCGAGAAAGGCCGACGTTCAGATGGTGAAGGACTGGATTGTGGTGGCCAGCAAGCTCGGCGCCCCGGTGATTCGCGTGTTCTCCGGCCGGAAACGCCCCGAAGGGCACAGCTTCGACGAAGCGCTCACGTGGATGACGGCCGACATGAAGGAGTGCGCCGCCTTCGGCAAGGAGCACGGGGTGGTGGTCGCCGTACAGCATCACAACGATTTCCTGAAGACCGCCGCCGAGACCATTCGGCTGATCGATGGTGTTGGCTCGGACTGGTTCGGCTGCATCCTCGATATCGGCAGTCTGCGTCAGGGTGACCCGTACGCTGAGATCGCGAAACTGGTGCCCTACGCCGTGTCGTGGCAGATCAAGGAGCAGGTCGGGCGCGACGGCAAGGAAGAGCCCACGGATCTGTCGAAAATCAAGGCAGCCATCGACCGCTCCGGCTACCGCGGGTACGTTCCCTTCGAGATCCTCGGCCCTGGAGACCCCCGGCCGAGGATCGTGGCCTTCCTGGGTCAGATCCGCAAAGCCTTCGCCATCTGACCCGATTGACAATGAAGCCATGCCGATCACGCGCCGCCGATTCACGACCCTCGCAGCCTGTTTCGCGGGCGTCGCTGCCGGGCAGGACGGCGGCGCGTGGATCCCGATGTTCGACGGCACTTCGTTGAAGGGCTGGCAAGTGACGCCGTTCGACGGCCGCGGTCCGGTGGACGTAAAGGACGGCGCCATACGGCTCGGCAACGGTCGCACCACGGGAATCACATGGAGCGGGGACTTCCCAAAGTCGGGCTACGAAATCCGCTATGAAGCCGCGCGGCTCGAGGGCAAGGACTTCTTCGCCTCCATCGTTTTTCCCGTCAAGGAGGCATACTGTTCGTGGATCAGCGGAGGCTGGGACGGAACCGTGGTCGGTTTGTCGAACCTTGAAGGAAACGACGCGTCGGAGAACGACACTTCCACCACTCGGGAGTTTGAGCAGGGTCGCTGGTACGCATTCCGCCTGCTGGTTACGGACAGCCGCATTCAGGGCTGGATCGACGACACGGTGACCATTGACATCGAACACACCGGACGCAAGGTGGAGCTCCGCTTCGACGACATGGACCTCTGCAAACCGCTCGGTTTCGCATCGTACCGGACGACAGGCGGCGTGCGAAATATTGCGTGGCGCCGGACAGCGTCAGACAAGTAACCTCCCGCCTCCCGCTTCTCGCCTTATATAATTCCTGCAACGCATATATATCGCGAGGAAGCTAAGGAGAGCTATGAACCGGCGTTACTTCCTGATGACCTCGGCGGCAACTGCTGCCATTAAGACCGCAAGGTCCCAGACCCCGAGTCCCAGCGACACTGTCAGGGTTGCCGTTGTTGGCTGCGGAGGTCGCGGAAACAGCCACATGGGTGCGTGGACATCCATGCCCAACGTCGCGCTGGCCGCGCTGGTCGACGTGGACGACTCGCATTCGGAGCGTTTTATCGGCGCGCTGCAGCGGCGGGACAAAAAGCCCGTCCCGATGTTCCGGGACATCCGTAAGGTGCTTGAGGACAAGAACATCGACGCGGTCTCCATCGCGACCCCGAACCACTGGCATACCCTGCAGACCATCTGGGCGGTCCAGGCGGGCAAAGACGTCTACGTCGAGAAGCCCTGCTCGCACAACGTTTTTGAGTCGAAGCAGATTATCGCTGCCGCACGCAAATACAACCGCCGCGTGCAGATGGGCAGCCAGAGCCGTTCCTCCCCCGCCCTGCAGGAAGCCGTTCAGAAGATGAAGGAAGGCGAGTACGGCGACATCTACATGGCCCGCGGCCTGTGTTTCAAGTCGCGAAACACCATCGGCAAGACGCCGGTTGAGCCAGTGCCGCCCGGTGTCGATTACGATATGTGGACCGGACCGGCGCCGCTGCGTCCGTTCACCAAAAATCGCTTCCACTACAACTGGCACTGGTTCTGGGATACCGGCAACGGCGACCTCGGCAACCAGGGCATCCACGAAGTGGACATCGCGCGCTGGGGCCTCGGCGTCGTTCACCCGACCAAGGTCAGTGCCATTGGCGGCAAGTTCATGTTCGACGACGATCAGGAAACGCCGAACACCATGAACTGCTCGTTTGAATTCAACGTCGGCGGCAAGATCAAGATGATGGAGTTCGGGTTGCGCCACTGGTACAGCAACCACGAAGCCGGCATCGGCGGCGACCGCCCGGGCAACACGATCGGCAACACGTTCTACGGCTCGAAGGGGTATCTTGTTATCGACAACTACAACAAGTACTACAGCTTCATGGGCCCCGACGGGAAGCCCGGATCGGCGAAGAACGAGCGCGACCGCCACTTCGAAAACTTCATCTCCGCCGTCCGCAGCTCCAAACGCGAAGACCTGAATGCCGAGATCGAGGAAGGCGCCATGTCCTGCGTGCTGATGCACCTGGCCAACATCTCCTACCGCCTCGGCCGCACGCTCCACTGGGATGAAAAGACCTGGACCGTAAAGGGCGATCCGGAAGCGAACAAGATGCTTACCCGCAACTATCGCGCTCCGTATATCGTTCCCACCAAGGTCTGACGTTTTCGAAAGACGCTGAAAGGGCGCCCGTCCGGAAGGACTTCGGGCGCCCTTCTTCATTTGGTCGCTTCTGCCTGGCTGTCGCGGCAGATATGCGATAGAATTCCTGTTCGGGAGATACAGCAAATGAAAAACCCTCTGCTCAGCCGCCGCGGCATGCTCGCGGGCGCGGCCGGGTTCACGGCTTTTGGTTCGAGCCTCTTCGCGGCGAAGCGGCCGCTGGACCCCTGGTCGCCGGGCGTCAAAATTACACTGCAAATTCCAGGCGACTTCAAAGACGACGACCTTGTGTTCGCCAAACAGATGGGTGTCGGCTACGTCGCCATCCCTGGCGCTGGCGGCACAGCGGAGACCTTCGCGGCCGCGAAACGCAGAGTGGAAGCCGCCGGGCTGAAAGTCTCAAACATGGGCAATTCGAACGTCCACAATATGCCCGAAGTCACGCTGAATTTGCCTGGCCGTGACGCCAAAATCGAAGAATATAAGCAGTATCTCCGCAATTTGTCGCAGGCGGGTATCTACTACACCACCTACGCCCACATGGGCAACGGTATCTGGTCCTCACAACGTGAGACCACACGCGGCGGCGCCCCGGCCCGCGCGTTCCATCAGAAGGACGCCAAAGGCTACTGGATCAGCAAGACGTTCGAATCACCCTTCTCCCACGGCCGCAAATTCACCAAAGAAGAAATCTGGGAGAATTACACCTATTTCATTAAACAGGTGGTACCAGTCGCCGAGGAAACCGGCGTCCGAATCGGCATTCACCCCGACGATCCGCCCGTCCCGGAGCTCGGCGGGGTGCCGCGCTGCATCTTCGGCAACTTCGACGGCTATGTGAAAGCGCTGCAGATCGCCAACAGCCCCAACGTCGGCGTCTGCCTCTGCTGCGGCACGTGGATGGAGGGCGGCAAGTACACCGGAAAGGACGTCTTTGAAGCCGCAAAGGAATTCGCCAAAATGGGCAAGCTGTGGAAGATCCACTTCCGCAACGTCACCGGCCCCATCCCCGACTTCGTAGAAACCTACGTCGACGACGGCTACACCGACATGAAGCGGCTTATGCGGACGCTGGTCGATGCCGATTTCCGAGGCATTCTGATCGCGGATCACGTTCCCACCATGGTCGGCGACCGGAAAACCGGCTGGGCGTACAGCATCGGCTATATTAAGGCGCTGCACGACATGGCGGTCGACGAGAAAAAACGGGGCTTCCGCGGCTGAGCCGTGCTGGAGCTGCGCGTTCTTGATGAGCGGATCGAGGAGCGGGTACGCCACACCCTGGAGTCGCACCCCAGCTGGCCGTGCCGCCACGGCTGCGACGAGTGCTGCCGCTCCCTCACGAATCCGCCCCTGCTGACCAAACCGGAGTGGGATCGCGTGGCAGCCGCGCTCACAAAGCTGGACGCAGAGACGCGCCGTCAGATCGACTCGCGCCTTCTCGCGCCGTGGTCGCGAATCTGTCCACTGCTCGACAACGGCAGTTGCCTGGTCTACGAGGATCGCCCCATTTCCTGTCGATCCTACGGCTTCTACGCCGACCGTGAAGCTGGCCTGTACTGCAGCCGCATCGAACAGCGCGTCCAGTCCGGCGACCTGGACAACGTTGTCTGGGGCAATCAGGAAGCCGTGGAACATAGCCTCGACCAGCTTGGCGCTCGCCGCACTCTGATGGAGTGGGCGGGCGACTAACTAACAGTACGAAGGAGAGACAGGTACTAAAGTGAACCTGACAGCGCGACGATATAGCAAGTGTGGCTGCTCCTCTCTCTTCGATCACACTGAGTGTGATATTTTTCTGCGCCGCGCTCGCTCTGGTAACCGGAATGCGCTACTACCGGATGCCTGGGCGAACCGCCCCGGAACGCCGTCATCTCTGCTGCCCAGGCTGCGGCAGTGAGCGGCTGGGACGTGCATCCGTACGCCTTCGAGATGCCGCGGCCAGATTTTTTCACCTCACCGCATTCCGCTGCCTCGTGTGTCACCACCGCTTCAATGCGGCAGCTCGCCGATCTTCCCGCCGATTCGGAACTACCTCTGCTTAATCCGGGTACTTAACGCCATCCAGAAACAGACCGGAAGCCGGCGCTGTCCAGGCCGCCACGTCCAGCTCCTTGCGTCCCCGCGCGGCCAGCAGCGCATCGAAATCCGCCATCGAGATCTCGCCTTTGCCGAGCTTCACCAGCACGCCCGCCAGCCGCCGCACCATTCTCCAGATGAAGTGCGAGGCCTGTATGCGGAACACTACCAGGTCGCCCTCCTGCTCCACCGACGCGGCTTCCACCACGACGACGGTCGATTCATCCGGCCGTGCCGGATCCGTGGCGCCGAAGCAGACAAAATCATGCCGCCCGGGCAGTTTCCCCGCAGCCTCATTCATCGCGGCAATGTTCAGTGGCTCGCGCACCCACCAGACGTAGCGCTTGGAGAACGCCATCTTGCGCGTCGCGATCTGGTAGGCATAGCTGCGCGATACCGCGTTGTGCCGAGCATGAAATCGGTTGGTAACCAGCTCCGCCTCCAGCACAACGATGTCCGCCGGAAGCCGTTCGTTCAACTCGCGGGCCAAAGCATCCGGAGTGGGCGGCCGTTTGGCGTCACATCGAAGGTGCGCCACCTGCGCCGCCGCATGCACTCCGGCGTCCGTGCGCCCCGAGCCTTGAAGCTCCACCTCCGCGCGAAGAAAATCCTCAGCCGCAATCCGCAGTTCGCCCATCACGGTCCGGGCGTTCTTTTGTTCCTGCCACCCGCTGTACCGGGTGCCGTCGTATTCCAGGGTCAGCTTCCACGTTTTCACTCAACTGCAGTGTACGCCGACCCCTCGTTTAGACCCTAATTCCCGCTTTGCTGGCGAATGTAGGCCGACATCGCCCAGAGCATCCGCTGCACAAACGGCGCACCGCTCTGCAGCAGATTGTCTTTGGTCATGTAATCTTCCACCACGTCGGGATGCACGCCGACGTTCTCGAGGATGTTCGTATATGGGTAGCCCTCCCGCAGCACGGGGGACCGCCGGGCCTGGACGCCAATCGTGAGGCCGACGAAAGATTCGCCATAGGCTCCGCCGTCGAAGCCGGTGTTGTTGCCACCCGCGCCGTTGGTTCGGTATCCATACAGAACGCCGAGGTTGTTTTCCTGGAACATCGCGGGCACCGAGTCCGCGGTGGACGTGGAGAACTCGTCGGTAACCATCATGATCGGCTTTGTGTATGCGGTGCTGACACCGGCGGCGTTGCGGATCGTGTCACGCTCCAGGCTGGACGTGCAGAGCGGCAACGGTTCGGTGACACCGCGATTGGACTGGTACGCGGCCAGCATTGCGGCGTACAGTTTCTCGTACTGCTCGATCACCTCGGGTGCCGCACCGGCGTTCCTGGCGTTAATCATGGAGAAATAGAAGCCGGTAACCCGGGCGAAATACGCCCGAAGCTGAAAACCGGTGACGGCGAACCGATTCGGCGTCAGACGCCGGACTACTTCCTCGCCAAAACACAGATTGCCGCCCGTGTTGCGCATCTCGTCCACGATCAGGCCGTCCGTATTCGCCTGGAAAAACGCGATCTCCGCATCCAGTTGCAGGATCGCGAGCGGCTGCGAGGGCGGTGAGTAGTTCGGAATTCGGATGTAGCCGATGCTCAGCCCATCGGTGCGAAACACGCCGGAGTAATAGAAATCCTGCGCGCCCGCTCCCAGCCGGCGAGTAAACCCGCTGCCCAGGCCATTGATGAAGATAGGGTTGCGCGAGCCGTAACTGAGAAGTCCAAGCTCGGTCTCATTCCCCGTAACGCCGGAGAATTGCAGGGCTCGCAGCTCCGACATGTAATCGTTCGCCGCAGCCTGTTTGCTTCGTGCCACGGAAGCGAGTTTCGGAGAAATCGTCGGTCCCACTTCCACCGGCAGACCCGTCTTGGTCCACTTGATGGTGTAGGTTTCCTGATCCCCATTTTGGCGGCGAATCACCACCTGCGCGGTCTCGCCGACCATGGGCGCCAGCGGAAAACGGCTCTGGGAGCGGCTGCCGATTCGGGCCGCAGCCTGACGGCGGGTGGCCCGTGGATTTCCCTGGGCGTAATACCTGCTGAACTTTGCGATGAGCGACTCGGCTGATTCGCCATCGACAGACACCACTTCATCCCCGATCACGAACGGAAAGTCGCGTTGCGGCAGCAGCGTACGGTTAATGCTCTCAATCAGAGGCTTGTCGTCATACAGGTCGACGCCAAAACCAAGCTGCGCGAGAAATACAGACGGGATCTGGAAATTGACGTGAGTATCCTGAAAACTGCCGGCATACTCCGCACAAACATCGTAGAATTCGAGGTCGGTTGTCGCCGCAGCCACTTTTGCCAGCCACGGTTTGATATCCAGACCGTCGACATTCAGCAGCTGTTTTTTCCAGTCCATCGGCGCGTAATACGTGGTAAACAACCCGTAAATATGCCGGAAATCGACTTCCTTTTGCTGGGGAGTCAGGTTTTGGGCGGAGACCGACGCCGCCACCAGCACTGCAATAGCTATGATTCGATTCATTGGCGGCTCTCCTTAGCGATTCTTCCCGATCTGTTCCACCATGGCGGCAGTGAACGCATTGACGAAAGGCCTGCCGCCCAGCGTCAGGTTCTCCTGAGTCATGTAGTCGTATTCGATGTCGGGATGAACGCCGACGTTCTCCACGTAACGCGATACCGGATAACCAGCTTCTGCCCGCTCCGTGGCACGGCTCATCAGCGACTCCGTTCGGTTCACGAGCCCTTCGGAATAACTGCCCGCTTTCCATGACGTCACGTTCCCGCCCGCCCCCATCGTGCGGTATCCGAAGATGGGACCCCGCCCGTTGTCCTGCATGATCGCGGCAAAGGCATCCCCGCCGGAAGCGGAGAACTCGTCGGCAAGAAAGATCGTCGGTTTCGTATAGGACAACAGATTGCCGCGCGCATCCTTCGCTGGCTGTCGCGTGATCTCGACGTCATCCAGCGGAATCGGAACCGTCATACCCTGAGGCGTTCGATTCGCTTCCTGAAGCGCCACCAGGATGTTCTCCAGCAGAGCCAGAATACTGGCCGGCGCTCCCTGCGCCTTCGCCGATTCGTAGGAACTGGAAATCGAAGCCAGCCAGATTGAAGTGGCACGCACCTCGAACGCCATGCCGCGCCACGGATAATGAAACAGGAAACTGACCAGAGCGTGCTGGTAGGCCACAGAACCACCGGGATTGCGCGTCTGATCCACTACCAAACCATCGGTGTTTTCCTGCATGTAGGCGATCTCACGAACAAACTGCGTCAACGCGCCATTTTGGTCGCTGGGCGCGTAGGTCGGAATCCTGATGAACCCGATCCGCTGCCCCTCTGACACATAAGTACCGGAGTAGAAAAAGTCAGTGCTCAGCCGGCCAAGCCGCTGCACAAACGTACCAGGCAGCCCGCGGGAGAACACCGGTGTTACCGCGCCATAATTGAGAATCGCTTTGCGTTCCGGAAGGCGACAGTTCCACAGCGCCTCCAGCGGCTTCATATAGTCGGGCGTTTCTGCCACCACAGGCTCGCCGTCGCCGGATGCCGCGCCAGGGCGGAGCAGGCGGGCCGCGTTCGGATTCGGCAGTTTGCCATTACCAGGCATCTTCAGGCCGGAGCGGGACCATGGAATCCGATAAGTCTCGAGCTTGCCGTCGTATCGGCGAAGCACTACCGTCGAAATCTCCGGCACCTCGGCCATACCGAATACAATCCGTTGCGGGCGCACGGTAATGAGTGATGCGGCGTTACGGCGGGAACTGCGCGGGTTCGCCAGCGCGCTGTACTTGATCAGTTTGTCGAGGATGGCGGTCGCAGCCTCGCCGTCAATCGAGACTAACTCGTAGCCGATGGCGAACGGATATTCTCCCGCCGGCAGACGGGTACGATTGATGTTGTCGATCAGCAGCCTGCCATCGTAGATGTCGACGCCAAAGTTGAGATTCCCGATGTAGCTGGAGTAAAAATCGTACACCGAATGTGCGTCGTCGAGGCTGGCGATGTACAAATACATCAGCTCGTAAAACTCGAGATCGGATTTAGTGGCCCGAATTTTCGCAATCCACGGGTCCGTATCGGCTAAATCGAAGCCAAGTAGCTGTTTCTTCCATTCGTAAGGACCATAGCCCTTCACAAACAACCCGACCGTTTGCTGAAAATCCGAGATCTTTTGCTCCGTCGTGAGCTGGCCGAAACATAGCGAAGACATCCCGGCAAGGATCAGTCCGGCAGCAGCGAAGAATCGCATGCTTGCTCCCTGGGAAAAAGTGACTGTCCTGAAGATAACCCACCGCCGCGTGACTGTAAAGCGATCAGTGTAGTTAGCGGAACAGCAGTACTGTGGAGGCGGCGGTCAGAATCACCACACTGGCCTCGAACAACCTGGCCGGAATCCGATGGATGATCCACCTGCCGGTCATGGCACCAGCCAGCACCGGCGGAAACATGCAGGCATCAAACGCCAGCGACGGCGTGGAAAACAGGCCATGATACGCGTAAATCGGGATCTTAGTGAGGTTCACGAAGAAGAAAAACCAGGCCCCCGTCGCCACGAATTCTTCCTTCGGTAGCCGCTTGCTGAGCAGATACAGGCTCATCACAGGCCCGGCGGCGTTGGCCACCGTCGTGGCAAACCCCGCGGCGACACCGTACGGCGCGCCCGGCACATTCTCGGCTTCGGAGGATGCAGACGTCCAGAACCGGCGCTTCAGATAAGCAACCAGCATTAGCAGAACGATGCAACCGACCAGAGGTCGAATCTGTGGCTCGGGGAGGGCCAGCGCGAACGCACCGGCAACGCATCCCGCAATCACCCACGGCGCAAGCCCAAACAGCCGTCCCGCGGAAGCGTGCCGCCGCCAGTAGTACAGCGCAAACAGGTCAGCCATGCACAGAATGGGGAGCAGCCAGCCCGCCGACTTGCGGGCGTCGCCAACGGTGAGAACCATCAGCGGGACCACCATAATCCCGAGCCCTGGAACACCCGTCTTCGCAACGCCGACGCAGAATGCCGCTGTAATTCCAATCACCCATTGCCAGAAAGTAAGCTCAGGCATCGGGCCGGGAGGCACGAAGGCCCGGAACCTGTCCGGGCCTCATGTAAAGCTCTCGAATGATTAAGCGCACCTGTTGGTTCAGGCGACCGGTTGAGTCCGATAACGGTTCATGATTTCCGTCATCTGGTCCTTGAGATGAAGTTTCAGTTTCTTGAGGCGATGCTCTTCAATTTCTTCGTCTCCCGTCAGCACCGTTTTGGCTTCGAGCTCTTCGATCAGGTGATCGTACTGCGTGTGCTCGGCAGCCAGTTGGCGGAACTGCTCATCGGTCGCCATCAGGTGCGCTTTGAGGTCATCCTGACTTGTCACATCCATAGCTGGGCTTCTCCTTCGGTGAAGTCTTGCCCGAGTCAGGCCAATAGGTCGGCTCGTGACACCTCGAACTTATCATTTTTGGAATGCGGTGACAATGGGGTTACGGAGACTTTTCTCCAAGTCATTGACAAGGCGTGCAATCCGCCTGTCCAGCAACTCCTGGTTCCGGGTTTGACACTCCCAAATTGTGTATACCCGCCAGCCGGCAGCGCGCAGCGCGCGGGCATTCCGACGGTCGCGTGCCACATTCCCAACCCGCTTCTGCGACCAGAAATCCGCGTTCGTTGCCGGGACCGGCTTCCCGTACGGACACTTGTGCATGTGCCAGAAACAGCCGTGGACGAACACCGCGGCACTGTGTTTTGCCATCACAATGTCAGGCCTTCCGGGCAGATCCATACGGTTCAGCCTGTATCTCAGCCCGTGAGCGTGCAGAGCTTTCCGTACCTTAAGCTCCGGAACCGTGCCCTTGCTGCGAATCGCGGCCATGTTGCGGCTGCGCTGTTCCGGGGTGTGGACGTCCGTCATACCGCAACCAACGCCTCCACCACATCTCGCCACCGATGGAACGGCCGGAACACCTCGCCCCGACGCCCCAGTTCCTCCGCCAGGTAGCCCTTTGCGAACCGCAACTCCGGATTGACCAACAGAGCCGGAGCGACATCCGGCGGACCATCGCCGGCGAACGCCACGGTGCCATACCTGGCCAGCGCGTCCCGAACCACAGCCGGTTTGTCGACGCCGCTGCTGGTATCAATCTGGAGTCCGCCGCCCTCGACAATCTGGCCGGCGTTCGAAATCACTGTCGCCTGAATCCCGAGCGCGCCAAAGATCCGGTCGATGTACCACGAAGAACCCGCCGACACCACAATGAGATCCCAGCCCGCGGCACGCAGTCGCTCCACCGACTCTCGAAGATCCGCATCGGGAAGCGTGTCGCGCAGCATCTGGTCGAGCGCGTCGGCCTGCGTCGGAGCGTACCGAAAGTAGCCCTGCATCGCCTCCACATGCGTCATCTTTCCCTCGCGATACAACTGGAAGAAATCGGGCGTGTCCGCAGGCAGGTATCGTTCTGCGATGAGCGTGAAAAAATCGACTGCCGTGATGGTGCCGTCGAAGTCCGAGACCAGAGCGTTCCGCATGCAGTTTCAATTATCCGGTACCGAACCGCATACCCGACGTCATGAGAAAATACTCTGTGCCTGACCGTCTCAGCAGTCTTTTACAGCAGACCATCGACACAGAATTGCCTGCCCTCCGGGCGATCACCGATGCCGAGGCATCCATGTCTGGCATCAATACAACTCAATGCTGGCAGGGCTGATCGCGCGGAAACCGGAAGCCAGACTCGAAGCGACGTGTGAGATCGGCACAAGCGGCCCGGTGACACTCGGCTTCCTGATCGAAGACTACGTGCTTCACATGCAGCACCACATTGATCAGTTACTCGGCCGGGAAATCATCACGCAATATCCACCTGCGTCGACGGGATTATAATCGACAGCGAATGGGCAAGTACACGCTGGTTATGTTCCTCGCCGCCGCTGCCTTGCGGGCCGGTCCTGATTATTCGACAATAGGTCTCTATTTCGAACCGAATCGGGGCCAATTTCAGAGCTCGGCGGCACTCGCGGCTCGAACACCTGACGCGACCGTATTTTTGGAGAGCACAGGGATTCGGCTGCAGCGCGCACATTCCGCGTCGAACATCGGTTGGGTGGAACCAGCGGAGGATCATTTCCTTACCACTGTAACCGTACAGTGCCGCGGGAGTGTACTCGCTCCCGCTCCGGCGCCGGGCCGAAAAATGTGACCTGCACAGTGCCCATCAACAGGCACTGCAGGTCACCCTCGCTGAATCGCGCCACATCGTCCAGCGAGTCCCGTGTCAGCCAGATACCTGCCTCGTTGAGCAGCGTCTCAAACAGGCGCAGCTTGCCGGCCGCAATCTCAAACGAGACATTGGCGGAAACGTCGGAGAACTGAGCATAATCGGTGACCGAGGCTCCGCAGGCTTGCAGGAGCGCATCGACGGCTGCGATAACGCCATGCCGTTCGTGTGTGGTCGAACCATTGACGTGCAGAACTTCCGTCATGCCTCACCTCACGCCGTTATTATGGCGCAATGGCACATCAAAGTGGGGCACCGTGCGCTGCATCTCGATCCAGCCTGTGACCACCAGATAATTCTGTACAATGCCGCGGAAACTCGTTACTTTACATTTCTCCCGCCGTGAGACGGCAAACTAATTCACGGTGACGCATACCCACTGCCCGATAGATCCGGCTATAGTTCATCTAAGGTCAAACTGAGGTAGAGCAATCGATGATGGCGAACGGTTCCAGTGTGCTTCGCGTTCTCATGATTGAGGAGGATCCAGCGGACATTCGCGTGATGCGAGATGCCCTTGCCGAAGGGGAACTCCCGTTCGCCCTCAAGGTCATATCCGACGGCGTCGCCGCCATCGACTGGATGATCAATGAATGCGGAGAAACCGATTGGCGGAAACGCCGCCCGGATCTCATCCTGCTCAACCTGGAACTGACATCGCTAAGCGCACGCAGCGTCCTGCTCATCCTCAAGGCTCACGTCCGTACCCGCGCAATACCAGTGATCGTGATGTCGCGTTCCTGCGGCGAGCTGGTCATTCAGGATGCCTCCGACCACCGTGCCAACTGCTACGTGGAGAAGTCCGGCAACAGGCAGGCAATGCTCCAGATTCTAAGAGGCGTGCGGATGTTCTGGATGGACGCCCCCAGGCTCTCGGATCGGTAGGAAGGACTGGAGCCGGGTGTCGGATTCGAACCGACGTGAGCTTTCGCTGGCGGTTTACAAAACCGCTCCAATCGACCGCTATGGGAACCCGGCCCATCTGGCACTGGCACTTGCCAATATAGCAAAGCAGCCAAAACCTCCCAAAACCTGATCCGCTTACACAACGGACCCACCGCACTTCAGACTCATGTAAGCTGTTCTTAAGCAGTACCCCGGGTACCGTACACATTGTCGGACGGATGTGCGCGTACCCCAGCCGGAAGCGCAACGATGAGCCTCGAAGAAGTCGCACGCCGGGCGCGTGTCTCCACAGCAACTGTATCTCGCGTACTCAACAACGTCGACGTCGTAAAAAGCTCGACCCGCGCTCGAGTCATGAAGGCAGTCGCCGACCTGAAGTACTACCCAAACCTCAACGCCCGATCCCTGGCGGGTGGACGCAGCCGCACCCTCGGCATCATCGCCTCCAACCTCGAAAACCCCTTCTTCTTCGACGTCTTCCGAGTCCTCGAAGCCGACGCTCACGCCCAGGGCTACGAAGTCGTGGCCGCCAACACCGACTATCGCCCCGAGCAACTCCTCCGCAGCGTCAAAACCATGATCGGCCGCCGCGTCGGTGGCCTCGCCGTCATCGTCTCGGAAATGGAGCCAGACCTCGTCCGCGAACTCGAACAAAGCGGCATCCCCACCGTGTTCTACGACGTCGGCCCCGTCCGAGGCCAGATCTCAAACATCCGCGTCAACTACCGCCGAGGCATGGAGCGTATCGTCGAGTACCTCCACGGCCTCGGCCATTCGCGCCTCGCCTTCATCGGCCACCACTCCACGCTCGGGCCGCTCAGCGAGCGCGAGAAGGCGTTCCTCGAAACCGTCGCGCGCTACCCCGGTAAGGAGACCCGGACCATCGCCGATGTGGACCGCCCCGAAGGAGGCCGCCGCGCCTGCGCCGAACTGCTCGACAGCGCCTTTCGCCCCACCGCCATCCTCTGCGTAAACGACTTCATGGCCCTCGGCGTACTCCGTGAACTGCGAGAACGCGGACTCCGCGTGCCCCAGGACGTATCGGTCACCGGCTTCGACAACATCGGTCTGTCCGAATACTGCTGGCCGGCGCTCACCACCGCCCATATCCCGCGCGATCGCATCGGACACCTCGCCTTTGAATCGCTGATGCGCGAGCCGGTGAACGGCAAGTCCCCTGCCCGCGAGATTGTGGTCGACCCGGAGTTCCTCGTCCGCGACTCCACCGGTCCCGCCTCATCCTGAAATATCCTCATGCAACCGCTTTCACCAATGCGCCAGTGGTGATATGCTGATCTCCGTTCCAGCTCACTCTCCATGCCGCCGCTCACACTGCTGCTCCAGGCCACGAACCGCCTGATCTCACTCAACGCGGTCGATCTCGCGATTATCGCGATCTACTTCGCTTTCGTCCTCGCCATTGGCTTTTACTTAAAAGGCCAGTCGGAAACAGGGGAAGACTTCTTTCTCGCCGGACGCGAGATGACGGCCTGGATCGCCGGACTCAGCTTCCTGTCCGCCAACCTCGGCTCACTGGAACTGATGGGCTGGGCCGCGGCCGCCTATCAGTACGGCATCCTCGCCACCCACTGGTATTGGGTCGGAGCCATTCCCGCGATGCTCTTCCTCGGCATCGTGATGATGCCGTTCTACTACATCTCAAAGACGCACTCGGTACCCGGTTACCTCCAGCTCCGATTCGGCGAGCCAAGCCGCGCGCTCTCCGCCGTCTCCTTCGCCTTCATGACCGTGCTGATGTCCGGCATCAATATGTACTCCATGGCGCTGGTCATGAAGGTGGTGCTCGGCTGGGACATCAATTTCAGCATCTGGGTATCGTCGATCACTGTGGCCATCTATGTCGCGCTCGGCGGCCTGAAGTCGGCCATATTTAACGAGGTCCTCCAGTTCGTCCTCATCTGGCTGGGCGCCATGCTGATCCCGATTCTCGGCCTTATCGAGGCCGGCGGCTGGGGCGGACTCAAGCAGCAGATCGCGCGCAACCTCGGCACCGACACCTACACGCACCTCTGGTCGAACCTCGGATCTTTCACCGACAATCCCATGGGCATCCACTGGACCGGCATCGTGCTCGGCCTCGGTTTCGTCATCTCGTTCGGCTACTGGACTACCGACTTCCTCGTCGTCCAGCGCGTGCTCGCCGCAAAGGACCTCCGCTCCGCGAAAATGGCTCCCATCATCGGCGCGGCGTTCAAAATGGCGGTCCCGTTCATCGTCATTCTCCCCGGCCTGCTCGCCCTTTCCGTGCTGCCCATGAAACTGGTGGGCGAAGGCGAAGCGGTCGCCCAGGGCATGCACAGCTACAACGAAGTGCTGCCACTCATGCTGGCGCGGTATTGCGCGCCCGGACTCCTCGGACTCGGCATTACAGCGCTGATCGCGGGCTTCATGTCCGGCATGGCCGGCAACGTCAGCGCCTTCGCCACAGTCTGGACCTACGATATCTACGGTGCCTTCATGAACAAGAAGGCCACCGACGCGCATTACGTCTCGATGGGCCGCTGGTGCACGATCGTTGGCGTGCTGGTAAGCATAGGCACGGCGTATCTGGTGATGGAGTTCAAGAGCATCATGGACTACGTTCAGGCGCTGTTCAGCTTCTTCATCGCACCGCTGTTTGGCACAGTGATTCTCGGTATGCTGTGGAAGCGCGCCACGCCCGCCGGTGGATTCTGGGGTCTGCTGGCCGGAACCGGATCGTCCATCGCCATGTGGGCCTGGGTCAAGATGAGCCCCTCGGCGCTGGCCATCGTTGCCCTCTCGCCGAACGCAAAGGACATGGCGGAAAACATGTACCGCGCGCTGTGGAGCTGGATCGTCTGCGTCGTCGTGACCGTCGTGGTCAGCTATATGACGAAGCCGCTGCCGGAAGCGAAGCTCGCCGGCCTCGTCTATGGCTGCACTGAAATTCCGTCCGAAGGCCACCTGCCCATCTGGCAGAGGCCGATCTTCTGGGCCATCCTCGTGGCGCTGGTATTCGCTGTACTAAACATCATTTTCTGGTAAACAGGAGCTCTCGCGAAATGACCAAAGGCAAAAACATCTCCATCTGGTTCTTCATCGGCGTGCTGCTGCTCATCTACGGCGTACTCATCCTGACTTCGGGCCTGTTGTCGCCCACACCCACCAACCTCGTGCTGGCCGAGCTGCAGGCCCCCATCTGGTGGGGCATTCTGCTGCTCGCGCTCGGCGGAACGTATACATTTCTCTTTTTTCCTCGACGTTAAGGTGCATATTCAATGAAATTCGGAATTATCGTGGGGAATCGGGGCTTTTTCCCCGATCACCTGGCAAAAAGCGGGCGCGAGCAGATCCTCGCCGTGCTCGAAGCGGCTGGACATACCGCCGTCTGCCTCACCCCGGAACAAAGCAAGTTCGGCGCGGTCGAAACGCGTGAAGAAGCCCGCCGCTGCGCGGACCTGTTTCACTCCCACGCCGGAACCATCGACGGCATCATCGTCACCCTGCCCAACTTCGGCGACGAACGTGGCGTAGCGGAAGCCATTCGAATGGCAAAGCTCGACGTCCCGGTGCTGATTCAGGCCACGCCCGACACACAGGGCCGCATGACCATCGCCGACCGCCGCGACAGCTTCTGCGGCAAGATGAGCGTCTGCAACAACCTGCAGCAATACCGCATCCCCTGCTCGCTCACCACGCTCCACACAGAGGCCCCCGATTCCCCGGAGTTCGCCCGCGACCTCGAGTGGTTCGCCGCCGTCTGCCGCGTCACCAACGGACTCCGCCGCCTCCGCATTGGAGCCATCGGAGCCCGCCCCGCGGCCTTCAACACCGTCCGCTACAGCGAGAAGCTGCTGGAAGCCTCCGGCATCACCATCGAGCCCCTCGACCTCTCCGAAATCTTCGGCCGCATCTCCCGCCTCGACGACGGAGATGGCGACGTACAGCTGAAGCTCCAAAGCATTCAGAATTACGTCAACACAGCCGGAATCCCCATCGAAGCCCTCGCTAAAATGGCGAAGCTCGGCGTCGTCATCGACCGCTGGATGACCGACAACGCGCTCGACATCAGCGCCGTACAGTGCTGGACTTCCATGGAGGAATACTTCGGCGTCGTGCCCTGTACCGTCATGAGCATGATGAGCAACGGGCTCCACTCCAGCGCCTGTGAAGTAGACGTCCCCGGAGTCGTCGGCATGCACGCCCTGCGCCTCGCCTCCCAGACCCCCAGCGCCCTCCTCGACTGGAACAATAACTACGGCGGCGATCCCGACAAAGCCGTCTGCTTCCACTGCAGCAACCTGCCGAAACATTTCTTCAACGAAGTCCGCATGGATTTCCAGGAAATTATCGCCGGGACCGTCGGAAAACTAAATACATTCGGAACCTGCGTCGGAAAAGTGAAGGCCGCGCCAATGAGTTTCGCGCGCTTTTCCACCGACGACCGCAACGGCCGCATCCGCGGCTATGTGGGCGAGGGCCGCTTCACCGACGATCCGCTCGAGACCTTCGGCGGCGCCGGTGTGGTCGAGATCCCACGGCTCCAGGAACTCTTGCGATACATCTGCGACAAGGGCTTCGAACACCATGTCGCCGCCAGTCTCAGCTCAGTCGCGCCTGCGGTCTACGAGGCCTCGTCGAAGTACCTCGGCTGGGACATACACTGGCACAAATAGGACACACCAATGGCCATCGTTGCAGGCGTTGATTTCGGCACGCTAAGCGTGCGCGTTTCCATTGTTGACAGCGTGAAGGGAAAGCTTGGGTCGGGCTCGGCGGACTATCCGCTGCACCGAACCAAAGACGATCCCGACCTTGCCACGCAGAGCCATACCGATCACATGACGGCTCTCACCGCCGCCTTGGGGAAAGCCATCGCAGCATCCGGGACCAACGGCCTCGACATTGCCTCGGTCGCCATCGACACCACGGGCTCCAGCATCGTGCCCGTCGACGGCAAGCTCCAGCCGCTCGACGATTATTACCTCTGGTGCGATCACCGCGCCTGGCGCGAAGCCGCGGAAATCACCGAAACCGCCCGTCGACTCCATTTCGAAGGCATCGACTGGTGCGGCGGCGTCTATTCCTCCGAATGGGCGTGGTCCAAACTGCTGCACTGGCTCCGCCATAACCCCGACAAGCGCGGCAGGATGGCCACCGCGCTCGAGCATTGCGACATGGTGGCAGCCGTCCTGTGCGGCGTAACTGACGTCGACAACGTGCCCCGCAGCGTCTGCGCCATGGGCCACAAATGGCTCTGGAACCCACGCTGGGGTGGCCTGCCGCCGCAGAGCTTCCTCACCGCCGTCGACCCGTTACTCGAAGGCATACGCGACAAAATCGGCGGCGCCTGGAATACCAGCGACCGCACCGCCGGTACCCTCTCCACAGAGTGGGCCGCAACCCTCGGCCTAAGCCCCGGCATCCCGATCCCAACCGGCGCCTTCGACGCCCACTGGGACGCCATCGGAGCAGGCTGCAAACTCGGCGACGTCGTGAACGTCGTCGGCACATCCACATGCATCATGGCGATCTCCGACAGCACCACCCTCATCCCCGGCGTCTGCGGCGTTGTGCCAGGCTCCATCCACCCGCTGAAGACCGGCGTGGAGGCCGGACTCTCCGCCACCGGAGACATCTTCGACGCCATCGCCAAACGCGCAGGCAGTTCCGTATCCGACCTGTCCCGTGGTCTGGAAAAATACCGCGCCGGTCAGACCGGATTGCTCCGCCTGACCTGGGACAACGGCGATCGCACCATCCTTGTAAACCCCGAACTAGGCGGTATAACCCTCGGCTGGAACCTCACCCACACCGCCCAGGACGAGCTGTTCTCCGCCATCGAAGGCACCGCATTCCACACGCGCCTCATCCTCGAACGCATGTCGGAAAAAGGCGTCGAAATTCACCAGGTCATCAACGGCGGCGGCATTCCGCAAAAGAATGAGGTGCTGAATCAGGTCTACGCGAACGTGCTCAATAAACCCGTGCTCGTGCCCTCCCAGGACGTCACCAGCATCGGGTCGGCCATCTTCGCGTTCCTCGCAGCCGGAACATTTCAGACGGTCGAGGAAGCGCAGCAGGCGCTCTGCCCCACCTACCGCGTCATCCACCCCGAGCCCGAAGCCGCCGCCGTTTACGAGACACTCTTCGCCCTCTACAGCAAGCTCTACTTCGCCTTCGGACAGCCCAGCGGCGACACGGTCTCGATAGGCGACGTGCTTCCCACGCTGCGCCGCGTCGCCGCCGCGGCAAGGAGCACCACGGCCTGATGCTGCACCAGGAACTCCGCCGCCACGTGCTGGAAGCCAACCTCGAAGTGGTGCGCCGAGGCCTGGTCCTCTACACCTTCGGCAACGCCAGCGGTATCGACCGGGAAACCGGACACGTCGTCATTAAGCCCAGCGGCGTGCCCTATGAGTCGATGACCGCCGCCGACCTCGTCATAGTCGACCTCGACGGCCAACCCGTCGAAGGCGACAAGCGTCCGTCCTCCGACCTGCCCACGCACCTCGAACTGTACAAGGGCTTCCCGCAGATCGGCGGCGTCGTCCACACGCACTCCCGCGCCGCGACATCGTGGGCCCAGGCGGGCCTCGAAATCCCCTGCCTCGGCACCACGCATGCCGACTACTTCCACGGCCCCGTGCCTCTCGTCCCGCGCCTCACCGACGAAGAAATCGAAGCCGGCTATGAGCGCAACACAGGCCTCGCGATCCTCCGCCGCTTCGAAGGCATCGACCCTCTCGCCCAGCCCGCCGCGTTACTCCACGGACACGCGCCCTTCACCTGGGGCAAGACCGCCATCGACGCCGCCCACACCGCCGTCATCCTCGAAGAGGTAGCCGAAATGGCGTGGCGAGCCATGCTGCTCAACGCCACAGCCGCGCCTGTCTCCGAGTGCCTGCTCAACAAGCATTACCTGCGCAAGCACGGAGCCAACGCCTACTACGGCCAGCGTTGACGAATTGTTAGACTACGTCAATATGCCGCCTTGCCGCCGGGTATTCTTGTCTCTGCTCTTCATCACGGTCGCACTCGCGGCGGCGGACTGGGATCGTGAAGCCGCAACCCGCTATCTCGACACCCGGCAGAAGGCCTGGGCAGAGTGGCCCACCGCAAAGGCCGCCGGCGGTAGCTGCATGTCCTGCCACACCGGCATGACGTACCTGCTCGCCCGGCCCCTCCTGCGCGACCCGTCCAGCCAACCCACACCATACGAAACCGCACTCACCGACGGACTGCGCGCCCGCGTCGCCACCATGCAGGAGCCCACTCCGAAGAACGGCGTGGAATCCGTAATGGCCGCCCTGTTTCTCTCCACCGAACCGGCATTCGACCGCATGTGGAAGCTGCAAATCCAGGACGGACCCAAAGCCGGATCGTGGCCCTGGTTCAACCTCGACCTCGACCCATATGAAATGCCCGAATCGTCCTATTTCGGCGCCTCCTTAGCCGCCATGGCCGTAGCGAAAATGCCAGCCGAGTACCGCGCTCGACCCGACATCCGCCCCCGCGTTAAAGCACTCACCGCGTATCTCCGCCGTGAGGCCGCAATGCAGCCCCTCCACAATCGGCTGACTGCGCTGTGGGCCTCGACAAAGCTCCCCGAAGCTATGTCCGCGCCCGACCGCAAGGCTTTGCTCGAGGCGCTCTGGAAAGCCCGGCAGCCCGATGGAGGATGGACACTTGAGGCGATGGGCCCATGGTCGGCACACAAAGCAGCGCCCCCGCAGCCAGCCGGCAGCCACAACTACGCTACAGCCTGGCCAGCAATGGTCCTCACCGAAACCGGCAGCAAAGACAAGCGCCTCAAAAAGGCACTCGACTGGCTGCGCGCCCACCAGGAGCGCGAGACAGGCGCCTGGCCCGCACCTTCCATGAACAAGATCTATAAGGAAGGCTCGATGATGACTCAGTTCCTCGGCGATGCGGCAACTGGCTATGCCGTAATAGCCCTCACACATTCGAAAACCACCCGGTGATACAGGGCAATTCGTGTAAGAACGCGGCGACTGAAGTGGGATATACTTTCCCCCCAGTAACGCCATGCGCACCACATTTCTGGTCTTAGTGCTCTCCCTGGCCGCCGCATTCCCTGCAGCCGCCCAGGAATTTCGCGCCACGTTGACTGGCCGCATCACCGACCCCGCCGGAGCCGCCGTGGGCCAGGCGCAGGTCGTGCTATCGAATCCCGATACTGCCGAGCACTACCGGAGCCCGTCGGACCCATCCGGCAATTTCACCTTCGCCCTCATTAAACCGGGCAATTATGAGGTAGCCGTCGAGCATCCCGGCTTTCGCAAATACATCCGCAGAGGCCTTACCCTCAGCGTGAATCAGTCCGCCGAACTCAACGTCAGCCTGCAGCTGGGAGACGTGACGCAAACCGTCACCGTAACCGCCGAAACGCCGCTGCTCGAAACGGCCAGCGCCGACCGCGGCGGCGTGATCGACGAGACAGTAATCAAAGAAATGCCTCTGAATGGCCGTAACCCATTCATGCTTTCCATGCTGGTTCCCGGCGTTAATTACAACGGGTCGCTCGCTTATATGCGCCCGTTCGACAACGGCGCCATCGCCGACTGGGGCATTTCCGGCGGCGAAAACCGATCCAATGAATTTCTAATGGATGGCGTGCCGAATAACGCGCAGGCCGGTGGAAATAACATCGCCTACGTCCCGCCCGTCGACGCCGTTCAGGAGTTCAAAATCCAGACCAACTCCTACGACGCCCAGTACGGCAAGACCGCCGGAGGCATCGTCAATGTGGTTCTCAAGAGCGGCACCAATCGCCTCCACGGTACCCTCTACGAATTTGCCCGCCGCAATTCCTGGGACGCCAATTCATTCCAGAACAACGCGCGTGGAGCCATCAAAGACGGCCATAAGCTCGACCAGTATGGCTTCCAGCTCGACGGCCCGGTGATCATCCCGAAGCTCTACAACGGCCGGGGCAAAACGTTCTTCCTTATGAACTGGGAAGGCTTCGATGAAGCCACGCCCCAGCCTCTGGTCCTCAGCGTTCCGGCCATGGAGATGCGCACCGGCGACTTCAGCAAACTGACAGACCCACGCGGCCGCGCCGTCAGCATCTACGATCCCGTCACCACGTTCCCGATTCCGGCCAATCGATATGACCGCCTTCCCTTCCCCAGCAACATCATCCCGCAAAGCCGAATTAACCCGATTGCGCAGAAACTCATCGGCTATTTCCCGCAGCCCAACGTAACCACGTCGAATGCCAGTTATTCGCAAAGCAATTACTTCCTCTCCGGTGGCGATAATCCGGCGCGCGACACCTTCTACAACTTCGTCGTCAAAATCGACCAGAACCTCGGCAGCAAGCACCGCATGTTCTTCCGTCACGCCTCGAACGACCGTACCGAGGACCGTAACACCAACGGCATTCGTACTACTCCAGGACAGGACGGCCAGCACCCCCTGAAGCGCATCAACGACGCCTATGTCGTCGACTGGGTCTCCACCCTCAGACCAACCCTGCTCTTCAACTTCCGCTCCTCTTTCGCCCGCTACGTTGAGGGCTCCTCCGGCGACGCCAACCGAGGCTTCGACATGACCAGCCTCGGCTTCCCCACCAGCCTCGTCTCCCAACTCCCAGGCGGTCCGTGGTTCGGTCGCTACACGTTCGCCGAGTACATCTCACTCGGCCGCTACCCCAGCCGCAACGTCACCAACACCGTCACCGCGCATCCCACCGTCACGTGGATCAACGGACCGCGCACCTGGAAGGCCGGGCTCGACATGCGCTGGTCTCAGTACTCCACGCAGAATTCCGGCAACGTGTTCCTTCTGGGTGCCAACCGCGGCTTCACCCAGCGCGACTTCCAGCGCGCCGATGAGTTCTCCGGTAACTCCATCGCTTCCTGGCTGCTCGGCACCCCGGCGTCAGGTTCCATGAACTATGCGGTGTTCCCGATCTTCTTCTTCCCCTACTACGCCCCGTGGGTGCAGAACGACTGGAAAATCACCCGAACCGTCTCGGTGAACCTCGGCCTCCGCATGGACTTCAACATCCCGCCCACCGAGCGCTACAACCGCATGAACCGCGGCTTCGACCCCAATATGAAATCGCCGGTAAATGAACTGATTGACCGGTCGCAGTTCGACACTTTCCCGGAACTTACCGGGTCGATGCTCTTCGCGGGTCAGAATGGCGTCTCGCGCAACGCAGCCAATATTTACGGCAAAGCGATCCAGCCGCGAATCGGCGTCGCCTGGGCGGTGGCGCGCAGGACAGTGCTGCGCGGCGGCTGGGGCCGCTACTACATCAACCCCAATAACGACTATCTGCAGACCAACGGCTACTCCCAGTCCACCCCCTACGCCAACTCCGGAACCGAAGGCCGCACCGGCGTTGAGAACAAAATCGCGAACCCGTTCCCCAACGGCATCCGAGTCCCGAAAGGCTCATCCAACGGCCCGCTCAGCTACATCGGACAGGGCTTCAATTTCGTCAACTCGAACTTCAAGATCGCGCACACGGACCAGTATTCGTTCGGTATCCAGCACCTGTTCACATCGAAGTCGCGTTTCGAGATCACTTACGCGGCCAGCCGCGGCAACGAACTGCAGAGTTCGCGAACCTTCAATGAGGACGACCCCGACCTCCGCGATTCCTGCAACTTCATGCTCGGTGGCAATCCGTCAGTCTGCGATCAGGCCCTGACCAATCCGTTCTTCAACGTGGAGGCATTTAACGACACCTCCTGGTACCTCTCGCGCACCCTGAACCGTTACCAGCTCAGCCGCCCCTTCCCGCAATTCGGGGCCATCACGGAACTCATGCGCAACGACGGCAAAAGCTGGTACAATTCGCTCCAGACCTCTTTCAATATCCGCAACAAATACACCACCTTTAACGCGAATTACACGTGGTCGAAGAATATTGAACAGAACAACTGGCTCGATCCTCTTCGCGGCGTCATGCAGCGCGGCCTCACCGCTTACGACCGTCCGCACCGCTTCGTCGTCAGCGCCGTCAGTCAGCTCCCCTTCGGTCGCGGGCGATCTTTCGGCCGCAACCTGAGCGGATGGAAGAGCCGGCTCATCAGCGGCTGGGACAACTCCGTCATCATTTCGCAGCAAAGCGGCATTCCGTGGAATCTGCCCGGCAACGTGATTCAACTCGCCGAATCGAAGATCGATGCGGACTGGAGCGGAGCCACCGTGCAAGCCATCCAGCCCTGCGTGAATCGCTGGAACGAAAACAATACGGTCACCATGCTTCGGTACAGCGAGGTCGATTTTGGATGTAAGTCGGCATCCTGGCTGGTGGTGCCGCGCTTCAACCCGCGCTACACCCCGTTCCGCTCGCCCAAAGTCCGCCTGCAAAGCACGTTCATGGTGGACACGTCACTCAATAAAACAACGCACATCACTGAGAGGCTTCGCGTGCAGTTCCGGGCCGAGGCGTTTAATCTGATGAACTCGTTCTTCGTCGTCTCGTCGCACTTCAACAACAATCCGGAAAGCGTCACATTCGGGTCCATTGAGAAAGCCGCGCTCAGCGCGCCGCAGTCCAACTATCCGAGGCAAATCCAACTCGCCGTCAAGCTGATTTGGTAGTACGGTACAGCACGTGCCAGCGTAGCGGGTGACCCTCCGGCAGCCGCGGATGATCGAAATCGTCCGCGGCATCTCTCGTCATTCCCAGCTTCTCCATCACACGCCGCGAGCGGACGTTTCCCTCCACCGCCATCGAAACAATCTCACTCAGCCCGTAAGCATCGAAGCCCAGCTGAAGCGCCGCACGGGCGCCTTCCGTCGCCAGGCCACGGCCCCAGTGCTTCGCAGCCAGCCGCCATCCAATCTCCACGCACGGAGTAAAGTGAGCCTCGAACCCCGGCACCGCCAGTCCAACAAACCCAATGAACTCACCCGATTCCCGCAGCTCCGCCGCCCAGAGAGTGAACCCGTTCAGCACCTCCTGCTCAGCGATCCGCGACAGCAACCAGTCCGTCTGATCCGCCGAAAGCAGCGTAGGAAAGAACTCCATCACCTCGGGATCTGCGTTCAGCCGCACAAACGGAGCGCGGTCCGAATCCCGCCACCTCCGCAAAATCAGCCGCTCCGTTACCCCAACAGCATCCTTATTTGCCTGCAACGCCATACCAGCCACGATCCCAGGGGAACGCCATTGTCGGCGGGTTAGCGTAGCGTTTCATTGCGAACTGAAGCCGCGCGCCCGCGCCCGGACCCAGCCGCACGGTAAGCACCGGGCCGTTAACCGGGACCGCCGCCGCACCGTCCACCCGCACCGTGTCAAACGTGTGCTCTCCATAAGCCCCGCCCTGCACGATCACCGTGCGCGCTTCCACCGGGCTCACGTTCACCAGTTGCACCGTGGCCGAATCGGCCGACAGCTTCTCCACCAGCGCCGCGACATCCTCCGGCAATCCCGCACGCTTGCGCTCCAGATCGAAATACCGGAAGCGCGAGTGCAGTGACCAGATGCGCCCGCCAGGCAGATAAGCGCCCATCGTCAGATTCACCAGCGCATTCGTAGCCGCCGGACTGATGTCCAGCAGATAGTCCGCGAGCCGCGTATCGGCTGTCGTCGAGTCGTTATGCACCGCCATCATGTCGCGTCGAACCGACTCCAAATCCTTTTCCAGCGACCGCACGGGAAACTCGCCATCCCGCCCCTCAAGATACTCGATCCACGGCTCGCCCTTCACCCGGTCCAGATCCTTGCGGTCCATTGACCACATGTAGATCTCGCCCAGCCGGTCGCGAAATGCGTTCTCCGTAAAGTGATACCACTCCGGCTTGCCCGTGCCTGAGTACCCCTTCGGATCGCCGTACATCTGCGGATACAGAGTTTTTCCGTTCACCACCTTCTTAGCCGCATAAATGTTGTCCATTTGCCTGCGCAGCACGCCGACATAGGACTGGTCGCCGGTCATCAGCAGCGCATTCGCCATCCCAGGCCAGCTCCCCGCCGTCAGGTACCCCCGATGCGCAATCTGTCCGAGCTCCCCGTCGAAAATCGTGAAATTCCAGCCGTATGTCCCCTTCCACCACTGCCCGTTGTGCTCGCCGCCCGGCTTGCCATCCAGCCCCACGTTGCTCGGTATATTCCCGCCGCACTGCTCCGCCCGCTGCTTCCACGCCCCCAGATAATCCACCACCCAGTCGCGATACTTCTTCTCACCCGTGAGCCCGAACGCAGCCACGTGGAGATTGGACGCGGCCATATTCAGCCAGTTGTCGCCGACACTGTCCAGATATTCCGTACAATGCGACAACATTTTCTGATAACTCGCATCCATGTCGAGCAGTTTCCCGCGCCGGTCGGGATTGTGCAGCAGATGGAAGCTGCCCGGAACCGGGTCGCCGACCCAGTCGTACACCGTCGCCTTCCGCAGCATCGGCCCCTTGCTGCCGTTCCAGATCGACTTGATAATCTTCTTCTCAGAGTCGTAGTTCAGCGCCTCTGGATCCTCGTTCATGTACAACCCGGCGAACCGCTTCATGCGCGTCCGGTACGTCTCGTTGTTCGGATCGGACAGACCCAGATACATGAACCCGCGCATGCCCTCGCCCGTGTGGAACCAGTCCGATTGCGTGATGAACTCTTTGTAGTAAGCCCCATTCGAAGCCAGCGTGGTCAGCTTCGTCCGAAGCTCGCCATACTGCTTCAAATGACCTTCATACGCCTTTTTGTACAGGTCCACCAACTCGTCATCGCCGCCCAGCGCATGCAGCAGCGTCCAGTTGTAAAACGTCTCGATCGCGTCGTCCGGACCATCGAGCGTGCCCCATCGAGGCGTATGCAACAGATAGCCCCGCTCGTCCACATACTTCGCCGCGAACTTCTTCGCCGCAACCGAACTGTAGTGGAGTAAGTCGCGCTCCAGCAGCGCCCAGTGGGGCGGTTTCACGGGTGTCTTGACGACAACGCCAGGCATGTCCGCCGCACTTACCAGGGAAGCGGATAACAGGAGACTACAAAGCAGCAGTCTGTTCATGACAACCCCTTAGAACTACCGAATCACCGGCACCGGCTTCACCGGTTCAAACAAGCCAAACGCATAAATTTCCGTGCCCGCCGAAATAGCCACATACTGCTTTCCACCAGCTTCAAAAGTAACTGGAGAAGCAGTTAGTTTCTGACCCATCGCGTAGTGCCACAGATGCTTCCCCTGAGTCGCATCCACAGCGACCAGGTTCCCGTCATCGTCGCCGAAAAACACCACGCCACCAGCGGTCGACACAGTCCCCGCCCACATCGTTCCTGGCCCCGGCATCGGATACTCCCAAACCCGCTTCCCGGTCCGGTAGTCGATCGCCCGCAAATAAAACTGCCCCGGCTCGGAGGGAATCCCCTCGCCCCCGCCGCCCGAGAAGCCAAGCATCGACTCCGCCTTCTGGCTCGACGTCGAGTACACATCGCACTGCTCCAGCGTCGGCACATACAGCAGCTTCGTATCCGGATTCCATGACGGAGACATCCAGTTCGAGGCGCCCCGGACCGACGGGCAGATCTTCACGCCATTGGCATTAGGCACCAGCCCCGGAATCTCAATCGGCCTGCCCTTCGCATCCATCCCTTTGGCCCAGTTCATCCGGTCGACGAACGGCGTCGCATTCAGAAACTCACCCGTCACCCGGTCGATCACATAGAACCAGCCGTTGCGATTCGGATGAAGCAGCAGCTTGCGGGTCTTCCCTTTCCAGTCGGCATCCACCAGCACCGGAATCGACTGCGAATCCCAGTCGTGATAATCCCCCGGCATAAACTGGAAATACCACCGTAATTTCCCCGTATTAACATCGAGCGCGACCACGGAGCACGTATACAGGTTGTCGCCCCGCCGTTCGCCTGTGTAGTAGTCAGGCCACGGATTCCCCGTCGGCCAGTACACCAGGTTCAGCTCCGGGTCGTACGTCCCGTTCATCCACGTCCCGCCGCCGCCCCAGTCCGTGTTGAACTTATCCCACGTATCCGCGCCCGGCTCACCCGCCTTCGGCACCGTGTTGAATCGCCACAACTCCTCGCCCGTCGACCCCGAGAACGCCGCGACAAATC
>Ga0163150_10001561_pt1 | contig 38113 bp, 56 predicted proteins | sample OliLakLV19P2IB_FD_148628 | JGI IMG/M metagenome (GOLD analysis project Ga0163150, IMG submission 148628) | Freshwater microbial mat bacterial communities from Lake Vanda, McMurdo Dry Valleys, Antarctica - Oligotrophic Lake LV.19.P2.IB | ecosystem: Environmental > Aquatic > Freshwater > Lake >... | reverse complement strand
ATCGATTGATTCCCGGCCGTCTCGTCGTAACGAGCAATAATGATCCTCAGATCCGCCGGTGAGTGGAGTCGAACCACCCTAAACTGAGTAGTCTCGTCGTAACGAGCAATAATGATCCTCAGATCCCAGCTGATTCACGTAGATGACCGCCGCCCCATTGGCGTGTCTCGTCGTAACGAGCAATAATGATCCTCAGATCCTGGTCTACCAAAAAGCTTGAGTTTTCAAAGAGCTGGACCCTAGATCGCGAGCGATCCTTGATCCTGATCCAACTCTACACCGAGAATCAGGCTCCCCGACCCTAAATTGAATCTTTTTTTAGACAAAAAGTGACCCGCGAGAGGATCGGGCCCTTTCTGAGGATCCTGACCCCTCGCAAACCGGATCAAATCGGCAACAGGACCTGCCTGGGGGTCGGATCGGGATCGGGATCGGGATCGGGATCGGGATCGGGCAGACTTGGATGATGAGCGAGACCATAATCCAGCGTGCCAGATCTCAACTCCTCCACCAGTTGTCGCCTCCCCATGTAGGTGACTAGCAGATCCTTAATCCTGACAGCCTCTCGGGTCCCTCTAGCTAGAGCGCTAGCTTTAGCTAATCGAGTAGATATGGACCACACCTCTGCTGGTCCTGCGCTGTCGGCCGTCATGTAGCCTAGAGTCGATCCAGTGGGGGTCTGGAGAGGGGTCAGACACTCACGACCCCTCAGAGGATACGCCCGGACGGCTTCTAATAACTCATAAATATCGACAAAGTCGGTCACTGATGGCTAGGCTCTCTCTATTATTTTGAAGTACTTTTGCTGGGGAGCAAGGATTCGAACCTCGATAAACCGATTCAGAGTCGATTGTCCTACCGTTAGACGACTCCCCATTAATGGGACAAAAATCCATTACATACTCTCACGGGAGACATTACACCAGGCTCGGCGATGTAATTGAACTTTCTGTCGCAGAGTCGGCACGGAGGGAGTCGAACCCCCATCAACCGCATATCAGGCGGGCATCTTAACCGTTAGAATACATGCCGTAGCACAGGTGGAGGGAATCGAACCCCCGTTTGTGGACTTGGAAACCACCGTCTTAGCCACTAGACCACACCCATTAAATAGAAAATCTGGTGTAAGAAACCCGACCGATGAAACCTAAAAATCCTGTCCTGTCTCGAGCTATACGACGCATTACTAAAGAATGGGGCCTGTCCCAGACAGAGCTGATTGAGATCTTACAGATCAGTGAGGACCAGCTCGCGCACAATATGGACCCAGAAAACAAGGGAAGCCGAGCGGGCGTGCTCCTGCTAAGTGCTTTCAAAAGTCTAAATACAGTCGTGGGAGGGAAACAGGAAAAAGCCATCCTGTGGCTCCGAACGCACAATAACCATCTTGCTGGAATACCGATTCAAATCATGAAGAGTGATCGAGGGTTAGTCAGGGTATCTCGGTACCTCGACGCTCTGGGCGTTTAGTACTGTTCAGTTTGAAAACCGGGGAGAAGACATGATCGTTATAATTCATCGTCGTCAAGTAACCGGTCCAAAACACTCCTAGTCGGCTCCTTGAAGATCGGAACCAAGAGGGGTGTTGTGCGCCCTTCTTCGTAACACTTCTCCCCGCGATTGATCCGGTCTGCCATATCTTGTCGACCCTCAACAGTAGCGAAAATCTTTAACCAAGTGGTTTCAGGAGTTTTGAGCAAGTCTCGCAAGTTAATAACAAAAGAGTCGATCCCATCTTCTGTCGCAAAACCCAGGGATCTAGCGCTAGCATCGTCATGACACACCAGGCGTCTCCCAGTTCGCTCATGGAATTCTTGGACTTGCCGGATCAGGGCTTGGGGGGTAATAAATGCGAAGTATCCCATAAAACCTATCCGTCCCGTTATAACTCGTCCAAGTCATTCTCAATCAGACGATCCAAAAGAGTACGATGAGTATCAATCGGGCGTCCTCCTGATTGCTGGAGTATCAGGGATTCTAGACACTTAAAACTATCCCTCTGATCCATCTGATCCCATACCAGTCCCCCAATCTCCCTAGGGCTCAACGGGAACTCCCCACGATTAACCCTGTCTGCCATGACTCGTCGACCCTCGAATGAGGTGAATATGTCGATCAAATCAGGTCCCGTCGTAGCACGAGGAATCGACACCAGGCTTGATCGGTCTAGGACAAAAGAATCAATCTCGTCTCGGGTGCGGAAGCCTATCGAGCGATTATTTTCGTAAGGATTCAGGTCTGCGCCAGACCGGCCGTACTTACTACGAAACACCACAAGATGTCTAAATAGCTCCTGTGGCGTCTTATATAAGAAATTGGCCATTACCCTCTAGCCCTACACCGTTTGCCACGACACTTACCCCCTTGCTAAGGGCTTTTGAAAAGGCACTGTCTGAAATCAAACGCAAGCTTGTATCGAAAACTGGTCGAGGTGGAGGGAATCGAACCCCCAAAATCTCGGACCCAAACCGAGTGACCTACCATTAGCCTACACCTCGAGAGCCGGTGAGTGGAGTCGAACCACTCTAAACCTGATTACAAAACAGGTGCTCTCCCACGAGTGCTTCACCGGCATATATATAAGGCTGTGGAGACAGGGTTCGAACCTGTAATCAACGAGTTAACAGCTCGCCGGCTTACCAATTTGCCTACTCCACACTATTAGCAACCTCAAAGGGATTCGAACCCTTATCCAGAGCTTGAAAAGCTAAGATCCTGAGCCGTTAGAAGATGAGGTTAATAGGTTACTATAGTCCTGCTAGTCCTTAGATGATCTGTCTCGACTGACCGAGCAATAAAGAAACGTCCTAGACACACAGGTCCACAGTAACCCTACGTTAGTTTAAAATCAGGAGATGGTGCGTTTTCCAAATTCATCGGTACACCCTTAGGGGGTGTTGGAAAGCGAAATCAAAGTCCTGTTAAATTGTCAAGGATCAAGGCGTATGTCGCCGTGAGTGGGTGCGGGGAGATTCGAACTCGCCAGTCTGCCGATTAAGAATCGGCTGCACTACCCGTTATGCTACACACCCGTATTTTGTGGAGGCAGGGGGATTCGAACCCTCAACCTTTCGATTAAAAATCGATTGCTCTACCAATTAAGCTATGCCTCCGTGAGTTTCGGAGGTTTTCGTTTTTGAGTCATCGGCAAACCTATCGCTTCACCATTCTAAGTTAATGGCAGTGGAACGTGAGGGAATTGAACCCACTCGGGCCATAAAGACACCTGATTTACAGTCAGGCCCGCCTACCTTAGCGGTCTACCATTCCGTTGTTGTTTAGTTAACATCCGGTTCTTCATTTGTCCGCCTGGGTGGAATCGAACCACCTCTAGAGAGATATAAGCTCCCTGCCACCGACCAGGCACAGGGGGATAGCCGTTGATCCTTTCTGTTTTTCAAAACCCTGAAAACGAGAAAGGCCGCCTGGAGTTTTCTCCGGCGGCCTTCAGATCCCTTTATCAGGTAATCTTCGAACCGCCTACGTACTAGCCCCCGGATTTGTGTTCGAAATGGGGGCAATCGTACGATTCTGGTTATACTGTTCCTTGCTCGTATTCAAACCGCACCAAAGCCTTGAGTTTTTCAAACTCATGCTTGGATTCGTGGTTGATATGAGTGTCGACATTGAAGGTATGTTCTAAATGATCCCAAACAAACATGCAAGATGGAAAATGAAAAAAGTTAATTTAGGTAGTCGTGGCGGCTACGGCGTCACTCAGGAATCGATCAAACACTCGGGTCGAAGGGAACTGGCCTGAGCTGCCCGGCCCTCCCGGCACAACGTCATTCGAAATCTGAAACGCCAAGATAGATCCGTTGAAAGTAAGAGCTGGGCTCACGCCAAATCCCAACACGACATTAGTAGGCTGGAGAGATGTCCAGATCGCTGTCGGGTTAGTGACCCAATCCTGAGCCGGTATGGCACTCGCGTTGACATGCAGGAGAGCATGTCTAGTACCATCGATTGCCCGCGTACTATCCCAGGACACCAGGATAGACCCTTGGGACCCGGCTGGAATACCTCGGTACGTAGGGATCACCTGAGCCCTGAGTACCCCCGAAGCATCATAAATACTAAGGTCAGGTCTATTCAAAGCATCTAAACCGACGACAATCCGGAGGGCCTGATTGTCGGTCAAGTACCCTATCGTGCGAGCCTGCCCCTGAAGCCCCGAGATAAAGCTTACCAGGATAGACCCTCTGGCGCCAAGCACACGGGTCCCGAGGTCGAAGTTACCCGACCCGGACGAGGTGTCGACAGCTTGGTTTAACTTAGCGGACACGGCAATGCCGCCTCCGGATCCTTGGGGCCAAGAGGGGTTGCCAAAGGATCCTGCTGGGACCACGGGAGTAGGCTCCACTATTTGGACAAGCAATCCTGAGCTATTTTGAATAAACATTTGGAAGCCTCTATGTTAGGCGAGGCAAAAAGAACTTTTGCGATTCCCTAAGTATGCCTATGCGAATTCCTCCAGATGTGGCCCTCCTGCTGAAACAGGCTAGCCAGTTCTCTAGCCGGACAGCCAGCCAGACTCCTAGGTTCACGACACAGATCTGCGGGAATGCTTGGGACCAGTTTATTTCTGAGCAGGCAGGTAAGTGTTACAACTTCGTTAGCCATGCTCTAGGGTCCTATGCTCAGGAACCTATGCCGGAGATTCTAGGTATTCATGACGCGGCTCACACGGCTGGGGTTAATGCTTCCTTTGCACCCGCTACGGGGCAGATCAGACTGTCTGCATCAGTCTGTCAAGACCGGCCTGGCACGACGCTAGAGAAGCTCACACATGAATTGGTGCACGCTAGCCTGGCCGACTTTCCCGAGGGTGATGAATTTTACGAGGAGGGATTTGTCGATTATAGCGTGTGGGTTATGGCTCACGCTCCTATATGGGGAGAGCATCAACAGGACATGATTAAAGCGGCTGAGTTCAATATAGAGTGTCGACGTGACCGAGCCCTGCGAGACACTTCAGACTATGATCGCAAACGTTGGGCTGGGGGCCTGTTCTGCTCATTTGCCCATGGACCCTGGATTCTCGCTCGATTGAGAAGCAGGAAGGTTGAAGGCAACCTGACCTGGTGAGCTAATATCAGGAATCCTCTGATGTCTCAAAATCAAAGTCCAGTAAGCTGCCTGGCACTAACGAGACCGATGGAGCAGGGTCCGCTATATTGCTGAATCCCATCAGGTACGCTCTCCACCCGGGCCCGTCAAAACCAAGACAAGGTAACCCTAGAATCGTAGTAGCGTCCCAGGCACACATAGGCTGAGCCTGACTGGTAATCAAGATATCGTGCAAATACCGTAGCGACACCGTGACACCCAGAATGGTCCCCAATCCCTCAGGGTCCACACGACGCAGGACATCATCTCGGTCAAAAGATATGGAACCCCGAGGGATTGCCTTGAGTAGCTCTAGGATAACTGACAGGGATTGATACGTACCTTTGAATCTAGGACCTTGATTACGATCTCGTAAGGCCATGAACAAGATTCGGTTACTTGCACATGTCCAACAAGACCTCTGAGGATCCACTACAGTAAAAGGGCGGGCCAGCACAGGGTCATCCTGTGACCCCGTGAAGTTAAGTAATGCTTTCATCCCGTGACCCCGTGAAGTTAAGTAATGCTTTCATCCCGTGACCTAGGTTGCCGGACATAGATCAGCTCGTTTGAATGGTGAGATTGAGTCTGCTTGCGACGGCTCGTTATACTTCTATGTGATTGCACGAAGGGTAAGTAATCTGGAATATCACCATTCTTGCCAACTGCTTCACAGGCAATGACGAGAGATTCCGGATGAATTCTACTCACGTATCGACATAATGCCGAGTAATCAAAAGCTGGTAAGCTTCTAGAATAGCGGTAATTGTGTAAATATGGAGGGTCTAGGAAGAATGTGCAGGGAGTGTCGAGGTAAAATACAGAATCTCGGATCTCCCAATGCTTCACGCCATACACTTCTTCTGCAACTCGGGCCCGCGTGTTGGCTGTCCACTGACCAGGGAGGTGACCCCACGAAGATATGGTCCAGCAACTACCCACATTATTAGTACGCTGCCAGTGCTTGAGCAGCAACTCCTGACCAGGGCTCAAACCTACCTCCCGAATATCCTGTCCAGCGGGTAAGTTAAGCGGGATATCCAGGATATCTTGAGCATGGGCCTCTGTTACCAACCAGGACCAAAGCTTGAATACGTGCGGGTCATCTTCCCAGATGACGCATTGTCGCTCTGAGTGATTGAGAGAGTATCCTGCACCCCCAGCAAAGGGCTCAATTATGTGATCGTGAACAGGAGCCGGGTAGTGTCGCGCTGACTGCCACTTTGATCCAAAGCACTTGAATAGTGGCGAGAGACGCATCCCTAATAGTTACACCGAGCCCGGCCTATCCTTGTATCAAGCAGCGTCCTGAATATACTTGTTCAAGACTTCCCTGATATCAGGCACGTTAAGGCTCTCCCACTGAGAAATTCTGGCCGGTGATACTCCCCACTCGGTAGCGATCTCCTTACTAAGCCAGCCCTCTAGCTTGGCTTCAAACCACGAGGGGGCTCGGTCATCTACCTTTTTCAAGTCTCGCATTAAATGCGAAATCTCGTGTCTAGGTAACATGCGATCCAAAGCTCGGAATGTATCAGGATCTTCCAGGTTAGTCAGCTCATCAGGGTCTAAGAATACCCTCTTAGAATCTTCTTTGCGGTTGTTGATCCCGCGGGTCTCCCGGCGATATATATCAGTCAGGACATTGAAAGCCGTGCTGTACAAGTACCGTCCTACGTCAGTCAGGCTAGATTTAGGGTCAAACTCGAACTTTTTCTGAGTCAATTTGAGCATTAGCTCACTGAAGACGTCGTCAGCCAATGAAGGGTTTTTCGCCTTAATCAGGAGCTTGGCGTAAATAGCGCGTGTCAGATTATTGGCCCAGCCGGCAGGGACATTGAACCCTTGGCGAACCAGCTCGTCCTGGATAACCCGACCCATGATCGTGCTAGACCGGCTAGCAATATACAGGAATAGGTTAGCCACCCGGTACCCCCAAGGGAGTGAGGCGTAAATACGACGACGTAAGTTTTGGGTCCGGGCAGTAAGATTGGTCACAGGCTTGCCTTACTTGGCTAATAGGTAGACTAGTAGGCTTCATGACAATATCAGGAGTAGTCTCTAACGCTCTGCCGGGCCTCCCTGACGGTCAAGCCTTGCATCATCCCGTCCAGGACCTGAAATCCCCTGGCTGTCCTGGGGTCTACCCCGTGCCGGTCCAGGCTAGATTTAAGGTCCAGCATTGAAGCCATGCAGGGATCATGACTATCCATCAGACTATCCTCCCAAGCCACTACCTGACCCTCTTGACTCGATGTCTTACGGTAGCCCCCTGAGGAACTCGGGACCAAGAGCATATCGTCCTCCACCGGCCTCTCCTTATGCCGTCGACCACGGGTGCGAAGCAAATTCTTAAAATGGTTGCTGATCGTCATGTCCAGATAGCTTTTGAAGCCGCGACCCGTCACTTGGGGATGAAGCCGGACCGGGTTCCGAGCTAAGTCCAGCCAGCCCGAACTATCGAGGGTTTTTATGTCCTGGGTCAGGTAGAGAGAGTCCGGACCATCTAATGAGCCTTTAATGGGGATAGGCATCCAGGTCTGGGCATCACGACGAGCCCTGTGCCATTGCTCACACGTGACCCCAAGCAGGCCTAAAGCGTCCTGGAATGTCAGACTGCTAGGGAGCTTAGTCCTGGCAGTCAAGGTAAACTTTTCAAGGACTTTGGCCTCCAAAAGCTTGACCCACACATGTTGCACCACTTCCTCAAGCTCCCCCTTATCCTTGATTTTAGAGAGGTGGCAGACCTTGACGGCGATAAACCTCCCATAAAGGACTTGTAAGTGGTTGTAGTCTTTAGGTAATTCGAAACCCGACTTAGTAGCGGGCTCTCGCTTGACCTGTCCTCCCTTAATACTGTCTAGACTTTTCGGCTCCAGATGAGCTGGGCGTATCTGCGTGACAGGTTCAACCACAGGTTCAACTACAGGTTCAACCACAGGTTCAACCTGTACCCGTCTAGCCTGGACCATACTGGACAGGAACCCCTTCAAATGCCGTCGAAATGCCATTTCAACAGTAGGGCAGACGGAAGGGGTGGTCTGGATCCGCTGACGGGACAGATAGCTCGATAGTCTGAAAACGTCGGGTCCCCAGTTTTCGGCGTCCAGGTCGTAAGGGTGAGCCCGAGGCTCGGCCCGGTTAGTCACACATGGTGTGATCTTATATAGAGCTGACTTCTTCGGAGCCAGGCTGGACCGGGACAGGAGGTCCGTGTATTGATCTAAATTCAGGCCGAGAAACTTCAGAGTCTCGTGCACGTTCAAGATGTCAGGCAAATGGCTCCCAACATCAAACGATTTGATCAACCCGCCCTTACGCAGGCGAGCCAAGAGGCGTTTGATCGGGATACCTAGATTAGCTGCTACTGCCCCCAGCTCGTATCGGTATTGAACCGACAATTCAGGATATGTACCCGGAGCGCCTTTAGGAAAATTAAAACTCACTAGCTTGCCCTCTTTCTGCCGACACCCCTGTCGGACTTTTGAGGGTCAAATGTCTACAAAATAAACGTCTCGTTCGTCAATATCAAAAAGAGAAAATGGTGCAAATAATCCACCTGGCCGGATAGCACTCACGTCGGTGTAAGATACCTACATGGCAACAACAACACTAGAAATTCCTAATGATATTATCGCGTCCAGCGCGGCCTTAAAACTATCTCTGGAAAGCGTTAAAAACTTCGCGTTACGAGATAGAGCGATCAAGGCTGTGAGAGGATGCTTCTCGACTCTCGCCCCCGAGACCCTGGAGGCTTGGATCCAATACAACGCTCAAGCTCAGATCCTAGGGGAGTCAGGACAGGTCCCAGACTTCAAACCTACCGATAAGCCGACTGAACAAAAGGTTTTTGAGAATCTGGCCATGGCTTGGATCCTCTCAACCTGTGGACAGGACCCTACCCCATACCTTCAGGATCCAGGACCCCTCGACTTCGGAGGTGGCCTGACCCTCATGATGCTCTCTAGCTGGAGGAGGGCTCTCCTAGGACGCGATAATCAAGAGGTATCGCGTCAACTCCTCCGGGCTATTGAGCTAGGGCGTCAGTATCAGATCGAGGGGACTGACTCCATCGAGTGGGTCTACTGTGCCTTGGTCCTACGTGGATCAGCTGACTCGACATCGAAGTGGTCATGATCCTACGCGGGTTAGCCGACTGAGACATCCGACAGGGTGCCATAGGATGCCCTGTCGGATGTCTCTCCGTCTCAATCACCGGCAGCAAACGCCACGCTCAGCCTTTCAGCTGCCGCGTTCATTTCATCGATGTCGGCCGCGGTCCAGACAGTCGGCGCCTCCCCTCGCAGTTCCAGCGAAGCGATGCCGTCGTCTACGTCCACGATTACCTCTGCGCCGCATTGACACGTCGCGTACTCGCCCTCTTCCCACCACGGATGCCTACCGTACATTGTTGGTGAGTGTGGTGGTAGCGTCTGGCACGGGTCGTCGCATGCTGGGCAGTCGAGTAGCTCAGACATCACCGAATCTCCAGGGCGGAAGCCCCTGCCCCGGCTTTGCGGGCGAGGGAGGAAGCCCCGCTCCGGGTTGCACGGTTACAGAACCGCGTGCTAATCTGTAACCGTGCAATTGCGAGCCTTTCGCTATCGTTTCTATCCGAACGTGGAGCAAGAGAGTTTGCTTCGCCGAACGATTGGTTGCGTTCGATTGGTCTACAATAAGGCTCTTGCCGAGCGCTCCGAGGCTTGGGCTCATGCCAAGAAGTCGATCAGATACGCGGATCAAGACAAGTCGCTGACCGCTTGGAAGAAGCAAGAGGCGCTTTCGTTCCTGAACGAGGTGTCGTGTGTTCCGCTGCAGCAGTCGCTGCGGCATCTGCAGACGGCGTACGGGAACTTCTTTCAGAAGCGAGCGAAGTACCCGACCTTCAAGCGCAAGCACGCTGGCGGGTCGGCTGCGTTTACTCGGAGCGCGTTTCGCTATCGAGACGGCGCATTGACACTGGCCAAGATGGGCGTGCCGCTCGACATTCGCTGGAGCCGACCACTGCCTGTCGACGCAGACCCTTCCAGCGTTACCGCGAGCGTCGATGCTGCGGGGCGTTGGCACATCTCGATCCTTTGCGAGGACGCTTCGATCAAGCCGTTGCCCAAGATCCAAGCCACGGTCGGCGTGGACCTCGGAATTACGACACTCGCCACGTTTTCGACCGGCGAGAAGATTCAGAACCCACGACACTCCGATTCGGAGCGAGCGCGCAAAGTGAAGCTTTCGCGTCGACTCTCGAAGAAACAGAAAGGCTCCAAAAACCGCGACAAGGCGAAAGTAAAACTCGCCCGGTTGCATGCACGGATTGCCGACCGACGGCGCGACACCATGCACAAGCTCAGCACTCGACTCGTTCGCGAAAACCAAGTGATCGCAGTCGAAGATCTGAATATCGCAGGCATGGTGAAGAATCGCTCGCTGGCACGAGTCATCAGCGACGCCGGCTGGCGGATGCTGCTGACGATGCTTGCTTACAAGTGCGCGTGGTACGGGCGAGAACTGGTCCGAGTCGACCGCTTCTTTCCAAGTTCGAAGACCTGCCACGCATGCGGCGTGGTGGTCGAATCGCTCCCACTCAGCGTGAGGGAGTGGACGTGTTCGGCGTGCGGAGTTGTGCACGACCGAGACGTGAACGCAGCGCGAAATATCTTGGCCTCGGGACACGAGGTAGCAGTCTGTGGACCTGGTATCAGTCATCATCTTCTCCGGAAGTCGGTGCTGCTGGGGCTGAAGCAGAAAACCCCTGGCGTGAGCTAGGGAATCCCCCTCCTCGCCCCGCTTCGGGGCAGGATGTCAAAACATACCAACGTCGAGACATCACAACACATCCGGCCAGAGAGTATCAAGAGTGAACCAGAGGGTGACCACGGCCAACACGGCAACAAACAAGTGCCAGGCTAGATCGCGTGCATCTTTATGCATCTGTTTTTTCATAGGTACACCAAGGCGGAAACCCTGTCGTTTACGGCGGGGAGGAAGCTCCACCCTTTAGGGCGGGGTTGATTACAGCTTTCCTAGGCGTCGGATCTCGTTCAGCGTCGCGGTTAACCCGTTGCCAGGCTGAGCCTCTTGGGCAGCATTGAAAAAAGCGGCCGCCTCAGCCACAAGCTGTGCCGACACGCTGGACTTTTTCGGGCCAGTCTCGTTGTAGACTACCGCTAACCTTAATACCGCCCTTTCCTCAGGGCGGGGTTCTGTGACGGACCACAGCTTGGACGCGTCAATCCGGTGAGCTTTGATCAACTCTTCTATCCTGTTTTTCATGGGCGCACCTGATCCGGCCCGAAGGGCCATCCTAGAGCTTTCTCTCTCATCATTTCCTGATCCGGCCATCCTAGAGCTTTCTCTCTCATCATTTCCTGATCCGGCCCGAAGGGCCATCCTAGAGAGCTTTCTCTCTCTCATCATTTCCTGATCCGGCCCGAAGGGCCATCCTAGAGCTTTCTCTCTCATCATTTCCTGATCCGGCCATCCTAGAGCTTTCTCTCTCATCATTTCCTGATCCGGCCCGAAGGGCCATCCTCGGCTGCTGCGTCATCGGCTGCTGCTTCATCTACTACTGCGTCGTCTACTACTGCATCATCGGCTGCTGCTTCTTCTGCTTCTTCTGCTTCAACTTCTTCTTCTTCTTCAATTTCTTCAATTTCTTTACTGTTTTTATTTGGGTATCAAATTTCAAACTCTATTGGGGATTATTAGATCAGATAGATCTAATAGAGATCCCAAAAAGGAAGAGATGGGGGTCTCTCCCTTAGGTCCTACTTGGCTTGCGAGGATTAGGTCCACAGTGGATCCTATGTCCTCTTGGCTACGGCTCAGAGCCGTAGCTAGCATCCTGAGCAATCCCGCTCGAGTGATTTGGTGATTTGGTGTGGTCATTGTGGGATTGGCTCTGCTCAGGTTTGATCAGTTGGCTTTTGTATGGTGGAGCCTGAGAACCACAGCCCCAAAGCTAGGAGCGTGCGGATTGGTTACACCGGCTAGGCCTGCCAGGATTAGGAAAATGATGTAGGATGGTTGGATGATGGGTCAGACAGGCCCTTCGGGCCTGTGGGTCAGAAAAAGAAGAGATCTGGAACCTCTCAGGTAGGGTATGGAAATTCCGGCCGAAGGGCCGGATCAGGAAATGAAGGATTATAGGTTAGTTATGCTGAGTATTGTGAAGATCCGGGATGTGAAGGGTGAGCCTAAGGCTATGCTGGACCTCCCTGGACCTCTCCGGCTAGGGGATCCTGTAGCTCTCTGTTTTTGCGTTGAGCGCAGGCTGGCTGGCAGGACTGAGATCCTGGAGGTCAAGGGGCGCTTCCAGGTGGAGGCTGTTGGATTTGATGCCCAGCGGGTGCCCGTCAGACAACTCGTAACGGTCTCTTCGCTAGGGCTCCGCCCTCCCGTGTGGCGGAGCATCAAACAGCGTCCTGAGCCGGCTAGGCGCCTAGGGCCTGCTTGCTTCCCCAGAACCCCTGTTATGTAAGTCGCCAATCCTTCAATTGGAGAAGCCAGAACCCTCAGCCTGGGTAGCTGAGAGAATCTCTGCCTGAGGGACTAGTCCCCTGGTTATCCCCAGGCTGTGGATAACCCGTTACTTGAAAGAAATTAGAGACTTATAACCGGTGCCTTGGTGTAGGAGTACTCAAGGCAGGGTTAAAGACATGACAGAGCGTCAAAAAGATAAGCGAAAACAGAGCCTATACTTCCCCGATGCAGTCCTGGCGGACATCAAGGGAGAAGCAGCCAGGCTAGATCGCTCTCTCTCGTGGGTAGTACAGAGAGCTTGGAGGATAGCCAGGCTTGAGATCAAGAAGTTGCCTTGTGTGGTCGACATCTCGCCAGATGCTCCTGGAGTGCCGTCAGGACCTGAGGCATCCACTGGTCCATAGGATTGGACGGTTCTTGGTGCATGGGTTGCTTATTGAAGCATCCACGTGTGACCTTATATGTCTCGTTCCTCAGACACGCCAACAGCTCCAGAGGATCGAGACCTCCCCTGCTTGCCAACATGGTTAATGTCTGACCATGGTTTAACCTGGCCTGACCCTCGTGAGGCTCGACGGATGCCCAGCTAACGGAACGTGGGCAGGCGGCAAAAATCTCAGGATATTTTCTGATCCAATGGTCTGGGATTAAGATTGGGAATAATCTCATAGGGACCTCACGGTGGGCATTTTTCTGATCTCAGGACGAGCGATTCTCCAAGCCTTAAGTACCAAGGTTGAAACAGGGATCCCGAGCCTTAAGGCACAGGATCTCAGATCTTCCAGATCAGACTCGGAGAAATAACAGCTAGGCTTCCGTGCCTTTACAGCTAGACCGTGTCCCTTAGTCTTCAATGGGCACCTGAGTCCGCACCCAACAAGATTTTGCCGAGTCTGCTACTCCGGTCCGGTAAGCCTGCAGCTCACGGGCTCCCTGCCACCGACCAATCCACCACCCCAGCAAGCCTGCCGCGATAGGAGCCATGTACAGCAGACTAAGAAGCATATATTAAGGCCGAGTTAACAAGAAGATCTATCGTGTATGGAAGCACGGACAGTCTCGTAGTACATCCAATGCCTCGGTCATCCGGTCTCAAATATAAAGCCTCTGAGCTGGCATTGGATCCTGCGAAAGTCGAGCATACACTACTGTTTGCCTTGTGGTCTCAAATATAAAGCCTCTGAGCTGGCATTGGATCGAAGACGAACCTGAGGATGTCTCAAATACAAAGCCTTCGAGCTGGCATTGGATCAACCTTCAATGTCTTGGCGACTGAGAAGCGCATCGCGTCTCAAATATAAAGCCTCTGAGCTGGCATTGGATCGGGCAGCTCTCGCCTCAGCATACTTTCGTCTCAAATATAAAGCCTTCAAGCTGGCATTGGATCACATATTCAGACACCGCGGATGAACAGTCTCAAATACAAAGCCTTCGAGCTGGCATTGAATCCCAGGGTCCCAGACGCGCCCATGGTAGCGGTCTCAAATACAAAGCCTTCGAGCTGGCATTAAGTCTACCGAGAATGTCACATTCTCGCAAGCCACTATCCTTGCGTCTCAAATATAAAGCCTCTGAGCTGGCATTAAGTCTTGATCGATTTCGTGGATGATGCGGCGCTTCTGGCACTGTCTCAAATATAAAGCCTCTGAGCTGGCATTAAGTACTAGGATCAGCGTCAGGATCCAGGATCACCTCAGAGAGGTCTCAAATACAAAGCCTTCGAGCTGGCATTAAGTAGCGAAAACCGCGACTTCCGCCAGGAGCGTTTTGATGTCTCAAATACAAAGCCTTCGAGCTGGCATTAAGTAGTTACGGTGAGAAAATCCGTTATGTCACGACCTGGCAGTCTCAAATACAAAGCCTTCGAGCTGGCATTAAGTCCTGACGCAATCAGGTTGGCGGCCGAAGCGACGACGGGTCTCAAATATAAAGCCTTCGAGCTGGCATTAAGTCCTGACGCAATCAGGTTGGCGGCCGTACCAACCACGGGTCTCAAATATAAAGCCTCTGAGCTGGCATTAAGTCGACGTGGCGTCGACAAGCCCAGGCATCAACGAACTCTCTGTGTAGCGGTCTCAAATACAAAGCCTTCGAGCTGGCATTAAGTACACAATCCCGCTTCACGTCTCAAATACAAAGCCTTCGAGCTGGCATTAAGTATAATTTCATGGCGTTCTCCAGGTGCGGAAGGCGCGAGTCTCAAATATAAAGCCTTCGAGCTGGCATTAAGTAGCCAACCAAGCGATTAATGGGATTATCGCCTCAGGGGTCTCAAATACAAAGCCTTCGAGCTGGCATTAAGTAAGGACCTGACTTGCTGGATCTCGGCCTCCTTACCAGAGTCTCAAATACAAAGCCTTCGAGCTGGCATTAAGTATCGTCTCCAATTTTCAAAGAGCGTGCGCGCACTTAGCGCCTGGTGTGCGAGCGCGGGCGAAATCCGTACCCGCACACCCCAGTCAACATCACATCGGCACAGCTGCCTCCCCGTTTTTCGCAGATTTTCGCTTGCGAGAGGTGATGGGCTTTTCCTGCACGCGTTCGCGTTCGATGACCCGACCCCCTTTTTTCCCTCCGAAAACCTCAATCAGCACCTCACGGAATCTACCCGGAGCAGCAATCACGCGTTGCCCACGAGCTGATTTATGCAACACATCGCGCTCGTCGATCTCGGCCCTCTTGGCTAAATCGGCAATCGACATGCCGTCGTGCACCATGACATGGTAGCGCGTTGCCAGCCTAATGGCCTCTCGACGAAACACCTCATCCCGGGCCAGCTCTCCATGTCTAGTCATCTGCCGTTCCCATTCGCGCAAGTGTCGGTCCTTGCGCGCCCACAGGTAGAGATAGAACGCTATGCGCTTGGCTGGCTCTAATTTGATCCAGATGTGTACGTTCTCTGGTCTGCAATAGAGGTCCAGCCCCTCCGCGAATCGCAGATCTTTCCACTGTTTCCATGTTTCCCGCAGTTCGTCTGTGCCGAACGCGGTCAGCGCATAGGCCTCGCAAAACGCCCTGAATTGACATCGCCTGAAATCGGAGGCGAGCCGGTGCCAGCCAGAGAGCTGGTGCCCACCAAGACACGACACCCTGTGCGCATATGTCAGCGCCTCCTCGTAGTATCGTTTAGCGGAGCCCGTGAGTGCACGGGCCTTCAGTAGCGTAACGGTAGATGCCACGGGGATCAGAACGTCCTCTCCGTTTGCTGTGGCTACGCAGATTGACCCATCATCGCGCCGAGACCATTTCACCCGCACATCCACCTCTCCAACTCCCTCAGGCCGCGACCCCACAAAACTCGCGTGCTCTAGCGTGAGCTGAAATTTGTATTCCAGCCTATCTCCGATACGTCTCACGATGACCGATGCCCATTTTATGATGGAATCATCCGGCGGCATGCGGTGCATTTTTACCGGGAATTTTGCCCAAATAGGGTTTCGCTCGCTGTCCGAGCCGACACGGATCCAGCAATCATAATGAGCCCGTCGTTCGTCCGTGCACGTCAAGCGCAGATTAGTCGAAGCCGAGCCCAGCAGATCACGCATGCAAAAATCCTTGGTCTGCACCGTGATCTTTCCGCCACCGTCCGACCTCCGCCATTTAGGTGCATCGGGAAAACTGTCCTTCACCGAGGCCTTCACCGCATCGTCAACGGCGATCCCGCAGCCTGGAGGCAAGCCGAATTTTTGGCGTGCAATTTTATGCTCCTCGACCACTTGCGCTTCGCTCGCCAACACATCCGTGCCGACAGGAAACTGCCCGGAATCTCGTAGTAGTGTCAGTGCTGTGGCGTTAGCCCGTGCAGCCGAATGTGGATCTGTTTTGCCGGCCAGAGCGATCTCTTTGTATTGTTTCCAAAGCGTACGCGCCGGTTCAACATGGCAGGCTCGAAATTCTTTTTGCAAAGCAGACAGGCCCCCACGCAGCCCTTTTTGCTGTTCCCTCAGCTCGGCCAAAAGCTTTGTATGCTCGGGCGACGTGTCTCTGGTAGTCCGGCGTTCATTAACGTAGATCAGCCTCCTCCATTCCCGGATTTCGTCGTAAACCGAATCAAATTGATTCTCCAAATCCGCCAACTGTTGGATTTCCACACCGATTGCCGGCACTGTTTCAATCTGGAGCGCGGTCACGCGCTCCAGATTGTCACGATGACTCCTGATTTGAGTATTGTAATACTCGCCATTTCGGCGAAGAACCGCGGTGACAACCGCTCCGCCTTCCGTCGGTGGCTTGGCGTGGAACGACCAAATTCGAGTAGGGAGGGCGGACGTTTTCCTGGCCTGCGATTTAATGCTGGCCGTGTTTTTGGTTTGAGTGTCCATGGTGGGTATACGGATCGAGCGGATCCAAAATTAAGGCCAGGCCAAATAAAGCCAAGCCCGTTGCGATCAGCTCCCGGATGTCTGGACGAGACTCTGCACCTTATCGTATCGGACAAACCGGGCCAACTGGATTCTCCTCCCGTCATCCGTCACGGCATGATCCCCCTCAATAGCCTTCACGAAGAAGCTGCTAACCCTCCTGGGGTCACGAGGTCTCCAACACTCGCCAACGGCAGGCATGCTGGTCTCGTTGTGAGATTCAAGTTTTTTAAAATCCCCCTGGGCCGAATCAGTCTTGACCTGAGTCCGGACCTTGCTCTCTACAGGCTCGGCATCATCTTTAATCTGTTTCAGCTTGAAGGGTTTGCTAGACGTAACGATATATCTAGTCCCCGTGACGTTGAACAGGGTCCCGATCTCAGTGCTTATCCTGGCTAAGATCTCTTCATCCGATTCGAGTGCCCCGACCTTGACCGTAGCCAAGTGGAGCAGACCCCCTGGAAGCCTGACACCTATCTGTTCTTCATATTTTATCATGTTGATCCTGAGCTTCAGGGATCCTCCTACACCGGATGCTTGATCCGGGTCAAGGCTTCAAATATATCTAATATTGCTTATTATAACGCTCAATATCAAACTGGTTTTACGAACGCGACACGGGGGGCTGAGTAGCCATATCCCCGCACGGTTGAGCCCTGAGCCGTGCTGTATTGAGGAGCTGGACGGGCCGGCTCCTGATTAGCAGTCTCGTACACATACTGTACTTTTACAAACCACTGGACGGGTTGAGGTATAGCTCTCTGAACCTGCAAGCCATCGATCTGCTTAAGCATCTTCCCTAACCAGGTTAGCTTACTAGTCGCATCGGGATCTTGAGGGTTACGATCCGGGTGATATTTAAACACAAGAGTTCGGTAATTCTGTCTGACCTCTTTTTTGAAACTATCTAGCTCAACCCGAGCTTGGTCAAAGGGGAGTCTTCGAAGACGGTCGATTCTCGCTTCTGTAACACCCATCTCGTGAGATAGCCTGCTAATCAATCCTAGGTCCATCGGTGTAGTTTCACTTATTTAAAAGCGGAGCGCCATGCTTGCGATGGTACTGGCCCTGTGGATAAGTTGTTCGTGTAAGTACCGGTCTCCTGATAACTCACAGGATCCCCCTGAATGGTGTGGAACCTCATCTGACAGATCCTCATGCCTGGGTAAACCCTGACGGGGAACTGAGACGTTACTTCTAGAGTGTAGTGACCATCGTAGCAAATGTCTCCATATCCCGCCGTTTCATGAATCTTAATAAAAAGGCGTCCGATACTTGACTTGCCATCCAGGACAGGAACATAAGAGTCAGTGCTAACCCGCTCAGCCGTATGCATTAGATAGCCGACCCCGGGATTCAAGACCCAACCCACTTCAGGGTCTATTTGGAATGCCAGTACTTCAGGCTCTTTCTTGGAATCCTGGACCAGCCCTCGATCTAGGTACTTCAAAAGCATACCATCCTCAATCAGAGAAGGCTCCTTAACCTCCACGTAATCTCGGTAGACTTTCACCTGGCTTCCTAGAGTCAGGTCCACGCTGCCTGGGTTTAAGTACCGCTCGTTAAAAGGCGTGATCTTGATTGTACCGCAGTTTATTTGCTTCAGAATTTCGGGACCTGTGAGAATCATGATCCAGTACTATACACCAAGCAGGATCAATGACTGTCATACCCGATTCCTAAGCTCCGCCAAAGATCTTTCATTTCTACTATTGTCATCTTATTAGCCAGACTCAAGTTTGCCTTCAGCCAATTGAAGAAGGGAGCGGTATCCACTTTCTTCTTGGCTGGGTAATACAGAGTGTCTTGAAAGAATTTCAGGCCCCCTTCAGGAGCCTGCATCTCTTGCCGGCTTTTTACAGACCAGTCGTAAGGGTCCGCCTTGATCTCCAAACCCTCGGGAGTCTTGATTGATATCGAGGTAGTATCGCCAGGATTAACATCAATCCCACGCTCCATGCTCTCATGGATATCTATCTCATTCGGGTGATCGCTCAAGATGTCAAGGATAAGACTCTTGATCCTGTCGTAACTAGTATAGTGTGGTAAAGCTTTCCCCATGCTTTCCATCCAGCCCCCACGATCCTCTGGATAACTATTGCTAGGGCTTAGAGACATGACTCGAACTTTCTTTCCCCGTTTACCCGCGTTCGTCAGGTCCCACACTTTGAACGAGTCGTTGAAGCGGTGAATCCTCACGCTACCCACGACCACGCTCCGCCCTCTCTCGACACCCTCAGCTTGAACATACCGGACAGCTAACTTACGACTCTGTTTCAACCGTGTGCGCCTTAGTGCAGCGATTGATTGCTCCGTCTCCAGGAGCCGGACATTCCGCCCTTTGACTCTAGCCTGGGCCCAACGGTCACCTTGGCTAGACTCTTCCTTCAGCTTATGCTTGAGAGCTGCTTCCGTGCGAGCCCCAGTATAGACTTCGACGGTACCTTCACCCGGACCTTCACCTGATACAATTTCGATTATCTCAGATGGGCTTACCTGGAACCCAAAGAGTCTGACAGGTTTTTTACTAGCCATGCCCTTGTCAGAGTATAAGAAGAATTTGAGACTCTTTCAATAATCCGGCTTAGATCGTGACCACTTCCACTCAACGCATAGTAGCTAGATTATTGATCCAGGCCGACTCTATCGGGGATCCCCGGACACTATTGCAGAAATTTAAGGATGTGGTGAATGTAGCGGCCCAAGACGAGGACGCCATACCGTCCATGAGGAAACTTCAAATCTTGTACGAGAGTGCGGTAAGCCAACAATTCCCTCCTGAGATGAAGCAGGACGTGTTCGCATTTCTCACGAAGATACCCAGGATCATGCGTACCCCCGAAGTATCCTATGGTTCTCTTAAGAATCACGGAGCCCAAAACCTGTTCCTAACTCTGCTTCAGAATTACAGTTTCCCTCCACAGCTTCGCAAAAAGCTGGAAGCCGGCTCCAAGTTTTACGGCCGATCTAGAGTCCTCAAGCCTAATCAAAAGAATGCAATCGAGACTTACGTGAAGATGTTGAACACGTACCAGGATCAGATCAAGACGGTCGAGGAAGCCCTGAGGGTAGGAGCCCCTCACGGTGATGATACTCAAACCAAGTTCCCAGCTGGTCCTTTCACGCTAGTTAATACGGGCGGTTTTGATTCTAAAAAAGTACAGGCCGCCATCACGGTAGTAGAGAAGGCTGCACAGCTATTACAAGCCTGTGGGCTTGGTCGAATCTGTTACGGGGATATCCTGTTATCCAAAAGCTTAACCAAAGCCAACGTGCTTGCTTTCTACTTAATTTCGAAAGACGAGATGTTTATCCGAGGGGACTTGAAGGGGTCTGCCTCCGACATCGTTAGAACCGTCTGCCATGAGCTAGCTCACAGGCTTCACTACAAGTTTCTTAAATCCAAGGACGATGCCCTGCAAGGTATCTATCGAAAACTGTTACGCTCTTCTAGCTATATAGCTGAAGGAGAGTTAGCTAAAGTTAAGGATAAAATTAAGCCCGGCACTCCTTTGAAGAGCAAAGGTGTAACCTACATGGTTGAGAGATTAGGCTTAAATGGCAGACTGGAATATACCGTCTATCTCTATCGGGAAGAGGATCCTAAATCAAAGGCTACGGTTAGCTTAGAGGCTTATGCGGACATGCAAGGCTTCTTACCCAGAGCTGGTAAGTTCGTCTCAAATTATGCCAAGAAAGGTGGCTATGCAGAGAACTTCGCCGAGATGGTCTCTTTCTATGCGACCGGAAATCTGCCTCCGGACCAAATTGAGATGCTAGAAGAGGTTATTAACTGAGATATCATCTTCGAGAGGGGTTGGGCGCTCGTGCGGGTAAGGTTTTAAGCACTCTCACAAATTCCGAGTTCGAGAGAGGATAGTATCCATTAGGAGCTTTTCTGAAGCTCCTAACTCGATGGATACATGTCGGGCCATCCCAGCCGTACAGGTAGTGGAGAGCTAGAGCTGTGACGAGACCCGAACGGTTCATGCCCATCCGACACGTAACCAACACTCGACCCCCCGCCACAATTTCCAGCTCTGTCAATTGAGCGGCCCGGACGGCAGTATCGAACAGCGCCTGAGTTAAAGGATCTATGCCACCATCGTCGAAGTTGGGCGCGTGGACGACCTGGACACCTGGAAACACATCAGGATGGTCTTGATGCTCGTGGGCACACAGGACTAGCATGGTGTATCCCGCATCTGCCAGGACCCTCCCAGGCTCAGGATAGGACCCTTGCCAGAGATTGCGTGATATCTCATCAGCTTCCAGTGCGTTAGGCATTTTCTTACTTACACCAGGAGTAACATTTTGATCGAACCAGCCGCTCTATTAGGTCTAGCTTATGGGTCTCAACTGCAGAACCATTTTCGACTGGTAACCGTGCTCGCTGAGAGCTTGCTAGAGTGTAGTGTGTACAGTCCAGTGCACGCCAGTGCTCGATATGTTCAGGAATATCGGACGGGTGACTGTTATCAGGACATTGACCCCGAGTCTAAGAAGGCCATGGATCGTTTGGTCCAAGGCCATCATTGGAATAGCTCAGGAGTAGCCTGGGCTCCTGGACCGGATCAAGCTGCCAGGGCGGTAGCGCTAGGACTTTTTTATCGTAAGAGCTTGCCTACCGTCTGCGATATGGTTCGGATCGATTCAGGTGTCACGCACAGGTCCTATAAGGCTCAGGAAAGTTCGGTAGCTGTCGGGTTAGCTATAGCGACCTTGGCCGAAAGGGAAAAGAGTAAACTTCAGGTCTTGGATCCCATTCTAGACATGATGTCGGGAGAGTCTTCAACGTTAATGTCCAGCTTAGGAGACTTGAAAAGCAGTATAGGCACCCAGACCTTTCCAGAATTTCAAGACGAGGTTGTGCAGGCTTTTGCCTTATTTATGCGAACCAGCTCCTTCAGAGATGCTATGGATCAGGCTCGGTCCCTGGATCGTGTAAACTGCTCTGCCTTGACAGGTGCCCTGGCAGGTACGTACTACGGCCTGCATCACGTCCGGACACACTTGATTGAGACGGGGGCTCTCGACTTGGATCCAGATCAGTACATTCAGCACCTGGACCACATGCTCTGGTTAAGTGCCCCCGAGATTCCCGATGACGTCTGAACAAAGAAAAAACCGCTGCGAGTAAGCACGCGGGTGGTGTACCAGACACCCCATGATCGATATAACTAACACAAGACCTTTAGGTGATCGAGTCCTGATTTGTAAGGTGGAGGAGAAAGAGCGAACTTTTGGTTCAATCGTGATCCCCCAAACGGCCAACGAAATCGACCTGTCCTGGACCGCCGACGTGATCGCGGTAGGGCCCGGCAGGGCTCTAGACAATGGGACAGTAATACCCCCCGATGTTAAACCGGGAGATCAGGTCATGGTCGAGAAGTACCTTGGGGACATGGTCAAGATCGACGGAAAAGAATACTTCATGGTCCGTAGTCGGGACATCCTGGGGATCGTCGAGGCATAAATTACTTATTCATTTGTAAAATCGTGAAACCTAGTACCTTTCGTATCGTGCAAAGATTCATTGCATCCGAGTCCGTCAGGGGTCCCCACTCCAAGAAGAGATATACCGCAGTGTGGGTCCCCCTTCCTCGTCAGACAATTGATGATCGTTGGGCTTATGCCGACTCCGAGGGCCTGCCAGGATGTTGGTCCTACGAGGATGAGTCTAAGCGCGGACCAGGAATTGGGTCAGCCGAGGACAGGCACCCTACATCAAAGGCCGCCCTCAAAGCCGCTGTTGAACTGGACCTTTTGGTTGCGGCCAGGGGCGGTCCCTTAACCCGGGAAGAGTACGAGGACGAGGCCAAGCGTCTAGGTATTCGTAAGATTTTCTCGGATCGAGAATGTTTGTCGATGCTTGACGGGGACTGGGATATCTCCACGTATGGGGTTAAAGGAGCTGCCGAACGAACCCTGGCAGGTCGGCGTGGGGGAGCATTCAAAAAAGAAACTCATAGACCGATTACGCGGGATGAGCGTGCCGAACTGGACCTGCTGCAGGATATCCAGGATCTGGAGGAGCGTGCGCAAGATGCGGAAGACAGGGGGCAGATCAATCGAGCATCGGAGCTACGAGCCAAGGCAGATGCCCTACGTAGCAGTTAACACTTGGTTTTGTAACCGAACTGTCGATAGCAGAGCACATATCAATGAATAATATCTCTAGAATTGTATCCCGCTTCAAACAGGCCATGTCTTGGTCTGGTGCCCTCGACACGTTAGGCTTCAAGCCCGGCTCAAGTCCTAGTGATGACGAGGTTAACAAGGCGTATCGTCAAAAGCTGATAGATAATCGGAAGATTCATCCAGATCATGGGGGTGATGCGGATCAGATGGTCCAGCTCAATGCCGCGAAGGATACCCTGCTCGGTAAACTCCGACCAGACAGGGGAGACCCGGGCCCTCGTAGACCGGCCGAGCCATCTAGACCGGCCGAGCCTCCGGCACCCCAGCCAAAAGAAACTGTCGTGACCTTCGCTGAAGCGGCGACGAAGGCCAATATTCCGTCCGGAGTTGAGTGGCTTTTCGTCACGGACCCTGCGTGGTCCGGATATAATTCCGACGAAGTCGAGAACACGGCAAATGGCTGGGTAGCTTGCGGGAAAGTTGGAGACAAAAAATGGGTCATCGTCGGGGCGGAGCATCACCGGTATAGCTCCGTAAGCTACTTCTCGATGAATCAAGCACTAGCTCCTGAGGACATTTGGAGTATCCGCAGCCATGTCCTGACCACACGACAGGACATCCCTGATGCCGCCGAACTATTTGGTGGGGTTACCAGGGCTTGGAAAAACTTTCAGTACCTGAAAAAAGCTTTTAACTCTAAGGTCACGTCAGCCAAGGGTTGGACTTTCAGCTCCAGAATTCCCCCAGGGCCTAGTGTGACGATCAAGCTTTTGATCGCTAACGAGTTTGGTGGAGTTTTCACAGGTAAGACCACTATCGAGATCGCGTATATCGAGAAAGCTAACTACGGGGGATCGGAGGTCCCGACCCCTTCCGGTTTTTTCAAGGACGATCATATGCATCCGTATCAATATCTCATGACTATCAACGGTAAGAGCTTTACCTTGAGTGTCGCGGATACTGAGCGCCTGTCCAAGCTGATGGTTGGCGGGAAGAGATTCAGTCTCAGGGTCTTTGGAGACTATCCTCAGCATAGTCGTCCCAAGAGCTTGACCAGGAATCGAGATGGTAAAATCCTGCTGGAGTGGATGCGTGACAAGCTGCTGGACTTGCCAGCATGGGCCCTAGATGGGGTCAACGCTGCAATAGCTCAGCTCGGTAGTAAAAAGGCCACACAGGCCCTCCTGGCCCGGTTAGGCTAGCCAGCGGGCGACGGTGGCTTATTGCTCGATCAATCGGGCAGTGTAGGCCTCAACAAGCCTTACGCAATCCTCGTTAGGGGGTCCAGCCTGAGTCGAGCTAGACGCCCTGTCTTGAGCATCCGTGAGGCTAATATTATACATCTGCATAAGGTATCCCGTATGGGCCGCCCAGACCTGATCTCGTCCAGTCAGGCAATGCATGTAGACCGCCGTATCCGTCAAGAGAGACATGAGATCGATCAGGTTGTCAATAAAGCCACAGTAATCCCAGCCGGGACTGATCAGAAATGTCTCTTGGTCCTCACCAAAAGGCAAGCCCTCGAACGGCCTCCAAATCAAGTGTCCCGCTACGTAGTCCCCTCTAAGGTCCGGCAAAAATTGTGTCCCATGGAATTGATTTGGGTCGTAATCTGTAGACCACCAGGGCCAAAGACTGCCCGGACCACCATTTGTGTCTATGCCGAAGACATGTAATAGGCAAGCCAACTCTACCGAGGCAATCATACTATCGATAATCGGGATCTCAATAAAGTTCATTCGGGAGAGGTCCCGATCAATCGCTTGTTCTATCTCGGTGTAGGCAAAGTGTAGGTCAGGACCTACGAGTGGCATAGGACCACGAATCAGGATATTGGTCCCGACAGTATCGATATGAGAGCATGCCTGAGAGGTAAAGGTCCGGCTCATCTTACTAACTGGGTTACATAAGATTAGTAGTGTTGTTCGAGCAAGGGCTTTTCAAGGTATTGAGATACTTTCTGAATCACCTGATCCGAGAATCCTTGCTCACTCAAAGTATTGGACCAGCCGGGTCTTGGGACATAGTTCTGTCCTACCAGGTCACCCACGACGGTGCCGACAGGGCTAGAATAAACCCTACCTTCCACAGTATCTACGAAAGGCCAAACCTCTAGAGGACCCGTGAGCCTAAGACCGCCCCAATGACGGAACTCACAATCTTGAGCCAGCTTAACCACATGTGTAGAACACCAGAACGGGCCTAACGTCTTGGTAGTGCTACTCAGGTCTGGGAAAAGGGCCTGCATCCTCTCAAATTTGATCGCCTCTGCTGTTTTTCTAACTGCTTCGAGACGGTACCTCGACTCAGGTCGAACTACTGTCTCGTTTTCGAAAATGAGTTTCACTATACGATCTATAGGCCATTCAGCTAGCAAGTCAGGGTCAGGCCCTATGGCCTCACGTATGATTGCCTCTATCGCCCGGGGGGCGTACCAAAGGAAGTCCCTAACCTTATGTTTTGGATCGCCTTGCATGAGATCGTGTCGTTGAAATGCCTCCCTCGTGCAATGGCAGACAAATATCAAGTTCTCCACCTGCGCATTGGGCTCCATTGTTCGATAAGGGATCTCTCGGAGAAATCCCTGAGCTAATAGACAATACCGGATAAGCCAACGTGTATCCTGATCATACTGTTGCTTTAAGCTGCACCTCCTGGGTCCTGTTGCAGGGTTTCGCCGGCCTTCTAGATACTTGAGAGTCAAGATCTTGTCTCGGACCAGCTCTTGCTCTTTTACGAGTTGCCTCAGCTTGCTCTTAATGCATTTGATCGCGGCACTATACCTTTTCACATTAATATCTCCCTGCTTCACAGACGAAAAGTCCTCAACAGACGAGCTTCAAGAGATCTCCTACCGCGGACAGCTTAGGAGCGTCAAGTTTATTTTGATAAAAAGCCTGTACCTGAAAACGGAATCAAGGTGTATATTTTACCCAGCACGTCCTGACCACGGGCGTTTTGTTGCGTGTACGATCCATGCATAGCCTGCGGATGCTACTCGAACAGGCTGAGCTGCTGGAGGAAGCCGCCGAAGACGCTGCTGCGAAACCCGGTGGCAGTGGTGGATGTCTCTACAGCACTTGAACAATAGCTGGCATCCGGTGTAAGAAATAAATCGAGACATGGCCAGAACCGTCAAAATTCAATGGGTTACCGACATCCACCTGAACTTCCTGGGTCATCATGGGGCTAGTCGCTCATTCGGCGAGTACTTGCGAGACGAGACCGAAGGAGACATCTTGGTCGTGTCGGGAGACATATCGGAAGCACCTTCTCTAAATTTCCACCTGTCCGAACTAAAGAAGGGATGGGGGCCAGGCCTGCACTTTGTGCTAGGGAATCACGATTACTACCGAGGATCATTCAGATCAGTTTCGGAATCCTTGGTGGGCCAGGACCTTGGTTGGTTGAGTGAATCCGCAGTGCAGCAGGTCACGCCTGACGTCGCGTTAGTAGGTCAGGATGGCTGGTACGATGGCTACTATGGGGATCCATATAATCACCGGTTCTGGATGGCCGACTGGGATCTTATCGAGGATATGAAGGAAGTGGTTAGTAGACAGACGAAAACGAAAGATGACTTCGACAGGGGTCCCCTGTTAGACTTCTGTCGAACCAGAAGTCAGGCTCAGGCTGACTTGGCGGAAGTTAAGATCCAGCAAGCTCTCGATACCTATCCAGTAGTCATTTTCGCAACCCATGTCCCGCCATTCGAGGGAGCTACGTGGCATGAGGGGGAGCAGAGCAGCCCTGTCTATATGCCTTGGTTTAGTTCAAAACTGATGGGCGATATGCTGCTGAGAATAGCAGATCGGAACCCTCAGAGCAGGATTGTAGTCATGTGTGGGCATACACACAGTCAAGGACATTACAAACCACGAGCTAATCTTGAAGTCCTGACCGGACGGGCTCAGTATGGTAATCCGGATTTTGCAGGCACACTTAATATAACAGGCAACTCGATACTCGTTAACCTGAAGACAGGAACACTAGGTCAGAGAACCTTCAACCTATTCCAGGACTGTCCGTGAGCCTGAGATCCGGCCCCTTCACCACAAGCTATCTTAAATGGAGGCACACAGAACAGCAATACCGGGTTACGATCATAGCTATTCTGAATTACAAGGGGGACCTGGGCTTTTACTCCACCGTCACGGTCGTGGGATCTCGGCATGACAGTAAAAAGCGAGTTGTGTGGCCCGCTGATACATTTAAACTCAGGTTTAAGCCCTGTGGTCGAAGGGTTAAAGCGAAGACCGTGCTGGATCGTCTTTTGTCTGACGACTAGAGAGTAGATGTGTAACTAAGGCACACACTTGGCAAATCGCTAGAGCTTTCTTTAAAATGCTAAGGTATGCCTACCACGATAGACACGGGCGACCTTGAACTGCCTTTTATGATAGAGATTTCGCAAGACCTAATTCTAACAGCACTCCAAGGTCAGGTCTCGACTGAAATTTACCCGGAGTCGTTAGCTTTTGATTCAGAAGGTTTTGTGTGGGATGAAGGCGACATTGTACTAGATCTAACCTTCAAAGATCGTCGAGGGTTTGCTAGAGGTCGAGTAATTGTGCAACCTTGTTCTAACCCCCAGTTGGATGTATGCTTTTTAGCAAACGTGAAATTCTTAGAATACATGGCCCCTGTGGGAAGCTCTTGACTTAGATAGGCTTGAAAAGTGCTCCTCATCCACCGGAGTAGTGATACTCCAATAAAACCAAAGGACTGCGACAATGAAAGAGAACACTCCTTCAGTAGACTATTTGGAAAACGAGAGTCTGACTTTGCAGCTTATTGGATCGTCCGATTCTGCCAAGCCCGAAGAAGCTTCACTCCTTTTGAGCATGATCGATTCACCTACTTCTGTGTGGCTCATGAAGATCCCAGGCTTCGGGAAAAACTTCGAGAAGGCATCCAAGATCTGGTCTTAAGTAATCTGGTCAAGCTAGACGGACTGACCCTCACCCTGACGGCACAGTTCGTCGCCAGCTGTTACAAAGCCGCTCCGGTACAGGGCTTGCCTAAGAAAAAGAGTGCTCGGAAGAAGAATGGGTCGGGTATGTCTTATATTGAACGTTTGATAGAAGGTGATATTTTATTCTAAAACCGGTGTAGATCCCGCTATGGAGACATTTCGACGAGGCGACATTGTAGAATACCAGTCGAGACCAGGACACTTTTGGGGTGCCGTAGTGTCGAGCGAGCCTCGCTTGTTAGGGTGCCAGATTTGGGTCGTCTCGTTAGAGGGCCTGTCTTGGCAGTATGGTCAGGAATTCACGACCCCCAGATATAATGCTCCCGCGGTAGCAATCACAGCCTTGCGTCGTGCCCCAACACGCTACCTAGAGGAGGGTCTGTGGGTCACAACTAGTCAGTACGACCTACAAGAGATCCGCTATGTCTTCAATCCGACTGACGGTTTATCACGAGGTTGGAGATGGTGGACCAGCACGGGGCATGGACCCGCTTCGTGCTACGATGAAGCACGCCAGCTGGTGAATAAAGCCCACCAGCTTAATAACCCGGTTTAAAACCAGAGAACACCTCTCGCGGGCTTAACCGTAATCTGAGTCCCTGCGATTACGTCGGGATTGGTTAGTTCGTCTGGATCTGTCTGGCACCCCCCCTTGATTTGAGGGGCTATAATTTCGGTCACGCATCACGTAAGAACCCCCAGCATAGTTGCCAGAGGGTTGCTGAACTTTCTCCTCAGCCTCTTTGACGATCAGGTTCCTGCCCCCTAAAGAGACCCCGTTCAGCCGTTGAATAGCCTCCTCAGCCTCAGCGGTTGTGTCGTACTCGACAAACCCAAATCCTCGTGCCCTGCCAGTCTCACGATCCATGATCAGTCTCACATCTCGGACTTGACCATATTGCTGAAATTCAGCTCGCAGCTCTTGGACCGTAGTGTCGTACGAGAGATTACCAATATAGAGTCTATTATTCATTTCTGGATTCTCAAAAAAAAAGGAGGTAGAGAGGTAGCCCTAAGGCTAGACCCGCTACCTCCCAAAGTAAATCAGGCCTTGCTCTTTTTAGGGGCAGTCTTGATCGCCGTCTTGCCGGTCTTGATCGCCGTCTTGCCGGTCTTGATCGCCGTCTTGGTCGCCGCTACCTTTGTAGCCGCGGTCTTGGTCGCCGTCTTGGGTGCCTGGGGCTTCTTGGTAGCGACAGGGCTTTTTTCTTTAGTATTCATGATTCTTATTTCTCTCCGTGATTAGTTTGTCGGGTCTTTCCGTCTCGTTATATCGAGCAATAAAGAAGGACTCGACGAGTTCAAATCCTTACACCGGTATTTTGAAACACCGGCCTGATTTCTCAACCTAAGTTCAGGAACCGACTTGAGCCATCGCTCGGCCGAGCGTGCAGGTATCGAGACGTGGTCGAGATATTGGCGTGACCCAGACACTGAGCCACTAGGTGGATAGGAGCACCTGCATCGAGAGCATGGCTCGCATGGCTGTGTCTCAGGTAATGAGGGCTCAGGTGTAGCAGGGCATCATCGCCCGCTTGAGCGATAATCTGCCGAGCATTGCGGGGAAGCAAACCCTGACCCCTGTGGCTTCTGAAAATCGGGCTATCAGGAAGACACTCCCGGGTTCGGAGAGACAGAAGCTCCTGAGCTAGACTGTCCGGGATCATGACCACTCTGGTCTTACGCCCTTTGCCGAAAAATGAAATTCGGTTCCCAACCAGATCCCGGTACCGCATCTTACAAACCTCCGAGACTCGACCCCCGGTAGCATAAAGGCAGCGAATTAATATCCGGTCCCGACCCTGACGAGCCTGTCGGATCACCTCATGCACGGAGTCAACATCGAGGATTTTTTCGTGCAGCTTGTCGAAAGGCTTGGCCCCCTTGATCGGGAGCCCTACATCGAACGCGAGATATCCGGTTCGGTAACCATAACGGAAAAGGCTCTTGATAGTCGAAACCTTGCGGAACCGAGTTGCGTCCCGGCCTTGCAGCTGCTCAGCCCATTTGGCCAAGTCCTGGACCGTACATTCCTGCAGACCAGCCTGACAGTGCTTCAGGAAGTCAAGAACGACCGGCTCATATACCAATTGGGTAGACTCGGGTCGGCCTGAAAGCCAGAGGTCAATCAACTGACGGTCCGTCCGGGCTCCGGAATGATTTTCTGGTAAATGATTCATCGTATAAGTAATACGGCTCGAGCCGACCGATAGTTTAGGCCTTGAGTACCGTTTTTTCCCAACCAGACAGAGCCAGCAGGCGTTGCTCCACCAGCTCTTTGGATTCTACCCAGGTATTGCAATAAGTTCGCCTCCCGTTAACAAATCCGGACGCCACCAGCCAGGCTTCATCTTCCTCATGCACAACCATGATTTCAGCATCAAAAAAATCAGATTCGCGGGTGTAACTTAGCCGGTACAGTTCAGCGTTTTTCATACTTGATAGTACGGATCGAATCCGCATCAATTAAGCCCAGGCCCTGGCTTTTTCTCAAAAATCAGGCTACCAAGATGATTACGTTAGGACACAGTGGAGCTACCCGATAAGATCAACCAGTGTCCACTATGCTCGCAGGAGTATCGGGGAGACCTTTGCCTGCACCTCAATTGGACGTTTGGGAAAAACTCTTTCTCGGTACGGCAAAACGTGGCTGATGCCCCCGAGACCCAGGGCCGGTGTAAAGATGGGCTCGATGAGAATCCAGCCGAGACTGCTTAGAAGGTCATGTCTATTTTTTTGGCAGCGCTTAACTCGTGGTTGGGACGACTCGGACACGTGGAACCTAGACTCAACTTTAGGGGCTTTTCTACTTCCTCGGTTTCGCCGCTACAGAGCCTTACCTCATGGGTTTTGGCACGATACCGCGCTAGAGACTGAGCATGTCCTGGCTGAGCTTGAATGGTATTTGGAGACATTGGTGTCCCAAGACTATAGTGTGGAAGATTCAGAGAGATTCCATCGAGCAGGTGTACTCTTTGGAGAAAACTTACCTCACCTGTGGTCCTAAGCCGGTAATCAAGCAGCCTTATTACACTGCATCTGATTCCGAAGGCCTGATCTTTGTAGATGCGCACATTGTACGTTAACTGTTATCCACAGTTAAAGATTTATCAGCATATTTAAGGTATATTTCTAGGAACAATACGGCGTCAAACGCCTTCCAACGCTTAGCATTCGAGGATACACTTAAAGTATCAAGTGATTCCTCAAAGCAGTAACTCAGACGTGCGCGTTTTTGCCAGGAGCCTGGCAATGCGTTTGCGACCGCATTCCATCGACGTTCGAGTTCAATTGGGTCAAGATCTGCAGGCATATGGTAGGTTAAACCATTATCAAGCGAAATCATCTTTTGTGGTCCAGGCCCGATTTGAACTGGCACTTCAAATGCTTCGTCACTAGACAAAAAATCCTTAGTATCGTCAATGTTTAATTCGTTCATAATTTCAGTGCATCCTTAAATGCTTTGGGAGAATTGGACCAAGTACTGATACTTGGTTCGGTATGCCTACGCAAGCGCGCCTCGTCTACCACTGCCGCCCGCCACAGTACGGGGAGAACCAGAAGAGACCGGCTTAAGGCTTCGCCCCGGCCTGGTGGACCCTGAGTAAGCCTCAGACGTTGAGTTGGATAATTATCAAAATTGGATTTTCTTGCAAAGTCGCAACTAACGCTGGTGTAGAAACTTCTCGGTCATGGCAGCGGGCTCAGGCATCCCCTCACCTAACCCGTTTTCTGACCCGCCCCGGCTCTCATTGTTTTGAGGCTCCCCCCAGCCTGCCGATGAGAGAACCGGGGCACTTTTCCGGTACAGTCTTTTTAAGAAAACATTATTAATTAGATCTACTTATGCAACTATTTGAGCTAGGGCCAGGCCTAAAGTACAGGGGTAGTGCCGGACCCTCGGGCTTTCTCAAGCTGGAGCTTCGCACACCATCCGTGTGGGTTGCCGTGACGTCCCCAGATCTGGTCGCTCAGGCCACAAACGCACTAGCTTTAGCCGCACTGGGCCTACCCCCTCCAGGCTTCCGTCTTACTCAGGATGACCGGTATGTCGGGCCAGCAGATATTAGGGGCGTCAACCCATTTGAGTACCGGAGACATCAGAGGGGTTAAGCCGAGATGCTTAACCTATTTATAAAATCGACCTGATAACATGGCTTACTCATACTGCCGCCAAGCTGCCCAAAAATTCGACCCGGATACTGTTAAGCAGATCAAGGACATGACTAGCCAAAATGATCATGTTCGTGCTCGTATCACGGGAGCCAAGATGATTGGTGCCACTAAACTCCTGAAGTTATATGAGTTGGTCAACAGAATCCAAGACCTGTCCGGAGGCCTACCCCCTGCTCTAGGTAAGTATCGGGACAGCTTGGACGACCAGCTATTCGCCATGGCTAAACGAGAGCTATCCGCAGAAGAGTACCAGCAGTTCCATAAGGCCTATTAACGGCTTCTCCCAGATTCCCCAAGAGCTTCTAAAACTCCCGTCAGGATGGCCTTTCGGGTCTCGGGATTCCAAGCCACCCTCTCTCGCTCTAACCGGGTCAAAGCTAAGGCCAATGTCTGGCCAGACAAATCCCGCAAGAAGCTCCTGACTTTATCAGGCTCGACCCCCGGCATGCTGGCCAGTTTCTGAATGCGCTCAGGTGACATTATTGACAATCTTGACCGGACGACTCTCCTGCATACGCTTCGATATAAGGTCCAGGGCATCCTGCCACGTGACCTCCCGACCTAACAGGCGGGCCTGATCATCCAGGCCCCAGGTCAGGACTGTGTAGCGATCCGCAAACCCGGCATGATCGTCGTAAATTACAAGGAACCGATTGCCTTCGCTGTCTCGGGTCCGGGCAGACCGACCAGCTTTCAATGGTGTTAGTTTTAGATTCCCTTTTGTAAGTTTATTTCTCATGTTAGCTCGTCCCTAGTTGTCGAACGCCCATAAAGTACACAGTCTCGTTGTCCTGAATTCGAGACCGCCTGACCCAGGCATCTAGCCTAACTTGAGATAATTCCTCATGAATTAGCTCACGCTGGCCAGCCCCCCACGAATCCTGGTCAGGACTGTAGATGACGACTCGTCTTGGGGCGGATGGCTTCAACATGCAGAGTATACGGACCAGGATATCAGGATGTTAAGGGCCTGGAGCCCTGATTCTCGGTGTAGAGCTGGATCAAAGATCGCTCGCGATCCAGAACCAGCTCTTTGAAAACTCACGCTTTTTGGCAGACCCAGGATCTGATGCTCATTATTGCTCGTTACGACGAGACCAAACTGTGAGAGCCCGGCCATCATGGCCGCTCGGCCTCGGATGTCTGATGCTCATTATTGCTCGTCAGGACCTAAGCCGACGAGACGGGGCTTAACTTCCAGCTGGGCCGATCCGTATATCAGGTATGGACACAACGATGTTTGAAGCTATGGCCGACATTGTACCTCAGGGCAACCGGGGCCAGGCCACAGTAAGCCATTTCCAGATCTCATCTAAAGAGGCGGAATTTAGTAAGTTGCGTGCCGCGCTAAACCCAGGCCGAGAGGTCTCAGTCAGGTCCGGCCGGTACTGTCGATTGACGGTCGCGGGTCAGACCATGATGACGGATACCCCGATGGAGCATAACAGCAATCGGGAATTCGTGCAGGGTGCTAAAGGGAGAGTCCTGATCGCCGGCCTGGGCATCGGCATGGTCCTGGTACCCCTGCTCAAGAATCCTCAGGTCTCGCATATCACGGTCATGGAGAAATCTCTGGACGTGATCGAACTAGTGGCCCCATCATTCCATCAGGAATCTGACCGGTTAACTATACTCCATCAGGACTGCTTTGACGGCTGTCCTAAAGGTTTGAAATTCCAAACGATTTACTTCGATATCTGGCCCACAATCTGCGGGGATAACTGGCCAGAGATGCGTAAGCTGCATCGCAAATACCGGTCCGCCCTAGAGCCGGCCGGCTGGATGGGTAGCTGGCAGCAGACAACGTGCCAAAGACTCGGCAGGCGCCCGTGAATCTCTCCGACCAGCAAGGTGAAAAGAAAATAGCTCAGAAGGTCGCGAATCTGTGGAGATCCCTCAAGGTCGCAAAAATGCCTGAGAACTTAGGTCAGTACCTCTATGGGCTCATGACGTACGCGATGATGGTGCAGACTAAGCCGGAGGAGATGGAGCCAGTCCTGGAGGTCCTGATGGCTCATTATGACTTCGCGCATGGACCCTGGTCCAGGGAGCCGCATAGGCCTTACCCCGTTACGCAGTTTTGCCTAGCGTGGAAAAAATCTAACTATGCCCGTGTCAGGGTAGGACATAAACTGGCCCACGCCCTCATGCTCACCTCAATTCCCCAGGATATGAAGGTCCGGTCCCCCTGGGGTGCCTGGGTCCTAGAGGTGCCGGACGGAGTCTTGAATGTCCCGTCAGACGACGGCATTCTCCAGATTAAAGCAGTGATCTGTCAGGATGATAAGCCGGTCAGCATGATCTGCATCCCCGGAGGCATCCTGCTCGCTGACATAGACCGGGAATACTTTGGGAATATTCTACGCGTAGACTTCGCTTATAATAAAATTTCGTCTAATCTCGTCACAAGCTATGTCCGGGGAGTGTGCCTAGCCGTGCATGATCGACAGCATGTACAGGAGAGCCAGTGGGGCGCTACGGGCTTTAAGAGGGCTTCTAAAGAGCCCAGGTCCGGATGCCTCCTAACTCTCAGCCATCCGGTCAAAATCGATTTTAAGGATGAAGTCAGGGCCCTGCTGGCCGGAGAAAAAAGAGGTCCCTTAAAGTCCCAGCACCTAGTAAGAGGTCATTGGCGGAATCAGGCTTGCGGGCCTGGCAATAAAGAACATCGTCCAGCCTGGATCGAACCCCATTGGAAGGGTCCCGAGGATGCCAGGATCCTGCTCCGGGACTACAGAATAGTCGACTAAACCAAAGGTGGAAATATATGAAATTATTAGAAAACATGGCCAAGATAATAAATGCAAGCCTGGGACCCAGTGACCGAGGAGGACCCGTTGTGTCCTGGGATGTGGACGAACAAGATCGTCTGTATCTAATTCGGGAAGATTGGGACCTGTGCATAGATGTGACGGGGTGGGTCTACTATAACTGTAAAGAGGCCTTCTTAGAAGTTCTCCTAAAGAAGCTCACGGGAGAGAATCTAACCCAGAAACACAATAGCCTGTTTAAGGCCTTAAAAGACTTGCTCAAAGACGAGAAACAAGGTTTAGTACAAGACATGGTGTTCGCAGTGAACGTGTGTCTCGGGTCTGACGTAGTCTCTTGGGAAAAGGCCGCAGGGTCTACTTACCTAATCCTAACTAAGGATAACAAGATCCGATCAGACGTGTCTCAATTTTTGAAAGTACATAAAAGTCCTGATGTCAGGCTGGCTCTACAGCTAGCTGATAAAGTGTGTGCAGACGTCTTTACTGACCTCCAGCTAGACATAAATACATCTTACCGACTGATGGCGGAGATTGCAGATGTGTTGGCCGCCCCACACGACAAGCTATGTTGACTCGCCCTGAGGAGCTAGAGGAAGGGGACCAGGTAGGGACACTCACACTCCATGTCTCCCGGAGATCCCTAATGGGCCCAAGCAAGCAAGATGCGCACTATTGGCGTAGTGCCGAACAGAAAGACATTTTCTCCTTCACTTGCTTGAATCAAGTATGGCGTATCTCTTTTGACGCCGGCATGGCTCTATCTAGAAGCTACGAACTCGATTCCTTGTTGACCATCTATGCCCCCGAGACATTATTGACCTTAGGTCAAGCAGGTGTCCGGGACCCCGATCAACCGTGTTATGAATTTGAGGAAGGTCCGGCTAAGGGCGGGTGCTGGGGCGATGGTCACTATCTTTGCCGTACGTGCCTGCACTACGAATCGGAAGATTAAGGCCTTGCTAGACAAAAAGCGGGTGTACGAAATAACGCTTGGTCAATTCCCAAATGGATCCATAGCCCGTTGGATCGGTTTTCCTAAACAGGACCCGGCCCACTACGGAATCGTCACTAATGCCGAGACCGATCAAGCCTTCTCCACAGCGAAGGTCGGACCGATCAAGCTGGGCCCATGACCCTGCTCACGGCCCTTGTGGGGATCGCTATCTTGATCGCGACCCTTAAAATCAGAATCAAGAAATCGTAGAATCCAATTCTCATTATTGCTCGTCAGGACCAGACCCTACAGGTCGGACCAGCTGGCTCGCATCATAATGCCAGGGCCAGGCCTGCTGGCACACAACAGGCTCCTGAGCCCAAAACCGTGAGCTGACCAGGTATGTCCTACCCGTCACGAGCCAATCCACACACCGGTGGATCGGAATCCATGCGCTGGAATCCGTGTCCCAGGGGTAGGGTAGGGTTCTCGTCACTTCATTTTGAAGCTCCCGCAAGGCCCGCTTGACTTGATTCAAGGCTATTTGGGTCCGGGTCAAAATGTGGTTAGCTAGATCAGACTCTTCGTAATACGTATTGTACTGTTGATCCCCCACCCGTTTCTCAACCCTGACCTTTAATCGGAACCCAGCTAGCCAGATCTCAATCTGGTTGTTGTTCAGGACCCATGTCAAGCAATGCCCTTCATAGCAGGCATTTAAATCACCATTTGAAGGTAAGCTGGCAAGCCGTCTGATTTCACAGTGTCGAACCAGACCGCCCGGCTCCACGACCAGGTCCCGGATCTCCTGAAGCAACGCTTCATCTGATTTGATCTGAGTTTCTTCCATCCTGATCTCTACACCGGTGTAAAATCAGGCGTGATCGAAGAGGAACAGAATATTAAGTTTTGGACATGCTTGGTCATAAATGGGTTAGCCCATCAAGGCTTCCCTTTTGATGATTCAAGCTCCCCAAAACTCTGCCAATATATTGAGCAGGTCCTGGCCAGCTCGCGGGCTCAGAATGTCCTCAACAGGACAGGGCCCTATACTGCCATCAAACCGCCCGCTGGCTGGGAGTCCGAGGTCACATATCGAGGCTTTAGATGGTTTAGTACAAAGGGTTACCAGTCCCTAGCAATCCGGCACGATGATTATCCAGAGCAAGACATTATCTCGATGGACCGCGGCCTGCCAGCTACAGTGGTGAGTCAGTTTATGGCCGAGTACTCTAGGTGCAGGACCCTAGAACAACACCTGCAGGACAGGGCTTGGTGGACTTTTGTAAGCGAGCCCTACTCCTGATGCTCTTGTATGTCACTTTTTGTTTAAAAAGATTCAATTTAATGACCCGCAACTACGGGATACCAGGACTTGAACCATGGATAAACCCCTCACAGCCGATGATATTGTCGCAGTATTGCTCGAATATGAGGCCGGAACCCGATCGGTCAAGAAAGAGAAAAAATTCTTTTCTGGATCTTGAGCTTAATTTTCCCAAGTCCCGATCCGTCTATCAAGTATGACGACTAACAAGAACCCGTATACCGTTACAGCCCCCACGAGCCCAGGAGCCCAACCGGTAGAACAGCCCGCCTGCTCCCTGATTATTGCCCGCAGGATGGCTAGCCTGTACCGGCACCGTCGTGACCTGTCCTATCAGGACGTCGCGATCAGGATGAGCGGAAATGGACGCTTGGTAGAGTACGCAGGTCCGGCCCGCTAATGAGAACCAGGATCAAGATAGCAGGCATCTCATGGGAGCGGTGCGTCAAGAAGTCTTACCGGCACCTGATCCCCGTGCCCAAAAGTGCTTATGAATCGGTCGATGGCTGGCGTTTCCTCAATCTGCAGGACCGGACCGCTACCCAGTCCAAACACTGGACCTGTTTTCGAGAATATCCCCTGTACCTGAAAGGTAGGGGCCGAACCAGAGAAGATGCCTGCATGATGCTCCGCCATCTTGAGCAGGAAGCGGCCCGGTCCTTACTGAAGTTATAGCCCCCGTGTCGTGATCAAGATCCGGACCCCAGAGATCGTCCGGAACTTCGAACTCCGGAGAATCGAACCCGGCCTGGTCGCTTGATATCCCGGAGAGATCCAGCGCTTACCGAGACCTCGGTAGGCCTGATAAAAAGGCCCGCAAGCCATCCACCACAGCTAGAT
>Ga0163150_10001560_pt1 | contig 38125 bp, 28 predicted proteins | sample OliLakLV19P2IB_FD_148628 | JGI IMG/M metagenome (GOLD analysis project Ga0163150, IMG submission 148628) | Freshwater microbial mat bacterial communities from Lake Vanda, McMurdo Dry Valleys, Antarctica - Oligotrophic Lake LV.19.P2.IB | ecosystem: Environmental > Aquatic > Freshwater > Lake >... | reverse complement strand
TCCAGACGCGTATGATCCGGCGAAGAAACACCGGCCGACGATGCTCACTACCGACGTCGCCCTGCGCCTCGATCCTTCGTACGAGAAGATTTCACGCCGCTTCCTGGCAAACCCGGATCAATTCGCCGACGCGTTTGCCCGCGCCTGGTTCAAGCTCACTCATCGCGACATGGGCCCGAAAGTCCTCTACCTGGGTTCGGAAGTACCCGCCGAGGACCTCATCTGGCAGGATCCGATTCCGTCGGTCGATCACCCACTGGTTGACGCCACGGACATCGCGGGTCTCAAGGCCCGGATCCTCGCGTCGGGGCTCTCCCTCGCGGAACTCGTCTCGACCGCCTGGGGCTCGGCCTCGACGTTCCGCCGCTCCGACAAGCGTGGCGGTGCCAATGGCGCGCGCATCCGCCTCGCCCCGCAAAAGGACTGGGAGGTTAACCAGCCCGCCCGGTTGGCCAAGGTGCTCAAGGCTCTCGAAACACTCCAAACTGAGTTCAACGCTGCCCACTCCGACGGCAAAAGAGTTTCCCTCGCCGACTTGATCGTGCTCGGGGGTTGCGCTGCCGTCGAACAGGCTGCGAAGAAGGCGGGACACGCCGTCGAAGTTCCCTTCACGCCCGGCCGCATGGATGCCTCGCCGGAGCAGACTGACGTCGAAGCCTTCGCCGTGCTCGAGCCCATCGCCGATGGTTTCCGCAATTACCTCAAAGCCAGCTCCACCCTTCCGACGGAGTTGCTCCTGGTCGACAAGGCCCAGTTGCTTGGGCTGACCGCGCCCGAGATGACGGTGCTCGTGGGTGGCATGCGTGTCCTCAACGCCAACCACGGCAAGTCCCAGCACGGGGTGTTCACCCATCGGCCGGAGACACTTACGAACGACTTCTTCGTCAACCTGCTCGACATGGGCAATGGGGTGAAGGCGACCTCGCAATCCGAGGAGTTGTTTGAGCTCCATGATCGGGCCACGGGGGACGCGAAGTGGACCGCCACCCGTGCTGACCTCGTATTCGGCTCGAACTCGCAACTGCGTGCGCTGGCGGAAGTCTATGCAGCGAGCGACGCGCAGGAGAAATTCGTCCACGACTTCGTGGCGGCATGGACCAAGGTCATGAACGCGGACCGCTTCGACCTCGTCTGATCTGAAATCGTGCGAAACGGCGGAGCCGTTTCGTCAAACTACAGGCGCCACCTCGCAATCACACGCGGGTTGGCGCCTTTATTGTTTCACGTATTACGTTACTCTTTGCTCGATATAGGTCTCGCTCGTGCAGTCTGAACTTATACCCACGACGAAACACGGTATTTTTTACTCGGATGGCACGGATCGATTCCGAGACACACCTCCATCCGCCGCAGGATCCCGGGACCACTTCAATCATCCGCTCCCTCCGCGTAATCTGCGGGTGCTCGAACCTCAGCGCATTGCCGGCCGCAGTTCGCGGCGCATTTCGGCAGTGAGGAGCACCTGGTTGCGGCAGGCTTCGTGAACGGCCTCAGGCGAAGAGTCGCTCAAGGTTTGAGCGATAAACGCCACGGTCAGCGTCGGGGTGGGAGGAAGCTTGGGGGACGCCAGTCGTTTCACGCATTGGCTGCGCAGACTACTGGCGCGCGACTCGACGATCAGAAGGGTTTTATCGTGGTTGGCCTCCGAAGTATAAATCACGGCGATTCCGAGCGCGGCGGCCGGAATCGCGGATTCGACCGCCGTGGCCGGGCAGGTCGTCAGGCCGAAACGTTTCTGCCAGATGTCGGAGTTGGTATTCATTCGCGGTTTTCCCACAGCCGCGCCGACAACACAACGCGTTTTTGCCTCTGGAATAGCGTCGAGGGGTCATGACGCGAATCGCGAATGGAATAGCGTCGAGGGGTCATGACGCGAATCGCGAATGGAGCGGTCGAAATGTCGTCGAAGTCGGCGGGCCATGGTGCAATCCAGATCCCGGACATCCCGCGATTCAGGCGCTGCGCCTATCCAAAATCAGGAGGCACCGGAGGAATCATTCGCGATTCGCGTCATGTCCCCTTCCGACCGCGCAGGTCACGTTTGAGCGCGGGCTTAACGGCATCTTCGTACGCCGAACTCTGAGAGTCGCCAGAGCCAACGCGGTCGCTCATCCTGAGTATCGGAAGATGTGTTTTAGGTCTCAAACAACCACCGCGTTGCTCACTCCTATGATGTTCGTTGCAAGAAGCGAGAAGGTTGACCCGGTTAAGAAACACGACTACGTTCTACGGGGTGCCGAGGGTATTCGAAAAAGATGGATTCATATTCTTCTTCTACAGCAATGACCACGAACCGATTCACATCCATGTGCGGTACTCCGATGGTGAAGCCGTTTTCGCCGTAGAACCACTGGTCGAACTGCGGGAGTCGAATGGGATACGAGTGCACGATTTGCGAAAAGCTCAGGATCTTGCGGAACAGAACAAACAACTCATTGTGAGGAAATGGCATGAGCACCTTGGTTGATTCAGCGAAGCAGGCGTCTTCAGACGGGCGCCACATCATTGTTGAGATGGAGAGCGGCCTCGAAGTGAAGTTTCCGGTCGCGGAGAACCCGCGCCTTGCCGTCGGAACGTTGGAGCAGCTAAATCGGATCGAGTTGTCACCATTCGGTCTCCATTGGCCGGATCTCGACGAAGATCTCTCATTTCGCGGAATACTGCAGGGGAACTACGGACAACGGCGACAAAGGCCGAACTCAGAGAGTTCTATGTCGCAGCAGCCGACACAGGACTCCGGTTGAACAAGTCCGGAACGAAGCACGGCGGTGGGTGAGCCGCGGTTATGCGGGAAGCGCCATTGGGCCTGCCTGCTGACATGTTACACGCAGCACTGCCAGCTCGCGGGCGTGATCACGGGTTCGAAGGAAAAAGGCGCGCAGTGGGCGAAAGACTACGGCTTCCCGGAAAAGAACATCTACCATTACGACACGATGCCGCAGCTGGCGGATAATCCCGACATCGACATCGTCTATGTTGTCACGCCCAACGCGCTGCACGCACCGCACACGATTGCCGCGGCCAAGGCCGGCAAGCACGTCATCTGCGAGAAACCCATGGCGATGAACGCGGCCGAGTGCGACACGATGATCGCGGCGTGCAAGGCTGCGAACGTGCGGCTGTCGATCGGTTACCGCCTCCACTTCGAGCCCAATACGCAGGAGCTGAAGCGGCTCGCGAGGGACAAGGATTTCGGCGTGTTCATGAAGATGTCCGGCGGGAACGGATTTCGAATGCAGCGCAAAGTCTGGCGCGCGGACTACAAGCTGTCGGGCGGCGGCCCGCTGATGGACATGGGCATCTATTCGGTGCAGGCGGCGTGCATGGCGGCCGGCGATGCGACATGCGTGGCCGTCACCGCGAAGGAGCACCCGAAGACCCGCCCCGAGATCTTTGCCGACGTCGAGGAAGGGCTCGACTACACCCTAGAGTTTTCAAACGGAGCGAAGGCCGAGCTCATGACGACCTACGCCGCCGGTATCGGCAGGTTCCGCGCTGACGGCGACAAGGGCTGGATCGCGCTCGAGCCGGCGCATTCGTATCGGGGCATCAAGGCGGTGACGAGCAAGGGACCGCTGGAGGTGAGGCAGATCGAGAGCCAGCAGGCGCTGCAGATGGACGACTTTGCCCGTTGCGTACGCGAGCAGCGCGAGTCGATCGTCGGAGGTGCGATGGGGCGGCGCGACATGTTGATCGTCGATGCGATCTACGAGGCCGCGAAGACCGGCAAGCGCACGCGAGTGAAGGCGTGAAGAGCGGAAAAGCGGAAAAGAGGAAAAGAGGGAAAGCGGAAAATTGGGAAATTGGGAAATTGAGAAACGCGGAACGCGTGCCGGCACCGGCTATATTGATTGGACTCTCCGGTTGGGCAACGGCGACGAATCGGCTCACACTTTCCCCCGGCGAGGAGCTCTTGCGCGTGCAGCCGAAGCCGCTCGATCCAACGAAGCTTATAGTCGAATTTGGCGGTGCCCAATGGATTGCCGTTCGGCGCGTAGAGCGACGCAATAACGATGCCGCCCATGTCTGCTTCAATATAGCGGCTATGGCTATCCGCCGGATCCGCGGTCAGCCCGCGCGTGCGCCGGGTGGGTGCGATGCCAGCACGGCTCAGGATCGCCACGCCGTTAAAGCCCTTTTGCCGTTCTCCGCGTGGTGCACCGCCTGCGTGGCCATGCGCAGAGCGCGACGGTCTGCGAAAGCGTCGATCATTTATTATCGATATATAGATTCGTTCAAAGCGCTAACCAGCGTATTTAACAGTCTGGAGTGAACGCTCTACACGCTGTGTACGCCTACCTTTTCATTGCGAGAGCTGGAGCGCAGCGACGAAGCAATCCATCCAGATGGATCGCCACGCCCTCATTTCTCGGGCTCGCGATGACAAATCAGAGTGTGTTTGCGCAATGTGTCCCGGCGACAACCCGATAGGCTCGCTCCGCTGTGCCGGAGAGTTGGAAATAGGCGGATATGAGCCCGGTCCGTCGTATCACAACTGGTGAAACTTGAATCGGAGACGTGATAGATTAGCTTTCGGAGGCCCCGAGGGCGGATCATCCCGCTTCGTCCAGCGACGGCTCAACCATGACCGTCTGTCGTCCGGCCGGGAGGCCTCGTTCATTGCGCAAAACGAATCCCACCAGAAGATCCGCCGCGCAGGCTCCAATCCCCCGGTTGTTTTCGTGCACGCCGCGATGACTGTGAGCAGCCGAAAGCGCGAACCCCAGCGTCGGCACGCCCGCGCTGCGCCAGGCGGCCGGATCATCAGCCAGGATAATCTCCGGCTTATGGTGACGCAGCCACCCGCCCGCCTCGGCAATCGGCGTCCCCGTGCTGGCTATATATACCGGCAATCGCTCGCTTTCCGTGAGGTGCTGGTTCTGCTCATATAAATAGGCTCCGATCCATCGTTCCCGGCGCATCGCGTTATGTTGCCGAACCAGCGCCAGCCCGATCCGCCGGTGCCCTTTCGCCAGACAGGCTTCAAAGGCCAGCTTCATTCCCAAATGATGATCTTCGGTCACGCGGTGCAGCGCCGGAGCCGTCAAGCCATAGCCTATCGTCACGAGCGAAAACCGCTCCCATTCGAGCCCGGCCAGGGTGTGATGCTCCAAGGTTGGACCAACCATCACCGCCCGCACATTCCGCGTCACCAGCACCTGGTTGAGACGGGCAAGGTCACGCGCGTAATCACTGATCCGGAACTCCGTCAGCGAAAAACCATATCGCTCCGCCCGTTCATGCGCGCCTTCGAAGATACTTCTAAAATGTTGATCGGCCTTCCACCGGAAATCTCCCGGATGGCAGGTAAGATACGCCGCCGCCACGCGTTGTTCCACCGGCCTGCCCGCCCGCCGGGTCGCCCCCCATGCTGATATCAGAGGATTAACTCTATAGCCCAATTGCGCCGCAGCCGCCTGCACCCGCCCACGTGTCTCCGCGGATATCCTCGGATCATTACGCAGTGCAAGTGAAACGGTGCTCGAGTGGCAGCCGGCCGCGCGGCCTACTGCAAGCATGGTCGGAGCCTTCGTGGGGGCGGGCATCGTTCAATCCATTGCATGAACGCGCCATTGCTCAGGGTCATGCCCTGGTCCTAGGGATGAGGTCGTGAGTGGCGTCCCCCGGCACTCCTTCCCCATCACCACCCACCCCAACCTTTTCCCTCCGGCATCGTTCTCTCGTTCACGAGGTTCGCGGCTTGATCGAAGAAAATCCACCTATGAACATCTCCCTGCCCCTGCGGATCTGCCTGCCGCTGATTGTCCTGTCCGCCCCTGGATATAGTCAAACGACCCCCGCTCCATCGACTGCCGGAAAGACGCCCACCAGCGTGGAAGCCCGCAACGCCGCAGCCGCAGTGGCCGCCGGCACGGCCTCGCCAAACCAACCCGGCACGCCCGCTCGCGACGCGGAAGCGCTGCAGCTTTCAGCCTTTGAAGTGAGGGAAGAGACCGGCAGCGGCTACGCGACCAGTTCCTCGATGACGGTATCGCGCATCGCCACGAAGAACACCGAGATTCCTGTTTCAGCCATTGTAATCAACGAGAGGCTGATCGAAGACACCCTCGCCGTCAGCATCGAGGAAACCTTCAACCTCATCAGCGGCATGCATCATGGCAACGCCGGCACCGGGAATCAGGAGAACAACGACTTTTCGCTTCGCGGTTACACCGGGAGCACGGCGTCGCGCGATGGCGTTGATGACTCGCTCTTCACTGGTGCGGGCGGCTTTGACTACTCCTTTGTCGAGCGCATTGAAGTTGTCAAAGGGCCCAACGGCATTCTTTACGGCACGCATATGCCCGGCGGCGTCGTGAATATTGTCAGCAAGCGTCCTCGTGCCCGCGCGTTCACCAAACTTTCCGCCATGGCCGGGTCATGGGGATTCTGGCGCGGCGAAATCGATACATCCCAGTTTATCGACAAAGACAAACGCTTCTCCTATCGCATTGCCGGTGCCGTCTCCAATACCCGCGGTCCGATCGACTGGCCAGGAGACCCCCGGCTCGGTTTCCGCGGCATCAACTCCAGCATTCTCTATCGCGGCAAGACCGGCCTCGAGGTCTGGCTCTGGACTGCTTTTGTCCGCGACTCCTCCAGCCGGGCGAAACATGTCGTTCCGGGCTTCGCCACGAGTGTTCCCGTGAGCGCCAGCGTGCCCGGCCCCACCGGTGTGCCGCTCTATGATGAGACGGTTCTCTCGGGCGGCGCCGGCCAGAATCTAATCCATGCCTATAGCAAGGTGAACACAGATACTTATGAACTCGGCAGCAGCAAAAGCTTCAAATTCGGCCCCATTTCCCTCGATGCGCGTCTCATCGGCCGCTACCGCAATCAGCTGAGCGATGCCAGCCGTGTGCGCGCAACTCCCGACAATAAATACCTCGATGCCCAGGGAAACCTTCTGAACACCGGCCTCGACAACCGGTTCACCAACATTGCCACCGTTCAAGGCCGGATCGCTTCAATCTATCGCGAGCGATTCCAATATGACCATCGTCCCGTCTCGCGCCGTGACCACAACTACGGGCTTGATCTCAACTTCACCTACACGACCGGTTTTGTACGGCACCAAACCCTCGTCGCCGGAACCTATAGCGTCGGCCATATCGATAGCGACAACTCCAATTACGTCGTCAACAACGGCGCCCTGCTCCGGGCATACGGCTTCGAAACCACCGGCAATCTCGGCCGCGTCTTCACCTATCCCATTGATCGCGTCATCTACGACATTTCACGCGAGGACGTGATGCGTGACACCAATGCTCCGTCGCTTCAACGCACGCTGACCGACAACGAAACCTATGGGGTTGGCTTCATGCAGCGCATGGGAGTCCTCAAGAACCGTGTCATTCTTGTCGCCGGCGGCCGCATTCAGCGAGTTCAGTCCAATCAGGGCCGGTGGGACTACGTGCAACAAGGCGTTCCGACCCGTACGCTTCAAGCGAAGACGAGCAGGAAACCAGGAATCTCCGGTCTGGTAAAATTCTACCAAGGGGAGTTCGGCGAAGCGATGGCGTTCGCTAATTTCAATCAAACCTACACCCCGGTATTCACGATCGACCAGCGGCTCGCCACCTTCGGCGAAAAATTCCCCGATCGTGTTGCCAAAGCCAACGAATTCGGAATCAAGCTCGATCTCAATCGCAGCCGGATTGTCGCCACCGCATCCGTTTTCAATAACGAGGAGACAAACTATCTTGTCACGATCCGCGATGACAATCCCGGCACCATCACCGGTCGACCTGACCAAAACTATCAGGCGCCCGTGGGCACCCGCACCAGCAAGGGCTTCGAAATGGACGTGAATTTCAAGATCTGGAACGGACTCGAGGCCATTGTTAGCTATGGCAAAGTGGACACGACGCTGGCGAATGGCAGGCGGGCCGAGGCCATTCCCTACGACACCGCCGGGGCTCTGGTAAACTATCGCTGGCGCACCGGTTGGCTCAAGGGTTTCTCGACTGCTTATAACTACAGCCGCTGGGGCAAGAGCCGGCTCAATTCACGCACGTATTGGGAAATCGACGGGGGCGAACGGCACAACTTGATCTTCGGCTACCGCTGGGGTCGGGCAGATATCAGGCTGCGGATTGAAAATATCTTCGACGTCCGGGACCCGCAGCCGAGCTCGTTCGACCAAAGCATCGCGATCACAAACCCCACCAATTACCGTCTCGGCTACACGCTGACATTTTAGGTTTCCGACCCGCGATGGGCGAGCATTCAAGCGATTGAACGACCTCCCGGTTGTGCCCCCGTCCAGCGCCTTCAATTTCCCTCGTTCGATCGCATGAAACATCTTTCTCCCGGCCAACAGCGCGTGATCGCCGACAAGGCATTCGGTGTTCGCCGGCTTTGTCTCGAACTCATCACCGCTGCGGGTTGGGGTCACATCGGCGGTTCGTTCTCCGAGGTCGAACTCCTTGCCTGTCTCTACAGTGGCATCCTGCGCATCGATCCGAAAAAACCTGACGATCCGCGGCGGGACCGGTTCATCCTTTCCAAGGCGCACGCGTCGCCCGCCCTGTACGCGACGCTGGCGTTGAGCGGATTCATCCCGGTCGAACGGCTTTTCACCTATTGCCGGCTCGATGGGCTCGACGGCCACACCCAGCGCGGGCAGTGCCCCGGCATCGAATACTCCGGCGGTTCACTCGGCACCGGACTCTCCTACGCTGCCGGAATCGCTCTCGGACTTCGCCTGGCGGACAATTTCGCCTCCCGCGTGTATTGCCTGATTGGAGACGGCGAGTGCAACGAGGGTCAGATCTGGGAGGCCGCGATGTCGGCCGCGCAGTATCGACTCGATAATCTGATCACAATCGTCGACTACAACAAGGTCATGGCGAAGGGAAAGATGTCCGATCTCATGGCGATTGATCCCCTACGCGACAAGTTTGCTGCGTTCGGCTGGACCGTGATCGAGATCGACGGCCACGACCTCGCGGAAATCTGCCTCGCCTTCCATCGCGCCAAATACCTTGAAATGAACGGACGCCCGATTGCCGTCATTGCGCACACCGTAAAAGGCCGGGGCCTGCCGGAAGCGGAGTTCAATTATCAATGGCACACGCACGCTCCTTCCCCGGTCCAGGCGAAGGCCTTTCTCGCTGATCTCAACCGCACCTACGGGCGCAACGAAAAGTTCTCCCGCCAGCTCGTCGCCCCGCAGGACGGGGGACTCGAAGCCGTCGTTACCGCCGATTTGAAATGAAACCGACCCGTTGAAGGATGGCAACAGCAGCCGGACACACTCAACCGCTGACCGTTATCCTCAGCTCCCTCTATCTCGATCTGACATGAAACTCGCTTACGCCAAAAAACCGTTGCGTGAAATCTTTGGCGAAACGCTCGTTGAACTCGGGGCCCTCCACCCGCAGTTGCTCGTGCTCGACGCTGACCTCAACACGTCCTCGCGCACGGTTCTCTTTAAACAAAAGTATCCCGCCCGCTTTATTCAGACCGGCATCGCCGAGGCCAATCTGTTTGGGCTGGCAGCCGGCCTTGCCGCGCAGGGCTACGTGACATTTCCCTCCACGTTCGCGGCCTTCGCCGCGCGCAAAGCGCTCGACCAAGTCTACGTTAATATAGCGTATCCCAAACTCGATGTGAAGATCGCAGGCTCCTACTGCGGAATGACCGCCACCGAGTGCGGCCCTTCGCACAATTGCGCCGAGGATCTCGCGGTGATGCGCTCGCTCCCGCACGTGAAGGTTTGTGATCCCGGCGACAACCGCGAGCTGCGCGCGATGATGCATACCATCATGGCAACGCCGGGGCCGATCTACTTCCGCGTTTCCAAGGTCAACGCGCCCGAACTCTTCGCGGACGGACACGAATTCGCCTTCGGTCGCGGACACCTGTTGCGCGAAGGCAGCGATGTCGCGCTGATCGGCACGGGCTTCATGACGGCCGTCGCGCTCGGCGCCGCGGAACTGCTCGACCGCGAAGGCATCTCCGCGGCCGTGGCACATATGCCGTCAATCAAACCGATCGATGAGGAACTGATCGGTAAACTTGCGCGACAGACAGGTGCGTTGGTGACGATTGAAAACCACCGCATCTACGGCGGGCTTGGCGGAGCCGTCGCCGAAGTGACGGCGCGCGATTATCCCGTTCATGTCGATGCCATGGGTTTGGGCGACACGGTGTTCGAGGCGGCTCCACTTCAGGACCTCCTGCGCCACTACGAGCTTACGCCGCGCGCTCTCGCCGCTCGCGCCCGAGCGCTCACGCAACGCAAACGCCGAGCCTCGGCCGCATGAAACGCGAGGGACATCATCCCCATTTGAGCAGGGGACTGGAGCCCTCCCGCTTCCCTCAATTCCTTCTTTAACTCGATCTAATGAGTTCTCTTTCTCCGATCCCCCGTCACAAGCGTCTCCCCGATCCTGTCCGTCTCTTCAGCGAGTACATGCGCCTCACCGGGACGCCTTCCCTCGCTCCCGAAGTAGGTGATCGCAAGCTGACAGGGAAATCGCTCGGTCTCGTCAACGGGTCAACGTGGGTCAGCCTCTGGGGCACATGGTTCGGTCGCACCATCCTGCCAGGCGTCAAGCTTGTCCATGCCGGCGGCGACCACGTGCAGCTGAAGTTCATGGCGGCTCACCACGCCAACGAACCGTGCCCACCCCGGGCGAATATCAGGAGTTTCGTTAATACTGCGCGTGAGCTCGTGGCATTTCATCCCGTCGATGCCATCCTCATTACGTGTTCCACCATGAATCGTGCTGCGGGTGAGGTTCGGAAGGCGCTGCGCACCTCACGCATTCCCGTCGTGCAGATTGACGAGGCGATGATGGAAAGAGCCGTCGGACGCGGTGGGCGTATCCTTGTTATCGCTACACACGGTCCAACCGTGATGTCCACCCAGGCGCTCCTGCGCGAAACGGCCGCGCGACTCAAGCGCGAGGTGGCCTTTGACGGCGCGACGGTCGAAGCCGCCTTCGATCTTCTCGGAAAGGGAGAGATCGTCCGGCACAATCGCTTGATTGCGCAAGCGATCCGAGCTGCGCAAAAGCACGGGTCCATCGACACCGTGGTGCTGGCCCAACTCTCCATGAGCGTCTTTGCCTTGGAGCATCCGGATCCGATGCGGGAGTTTGGCGTCCCTGTGCTCACCAGTGGCGAATGCGGGTTCCAACGCGTCCGCGAACTCCTGCTCGCGTCATGAACCCTGACTCGCCAACCCGCCTCGCCAGACCCGAAGGAACTCAGCGGATCGCACCTTCATTCTTCCAGCGCCACTGGCGGTGGTTCGTCCTCGGGACCCTGTTCCTCGCCACGTTTCTTAACTACCTCGATCGCCAGACGCTCAGCAACGCCGCCGATCCGATCTGCGCCGAGTTCGGTCTCGATAACGCGCAGCGTGGCAGATTGCTGGCCACCTTTATTTATACCTATGCGGCGGCGCATCTGTTCATCGGGCCGCTGGTGGATCGCGTTAAGAACTTCCGTCTCGTTTTCCCCATTTTCGTACTCGGGTGGTCCGCGTGCAATCTGCTCGTCGGCTTCGCCCGCGACTACAACACCCTTCTCTGGCTCCGCGCGGCGCTCGGTGTTTTCGAAGCCGGCAATTTTCCGATTTGCCTGCTCCTGATCGCGCGGATTTTTCCGGCGAAGGAACGCGTGCTCGCCAACGGCATCTTCTATTCCGGTGCGGTCATCGCCACCCTCATCGCGCCAAAGTTCGTCATTTATGTTGCAACCATGCACCATTGGCGGTGGGCGTTTTTCCTGACCGGTGGACTCGGCCTGCTCTGGCTGATCCCGTGGCTGCTGGTGTTTCGCAATCCCGAGCAGAATGCGCCCGGATGGACTGCAGCCGCCATCGCCTCGACGGATGGCAGCGACAGCGCGGCGCTGATCCTTCGCCGTCCTGCTTTCTGGGGCGTCGTACTCGTCGGTATGGGCATCATCCCGGGTTTATATTTCATGACTCAGTGGCTGCCCAGCTATCTGACCCAAGCGTGGGATGTACCCTATAATCAGGCGCTGGGCGATCGACTTGTCCTGATCTCGTTCTGCCAGGATCTTGGCATGTGGATAGGCGGCGCCGTGGTGATGTCACTCGTGAGCCGCGGCTGGTCACTGCTCGGAGCACGCCGCATCGTGATCGTCGTGTCCTATCTCTGCATGATGGCAATGCTAGGGCTCACCCGCGCGCCTTCCATCAATGTCGCCGTCGCCGTACTTTGTCTCTATGTCTTTGGCCTCGGAGCCTGGCTCGCCAACCAACAGGCGTTCAAGCAGGACGTCGCCCGCGGTCGCGTCGGGACCGTGGTGGGATTCGTCGGCTTTGCCGAGACGATCGTGGCTGCGTTTCTGGTGGATCGAATTGGCACCCTCACGCAGGAGTCCGGAGGTTTCGGCGCTGTGTTCTTCCTCTTCGCCGGCCTCTTCACGTTTGCGCTGGTAATGGTGTTCATCTTCATGCGCGAACGCTGGCTGCCGCAACGCCAGGTATAATCCCATTGGCACCGAGTTTTCCGCCGCACTTCGGCCGGCGTCTTCCCTTCCAAGTACCTCTATTCCCCCCTCAATCATGCTTCGTCATCTTCTCTCTATAGTATTTGCCACGAGTGTTCCCACTCTTTCCGCCGCGCAACGTTCCACCCCCGTCGAGCGTTTCGCTCGCCACGAGATCAGCTTTACCGCCGCCGGCAGTTATGCGAATCCGTATCTCGATTGCAGCGCCGAGGCCACGCTGACCACACCGGACGGTTCCGTGCGCGCGTTGCCACTCTTCTGGGATGGCGGATCCACCTGGCGGCTGCGCGTCGCGCTGGATCAAGTGGGCGAATGGCGCTGGACCCTCTCCAGCAAGGACCCCGGCCTCAACGGCAAGGCAGGCGCTTTCACCTGTCATCCGTCCACCCGCCGCGGCAGTCTGCAGCCGATGACGGGGGCTCCCCACCATTTCCAGTATCAAAACGGCGAGCCGATGTGGTTCATGGGTGACACTGCCTGGTCGTTTGTAACCGATGTGCCGGCGGAAAACCACAATGAGGCAACTGTCGGTCAGTATCTCGCGCGACGCTCGGAACAGGGTTTCAATGTGATCCACACGATGCTCCTCAGCGAGACCGGCGATGGGAACGCCGGTGGCGCGCCGTTCACGCCGCTAGCGGGCGGGAAACTAAATCCCTCCTATTGGCAGGCGATCGATCGACGCGTGGCGCTGGCGAATTCCCGCGACATTATCATGGGGCTTGCCCTCGCGTGGGGCCGAAAAGTCGCCGGAGGAGCGAACGAACCGTATGCTTGGGGCCGCTTTCCGAACCAGGAGGCCCGCGAACGTTATACCCGCTATATCGCCGCGCGTTATGGCGCCTATAATGTATATTTTATTCTCGCTGGCGAATGGCACGGCGAGATTCGCACCCGCCCGCCCGCGACCGGGCTGGAAATCCGCGACCAGTTTATAGCGATCGGAAATGCCCTGCGCGCCTCCGATGCGCATCGGCGCATGATCGGCATTCACCCCATGAGCCAGGACGGCAGCGTCCGTGAATTCAACCGCGCCCCATGGATGGATTTCGGCGACTATCAGCAAAACTACCGGCATCTCCACGATCGTATTCTCGCGTCTCGGCATTATGGGAAACCGGTCGTCAATTCCGAATACGCCTACCACCTCCGCGACCAGGATGGCGACGGCAAGGCCGACAAGGAGAACAGTCTCGACGAGCACGACATCCGCCACGCGTCCTGGGATATCGTCATGGCTGGAGGGTATTTGGTTACTGGATTCGGCACGACCTACTTCGGCGGCAACCGCGATCCGGGTCCCTTCAATCCCGCCGCCAAAAAGAATGTTGTATGGGAGAAACAGATACAGCATCTCAAGACCTTCTTCGAGGGCCTTAACTACTGGAGGCTGGTCCCTGCCAGTTTTCAGCTCACCGCGGCGACTCCGCGGGGACCGGATCGGGTCGATCGGGTTGAATCCGCCCTCACCGGCCGGGTGCGCAATGTCCCCCGCCCGCCGCTCGCGACGTACTGGGCGCTGCAGATACCTGGAGAAACCTACGTCCTCTATGTCCGCGGGCTGAACGAGCCCTTGACGTTTTCCATTGATGCTGTGGGCGGGAAGTATCAGGTGCGGCAGTTCAACCCGCGCACGGGCGACGACAAAAACCTCGGCTCGCAGGATTGCGCCGAACAAGTCGATCAGGGACAAATCGCCGCGGTGAGCGTCGCCGGCGGCGGGCACCGCTCGACCAGCCTGGCCAATCGCTACACGTTCACTCCGCCAACAACGGACGACTGGGTATTCGTACTTGAGCGCGATCACGATGATTGATGGCTAGGGCAGCTGGGCCCTGGCCCGACCCGACATTCGCCACGTCCTCGCGGGTGTTTGACCCGGTTCGATGGCGAGTTGATAGCTCAGGCGCTCGCGAGCTACTGGCTTGTGCCGCGCGGCTCCTGGCTCGTGGAAACGATGTTGCCGCCCGGGTTGCGGTCATTGGCGGGGAGCGGATTCAGGATGAACCCGAACGACCGGGCGGATGGGGCGAGTTCCTACTTTTTCACCGCCCGGCGCACTTTAGTGGTTTGCTGATGTCGGGGAGCGGATGCAGATCGTCCGGTCGGGCATCTTGCCCCGGCTTTCCCCACCCGTGCTCCCCAAGGAGGCTTTGGCTGCTCCTGAAGGGGAGGACTGGATTTATGAATTTCTTTGGTCGGGCGTGCGCGTGCGAGCCATCAAGATTGATGCCGGCGTTTGGCTGCTGGGATGCGATGGGCGTAATTTGAGCAACCGCTTTCCTCGGGTGGCCGCGGCGGTCGCGAAGTTGCGTTCGCGTAATGTGGTAATCGATGGCGAGGTATTGCTGCTCGGAAGCTACTCGGCGGCTGCCGTGCGTTATCTGGCTCAGAACTGCGACGAGACAGTGCAGTCGCAGGTGGTGTTGCTGGCGTACGATTTGCTCCATCGTGCGGGTGAGGACATGCGTGGTCTTCCTTTGCTGGGCCGCAAGTTTGTGCTCGCATCGGTGGTGCAGCAAACGCCCATCCTGCTCTCGCCGCTGTTTAACGGTACCTCGGAGGCGGCGCTTACCGAGGCGTGCCGGCTGGGCTTGGCAGGTCTGGTGGCGAAGCGGGCGGGCTCGTGTTATCAGCCGAGCGCGTTGGCTCATCCTTGGGTGAAGGTGCGTGTACCCTTGGTCAGGATGTCGGACTCGCGGCGGAGCGATGAGCCCTCGCAAACGGGGGGGCGAGCGGTGCCTTGTCGGGCGTTGGCGCGGTTGCAAGTTCGCGATCCTGAACGTTTCGGGAACCAAGGGCGCTTTCCGGGATCCAAGGCGGACGCATGTCCATCGAGAAAGAAAGCTCAGGTATTCCCGAAGTGAACGTCAGCAAGCGCACCACCAAGGTAAACTTGGGGATGATCATCGGCATTCTCATCTTCTTAGCCATTTCAGTGGGAGTGGTCCTTTGGCTTTCGGCGAACGAGTAGGATCCGGCGGTCTCGCGCTCCGCGGCGTTGGTCGTCCGTCCTTTGCCTTCCGACAGCCGGCGGCTTGGCCGCTTTTGTAACGGCACGGAAATCGCCCGGTCCGGGCTCGGGGAATTCCCCGAATCGCATTCGGTGACCTTGCCTGATTTTCTTTTGTACGCGCGGGAGTTACGATCGACTTCTGATTCATGCGTTTTCCAGGTCCTAACTTCAGCACGCGATGAAATTACTTTTGATCGGCGACGAGCGAAAAAACCGCCGGATGTGTTCGTGGGGTTTTTCCGGGAATTCCTATCGGGTCCGGCTGGCAAACTCGCGCCCGATGGTCGATGTCGCGCTCGCGAACGAGTCGTTTCACGCCGCGTGTATCGATTTCAAAATGCAGGAGGACAACCCTGCAGCGATTGTGGAGACGCTGCGGACGACTGCGGCGAAATTACCCATTGTTGCGCTGATCGGAGCAGGCGACTCGAAGGGCATGGCGGCCCTGAAGTTTTTTGGCGTCTCCGCGCATCTTGTGACGCCGTTTGCGATTGAAGACCTGCATGCGGTACTGCGCGCGAATGCGCTCGCCGATTCGGTCGGCGCGGATGCGGCGACTGTGCCGGTTCCAACACCGCGGGCTGTCGCTCCGGTCGACGCCCCTGCCCTTAACCATTCCACGATGATGACTAATGATGACGCTGCCCGCCGCATGCTCGAACTCGCGCTTCGTGCGGCCAATTCGCACGCTGCGATTCTAATTCTGGGAGAAACCGGAACGGGAAAGACTCAGCTCGCTCAGACAATTCACCAGAACAGCCCGATCCGGCATAAGCCCTTCATTACGGTTAATTGCCCTTGCCTGAGCCACGAGTTGCTCGAGAGTGATTTGTTCGGCCACGTGCGGGGAGCGTTTACCGGGGCCGTGCAGGACACGTGGGGCAAGGTGGCCGCGGCTGAAGGCGGAACGTTGTTCCTGGATGAGATCGGAGACCTGCCGATGACGTTGCAGCCAAAGTTGCTCCGGTTATTGCAGGACAAGCTTTACGAGCGGGTGGGCGAGACGACGTCACGCCGGGCCCATGTCCGGATCGTGGCGGCGACCAATCGCGATTTGAAACGCGAGGTGGCTGCTGGACGCTTCCGGGAGGATCTCTATTACCGACTTAACGTGATTGCGATCGAAGCGCCGCCATTGCGGCGGCGGCCATTGCAGATCCTCGGGGCGGCCGAGCGCTTCTTGACCGGCATCTGTCAGCAGCTCGGGAGGCCTTGCCCGCAGTTTAGCATCGGGACGCGGCGGGAGTTCGAGCAGTATTCATGGCCAGGGAACCTGCGGGAATTGCGCAACGTGATCGAGCGCGCGGCAATTTTGTCCACTTCAGCAGTGCTCGAGCCCAGCGACTTCCCCGGGCTGTTCACGAGAGCGGGGACCGCGTTGCCTCAGGTGGGCGCTCTCGTCAGCCTGCACCGACTGGAAGCCGCGCATATTCAGATGGTGGTGGCGAGCAGTTCGTCGCTGGAAGAGGCGGCTCGCATCCTCGAGATCGACAAGTCGACGTTGTACCGAAAGCGGAAACAAATGGAGTCCGGGGTAACTGTTTTCACGCCGTCCTACGAGCCTGCCTCAGCGGAAGCATTTGCGTAAAGTTTGAGCGCAACGCGACGGGATGAGCGGGGCGGCAACCCCGGCCGCCGCGCCGCCACAAGGCCGGGCGCGTCTCCGCCGGTTTCGCCGCGCAGACGGCCACCGCGGTTCAACCGTCCACGGGTTTCGAAAGGCGCCGGGGACACCCCGCGCCCTGATGAGTAGCGACGCGCGCGGCCCGTTCCGCGCTGAATAAAAACGAATGATCCCGAAAGGTGGCATCGCGCGCACCTTTCGGGATCGTTCGTTCATGTCCCGCGTTTCCAGGATGAGCGCTAACCGTCGCGCTGCAACCGGGGAAACTACATGCTCCCCTCGTTGCGGGCCCACTGGATGGCGTGGCGGACGAGTTCCGCTCCGGAGTCGAGGTTGAGTTTCAGCTTCAAGTGTTCGCGGTAGGAATCGATCGTCTTGGAGCTGAGGTTAAGTTTTTGCGCGATCTGGCGTGTGCTGTAGCCGTTGCCGATCAGTTGGAAAACCTCCATTTCGCGATCACTGAGGGTGTCGATGGAGAACACCATGCTGTCGCCCTTCTTGTTGACGAAGCGGTGCAGCATTTTCTCCTTGATTTTGTCGCTCAGATAAATCTCGCCCTGGAGCAGGCGCTGGATCGCATGGATAATTTTCTCGCCCGCTTCCTGCTTCATCAGGTAGCCCATGGCGCCAGCGCGGAGCGCGCGCTCGGCATAGAGACCCTCGTCATGCATTGAGACGATAAGGACCGGCAGATTGGGGGCTTGAACCTTGATGTTCTTCGTGAGCTCGATGCCGTTGGTCGTCTTGAGAGCGATGTCGACGATCGCGAGATCGGGTTGGAGTTTGCCCACGAGTTCGATGGCGTAGGGTGCATTGTCCGCCTCGCCGCACACCTCGAGATTCGGCTGCTGGTTTACCAAGGCCTTCATGCCCTGTCGGGTGATCGGATGATCGTCGACGAGCAGGACTTTGAGCTTGGCGGTTACCGCCGGAGCAGTTTCCGGTTCGAGCACCGCGCTGGACGTTCCCCCGAATTCAGTGGCGTTGAGGGAGACGGGCTTTTTTTTGGCAATGGCTTTCATGATTTTAGAGGGGGTAGAAAAACCGGCACTCCACTTTGGTGCCGGCGTTGGGTTGAGACGTGACAGTCAAGGTGCCGCCAATCATAGCTGCACGGTAAGGCATGAGGCTCATCCCGGAACTGGGTCCGTGATCGCGGGCGGGGTCGAATCCGCAGCCATCATCTTCAATCGACAGCACTTTGCTGTCGTTGGTGAAGTCCGCTGCGACGACGATGTGTTTGGCGCCGGAGTGCTTGATCGCGTTGTTGATGGCTTCCTGCGTGATGCGATAGAGATGAATCGCGACGGTGGTTTCCACATCGACGGCGCCGCTGGGCTCGAACTCGCAGGAGATCCCGTGCAGCCGCTGGACTTGAAAGGTGAGATCCTCGAGCGCAGACTCGAGGCCGCTGGTTTCCAACTGAATTGGACAAAGTCCGCGGGCGAGCGCCCGGGTCTGTGCGATGGCCTCCTGCACGAGGGTGGAAATCGTCGCGGCATCCTCGGCTTCGCTCCGGCTCTGCGCCTGCAACTTGTCCCGCAAAGCGGCGCTCAAGCAGGAGATGCCGGTGAGGTATTGGCCAAGCCCGTCGTGGAGATCGCTGCCGATACGGTCTTTTTCGGCGTCACTGACGCGCAGGAGTTCGCGTTCGATCAACTTACGCTGCGTGATATCACAGCCAAAGAAGAGGGCGCCTTTTCCGGTCTCGTGATCGAAAAACGTGAAGACATCGGCGAACCATTCGCCGTCGGCGTGGCGGGCGGTAAGGACGGAATTCACCGCGCCGCCGCGCAGCGCTTCGGTGACGACCGGTTTTAGTTGCGGATAGAGGCGGGCGAGGTCTTTCCCCACCATGGAGGCGGGCGTCATGCCGTACTTGGCAAGCTTTTCGCCTTCCGCTTCGACGATCACGCCTCGCGGATCGAGGCGGCCGACAATCATCGGCAAGTTGGTGAGCAACCCGTTTAGGAGCTGGCTCTTTTGTTTGATTAACCGTTCGGCTTCGATGCGGCCGGTCACGTCGATGGAGAAGCCCATCGCGCCGGCGCCGCGACTGCGATCGAAACGGTAGTAGTTGTCGAAGTGATACGTCTTCCCACGATGCTTGATTTCGGCGGGGAAGTTGACCGATTCGCCGGCAAGCGCCTTGCCGACGTTTGCGGCCGAATCAGGGAACATCGCATGAATGCTCGTGCCGGAAAGTTGGTTGTCGCGGAGGCCGAGCGCGGAAAGGGCGTGGCCGCGCGATTCGCGGATGACGCCGTCGGCATCGATGCGCGACACCGCGACCGGGAGCGTTGCGAGCACGCCGTTGAGAAATTCCGAGGTCTTGCGCAGCGCTTCCTCCGTCTCGATGCGGGTGGTAATATCCAGCGCTGCGATACCCTGGAGATTGCGACCGCTCCGCTCGACCATGGGAAATTCCGAGATCAGCCAGTGGCGGTTTTCGTGCGAATACTGGGTGGAGCCGTCACTGTTGTTGTGATTCCGCGCCGTGATCACGGCTGCGACGGAGAAGTGGGTGCGGAAGATCTCGTTTTGAAACAGGACCGCTCCCTTCCCGTCGTAAATACAGACTGCGCACGGAACGCTGCGCATGAAAAGCTGGAGCTGGGCCTGGCTTTCCCGCAGCGCGGTGAGCATTTGCGCATGACTGATCGAGTAGCGGATCGCGCGTTCCAGTCGCGTCGTATCCAACGATCCTTTACAGAGGTAGTCGGCGGCGCCGGCGTCGAGCGCCGCCTGGTCCACGTCCGGATTTTCCGAGCCGGTAAGAAGAATAATCGGGATCTCGCATTGCTGCGTTTGAAGCGTGCGCAGAATTTCGAGGCCGGTGGTCCCTCCCAGCTTGTAATCGAACAGTGCGACATCAAAGCCGCCGCGTTGCAGGGCCTCGAGCGCGGCGTGTTCGGTGGGCGCCCATTCGAGCGCGTAGGTGAACGCGAGACTCTTCCCCAGAAGAATTTTGACGAAGGCGAAATCGTCCTCGTTATCATCAAGCACGAGGACGCGCAGGACCTTGGTCGGCCGGCTGCGGTTTCGGCCGAGGCTGCCGGGAGGAGGTCGGGGCAGGGTGTCGACGGGTGGGATGTCTTCCGTAATTTTCACCGAAATAAATAATTGGGCTCCGGGAGGTGATCCACCGCCAGAGGGACAGGTTGGACCCCGTGAGAATGGGGGTCAATGAGACAACCAGGCCGCGAATGTCCAACGCGCCCTGAGCTTTCTCCGGGGCTCCTCGGAAACACCGGGAAAGAAAGCATGTCTGAGCTCACGGGGCAGAGGTTGTTCCGCATAAAGAAGACGAACCCGGAAGCCGGCAACTCGCGGCGACAGCGGCGGAGCTTGTCGCCACTGCAGAGGAAGGAATGGGACCGGAAAAAGTCATAATGCGCGCGAGACTTTCGAGGCCGAATTCCCGCAGTTCACTCTATCACGCAATTAACTTCGGACTCAATCAGGTGAGGGCCTTTTCGCCGCATCGGGGAATTCCCTAGAGACAGGGACAGGTCGCGGATTTGCATGGCGATACCGCCGCCGCGCATGGGTGTCTGAGATGATCGGATGAAACATTATTTCAATTTTGCCCCCCGATTTTTTTCGTCACGGAGTTGGGCTGTCCGGGTTCTGCCGCTGACGCTCGCGGTCATTGGAGTCACTGCGCCCGCATTGGCGCAAAAAGCCGAGTTGCTGACAGATGTCACGTGGGGAGCTCGACTGGCGACCGATCGCTTGACTCCTTCGGAGCGCGCGTTTCTCGAGCAAGCCCGCGAGTCCATCCGGCAGCAACGCCGCCTTGGCGAACTGGGACAAAGCCTGGCTCGCGGGACCGAGGTGCGTGCTCACGCGCAGAAGATCGTGAGCGAATATCGGCAGATGCTCGAACGGATCGAGGGGCTGGTCCGCAAGAAAAGGACCGCTTTGCTGCAGCCACCGGAAATTCCGTCTGAGGCCTACCATGAGCTGGCGGCGAAATCCGGCCCGGAGTTCGAACGCGGGTTCGTCGCGATCCTGAACGAATGGCACGAACGGACGCTGGCCTTGTTCGAACGGGCCGCGGCCGACGCGCGGGATCCCGATGTGCGTCAGTTTGCGTCCGCGCAGTTGCCGATCCTCCGGGAACATCGCAACCGGATCACGGTGCTCCGGAAGCAATTCGAGTAAAAAACGCGCCAGCCCGCGACCCCTCGCGGTAAGCTTTGCTGAGCGGTCCGGTTTGTCGGCACTGGAGGAGCGGCCACCTCGCCAGCTTGACCGCGGACTCCTCCCATGACGCTCTAGGGAAGACTGAGGAAGGTGAAATCAGGAGGTATCCTGAAACCTGAGACAAACTCGGATGCGGGATTTCGGTCTATTTCATATGGCCAAATCAAGAGCAAGAGCCTCAAAAATCGAGCTGCATGGCAATGGGGTGAGTGGATTTTCACCCGAGGACATCGAGCGCCGGGCGGGTGAACTGGCATTGATCGATAACCGCACGGAGGCGACCGATCAGGACCGGGAACTCGCCCGTGGTGAGTTTCAGGATCTGAATCTTCCTGACGCGATCAACGAGGATGCGGAGAGCATGCAGTCGATGTCCCGTGATCCGAGTGATCCCATGGCCGATCGTGGTCATCAAGCGCCGGAATACGGCGGTGACGACGAGAAAACTGCGCTTGAGAAACTGGCCTTGGAGGGCGTGGAAGAAGCGCAGCACGAGCAAATGATCGAGGCGCGCAACGCTGTCGACGAACCCCTGAGCTCCCGGCCCAAGCGCCGGCCCGTCGAACTAGCGAAACCGGGGCCGTGCCGGCTCGGTCTGCGCCGTAACGAGGTCGGTCAGCGACAGCCGTTCGCAAGCCGGGCCGGGCGCGGCGGGTGGCGAAGCGACTCGGGGCGTTAAAGCGCCGGGTTTGCGGCACTTTTTGCTGTAGGGTCTGACAATGAAGGTCAGATACTTCCGGCATGTTCTTCAACTCCTGGCCCATCCGCTTCCTTATCACCCGCGCCGCCCGCGCCTATGGTTTTCTCGATCCGGTCAACCTCGTGGGCAAAATCCGCGGGTTTGCGGAGCCGTCCGAATTTGCCGAGCCGTTGGAGTTGTTGCGCGCCGGCATGCTGTTTCATGCGCGAGGCCTCGTTAACACCAAGGCGATCCAAAACAACCTGGACTGGGTCTGGCCCTACTGGGTCGAGCGGCAGTTCAACCCGGCCGACGAGTCGTTCATTCCGCGGGCGTTTTCGTTCAGCCACATCAATCTCACCCATCGAAATTGGACTGCGGTGGGATTGCCGGATCTCCCGTATTATCCGATCGTGGACCCGCGCGGGTTGGTGACCCCGCTCTTTGATGGTTGGTCCCTGGATTTCTGGCTCGTGACGGCGGACGGAACGTTATTGCTCCCGTCCAAACTCAATGACCCGGATTTCGCCCAGTCGCTGACGCTCGACTCGGAGTTGCACGTCGAGTCCCGTGCCCGCTGGGGCGAGAGTAGCATAACGACGGATACAACGCTGTCCTTGCACGAGCACGAACCGCGCTGTGTGGTGCGGGTGCGAACTTCAGGCCTGGGTGCTGGTTATCTGGCGGTGGCGTTACGGCCGTATAATCCGGAAGGAATCAGCTTTGTCGAAAAAGTCGCGGTGGCGGAGGACGGCGCGGGGTGGCGGATTAACAATCGCAATTCCGTCGCGTTTGACCGGAAGCCCACCCGGATGGCGCTCTCGATCTATAGTCACGGCGATGCGTCGCAGCGGCTGGCCAGTGGAAAGGCGTTTGCGGAACAGCACGTCACCTGTGACATCGGGATGGCGACGGCCGTCGCGTTGTTTGATCTGGCGGAATTGCGGGATGAACCGCTCGAGGTGCAGGCGCCCATCCATGACGAACTCACGCCGAAGAAACGCCTCTCCGTCGAAGACCGGGTGAGTTGGCCGGTGGCTCTGACGTCCCTGGCCACGCTCCGGGTGGCGGATGAACGGGTGCAGCGGCTCTATGATCTGGCGACGATGAATCTGGTGTTACACGCGCCGGACGAAATATATCCGGGACCCTATACGTATAAGCGGTTTTGGTTTCGCGATGCAGCGTTCATGCTCAATGCGCTGCTCACGCTGGGTGGGGCGGATCGCACGTGGCGCGTGCTGCAACATTTTCTGCCGCGCCAGCGACGCGATGGCTATTATCTATCGCAGGAAGGAGAGTGGGATTCGAATGGCGAGGCGATCTGGATCATGCACCGTTTTGTCGCGCTCACCGGAAGGCCGTTGCCGGAACCTTGGTTGAAGGGCGTGGAGAAAGGCGCGCGCTGGATCATGCGCAAACGTCTACCCCGGGGCACGGGCCGGCCTGAAGCGGGCCTATTGCCTGCTGGGTTTAGTGCGGAACATCTGGGGCCGAACGACTTTTATTATTGGGACGATTTCTGGGGGGTCGCCGGCTTGCGCGCCGCGGCTGAACTCTTGCGAGATCGGTCCCCACAGTTTGCGACCGAATGCGATGCGACCGCGGACGAATTTCTGCAGACGATTCAGGACTCGTTCCCGCACGGCGCGCAGCGTCGTTTTCCCGGCGCGATTCCCGCGTCGCCCAAACGGCGAATGGACTCAGGGGCGGTTGGTTCCCTGGTGGCTGATTATCCGCTGCAACTGTTTCCACCGGGCGATGAACGTATCCTCCGCACGGCGGACTATCTCCGCGATCATAGCAGCTTCAATGGCGGGTTTTTCCAAAACATGATTCACTCCGGAATAAATGCGTACCTCACGTTGCATCTCGCGCAGGTGCGTCTGCGGGCGGGAGATCCGGAGGCGGCGTGGCAGCTCATGGATACGGTGAGCCAGCTCGCGTCGTCGACCGGACAGTGGCCGGAAGCGATTCATCCGCGGACTTTCGGCGGATGCATGGGCGATGGTCAGCATATGTGGGCTGCTTGCGAATGGGCGCTGATGGTTCGAAACTGTTTTGTGCGTGAAGAACCAGAACGTTCCGGATCGGCTCAAGCGGCCCGGCTGGTGGTCGCTGCCGGCGTGCGTTCGACGTGGCGGCAAACCGGCGAGGCCTCGGTCGGACCCACCTTGACTCCGTTCGGGCCCGTGACCGTGCGAGTGGTGGGAGCACCGGGTGCGCGGGAAGTCCGGGTCCGCGTCGAAGCGACATGGCAGGGACCGGTGCCGGAGTTGGATGTGCAACTTCCCGGGTATGCCCCGCAGATGCGCACCGCATCCGCGGCCGCTGAGGAATTTACGCTCTCCCGCACATGAAAATCTGCATGATGACCAACACCTATCTGCCGCATGTCGGCGGGGTGGCCCGTTCCGTGAGTACGTTTGCGGAGGAGTATCGGCGGCTCGGGCACGAGGTGCTCGTGGTGGCGCCGGAATTCGATGGCAGGCGACTGCCGGCGCGGGCGGAAGCGATCGTGGAGCGCATTCCCTCCTTGCGTAACTTCAACGGCAGCGACTTCTCGGTGCGGTTGCCGTTTGCGGCGGCGTTGTCGGATCGACTGGACTCGTTTCAGGCGGACATCATTCACTCGCACCATCCGTTCCTTTTGGGCGACACGGCCCTGCGGATTGCGATGATCAAGAATGTCCCGATTATCTTCACGCACCACACCCGCTATGAAGACTACACGCATTACGTGCCGTTTTCGGAAGCGCTCAAGGAGGCGGCGATCGAGATCCCCACGCATTTCGCGAATCTCTGTGACGGCGTGATCGCGCCGAGTGAAAGCCTCGCGCGGATGCTGCGCAAACGCGGCGTGAAGACGCCGATTCGCGTCGTGCCGACGGGAATCGACGTGAAAGGATTTGGCGCGGCGAACGGGCGCGCGTTCCGTGACCGGTTGCACATTCCCCCGAACGCGACGGTCGTGGGCCACGTCGGACGTTTGGCGCCGGAAAAAAATCTCGATTATCTGGCGCGGGCGGTTGTGGCGTATTTGAAAAAGAATGACGACGCCCGTTTTCTCGTGGTGGGCGATGGCCCCGGGCGCGATGAGATGAAGGCCATTTTTGAGGAGAACGGCGTCGGTGATCGTCTCCTGCTCGCGGGGAAACGCACGGGCCGGGTGCTGCAGGAGGCGTATCGGGCGATGGATTTTTTTGCTTTCGCCTCCAAATCCGAAACGCAGGGCATGGTCGTGGCCGAGGCGATGGCGGCCGGGCTGCCGGTGGTGGCGCTAAATGCCTCGGGCGTGCGGGAAGTCGTGCGGAACGGGGAGAATGGTTTCCTCCTGCCCGCGAACGCCTCGCCGGAACGGATGGCCGGGGCGCTGGCGCGCATCGCGGATGACCGCGAATTGCGGGCGAAGTTGAGCACGAGGGCGCTTGCGACCGCACAGGAATTTTCGCGGGAGGAGTCGGCGAAACGCGCGATCGCGTTCTATGAGGACGTTCGCCGGGCGACGCGCGCGCGCCGGCTGATGCATCATTTCCATCCGTGGTCGGCGCTGGTGGAGCGTCTCGGACTCGAATGGGACTTGCTGTCGACGCGCACCCAGACGGTCGCGGCGGCTGTCTTCGGCGAGGAAAAGGAGAAGGCCTCGTGACGATTCGCAGGAGCATTCCTTCATCATCAGGCCGCGGGGTGACCGGCGTCGTGAACACGATCGGCGGCTGCCCGGAAGCGGTGCGAGTCGCCGTCTGATTCGCACCCATGTTTGCCCGCCTTGAGTCTTATCTGCATCGGCTGCGTCGCCACCTGAGTCGCAGCGAGTGGGCGATTCGCCACCTGGGCCTGACGCCGTCGGAGGGTACGAGTGAAGCGCCCGGTGTGCTCCTCATCCAGATCGATGGATTTGGGCGGGCGCAATTCGAGCGGGCGATGGCGAGTGGCCGCATGCCCTTTCTGCGGCGCCTTCAACAGCGCGAAGGCTATCAGCTCCACACCTTTTATTCCGGTCTCCCTTCGACGACCCCGGCGGTGCAGGCGGAGCTCTACTACGGGGTACGTTCGGCGGTGCCAGCCTTTAGTTTTTTCGACCGCACGCTCGGCAAGTTGGGACGAATGTGGGACCCGGAGTGGGCCAAGGCACGGGAGGCGGCTTGCGCCGGGCAGGCGGAAGGTCTGTTGCGGGGCGGCAGCTCCTGGTCGAATATCTATACAGGCGGGGCAGGGCAGCAGGAGAGTCACTTCTGTGCGGCCAGTATAGGATTGGGGGATATGTGGCGGACGGGGAAAATCCGCAATATATTCGTCTTCATCCTGCTTAACCTGGGCGCGGCTATCCGAATCACCGGGCTGTTGCTCGTGGAATTCGGGGTCGCGCTGTATGATATGATCCGGGCGATTGCGAGCGGGCGTCCGGTTTATCGTGAATTCATGCTGATGGTCTCGCGTGTGTTTGTGGGGGTGGGGCTCCGCGAACTCCTGACGATTAGCGGACAGATCGAAGTCGCCCGGGGCTTGCCGATCGTGCATATTAATTTTGTCGGTTATGATGAGGAGTCGCACATGCGGGGACCCGGGTCGCGACTGGCTCATTATAGTCTCCGCGGGATTGACCGCGCGATTAAGCACATTGTACGAGCGGCGCATCGTTCGGCCCGGCGGGACTACGCGGTCTGGATTTTTTCCGATCACGGTCAGGAAGGGACGAGGCCCTTTTCGGATCTCCAACCGGGCGGACTCGAAGCGGTGCTGAATGAATGTCTTGAGCTGGCGCAGCGCCATGACTTGGCGTGGAACCGGCCGGCCCCCGCGTGGGGCCCGGGTGCGTGGCTTTCCCGCAGTCGTTCCAACCAAGCGCGGCTGGAGCGGACGCGATCGATCGATCAACTCACTGCGGGCGAGGAGAAGACCTTTATCGTCGCGGCGATGGGGCCGGTGGGGCATGTGTATTTTGTGGAGCCGAAAACGGACGACCAACGGCAGGCGCTCGCGGAGCGGCTGGTGCGGCAGCGAAAAGTGCCGGGCGTCCTGCTACGCCGGCAGGACGGCGAAGTGATCTGGTATCACGCCCGCGGCTGCACGCGCGTGCCGGAGGAGGTGGAGCCGTTGTTGCCGCACCCGGAACCCTTGCGCGCGGAAATTGCCCGCGATCTCGTGACGTTTTGCGCGCAGCCCAACAATGGCGACCTTGTCATCCTGGGGTGGAGTCCTTGGGACCTCCCGGTAAGTTTTGTTGAGGAGCGTGGTGCTCATGGTGGCTTTGGGCCTCATGAGACGCAGGGCTTTGCCTTGCTTCCGGCGCACACGCCGCTGCCTGACGGCGCGGATCATTTTATTCGTCCCTCCGCCCTGCGCACCGCCGCGATGTATCATATTGGGCGGTGTGAGACGCCGGCGTGTCGCACGATGAACAAGCCGCGCCCGCACCTGCGGCTGATGACGTATAATGTTCATGGATGCAGCGGCATGGATGGGCGCGTCTCGCCCCGCCGGGTGGCGCAGGTGATTCGCGGTCAAATGCCCGATATTGTGGCATTGCAGGAGCTGGATCTAGGGCGGCGCCGGTCACGCGCGGAAGATCAGGCGCAACTCATCGCGCGTGAACTGGGCATGCAGGTGGTGTTCTGCCCCACGCTCACGCGGGGCGAGGAACATTATGGGCACGCACTGTTGAGCCGCTGGCCGATCGAAGTGGTGAAGCGCGCGCGCTTGCCGCATGATGCGACCAGCTGGTGGCAGGAGCCGCGCTCGGCGATTTGGGTGCGCATTGATATAGGCGGCCGGCGGGTGAACGTCATCACCACCCATCTCGGCCTCGGTCCGAACGAACGTGTGCTGCAGGTGCACGCGTTGCTGGGTGAAGAGTGGCTCGGCGGAATATCGCCGGAGGAGCCCGTGGTGCTCTGTGGTGACTTCAATGCGCTTCCCGGCAGTGCGCCTTATAAACTCGCGGCGGGTCGCCTGCGGGACGTGCAGGCTCCGGGACCAGGCTTCCGCCCGGTGGGGACCTTTAGTTCACTTCAGCCCCTCGTGCGTCTCGACCACATCTTTACCTCGACGCATTTCGAGCGCCATACGGTCGTGGTCGTGCGCAGCGATCTTACGCGGGTTGCTTCCGATCATCTCCCGCTTCTGGCCGACCTTCGAGTTGTAAGCGCATCCGACGATACGTCAGAAACGAAGCGCCCAACACCGTCAGCGCATAAGCGATCAGCACCATCACCCGCGCTGCCGTGAGCCGGTCGCTTTGGTCGCCCAGCACCACCGTGATGGTCGAGCGCAAGGTGTGGAGGGGCAGGCAGCACATGATATAGGTGCGCAGTGGAACGCCCACGAGAGGGAGCACGTAATTGACTGCTGAATACGGGGCACCGGGAAGGAGTACCGTGAAAATACAGATGCTGGTGTGGGCGCCCTTGGGGACTTGCTCGCGCAGGCGCCGGATCCAGCGCGTCTTTTCAAGTCGATGCCGCCAGTGATGAACAATCGCGTAGCTGGCGAGTAATTGCAGCAGGATCGAGCTGGAAACGATCACCATGCCCCATCCGGCGCCGAAGCGGATGCCGGCGGCGATATGAAGAACGCTCACCGGAAATCCCACGAGCGGCAGGATCGTGAGAAGGCCGAAAGCAACCCAGCCGTTCAGTTCCTCCGCCCGGGCATGGACAGCCTCGATGTCGATCAGTTGGTGGACCAGAATGAGAACCGCGGCGAACCCGGCCGCCACCATGGCGATGCGCCGCCAGGGAAACTCTCCCAAGCGGATGCGGTTTGCCTTGGGACGCGGGCGATCGGAGGGACTGTCAGGGTGCCCTCCTCGTAAGGCGGGAGGAGGGCGGGTCACAGGTTTCACCATATCTCAAACGTGCCGCGGATTATTCTCCGCGGCACGAGCGAAATGCCGATCGTTTACGGATTGGCCGTGGCCGTGCGGAGCGTGATGTTGTTTTGAACGCTTTGGACTCCTTGAACACCGGCGGCGATCTGACCTGCCCTGGCCTTCTGCTCTGCGGTTTCGACGAAGCCGCTCAGTTGCACGACACTGCGGAAGGTATCCACATTCACATCGAGTGCCTTGACGATCGGGTCGCCCACCATGGCGGCCTTAACTTTGGCCGTCGTGGCGCGGTCATCAATGTATTCGCCGGTGCTGGCTTGGGTGGCGGTGCCGGCACAGCCGGTACTGAACGCGGCCACGCCGGTTCCGAGCGTGAAAAGGAGGGCGAGGGTGGGAAGAGTTGTTTTCATTTTTTGGTAGGAGGTTACGGAGGATAGTAGCGGCGAGCGGCAATCGGTTCCGGTTGGCCTCGCGTCTGACGTTGCATCGGACGCGGTCTCAGGGCGGTCGAAACGTTGTGAGGTGTGCGGTAGCGCCCGGTGCGGCGGTCTTGTGGCACTCGCGGGTGGCTTGCTTTCGTGGACCAGTCACGTTGGTTCGGGCAATGACCTGTCGCACCGGCTGCGGCGCCTGTTGCATCGCTCCGAGTATTTCCACGCCCATTCCGGGAATGAGCGGGGGGAAGCCTGCGGGTATCCCCTGCATTCAACTTTTGGGCGATATGCGCTGTGCGCTGTTCGGAAAGCCCGAACGTCCGGCGGTTTGTGTGAGTTTGCGCCCGACGGAAGAGATGTGCGGGTGCTCGCCGCAGGAAGCGTTGGCGGGACTCACCCGGCTCGAGTTCCTGACGCAGCCGCCGTCGATTCGCAACGGGGTGGGCGGAGCCGGTGCGGCCTCGGCCCGTATCCGTGCAGTAGGAATGCGTTTTTTGAAGTAGTCGGGCATTGGCTGCCACGCAAAGACAGGTCGCGTTCCGACTGCATTGCAGTTGGAATTGGGCGAGATAAGTTTCTCCCAAAGGCCTCGCCATCAGTCGTGTTCGTGCGCCGGAACGGCGAGTTTGATCGGGACCGACCCTGGGGGCGGCTGATCCTAAATTCGGCAGTTCAGATTAGCCACGGATGACACCGATGACACGGAGACGCTTAAAGGGTCAAACCCTAATGTCTGTGATTTTGAGATTCATATCGCCGTAATCGGACCAATCGAATCGACCGGATTACCACGTGTGTCCATAGGGAGGGGTGCTGTACGGGGTCAGTCCGCTGAACGCTGAATTTGGGGTGAGACATGGCCTCGCGCTGAGCCGGGGTGGTCCATCTTGAGGGTCTCCGCGATCCAGCGATAGGGCGCGGCAACGGATTGGCGCAGTTTCCCGGCGATCGCCACTTTCCATTCGGCGCCTTTCGCTGAATTCTCCGCGTCGCGCAGACACTTGCCCGCCTCCTGCGAGGCGGCCTCCAGCGCGAGTTGCCAGCGAACGGCTTTCAATCCGGCGATTTCAGGCGCCGACATTTCGGGGAGCAGGGCGAGATGCGCATGTTCGCGGGCGATCGCCCCCATTTCAGCGTTCAGCGGACTGACCCCATCGGAGGCCCCCTTCCATCGAGGTGATATCTTTCCACGGTATAATTGCCGTATGTGTAACCTATCACTCCGGATTAAGTGTCACCTATCTCGCCGGTTCATCCCGCCGGTTCGAACGAAACGAGATGCAAAAAAGGCGGCGGGAAAGTTCCCGCCGCCTCGTGGCCAAACCGGGGTCAGCGCCGGCTTAGAATCTATAGGTGAAGTTCAGCTTACCCTGGATGGGTTGACCTTTGGTGATGATGGTGTTGGCGGCGAAGATCGGGTCGGAACCGTTGAAATAGTCTTCGCTGGTGATGTTGGTGAGCTCGAGAAGCACTTGGATCCGGCCGCGGGTGTAGGAAACATTGCCGTTCCAGATGACCGTGGACGGCATGCTGAGCGTGCGCTCATAGTTGTGGTAGTAGCTGCCGCGGATGCGGGGGCCGGCGGAGATCTCGAATCCGTTGCCGAGATCATAGCTGGCGAAGAGATTGGCCGAACCTTGAGGTGAACCGGCGAAGAGGCCATCCGGGTTGTTTTTCGCGATCAGGCCGGTGGCGTCGCCGAAGTCGACATACAGACCGCCCGCAACCAGCGGCGTGTAGTAGTCCTGCGTCGCACCGAAACGGAATCCGGGGCGGGTAATGAGCTGGGTTTCTTTCACGCCGAAGTTGGCGATGAAAGAGAGGTTCTTGTTGACCATCCAGGTGGCTTCGAACTCGACGCCTTGGGAACGGAGACCGTCCTGAGCGTTGGTGAAGTTGTTGAAACGACGGCGGGTGGAATCGTAAACGGAGAGCGAGGCGAAGAGGGTGTTGTCGAGCAGAGAGGCTTTGACGCCGCCCTCGACCAGACCGGTTTCGCCGAAGTTGGCCTCGGAGGAGATGTTGCCGCCTTGAGAGGGAGTGAGCGCGGTGCCGTAAAGGCCGGAAGCGTAAATGGAGAGGTTGGGCGAGATTTTGAAGATCGGGTTCACGCTGGCCATGTAGTAATTCTTGCCGCCCTTGGCGACCTGTTGGCCGCGGCGGGCGTTGCGCTCGTGCTCACCGGGGATCGTGTTCTTGAAGCTGGCACCCTCGACGCGCAGCGAGAAGTAGGTGCTGAAGGCTTCGGAGAACTTGAGTTCGCCCACGGTGAAGGCGGCCAGCTGGTAGAGATCGGTGCTGGCGCTCTGGGCCCAGAGATTGCGGGTATCGCCAACGAGCGGGCGCTGGGGACCGGTGAGGACGACGGAGTTGGCGGAGATCTGGCTCTTGCTGATGTCGCGGCGGGAGAAGGGTTCCGCGGCGAAGTCCTGGAGCTGCTTGGCCCAGCTGTAACGAATCGAACCACCGGAGGTTAAACTGGCGAGAATACCGGTGAACTTCTGTTCGGCGCTCACCTTATTTTCGACAATGAATTGGTCCATGTTAAAGGCGTAGCCATAGGACGAGACCTTCTCGGTCTTGATATAGTCGATGATAAACTGGTTCTTGAGGGTGAGCGACGAGGAGCGGACGTTTACGAGGTCGGCGAAGTAGAGGAAATTCTGCGAGTTGGCGAAGTCGCCGGGGTCGGCGAGCACCTGGTCGCCGTCGATCTCGGTCGTGAGGGCTCTGCCGCCAGCGTTAAAAAATGCCGCCGTGTAAGCGCCCGTGGTCGGATTCAGCAGCGCCTGCAACGCGGGCGAGAGCGTGGCCACGTAACTGGCGGGCGGGATGATCGCGCCGCCGCTGTTATCAAACTGGGAGCCGCCGATCGTCGCCGCGCTGCCGCCGAAGCCGATGAACGGAACCACGCCGGGGAGAACGAAACCGCCGGCCGTTGCGCTGGTCTGGTTGACCACTTCGCCGACGATGTAGTTGCCGTTGTTGATCAGGTCCTGGGTGACGCGGTTCCAGCCGGCGTTCTCGTTCGACTTGTAGTTGTAGTATTCGGCTCCGGTGAAGAGCGAGATGCCGGGGGCGATTTGAGCCTTCAGGGCCCCGTAGAGGGAGATGTAGTCGTTCTTGACATTCTTGTAGTAAGAGTCGGCGTTCTGGTTCGTCAGCGAGATGCGGTAAGCCATGGGCTTGCCGAAGGCGAGGAGCGGACCGCCGACATCGATCTGGGTGTTGAAGTAGTCATAGGAGCCGACGGTGGTGCGGAGCGAACCGCGGAATTTGTCGTAGTAGGGCGATTTTGGGAGGAAGTTGATGTAACCGCCGCCCTGAGTCGGACCGTAATTGCCGGGGGCGGGACCGCGGACGATGTCCATACCGTCGAGCGAGCCGAAGGAGGTGGGCATTTCGTTGCGCTGGAAAGCGCGCTGCATGCCGTTGAAGAAGGTGCCGGCGAAATCGCCGCGGATGAACGGGGTGCCGGGGACTCCGTAATAGTTTGGCCGTTCGCCGCCGGGCATGACGCGGGCGACATCGTCGAAACTGCGAACACCCAGTTTCTGCATCAGCTCGGGGGTGAGCACGGTGACGGAACGCGGAATATCGAGAAGAGATTTGGACGAGCCGAAGACAGAGTCGCTGGGACGCGAAGTGGGCATCAGGCCGCCCTGGGCGGCGAGGGCCGATTCGGTGATGATGAACTTTTCGAGTTCGGTAACGGATCCGGCGGCTGGTGAGGGCCTGGGGGGGGTTTGGGCGAACAGCGAGCCGGTCAGCCCGCTGGCGAGCGCCAGCATCAGGCCGGTGCGATTTAGTGTCTGGTGTTTTGTATTCATGGCTAGTCAGGGAAGGTAAGCATTCGATGTGCCACCGGTGGTGGGTGCTTGGGCGATTTTAATCGGGACGGCTCAATTCCACGGGGCTCGCCGGGGAACCCCCACGGGGTCACGCTAGGAGTCCGGACAGCGGTGATGCCTCTTGAATCGGTCGCGCAGCGGGATGGGTTCGCCGCAGCGGGCAGACGAATGAGTGAGAGGCGCCGACGCGGCGCAAAGCGTGTCGCGCAGGCTTTGCGTCGAATAGCGTGGGCTCGCTATTGCATCGGTCCATCAGAGCGGTGGCACCGAGCGGCCGGAGTTCACACGCGTCTTTTCCTGATTCTTGGCATGACCCCATGTCAACTCTCGCCGGTTCATACCATTCAACTGTCGGGGCGAGCCAGATGGGGCCTGCCTTTTACGCGTTGGCAACGCACCCGAGATGTAACGCGTAATAGGCAGACCCGATGGCGCGGGCGCATCTCCGGGTTGTCGGTCTTCCAGGGTGGCATGGGCATCTTGCCCATGTCTGAGAAATTCCCCCCATCCCACGGGCGGGCCGCCCGTGCCACTTCCAAAACACCTTCGCGGCTACCGCCAACCGGCAGATGCGCCCCTATTGCGCTGGTCCGCGGGGGCTGCCTTGACTTTGCCTTCGTTCGCTTCTGCCTTACGAATCCTGATCTTCCCCTGCGGGATTCCGTTTCCCTATGATCATGAACGTCCGCCGCCTCGCCATCCTTGTCGCTCTCGCTTCCGCCCCGCTGTCGCTGTTCGCCCAGGAGAAGTCGCTCCCGCTCAGCTCAGCGACCGGCCTGACCCTCTATAACGCCCAAGCAACGCCGGTGTCGTTCAAGGGAAAATCCGCCCTCAAACTGACCGCCCCGCCGTCTGCCGCGGGCGCGGCCGGCGCCCCAGCCACGAAGGGTCCGGCAAGAAAGGCCGGTGCCGCCGCCGAGGCCGGTCGACTTGATCATCTCGCGATCGTAGAGGGCTTCGAGTTTTCCAACGGCACCCTCGAGGTCGATCTCGTCGGCGAACCGGGCTCGGGCGCGGCGGGCGGCGCCCGTGGATTCGTCGGCATCGCGTTTCGCGTGCAACCCGACTGCAAGACCTACGATTGTTTTTATCTTCGTCCGATTAACGGCCGCGCCGATGATCAGGAGCGGCGCAACCACACCGCCCAATACATCTCGCACCCCGAGCACCCGTGGTTCGTCCTCCGCGAGAAGACTCCGTCCCGTTACGAATCGTACGTCGACATCCAGCCCGCCGAGTGGATTCACGTGAAGATCGTCGTCGCTGGCGACAAGGCCCGTCTCTTCGTCAATCACGTCGAACAGCCGACGCTGATCGTCAACGACGTAAAATCCGGCCCGGCCGGCAAAGGCTCCATCGCCCTCTGGTTCGAAGGTTCGACAATCGCGCACTTCGCCAACCTCAAGATTCAGCCGGCCCGCTAAGTTCACTCCGCCCGCCACCACATCGCGTGCTCCGCCGGAATTTCCGCGGCCGGCGTCACTTGGTCACTACGCCGCGAACTCGGCGTCCGGGTGAAGGCAGATAGAATCATGGCTTGATTATTGACGAAACCTGCCTGCGCATTGGGTGCTCGCCTGCTCGGCGCAGGTAAAAGCCGCGGACGAACTGGCTTGCGGTTGGCGGCTACTTTCTCGTTTCCAGATGTGCGGCCGGCCAGCCGTTCGGCACCGGATCGACTGGCCCCTGACATCGAACGGTGTTCACGGAAACGTTCCAATCCGGCGGCGCCACGGGCTCCGCCACATGACGAACCAGGCGGCCCGGTTACTGATGCAGGAAATGACTTGGGGCTCGACGCTCGATTCACTCGTCGGCTTAGGAAAGTCTGCGACTCAAGTCGGATAAAATCTCCCTGACTCCAAACGCGCTCCTGCTCCCAATGAACCTACCCCTGCCCTCCATGAAAACTCTCCCTTCCTTCATGCTGATGCTGACCGTCGTGGGACTCGCGTTCATCGCACTTCCAGCGTCCAGCCAGCCTCGACCCGGCGGCGTACCACCGTCTCCCATCGTGCCTCCAGGCGTGAAAGCGCATCGTGACCTGATCTACGTCGCCAATGGCCACGAGCGGCACACGCTCGACCTGTTCGTTCCGGAGAAAGCGGAGGGGCCCCTGCCGCTGATCATTTGGATTCACGGCGGAGGATGGCAAAACGGCAGCAAGGAAGGGTGTCCGCCGTTGCGCAATGGTTACACCCAACGCGGTTATGCCGTCGCGAGCATCAACTATCGGCTGAGCGGCCACGCCACGTTCCCAGCGCAGATCGAGGACGCCAAAGCCGCGATCCGCTGGCTGCGCGCGAACGCCAAGCACTACCACCTCGACCCGCAACGCTTCGGCGTCTGGGGCAGTTCCGCCGGTGGACATCTCGTTGCCTTGGTCGGAACCAGTGGCGACGTGAAGGCGTTCGAGGTCGGTGCCAATCTCGATCAGTCGAGCCGAGTGCAGGCCGTGTGCGATTACTATGGGCCGACGGATCTCACCGTGTTCGTCACCACGCCCGGCTACGAGAGCCACGCGACCGCAAACTCTCCCGAAGCGAAACTCATCGGCGGCGCGGTCAGGGAGAACAAGGATAAGGCGGCGCGCGTGAATCCCATCACCTACGTGACTAACGATGATCCACCATTCCTCATAGTTCACGGTGACGAGGATGCGATCGTACCCCTTAACCAAAGTCAGTTGCTGTTCGACGCACTCAAGAAAACCGGCGTGGGCGTGCATTTCCACACCATCAAAGGTGCTGGCCATGGCCAGGGATTCGGCGGGCCGGAGATCGCGCCGATGGTCAGCGGCTTTTTCGACCGGGTGTTGAAGGCGAAATCGCTACCGTCGAATCAGGGCGAAGCGTCGACGTCCGAGAGCGTCGCATCCGCGATGGCGGCGGCACCGGGAACCAAGGCGAAAGCGGGCGCACCAACGACCCGCGCTGGCATGAGTTGGGAACAGGTCCGGATACGCGAAGGCGTTGCGGCCGACGGCCGCGTGCTTCGAGACACGTTCAAAGGACCCGCACCCCTCTTTGAGCGCCTCGACACGAATCGTGACGGCGCCCTGTCCAGGGAAGATTTCGGCGGGGAGGTTCGACCGAATCCGTAGCGCCGGATTGGTTGGTAAGCGTCAACCGCGAGTACTGGCTGGAGCCGATCGCGTTGGCCGCAGTGAAGGGAATCAAGCCGCACGATGTCCGACTCATCGAGCGACTTGTCTTCGAGCATCATGCCGTCTTACTTAGTGCCTACCATGAGTCCCGTCGTAACCGTTGAGCTCGCCAGCGAAGCCTTGGCCTTGCGCGGTTGGGTTGATGGACGCAATGTTTTCGTCGAGTTGCACGACGGTCGCATCTTCGGATTTCCTGCCGCACGCTTTCGCCGCCTTCGCGATGCGTCCGATGAAGACCTCAGGAAGGTCAGAGTTGAGGTTGGGGGTGCTGCGTTGCGCTGGGAAGAGATCGACGAAGATATCGCGGTGCGAGGTGTGGTTGCGGGACGTTTCGAGCTTCCGCCTACCTGATCGCACGAGCGACCGGAGAGTCGTCGCCCCGGGGTTTGGTTTGCCGGTGAAACAGACATTTCGGTCTGTGCTCCGGAGTGACGCCACCCGCCCGAAGGCCCGCATCACGGCCTCAAAGATTCAATTGCTCGCCGGAGGCGCCGGTTCTTCGCTATAACAAACCTTGGTGCTATTGTCCCGAGCCCAGCAGCGGGGCGCTGCTCCCACGTGGGTCGCGCGCGCTTTCTTCCTGGAGTGCCATCAGTTTCATGACCTCATTCGTGAGGGTTGCGAGGGCGTCGGCGCGGGCTTCAGTGCCCGGCTCGCTGCGCCGCAAGCGGTCAAAGAGACGCGCGAGTTCGCGGGTGCTGTCGCCGACAAACTGCACGGCCTCCATCGCCGCGGCATTGCCGTCACGAATCGTCAGCGCGCCGCGTTGTGCGTGCGTGCGACCCTCCACGACCGTGTGGTGGAGCAAGGCGCGGTTGAGCAGCACAAAGGGAAACGGTACGTTGCGGCTGGGCCCGTAGCGCAGACGCACGCCGCCCATGGGCTGACGCAGCAATTTCAGGTCGGCGAGTTTGCTCGAGGAGAAGTAGCCGATCGCGCCGCCAATCACGCCACCCACGAGCGAGCCGGTTAAAAACGAGGCGCCGAGTAACGCACTATCGACCACGCCGCCCGCGATGGCGCCGCCGGTCGCGCTCACGACGACGAGGTCGCGTTTCTTCAAGCCGAAGATGAGCCAGCTTTCCTTTGAAAGCAGATCCGTTTCGAGCAAGGTCATGTCGATTTCCTCCCGATCGAGTTCGTCGAAACCATAAAGGCTTTCGACCTCCCGCCGCGCCCGGGCTTCGATCGCGCGAAGCCGCCGCTGGTAGTTGGTTTCCAAGGACGCGGCATGGCGCGCCGGGTCTTCGCCTTGACCGAGATCTTTCGTTTCCTGATGGCCCAGGGCCTCGGCGATCATGTCGACAATCACACGTGCGGCATCCGAACTTTGCCGTTCGCGATGTTCGATCAACGCGGTGACGGCCTCCTCGAGCGGTTGGCGCCACGTTTCCCTGAGCTGGCCAAACGCGCGCAGCAATTCGAGCTGCTGATCGAACGGCGCTTTCATTACATCCAGCACCCGAACCACGCGGAAAAACTGTTCGAGCGCGCGGCGCCACGGCTCGACGAAGCGCGGCTCACCGATGGGGTTGATGACCGCCAGGCTCGGTTGCCCGGTCCAACGCAGGATCTCCATCTCCGCGTCATACTCCGGGCCATACGGGGTGGCGCCGTCGACAACATAGATGAGGCCCGCGCCGGCGATGACCGGACGGAGCAGTTCGCACTCATTGCGGAAGCGATCCTCGTGTTCGTGCGTCTGTACGAATTTCGCGACAATGTCGGCGCGCGAACCGGCGCTGGTGTCATGCTGTTTCAGCCAATCGAGGGCGGCCCGGGCACGCTGAAAACCGGGAGTGTCAACTAAAGTATATAGCAC
>Ga0163150_10001559_pt1 | contig 38126 bp, 29 predicted proteins | sample OliLakLV19P2IB_FD_148628 | JGI IMG/M metagenome (GOLD analysis project Ga0163150, IMG submission 148628) | Freshwater microbial mat bacterial communities from Lake Vanda, McMurdo Dry Valleys, Antarctica - Oligotrophic Lake LV.19.P2.IB | ecosystem: Environmental > Aquatic > Freshwater > Lake >... | reverse complement strand
GGCTCCAACCGCCCCAGCCGACCACCAAAACACGGGCACTCAAGCGTGCCTAATCGCACCGGGGGTTTTGCAGCGGAATCGAATAATCAGATGTGACCCTTTCTACTACCTTTCTACTACCTTTCTACTACTCTATCTACTACTCTATCTACTACTCAAAGATGGCCAGCGACTTCTTCTCTATAGTGAGGAATTAGAAGTCGAAGGCACGATCCTTTACTCCGAAGAGGAAAAGATCTGGGTCGCCGTAATTGACTGGAACGCAATCAAAGGAGTCCACCCGGAGTTCAAGTCTTAGACTGGGGGACGCAGGACCTTTGCATTCAGTAGATGATAGGCGTTTTTCCCAGAACCCACGCCGCTCTTCGAATGTTACAGCGTGGAAGACAGCGGAAGGCGCCGTGCTCGGGACGCCGGTGTAATTGAGTGACAGAGTTGTGGTCCCGGCCTCCCTGCGCGCGGCGCGGCATCTGTCTGACCCCCCGCCCGCCCCAGGGCCAGGCGAGACAACTTGCTTTGTTTAGCCACAAGGTTTCCAGCAGTTCGCAGGACATCCAGGGCCTAGTGGCCGATGTGAGCGGGAGCAGCGTGATATTAAACGTGGGTCGGTCGCACGGGCTGGAAGCCGGCACCACCCTGAATGTGCTGCGTGTGGACCGAACCGTCAAGGACCCTGCCACGGGAAAGCTGTTGCGCGAGATTGTTACCGAAGTTGGGCGGGTTCGCGTTGACGAAGCGGACAATGACTCTTCAACCGGGACTATCGTCTCCGGAAGCGGAATCAAGTTGGGAGATCTTGTCCGCAATCGTTGATCTTGCGCCTGCCCCCGGCCATGTGCGGGCGAACACTCCGGTCCGCCCCTGCGCATTGCAGAAAACTCTACCAGTCGACGACGGAACCATCGTCGGCATCGTAAGACTCCTGGTTGCGCCAGTCGTGTCCGATCTTGTCGGCCATTGCGTTCTCGTCAAGTTCAATCCCAAGGCCGGGACCGGTTGGAAGATCCACGTATCCATCCTTCACTTTGAACGGATTCTTGATGTACCCGTCTCCCATGCTGACTTGTTCCTGGCACAGGAAGTTGGGAATGGACGCAGCAATTTTGCAGGCCGGCTGCCAGCGAAATGGGCCGAGCGGATTATGCGGCGCCAGCGCAGCGTAATAAGCCTCGGCCATGCCTGCGATCAATCGAACCTCAGTAATGCCGCCGGCGTGGCAGAGGTCGGGCTGAAGAATGGTGGCCGCACCCTTCTCTAGGATTTCGCGGAAGCCCCACTTTGTGAAAATGCGTTCACCGGTGGCGATCGGCAGGTGCGTGCCGCGTGCGATGTCGGCCATCGCTTCGACGTTTTGGCAGTTCACCGGTTCTTCGATAAAGAACGGTTGATAGGGTTCAAGCACCTTGATCATCAGTTTGGCTGTTTGCGGGGAAACGGCGCCATGAAAGTCAATTCCAATGTCTCCCTCGGGCCCGGCGGCTTCGCGCAGCGCGGCAAATTTCTCAGCGACATTGTCGATGTAGGCCTTGTTGTCAACGATCCGAGAGAAACGGTCTTTGAGTCTGGCGGGGCCGGTCTTAAAGGCTGTGAACCCTTGCGCCCGTGCCTGCTTGATGCCTTCGGGCGTCCGGGCGTGGGAATACACGCGAATCCGCTGGCGCGTTGGACCTCCCAACAGTTCATAGATAGGCACATCGAGCGCTTTGCCTTTGATATCCCACAGAGCTTGATCGATGCCGCTTAGCGCACTGGTGAGGATGGGGCCTCCACGATAGAACGCATGGCGGTAGATTGCCTGCCAATGATGCGCCACGGCGCGCGGATCTTTGCCCAAGAGATAAGGCTCAATCTCTTTCACAGCTTCTGCACAGGTTTTGGCGCGACCCTCAGTGATGGGCTCGCCGAGACCTGTGATTCCGGCATTGGTATGGATCTTCAAGAACAACCAGCGCGGCTTCACGAGGAATGTTTCCAGCATGGTGATCTTGATGATCTCTTTCGCGGAGGGACGCTTGGACGCAGCTTGCGGAGAGACAGCAGCGGCCATCTTTGGAGCGGCCAATTGAGCCGCACCGAAACCCAGCAACCCGGCGGCGCCTTTCAGGACAGATCGTCGCTGGACCCCAGTCTTCTTTGGATTACGTTCTTTCTTCAAGACAGCCTCTCCTTTGACAAAGTAATTAATTGGTCCGCAAACACCAGCGCATCCCGTTCCGGATAAGACGCTGGGTCATAGGATGTTGCAGGCCATCCGGTGTATGGCCCATGGACAGGTAAACCAGACGGCCCTTTCCCATTTCGCGCCACCAGCCTGCGGCTGCCGCTTTGTTGTCGCGCGCAATACTGCGCAGGAGTTGATGCTCGCGGTCCAGGTAGTACTTCACCATGTGCTGCTCGTCGTAAATCTCATAATCCTCCACGCCTGCCGTGACCGGATGATTCTTGTCCTCTACGCGAATCGTAAAGACAGCGGGTTCAGGGTGGCCTCCGTAGTCGCCGCCGAATAACTTGTAATAGAGCCCGCCGGCAGGGTAAATGCCCTGGGCGTTATGCAGCGGAAGAAATCCACCACCGTTGTGGACGAAATCCCAGATAGCTTGCTGCTGAACCTCGGTCATCCACTTCACCGGCTCCTTCGCATAGCCGTCAGGCCAGTTCATCCCGTCGCGAAGAATCACGAGCAGCTGAAAGTCTTTGAGCGACTCGGCGTTCAGTGCCTCGACATTTTCGATGAAGGTGACAGGGACATTTTCGCGCAGAAAAGCTGGCGCCAGTCCGTCGCGAATGTAAGACGGGCTATGATAGCGGTCGCCGATCAGGGCCAGGGCCCGCGGACGCTTCGCTGTTTGGTAAACGGACGAAGTGTTTTGTGCCATTGAGCCTGCGGTTTGTAGCACAAGCACAAAAACGCCTAGTCCCAAGGTCGTGATTCGGCTCTTCATGTTCTGCTGCTGAATCACTCGAGTGCAGTTCCTCAGCAGCCGTGCTTTTCCCAGCTGCGCGACAGGACATTAGCTCAAGTTTGGATCAAGGGCTGCAAAACTATTGTCTTTTCACTTCAAAGTCAAGTAGGGCTCTCGCAACAGGAGGGCTCTCGCAATCTCGCAATCGACGATCAGAGTTAGAAGTCTTGGTCATGGCAAGCAGGCGAGAGTTGGGAAAACACGACAGGTCGACGACAAGGCTAGGATGGCTTGGTTGAGTTTGGCAGCCACCCAAGCATGACTTAACAAAAGTACTGCTTGGGGCATCGCATCCCGTTGAGATGATCAGCAAAGAATCTCAATCTCTATCGTGGAAGCATCGGTACCGCTTTCGGCTTCTTCAAGATTCGTCAGGTTGTTGTCCCGAACGGGCGTGAGCACACCGCTTCAGCATGCGTGCGGACAGAGTCTGAGTGTTAATTCATACTGATGGCCCTCAGATAGCGAGGTGCCGAACGGTTGACTGCTTCTTTAGCGCCGTTTGCCATGAGTTGTTCGGGGAATGCGCCCATAGAAGCGATCAACGACGTGCGGCACCAGGCTGTTCATGATGTTGCGAATGGCGTCTCCAATGAACCCCTCCATCCTTCATCGCGAGGAAACGGAACCGTTGAGGCTGGCTGCGATGAACATGTGAAGTCTTTGCATGGCCCCGGAAATGTTTCTGAATTCCTCCCCCGACCCGCTCGCCGTTTCGGAGTTCTTGCCTGCAAATGGTCTTCTGAACTAACTCCAGCCAATCCCCAAAGAAACCGTGATCCTAGGAATCCTTCATCCTTTCGGCTCCTCAATTGCTAGGAGTCTTGAGAAGAAAATCAGCGCTAATGTGGGCAACCAACGACGATCAGCATCTTTCTAACCCTCCGAACTGTTTCGAAAAGCGGCTCGTATTTCGGCTGATGAGCATGAATAAAGGAGACACTGACCATGAGAAACTTGAAACGAATGGTGATTAGTGGCTGTGCAGCTTCGGTGTTGCTTGGAGCGGTCGGATTCAACTTGTCTCACAACCCTCTGGGAACGCTGGCTGTGCTGGCGTGGGACCACCGAGATCAGGATTCTTACAATCGTGGATATCAACAGGGCAGGCAGGATGCCCGAGCCGACCGGCGACCTGCCTCTGGGAGCCGGTGGGATGCCGATTTTCGGCGCGGATACAAGGACGGATACAATCGAGAGTCCAGAGGCAGACACGGTTCCCGGGACGACTATGGGAGGAACGACGGATACAACGGCAACTGGGGTTCTGACCGATACGACCATTCACGAAACCGCAACGACGGATACGACAACGGCCCGGGCCGTATGAGCTGGAGAGGCCGGGTTGACGATTACGTCGAGCTGCGGATTCAAGGCAACCGAGTTCGATCCATTGAACGAGGAGGTGCGCCAACCTACAATGAGCGCGCCAGCTTTTCGAGTCCGCTACCAAGAGCTGACGTCCGAGTGGAGGTGAAGAAACGAGATGGTCGTGGCCGAGTCTCGCTGCTGGAGGAGCCTAGCCGCAATAACAACTACACAGCTGTCATCAGAATTGATGACAACAAGGGTGGCTCTGACGACTACGAGATCGAAATGCAGTGGAGGTAAACAGAGCTTCGATTTTTGTCGTCCACCGACGAAGTTTTGCCAGGATCGGTTGGAGCGCTTTGACAGGAACGGGCCCCGTCGGCAGAACCGAGTTTGCTTTTCACTTGGTTTGCAGGCGGGGCCCTTCTTGTTTGGATCGGAATCTGCGTTTTCCAGAGTAGCATCAACTGTTTCCATCCCACCCGTTTATGCTGTTGGCGGCTTCGTGATTGCTTTGCCAGATCCCATTCCTGATTTTGGGCCGCCCCCTCAAGCTGGACCAACGCCGCAGACCAGCCCTGGAGCTCAAGACAGAATCATATTCATCCCACTGTTCACGCTAATGTTTGGATTAAGGTGGGTCGATGCCTTGAGTACTCGACGGGGTTGCAGACTGGGCCACTGGGTTCACTTTTCCTGGGGAATCACATTCGGCCTTCAGAGACGAAGTCACCGCAAGTGATTGACAAGCTAATGGTACCTCCTTACGATCAGCGGTAACAATTTTTGTCACTTTTCGATAATGTAAGTTTCTCGTTCTGCCGAGAGTTTCTCTGGGAGAGTCAATCATGTCGTCAAAAATCGGCGATCTGCTCGTCAAAGAAAGTCTCATCAGCCAGCAGCAGTTGAAGGAAGCGCTGGAACATCAGCGAGTCAACGGCGGACGGCTGGGAAACTGTCTCATCAAGCTGGGCTTTGTCACCGACGACGAGATCACTGCCATTCTTTCGCGCCAGTACGGCGTCCCCTCTATCAACCTGTCGTTCTTTGACGTCGATCCGTCTGTCGTAAAGCTGATCCCAGTGGAAACGGCGCAAAAGTATCAGATTCTCCCCCTGAGTCGTGTGGGTTCTACTCTCACGATCGCGATGATCGATCCCACGAATGTGTTCGCGATGGACGACATCAAGTTCATGACCGGCTTCAACATCGAGCCGGTGGTTGCCTCGGAAACCGCAATCCGGGAGTCGATCGACAAATACTACGGCACAACGCACGCCATCGAGTTGAAGAAGGTGATGGAAGACATCGCCGTGGTTGACAACAAGCTGATGGAAGCGGGCGACGACACTTCACTTGAATTGGCGGCCGAAGAGGAAGCTATTGATTTGGAGGGATTGGAGCAGGCGGCCGAGGAAGCGCCCATCATCAAACTGGTGAACCTGATCCTTTCCAATTCCCTGAAGCGGGGCGCCAGCGACATTCACATTGAGCCCTACGAAAAGGAGTTTCGTGTCCGTTTTCGTATTGACGGTGTGCTTTGCAGCATCATGAATCCGCCGCTGAAGCTGCGTGATGCGATTATTTCGCGCATCAAGATCATGGCGAAGCTGGACATTTCAGAGAAGCGCCTTCCGCAAGACGGCCGCATCAAGATCAAGATGAAGAACGATGGCAAGATCAAAGATCTTGATTTTCGCGTCTCCATCCTGCCAACGCTTTACGGCGAAAAGGTTGTCATGCGTTTGCTTGACAAGGACAACCTGATGCTGGATATGACCCGGCTGGGATTCGAGGTCGAGTCCTTGAAGAAGTTTGAGGCGGCCATCCTCAAACCTTACGGCATGGTGCTGGTCACCGGGCCGACGGGAAGCGGCAAGACCAACACGCTGTACTCTTCGATTGCCCAGCTCAACAAGATCGACACCAACATAATGACGGCGGAGGATCCGGTCGAATTCAACCTGCCCGGCATCAACCAGGTGCAGATGAAGGAACAGATCGGGCTGAACTTTGCCGCTGCGCTCCGCTCGTTCCTGCGGCAGGATCCCAACATCATTCTGGTCGGTGAGATTCGCGATTTCGAGACGGCTGAGATTGCCATCAAAGCGGCGCTGACGGGGCATCTCGTGTTGAGCACGCTGCACACCAACGATGCGCCCTCCACGATCAGCCGTTTGATGAACATGGGTATTGAGCCCTTCCTGGTGGCGACTTCGGTTCACCTTATCTGTGCCCAGCGATTGATCCGCCGCGTCTGCAGGGACTGCAAGGAGGAGCACAGCACTCCGGCGCAGGCGCTGGTCGATGCTGGATTTGCTCCTGCCGAAGCCAAAAAGATTTTGATGTATCGCGGCAAAGGTTGCAGCACTTGCAATGGAACCGGCTACAAGGGGCGCGTTGGCCTCTATGAAGTGATGGAGATCACCGACGAGTTGCGTGAGCTGATTCTGATTGGCGCTTCATCGCTCGAGCTCAGGAAAAAGGCCATCGAAAACGGGATGATCACCCTGCGGGCGAGCGGGCTTCAAAAGCTGCGCGACGGGGTCACAACGATGGAAGAAGTCTTGCGCGAAACGGTGAAATAGTTTTGGCGGTCAGCACCGAGCTTTGTGGGGCCGACGGCTAGATACCTTGAGAAAGAAAGGAACACGATGTCTGCACTGTCTCTCAGCGACTTGCTGAAAAAAATGACTGAAATGGGCTCGTCTGACTTGCATCTGACCACGAACTCCCCGCCGCAGGTGCGTGTAGACGGGCATTTACGCCCCTTAACGGAATTCCAACCATTGACGGCTTCTGACACGAAGCAGCTTGCCTACAGCGTTCTCACCGACGCTCAGAAGCATCGCTTCGAAGAGCAGCTCGAAATCGACTTCTCATTCGGGATCAAAGGCCTGTCTCGATTTCGCGGCAACATCTTCAATCAACGCGGGGCTGTTGGTGCGGTCTTTCGCTCCATTCCTTATGAAGTGCGGTCCTTCGACACATTGAATTTGCCTCCGGTCATCAAGACCATGTGCGACAAGCCCCGTGGCTTGATTTTGGTCACTGGCCCCACCGGTAGCGGCAAGTCAACGACGCTGGCGGCCATGTTGGACAAGATCAACACGGACCGGCATGACCACATTATTACAATTGAAGACCCCATCGAATATTTGCACGGACACAAAGGCTGCCTGGTAAACCAGCGGGAAGTGCATGCCGACACCCACGGTTTTGCCAACGCTTTGCGGGCGGCTCTCCGCCAGGATCCCGATGTTGTTCTGATCGGTGAAATGCGCGATTTGGAAACCATTGAATCAGCCCTGCGAATTGCTGAAACGGGCCACTTGACCTTTGGCACACTGCACACGAATTCTGCGGCATCGACCATTAACCGCGTCATCGACGTGTTTCCATCGCACCAGCAGTCACAGATCCGGGCGCAGCTTTCTTTGGTAGTGGAAGGCATTCTCTGCCAGGCCCTGCTGCCCAGGGCTTCCGGCTCAGGACGCGCCATGGCGATGGAAATCCTGGTGCCCAATGCAGCCATCCGTAACCTCATTCGGGAAGACAAGATCCACCAGATCTATTCTGCTATGCAAACGGGTCAAGAAAAGTACGGCATGCAGACGTTCAACCAGTCGCTCGCAGCCCTCTACCACAGCAAGCAGATCACGTTGCAAACGGCGCTGATTCGGTCGAGCAACCCTGACGAGCTTCAGGACATGATCAATCGCGGACCAGCGGCCCTGAGCCGGCCGGTGCCAACACCGATCGCCGGCCGGAGGTAAGGCGCTTTCGAGGAGTGAGACGTTTCGTCGAGCTGGTTGTGACACGAGGCATTCGCAGAGAACGCGGACCAGAACGACGGGTAACACCAGTAGCGGAGGAGTTTTCATGCCGGTTTATGCCTACCGAGGAAAGTCCAGAGCGGGAGTTGAAGTTCGCGGCGAGCGGGAAGCGGATACGAAGCAGGCTCTGCTGGCGGCTTTGCGACGGGAGCAGATCAGCCCATTGATGGTAAAGGAAAAGGGCAAGGAACTTTCGCTCCCGAAGCTGGGTGGAAAGGTAAAGACGAAAGAGCTGGCAATTTTTACCAGGCAGTTCTCCGTCATGATCGACGCGGGTCTTCCTCTGGTGCAATGCCTGGAGGCTCTGGCGCAGCAGCAGGAGAACAAGGTGTTCGCGGGAGTTCTGCAGGCGGTGCGGACTGAGGTGGAGGGGGGCTCGACGCTGGCTTACGCTATGAGCCAGCATCCCAAGGTCTTTGACTCTCTTTACACCAACATGATCGCAGCTGGCGAGGCTGGCGGTATCCTCGACACGATCTTGCAGCGCCTTTCGTCCTACATCGAAAAGGCGGTCAAACTGAAACGGGCCGTGCAGTCGGCCATGGTATATCCAGTGGCAGTTATGACGATCGCCGTCGGCGTCATCATCTTGATCCTTTGGAAGGTTGTACCCATCTTCATCAACTTATTCGCGAGTTTGGACGCTGGGCTGCCGCTGCCGACGCGTATCGTCATCGCCTTAAGCAATTTTGTTGGGCGGTACATCATTTTCATGGTTCCTGCCGCCGTGGCGCTCGGTTACGGATTTCGCCGTTATTATCAAACCCCGGCAGGACGGATGACGGTGGACCGTTTGATGCTGAAGGTTCCTGTTCTAGGTAGTGTGTTGCGAAAGATTGCGGTCGCTCGTTTCTCTCGCACCCTGTCGACATTGATCACGAGCGGTGTGCCGATTCTCGAAGGCCTGGCCATCACCGCCCGAACCGCCGGCAACGCGGTGATTGAGAAGGCCATCATGGATACGCGAACGTCTATCGAACAAGGAAAGACCATTGCCGAGCCGCTGCGCGAATCCGGAGTGTTTCCAACGATGGTGATTCAAATGGTGGCGGTGGGCGAGCAAACAGGCGCCCTGGACAACATGTTGACCAAGGTGGCGGAGTTTTTTGAGGACGAGGTGGACGCGGCGGTCGCCGATTTGCTGACGGCGATTGAGCCGATCATGATTCTTGTACTTGGTGTCATTGTCGGCGGCATCGTCATTTCGATGTACTTGCCGCTGTTCTCGCTGATCTCAAAGCTGTCGGGGTAGAAGCCAGGGTCAAAGGCCAGGGGGTCAAGGGTTAAGGGTTTTCCTTGAACCTTTCGCCTAAAGCCCTTGACCCTTTTGTTTTGTTGATATGCCTCAGAACATTAGCGATTGGCTTTCATGGCTCATCAAGCTCCGCATCGTCGTGGCTACGACGCTGCTGGGTGTCATCTTGGGGGTAGAGTCAGCCTCGGTAAACGCTGATTCAGCAACGGGTTTGTTCCGAACGACGCTGTGCATCTTCATCGTGGCTGCGCTCCACTTTGCACTGCTGCGCCTCAGTGTCAACTTTGTGGGGCAGGCTTACTTTCAGGTTCTTTGCGACCTTTGCTTTACCTCCGCCATCGTCTATTTCACCGGCGGCATTGACAGCTACTTCCCGTTTCTCTATTCGCTGTCCATTATCATGGCGAGCATCCTGCTCTACCGCAAGGGTGCACTGATTACAGCCAGCCTCAGCTCTCTGATGTTTGCCGGGCAGTACATCCTGACGCAACACGGGGTTCTTCCCTCTACCGTTTACACGCTGGTCGAACCGAGGACGGTCAAATACCTCATCGGAACGAGCGTTTTTGCCTTCTATGCAGTGGCCTACCTGAGCAGCTATCTTTCAGAAAGCCTTAAACGTGCCGGCTCTGAACTCGAAGACAAACGGGGCGAACTGGCGGCGCTGCAGGCTTTCAACGAAAATATCATCAACAGTATGCGGGCCGGCCTGTTTGTAACAAATCTTGAGGGAGTCATCACGCTCTTTAACAAATCCGCCAGCGAAATCACTGGCTACGCGCATGACCGCATTGTGGGAGCTCATGTCAGCGACGTCTTTGGTCAGGCTAACTGGGCGGGTGGGGGATTTTCCGAGGAACCTCTTCCGTTTCGCTTCGAAAAAACCATCAAGAATGGCCGCGGCGCCGACACTCATCTTGGCTTTACCGTCTCACAATTCCTGCTGGAGGATCAGCGGCATGTCGGCTACGTCTACACGTTTCAGGACCTGACCGAAATCAAGGCCCTTGAGGAGCAAGTCGCCCGGAAAGATCGCATGGCCGTCATGGGCAGCATGGCAGCGACAATCGCGCACGAGATTCGCAATCCGCTGACAGCCATATCCGGGTCGTTTCACGTTCTGAGGGCTGAGTTGCCGCTTGATCCAGAACACCAGCAATTGGCTGAAAACATTTCTGTGGAGATCAAACGGCTGTACCGGATCATCACCGATTTCCTGGCCTATGCCAAACCGATGAACTATTCCCCTCGCGTGGTTGATCTCAAAGAGCTGACCTGCGACACCATTAACTTGATCAGAAACAGTCCAGAGATTTCGACGCGCCATCAGATCGAATGCAATTTCGATTCGAAGCATTCCTGGCACTGCCAGGGCGACCCAGACCTGCTCAAACAGGTTTACTGGAATCTTTGCGGAAATGCGGTGAAGGCGATGCCTGAAGGCGGCAGACTTTCGATACAGCTTGAGGACGCGCCACAAGGTTCGGTCAAGATCAGTTTTCGCGACACAGGCACCGGCCTGACGCAAGAGGAGCAGGAGAAGATTTTTCACCCCTTCCAGTCTTCATTCAGTGACGGTGTGGGATTGGGTCTGACAGTGGTCTCGCAGATTGTGGCTGCCCATCACGGGGCGATTGAAGTGACGTCAACCAAAGGCGAAGGAACCACGTTTCAGATTACATTGCCGCGGCCGGCGGCGTCCCATTGAGGTCAGAAATGTCGAAACTTCTCATCGTTGATGACGAACGCTCGCTGCGAGAAGTGTTGCAGGTTGTGTTCAAGAAGGAAGGTTACAGCGTTACCCTAGCGGCCGGTTATCAGGACGCCCTGTTGCAGTTGAAGTCCAATGTGTTCGACCTGGTCATCTCTGACATCAAGATGAAGGACGGAAGCGGCATTGATCTGCTGCGCGACGTAAAGTCGGCGAGCGCCGAAACGCTGGTTGTCATGATGACCGCCTATGCCACGACGGAGAACGCCATTCAAGCCCTGAAGATTGGCGCCGCCGATTACATCCTGAAAGACAATGAAAACTTCATTGATGAAATGAAGATTGCCGTTTCAAAGTCGCTGGAGTTCTACCGGTTGAGGCTAGAACACAGGTTGCTGAAGAGACACTTTAGCCACGAGAATGGCTTGAGCAACATGATCGGCAGCAGCGCGAAGATGAAGGAGCTGTTTCACGCCATCGAGACTATTGGTGCGACTCAAAGCACGGTTCTGATCACCGGTGAGAGCGGGACCGGCAAGGAACTGGCTGCCCGGGCTATTCACCTGCAAAGCAGCCGTTCGGACATGCCCTTTGTTTCCATTAATTGCGGTGCTTTTCCAGAGACGCTATTAGAAAGCGAACTGTTTGGTTACATGAAAGGCGCTTTCACGGGCGCAACGCTGAACAAGAAGGGTTTGTTTGAGGTCTCAGACAAGGGCACCATCTTTTTGGATGAGATCGGTGAGATGAGTCTGGCGATGCAGGTGAAGCTTCTTCGAGTGTTACAGGAGAAGAAGTTCCGCCGAGTGGGCGGCACCGAGGAAATCTCGGTCGACGCGCGCGTCATTGCCGCCACCAACAAGAACTTGGTGAAGCTGATTGCCGAAAACAAGTTCCGAGAAGACCTCTACTATCGAGTCAGCGTTATTCCGCTTGAGATCGCACCGTTGCGGGAGCGCAAAGAAGACATTCCGTTGCTGGCTGAGCACTTCCTCAAGAAGTTCAATGTGCAGATGCAGCGCTCGATCCTCCGCATCAGTGAGGAAGCTATGCGCTGCTTGGAGCAGCATGAATGGCCCGGGAATGTTCGAGAGCTGGAAAACACGATTGAGCGGGCTGTGGCTTTCGAGACCACCGAAGAAATCAAGGCCGAGCGCCTCCCACCTAAAATCAGTCGCATGAATCCTTCCGAAAGCAATGGCTCGGACAAGATCCCCGAGTCAGGAATCAACCTGGACAAACACATCGAGGAAATAGAGAAATCTTACATCGTTGAGGCCTTACGGAAGACAGGTGGTGTTCAGACTAGGGCTGCCGAACTTCTCAAAATGTCATTCCGTTCCTTTAGGTATTTTGTAAAGAAGTACGATATTAGGTAGATTAATGTTGTCTGTAGGTCTTGACCAAGCGGCTGGAAAGTTTGGCTGAGGAAGGCGCCCGAACCTGTGCTATTATGTATGAGTTGCGCGTATCATACAGCACGCATTCAGTTATTAAGGTCCGAGGATCATAGGTCAGTTTTTGGGGCCTTAGACGGAGGTAAGCATGGCAAAGAATTCCACTGGATTTGCCGCAAACGAAAGAATAAATCACTCGCTTTACGGGTTAGGAACGATCAGCGAAGTCAATGACATGCATACTGTCATAGAGTTCGATGAAAACGGGCGAAGAAAATTCGTAACCAGCATTGTGCGACTCGAACGAACGGACATACTTGCCCCCGCACCGCCACCCAGGAAGGCCCGAGCCAAATCGACGAAAACGACGAAGAGTAAGGCCGTGAATAACTAAAAACCTGCCAAACCTAGATGAACCACAAAAGGCCCTTAGATCAAGGGCCTTTTTTTATGGAATAATGACCAGGACGGAAAGGCCGCACGCATCACGAACGACACGCACCGATCCCTTCATTGCATTGCGCAATTCCAACTCCCGGGCCTGGGATGACAGCTCAGGAGTTATGGGGAAGCTCTTCTTCGGATCGAAAGGAACTGGGACACCATGAAGATGTTTTTGGCTGAGAGTTGGCAGGATCGTTTGGAAAAGATCGAGGTCTTGAATCCATACGATGGACAGACGGTGGACACGGTTCCGAGGGCTTCGTTGAGTGATGTGGAGACAGCCTTAAGATCTGCATCCCTGGGAACCCAGCCGATTCGCAGGCTTTCCGGATTTGACCGCTTTAAGATCCTGAAGCGTGCGGCAGAACTGGTGGAGCAGCAGTTGGAGGACTTGGCGCGAACCATCACCCTGGAGGAAGGCAAGATCCTGGCTGAAGCCCGCTTCGAGGTTTCCCGAGCTGCCGAAACGCTGATGATTTCAGCTGAAGAGGCCAAGCGCATCGCCGGGGAAATGGTTCCGCTTGACGGCGCTCCCGGTGCGGGCAACCGGATGGGATTCACCTTGCGTGTCCCCTGCGGGGTGGTCTTGGCGATCAGTCCGTTCAACTTCCCGCTGAACCTGGTGGCGCACAAAGTGGGTCCTGCCATAGCCGCCGGAAATAGCGTCATTCTCAAACCCGCAACGGACACTCCGCTTTCCGCTCTGAAGCTGACGGCAATCCTGCTAGAAGCCGGATTACCGCCCTCCGGCATTCAATGCATTACGGGCAGCGGAGGCGAGCTTGGTAAGGCACTTTGCTCGGATGGGCGCGTGCGAAAGATCACGTTCACGGGCAGCCGCGATGTGGGCGTGCAGATCACTCGCGCGGCTGGGCTGAAGAAGGTCACGATGGAACTCGGGAGTAATGCGCCTCTCATCATCATGCCCGATGCGGATTTGGACAAGGTGTGCCAGGCGATTGTAGCCACGGGTTACAGCAATGCGGGACAGGTTTGCATCAGCGCCCAGCGCGTGCTGGCACTGAAGCCGGTTTATGAAGAATTGATCGAGAGACTGACACCCAGAGTGCAGGCGATTCGCGCGGGGAATCCCTTGGATGAGACGGTGGCCATGGGGCCGATGGTTCGGGAGGTTGATGCCATGCGAGTGGAATCCTGGATTCAACAGGCTGAGGGCGCGGGCGCTCGGGTTGTCGCTGGAGGTGAGCGCCAGGGTGCCCTGCACGCTCCGACACTGGTTGCAGATGTTCGGCCTGAGATGCGCATTTCCTGTGACGAGCTCTTTGGCCCGGCCGTGGCCGTGTCTCCTGCCGCCACAATCGAGGATGCGATTGCTTTGGCGAACGACACGAATTATGGGCTCTCGGCCGGCATTTTCACCGGGAACCTTGACTGGGCCATGAAATTTGCAAGAGAAGTGGACTCGGGAAACCTACACATCAATTGGGGGCCCCAGTGGCGTGCGGATTTGATGCCTTATGGAGGGCTTAAGGAAAGTGGTTTTGGCAAGGAAGGGCCGAAGTACGCCGTGCAGGAAATGACCGACGTAAAGATGGTTGTGCTGCACTTGAGCTAGGATCGCCGTGACGCTGAATGCTTTCAAATGGAAACTGGTTGGTGCGTTTGCGGCGCTGTACCTAATTTGGGGATCGACTTATCTGGCGATTCGCTTTGCCCTCGAGACGCTGCCGCCGTTTACGATGGCAGGGGCCCGTTTTGTGGTTGCGGGAATGATGCTTTACGGTTGGGCCCGTCGGCGCGGTGCCGCCTCGCCTGCCCCCAGGCACTGGCCTCCCGCCCTTTTGATCGGAGCCTTGCTGCTGCTTCTCGGCAACGGTGGTGTGGTCTGGGCGGAACAATCATTGTCGTCGGGAATGACTGCGCTCTTAATTGCTACTGAGCCACTGTTTCTCGTGTTGCTCGACTGGCTGAGACCAGGAGGCAGGCGTCCCTCATGGACTGTGGCGGCAGGGCTCATTCTTGGCTTCTTCGGGACAAGCTTATTGTTTGCGCCATGGTCTCCGCCCCGGATGTCCGCTTTCAATTGGCTGGGTGCGGCTTCCGTCCTGCTGGCATCGATTGCTTGGGCCGCAGGCTCTCTGTATGCTCTCCGCGCAGAACAGCCCAGTTCGCAGTTCGTTTCGACCGGCATGCAGATGATTTGTGGGGGTGTGTGGTTATTGCTTGCGGGATTGTTGGCCGGCGAGTGGAAGGCGATCAATCTGGCTCATGCTTCCCTGCGTTCCTGGATTGCGGTCTTGTACCTCCTCGTTTTTGGTTCCCTCATCGGTTTTACCGCCTATGTTTGGTTGTTGAGAGTAACTACACCAGCGCGGGCTTCGACCTATGCTTATGTCAATCCTGTTGTTGCGGTTTTTCTTGGATGGTTGCTAGCGGGCGAGGTCGTCACGGCTCGGATGCTGCTCGCCATGGGCGTCATCATCGCTGCCGTCGTCCTCATCATTAGCCGGCAAGGTGACGCGGCAACACAAACGTTACTTCAGCCCGAAGCACTTCAAGAGGGCATTGAAGACGGACTCTGCGCCTCGAAATAGTCCTCCAAGCGGGTTTCCGAGTTCTGCGCCCTCACCTTGGTTTTTCACCGGTTGGTTGTCACCCATCCCCGAAACTCGATAACATGGAATCGTTGTGTGACTCGTAAGACTTGAGCGAACGCCGGTTTGTATTCGTGAAAGGTTGAACCATGACGAACTCAGCTCCTCTGTGGATGCTCCTCCTCCTAATAGGCGTTCTGGCTATAGGCAGCCAGGTTCTTCTGGCACGGGTCGGTCGAAGGATTCGAAGCAGGATTGGAAAGGATCAGCCCTTTGCCGGATTGGTCAAGGGTCTGCTGGCTTGGGCGCTTGGTCTTGCCAGCATCGGCCTTTGGGTTGTCACGGTTATCGGCGCCCTCGATCTGGTTCCCGAAACCGAACCCATTGGGCATCGCCTGTTATCTCTGGGAGTCGGCCTGTTCCGCTCTCTTGGAGACGTGATCTTCATCCCGTTTATCATCCGGGGAAGCACCGAGATATCGATCTACAGCGTCCTGAAAGTCGTCGTTTTCGTTAGCATCATTGTCTTATTGGCGCGGACATCCCGACGGGTGCTTCTGAGCCAGATTCTCCGTAAAACGCCGCTCGATCTGGGAATTCAACATGCAGTGGCAACTTTCACGCAGTACCTCGTCCTGGCATTTGGTTTTCTGGTTGGACTTCCTACGGTTGGGGTTGATCTCAGCGCGCTGTCGTTTCTGGCAGGCGCGGTAGGTGTTGGCGTGGGCTTTGGCCTGCAAAGCATCACGAATAACTTCATTAGCGGCATCATCATTCTTTTCGAACGGCCCATCAAAATTGGCGATCGCATTGAAGTGGGAGACGTCAACGGAGACGTGGTTCACATCGCGGCTCGCAGCACCACGGTACGAACCAATGATAACATCGCGATTATCATCCCTAATTCGAGCTTCATTTCTTCGAATGTCATCAACTGGAGTCATGGAGACTCGAAGGTTCGATTTCGTGTGCCTGTCCAGGTGGCTTACGATTCCGACGTTCGCCTGGTCGAAAAGTTGCTGCTGGAACTCGCTCGAGACAACGAGAACGTGCTGGAAGATCCTCCTGCGCGAGTTATCTTCAAGGAGTTTGGCGAGAGCGCGCTGAAATTCGAATTGCGCGTCTGGAGTTCCAGGCTGCTGCATCGGCGCGGAGTGCTCATCAGCCAGCTCAATTTTGCGATCTTCGAAAAGCTCAAGCAGCACGGTGTTCGAATTCCATACCCGCAGCACGACTTACACCTGAAACTGGATGGCCGCACGATCCAAGACTTGCAACCTGTCGTGTTGCCACTGCCTCCGGCAGAGGAACCTCCACCGAAGCCCCGCAACTGATCTTCACGCGCAGCCCCGCCTGTTCCGAAAATCCTCGCCGAAACAGCAGGCGTACAATTTTGTGATTCCGCTTGAACTCAGAAACAGGTTAGTCAACAACACATTTGTCACTCAGGGTGCATCTCACTTCGGCACATACGTAGCGCATAGTTGCTTATTTTTATATATATTTTATATTGATTAGTATTGAATCTTACGCTATATATATTAATAGTATCATTGAGTATATTGGGTCTCAGTCGTATCTGTCAGTCTGAGAAAAATGGGCTATCGATTGCGAGAGGCGGCAGGGAGTTCGACAGTTTCCGCACGAGGTTCAACCCATGATCTCCAGAATGTATCCCAGCCTGATCCGATTCTTTCTGACACTTGTCGTCTTGATCGCAGGGCTTGGCAGTGGCGCCAATGCAGGTTCGCTCCAGATCTCGTGGGACCCTATTAACGATGCTCGCTTGGCAGGCTACAAAGTCAAGTATGGGACCGTTTCGAAGAGCTACACAAGTTCTGCTAACGCTGGTTTGTCTACGACCCAGACACTGCAGAACCTGACAGAAGGGGCGGCGTACTATTTCGTTGTGGTCGCGTATGATTCAGCAGGGGTAGAAGGATCGCCATCCGGGGAAGCCTCGGGCATCGTGCTCAAAACTGCGAGTGTCGTTACTGTTTCGATTGCACCGAGGTCGGCAACGGTCTCTTGGCAGACCAACAAGCCCAGCGATCAGCAAGTGGTCTATGGAACATCGACAGCTTATGGAATCTCGACCCTGCTGGATTCGACTCTCGCTCTGACTCACAGTCAGGATTTGATCGACCTACTGCCAGAAACCACGTACCACTATCGAGTGAAATCGCGCGACGAGGGTGGTTCTATGGCGCAGTCCGCCGACCTTACGTTTACGACTCCAAGTGAGGTTCTCATCTCGACGCTATCCCCAACCGGAGGAACTACCGGCACGCAGGTGGTCATCAGCGGAAAAGGATTTGGAACCACTCAGAGTGCCGCCGGAGTGACGTTCTCAGGGGTTGCGGCGCCGGTGGTTTCATGGGGACAGTCGTCTATTACTGCTTCAGTCCCAACCGGTGCGATCAGTGGGCCTGTAGTGGTTACCGTGAGCCAGAGGCCAAGCAATGGCCTGAATTTCAAAATCAACGGCAAGCTAGCTCCTCCGGGTAGGGTCAAGGTGAAGGGCTAAAGTTGTGGATGCGCGGTTTCAAATGACTCGTTTGTTGGAGAATTACCATAACTGTAACTTTTAGCCTGTTCGCTCCCCTGGCAGACGGCGAAAGAATTTATTGTTTGGATAAGGTCTTGCTAGGATCTCGCAGCAAACGGCTCGTTAACACCAACTCTGCCGTCGTCACGTGGCAGACAAACAAACCCTGAAGCTGTGAAAAAATTCAACGGTAGGGACGCGCTGCCGCGCGTCCGCAACCGGAAACCCAAGCCGGACGCGGTGCCCCGCGTCCCTACCGGATCAGGTTCATACGGCAAACGGAATTTCTTGACAGCTCCCTTCGGACAGCCAAGTTGAGTAGGGAACGACAACCAGAGCTTGACCTCGTTTGACAGCACCCTGGTCGCCAGCCACAGCCAGACTCTGACGAACCTTCAGCCGTGTACGACCTACCGGTTTCGAGTGCGGTCCAATGACGAGGGTGGATCGATCGTGGTTTCGTCGGACTCATCGTTTACTACCAAGAACCCAGCAGACACCACGCCACCTGCCGATGTCACCAACTTCACGGCAATTCCAAGCAACAGCCGTGTTTCCCGGAGCTGGACGAACCCGACCGATGTCGACTTCAAGGGGGTCATGCTCCGTTACCGCACGGACGGGGCCTACTCCATGCCAGCAAAACGGATGGGATTCTGGCCGCGGACCGTCCCGGGGTCGCGGGCGCCAAGGACTATTTCGATCACGTTAGCCTGAACAACGGCACCACCTATCACCATTCCGCGTTTACCTACGACACTGCTTTGAACTCTTCCAGCACGGCCCACACTCAAGCCACACCCGTCAGCCTTTCGATTTCCTCGATATCACCAAACCGAGGATCAGTTGAAACGATCGTTGTCATCCAAGGCAACGGCTTTGGAGCTATCCAAGGCACCAGCAAAGTGGCCTTCAATGGTCTGGTTGCCTAGGTTTCAATGGTGAGCCACATCGATCACTGCGACCGTGCCGGCAAACGCTACGTGTAGTGACGTCGTCGTTACTTTCAATGGCGCGCAGATGAACGGAGTGACTCCAAGATTGGTGGGAAACTCGGGGCACCGGGGAGACCCCGACTGACCAGTTGATCGTTTCCAATCAGATCGCTTCTAACGGGCAGCCGCACAATCGGCTGCCTTTTTTTTCGCCCGTATCGCTTTAGATATTGGAAGACGCAGACTGCTCTAAGTGAGGCAGCGTTGGGAAAAGGCTTCCAACGCAGGCGTTGTCCGGTCGCCTTTCGGTGTTCCAAATTCAACCGCAAAATCGAGCTGACCTGCCTGCCCACTTGAGGCAGGTGGCATCCTGAGAGAGTCCTACCACCCAGCCGATCCAAACTTCAGTTCAACGCGAGAGGGCTAATCGCCTATTTCCAGAGGCTTCCTCCGCCAAGCTCAAGCCAGCAGAACCTCAGGCCAAGCAAGCCTCTCGTCGATTGCAGACAGTTTTTGATTGGACTCGTGCCAGCGTTGCGAGACGAGACTGTTACCGTAGACATCCAGCCGGGCTTTCAGCTCAGTGAACACCCTTGGGTACTCAATCACAAATCTGTCTCTGGAGATCGTTTCAGAACGAACATCTTTGAGAAGCCAGAGAAAGTTGAGCTGAACGAAACAAAGTATAAGTAATCTGTTTTCTGTATCTTCCAAGAATCTTGAAAGAAAAGAGTCGCTGTTGAACGGTACTAGCCCAATTGGCGTACCGGTTGCTTTTGGCAGGCCGAAGGAAAACATATTGCCAAAGGGTTAATAGACAATGGGGAATAGAAACTCATCAACTCGTTTTGCAATTATCTTAATCGCCGTTCTTTTGGCCCTGCCGGCTGCTTTCCTTGCCGAAACCGGTAGAGTCACTCTTGGTTGGGATCCGATCGAAGATCCTGACTTGGCCGGATACACGGTGGTCTGGGGGCAAGCTCCCAAGGCCTACAGTGGATCTCAGGACGTTGGCATCGGTACAGAAGCGAGCATCAATCTTGAGTCCGGAAAAACTTACTATATGGCGGTTCGAGGCGTGGATAAGCAGGGTGTTCCTGGCGAACTCTCCGAGGAAGTCACTGCCCTCGTGAAGGGGCCGGATGCAGTTCCGCCAGTGATCTCTGGCGTGTCTGTCGTGAACATTACCGCTTCTTCGGCTGTGGTTTCATTCAGCACGAACGAAGAGGCTTACGTTCAGGTGGAGTACGGGAAGAACACGCTTTTGGGAAGCTTGAGTGGACTCACAACGGTGTCCAACAAGAATCACGCCGTGACGCTCACCAACCTATCGGCAGGGACCACCTACAGCTATCGCATGGTCGCGAAGGATCTGTCCGGGAACCAGATGCTTTCGGAGATCCTCAGTTTCAAGACCAAAGAAGGAACCGACGATCCAAACAATAACCCTGATGCACCGATCAAGTTTCTGCAGATAACGCTTTCGAACGTGGGCAATACCTCGGTGACCGTCAACTGGACCACGGATAAGTCAGCGACCGGATTCATTGAATATGGAGCAGGCTACAGCTATTCCTTCAATGGATTTGAAGCAGCCTCGACCGTCAGCCATGCGATGCAGTTGAACAGCCTCACTCCTTCCACCCTCTATCGTTATAAGCTGACAGCTATTGATGCGAGCAGCAATCGCGTTACATCAGGTACGTTGATGTTCAAGACATCCGATCGAGTGAGTGAGCCAGCACGTCCGTCTTCTGAGGCCATTTTTATTCCTTCGATTGTTGAGAATGGCCGGTTCCGCACAAATCTGGGAATCAACAACCTTTCCAGGAGTCAGGCGAACGTCAGTCTGACGCTTGTGGATGCTGAAGGTATTGTGCTGGGCGGCAAGACAGTTCAGGTTGAAGCCGAGGGGCTGAAGCAGATCAACGGTGTGGCCCGTTTCCTGTTTGAAAACAGCGTGGGCAGCGACATTGAAGGCAATCTTTACCTGGAAAGCGACCGGCCCATCAGTGCCTGGGCGTCGCAGATCGACAACACGACCAATGATCCCAGCTTGTTGCTGAGCAAGCGCAGCGGAACGACGCGAGTCCTGATTCCATCGTCGGCGAACATCGGCGCCTTCAGTTCCTCCCTTGTCCTAATGAACGTTGGAATCACCACTGCCCAGGTTGCGCTGAAAGCTTACGGGACCGCGGGCGAACTGCTGGGCCAATCGAGTGCCCCGCTGGTGATTGCTCCCAACGGCGTCATGTCCTTCGAGAACGTCCTTCAGTCTTTGGGCGTCACGAACAACTACGGACCGATTGAGATTACATCGCTGAACAACGTCCCGGTAATTGCCAGTTCACGCGTGTCCAGTGCAACCCGGTCGGGCGGCTTCTTCGAAGGGTTGAAGTATTCTGAAGCTTCCATGTCGCAAACGATCGCTCACGTTGTCGACAACAACGAGATTCGAACCAACCTCGGCATCAATAACACAACCGAATTCCCGGCCACCGTTTCGATTCGGCTGTTCGATAAAAACGGCACGGAGCTTGCGTCCACGAGCACATCGGTCGCGCCTCGCGGCTTGACGCAGGTGAACAATGTGGTCCGGCAGCTGCTAAATCTCCAGGACGTTGCGAATCTGGATGGCTACATTCGGTTGCAGGCCAACCAACCGATTTTTGGCTGGGCGTCGCAGATCGACAACGTGACCAACGATCCCGGTTTCGCAGTCAGCAAGGGGCAGGGTGCAACCCGTCTCCTCGTTCAGTCAACTGCGAACGTCGGAAGCTTCAAGTCGAGTCTGGTTGTGGTGAACATGGGCAGCACCGAAGCCGTGGTCGACCTGATTTCCAGGGATGCAGAAGGAATCGTGAAGGGGGAATCGAGAGGCGTTGTGATTCCAGCCGGTGGGTTCTTCAGCACGGCCAACATTCTGGAAGCTCTGGGCGTGTCCTCGAACTATGGCCCGGTTGAGATTATCTCAACTAACGGCCAGCCCATCATGGCTACCTCAAGGGTTTATAGCACTTCGGGAACAAGCGGCTTCTTTGAAGGTCAGGTCATCGATTAACGCATCAAACAAACACCACTGTCTCCTCCAGCGGAAAGCGGCCAAGGCCCTTTCCGCTTTTTATTGGCCGGGAGGAATCTTGCCTAGCTCTCGTGCAAGGACCTCAATGATGCGAGTGCCCGCCCGGCCATCCCAAAACTTTGGGGCGTTCTTCCTAGGCGACTCGCGCAATTTCTGATCTGCCAGGCGCAGGATGTCTTCCTTCCGCGTCCCAGCCAGGACATTTGTACCGCCGCTGACGGTGACCGGCCTTTCCGTGTTTTCCCGCAAAGTGACACAGGGAACATTCAAAACAGTTGTTTCCTCCTGCACCCCGCCGGAGTCCGTCAAAACGAGGCGGGCGTGCGACGTGAGGCAAAGGAAGTCCAGATAGCCTAGTGGGGGGACACAATGAATCTGCGTGCTTTGAAGATCCAGAGCGCCAACCTCATCTGCCAGACGCACACTGCCCTCCAGGCCGAATTCACGAATCCGGCTGGCGGTGCGCGGATGCACTGGAAAGAGAATCGGAAGCTTCCGGGCAAGCACTGACAGAGCCTCCAGGATTCCGCCAAAGGTCTTCGGGTTGTCAACGTTGCTGGGTCGATGGAGGGTGACCAGCGCGTAGGGCCGAACGCCGGCTGGGTCTGAAGACGTTCGCAAACCCAGCTTGTCTAGAATCGCAGATTTCTCTGCCTTTGCCCGGTGGCGCAACAACGTGTCTACCATTGTATTGCCTACCCAGTGAATCTTGTTTTCTGAAACACCTTCGTTCTTCAAGTTCTCCGCCGCACTGTCTTCTGTAATAAACAAGAAATCAGAAAGCGCATCGGTCACGAGACGGTTGATCTCCTCCGGCATCGAGAGATCAAAGCTTCTCAGCCCGGCCTCGACATGGGCAATGACGGGCCTGGTTCGTTCCGATGGTGGTGGATAGGCAATCTTCGAAGCCACCAGCGAACAAGCCGCGGTTGAGTTCACATCGCCGACGACCAACAGCACATCAGGTGTTTCTTTGAGCAAGACCCCCTCAAACCGCTTCATGATCTCTGCGGTTTGCTGCGCATGCGAACCCGATCCGACCTCGAGGTCCACGTCGGGTTTGGGTATTCCCAGGTCTCGAAAGAAAGCATTCGACATCTGCTCGTCATAGTGTTGTCCCGTATGGACCAGTATGCGCCGGATGGGCGGAATCGCCTGCAATTGATTGTGGGCTTCGATCGCATTCACGATCGAAGCGATCTTCATGAAGTTCGGTCTCGCCCCAGCAACCACCATCATCTTGAGCGGATTCAAGAAGCCTCCTTGAGATATGCCCATTTCATCACTGAACGCGCTGAATGTCGGCTCCGAGCGTTTTCAACTTTTCTTCGATTCTTTCGTAGCCACGATCCAGATGATAGACCCGGTCAATGAACGTCTCGCCCTGAGCCACGAGCCCTGCCAGGACCAAGGAGGCACTGGCTCGCAAGTCCGACGCAATCACCTTGGCGCCGGTCAACTGTGTCTTGCCCAAAACAATCGCGCGGTTGCCTTCGATTTTGATGCTAGCTCCCATGCGCACCATCTCGCTGGCGTGCATGAAGCGATTCTCAAAAATAGTTTCGGTGATAATCGACGCGCCTTCACCCTGGGTCATCAACGCCATGTACTGGGCTTGCATGTCGGTGGCGAAGCCGGGATGCTCAACCGTAGTCACATCCCGAGCCTTGATTCCATAGGGAGCGCTCACCTTCAGGACCGAGGGAGAGGCCCGTTCAATGACGACTCCTGTCTCTTCCAACTTTTCAATGACGGCTGACAAATGATCGGCGCGGCAAGCCCGAATCTCCACATCACCGCCGGTAATCGCTCCGGCGACCAGAAATGTTCCCGTCTCGATGCGATCCGGGATGATGGTGTGCTGGGCGCCGTGCAGCCGATCCACTCCCTTGATGTGGATGACGCTGCTTCCATCCCCGCTGATGTCTGCACCCATGGAGCGGAGCAGATCCGCCAGGTCTGACACCTCCGGCTCGCGCGCCGCATTGTTGAGTACTGTTTTGCCCTCAGCCAACACGGCGGCCATCATCAGGTTTTCCGTCCCAGTCACTGTGATGCGGTCAAAAAAGATCTCCGCCCCTTTGAGACGAAGCGCGCGCGCTTCCACGTAACCATGTTCGATCGCAATCTCCGCTCCGAGGTTCTCGAAGGCCTTGATGTGCAGATCGATGGGTCTAGCGCCAATGGCACAACCGCCGGGCAACGAGACGCGGGCCTTGCCAAAACGCGCCAGTAAGGGGCCCAGCACCAGGACAGAGGCTCGCATCGTCTTTACGAGCTCATAGGGTGCCTCACAGGAGGTTACGTTATGCGCGGACACTCGACACGAATGGGTCGACTCCAGGGTTCTGAAGTCGGTGTCACATCCTAGATCTCTCAGCATCTGGCCGGTGGTTTGAATGTCGCGAACACAGGGGACGTTCTGAAGAAAGACTGGGTCACCCGTCAGGAGGGTAGCGGCCAAGGCCGGCAGGGCGGCATTTTTGGCGCCACTGATCTCAACCGTGCCCAACAAGGGCTTCCCACCTTTGATGAGGATCTTGTCCATGAGAATTCGGGCTACCTTCCGATGGTCAGTTTGTAGCGATAAAGTTCAAACTTCGGTCAAGTTTGTTAACCTGCTGCCCCCACACCCCCAGCCCCTCGACCATTGGGAGAGGATGGCCGAAGGCCGGGTGAGGGGGCAGTCAACCAAGGAGACGGGACCCCTCGGCAGAATGAGGTTGCTCGCTACGACTTGCGGCTACTCCGCTTGCCGATGTACCAGCTTGCCTTCGCAGAAGGTCGCGTGGACGTTCAAATCGTCGTTCAGCAGCACCATGTCCGCGTCATATCCCGGCTGAATGCTGCCCTTTGTCTGGGCCACCCCGATGGACTCTGCGGGATTGCGGCCTGTCATGTAGACGGCTTCCTCCAGCGGGATGCCAGTCCAGTTGATCATGTTTCGCAGTGCCCGGTCCAAACTCAAGGTGCTGCCGGCCAGGGATCCTTCGGGCACCCGGCACACTCCCTGTGAAACCTTGACCAACAGGCTTCCCAGCTGAAATTCTCCATCGGGCATTCCGGCGGCGCTGATGGCATCCGTCACGAGCAAGATTCTTCGATGCCCTTTGCACTTGAGCAGCATCTGTATCGCTACGGGATCGACGTGCGCTCCGTCAGCGATCAGCTCAGCCCACACAGTCGAGTCCGTGAGCACCGCGCCGAGCACACCCGGCTGACGGTGGCTAAAATCGCGCATTGCGTTAAATGTATGCGTCGCGTTGCTTGCCCCGGCTTGGATGGCTTGGCGCGCAACGTCATAGGTAGCGTTCGAATGTCCCAGTGAAACCAAGACGCCTTTTGAACGGATGTGTTGGATGAAGTCCAGGCCGCCTGGAACCTCAGGAGCCACAGTGATCAGCCTCACCTGATCATTCGACATCTTCACCAGCTCATCGAAAATCCGTGTCGAAGGGAGGCGAATGTGTTCCGGTGGATGCACGCCCCGCTTCTCCTGGCTGATAAACGGCCCTTCCAGGTGCAACCCCAAAATTTTGGCACCACCGGTTTCTTCTGGAACCAGTTTTCCGAGGCTTTCAACCGCTTGCATCGTCTCGATGGGTGACGCGGTCACCGTCGTAGCCAGATAGGCCGTCGTCCCGTGTGTTGCGAGATACTTGGAAACAACCGCGATGGCGTCGCGGGTTCCTTCCATGATGTCGCGGCCGCGGGCGCCGTGAATGTGAACGTCGATGAACCCAGGGACGAGCGTTTCCTGCTCGAAATGCAGCGCCTCAAACTCAGTTTCGTCGAATGCCAAGCTAAAACAGGTGCCGACTTCGAGAATCTTCCTTCCCTCAACCAGCACCAAGCCGTGAGGAATGATCGTATCCGGTGTGATGATTTTCTTCGTGAAAACAGCGAATTTGGACATATTTCCTGGGAGCGCGGACGTCTCGTCCGCAACCGGCTGCCGCAGGCAGACGGGAAGCACCTGTGTATCCGGGAGCGGGCGACACGTCCGCGCTCCCAGTCAAACCGTCATTCTGCCAACGCGGCCCGAAGATTCAGCTCGGCCTGCTTCAGCCTTCGCTGGGCTTCTTTGCGCGTGATCTTTCGCTTCAGCATCACAATGGCAGTTTTAATGTCACCTTGCGCCTGCTTGAGAGCTCGGTTGGCGATGGAGTAGTCGGTGCCAGTTGCTGACATGATGATGCGGCGTCCACGCTCCTGCAGTTTCTCGTTCTTCATCTGAACGTGAATCATCAGGTTGCTATAGACGTAGCCGAGTTTGATCATACTGGCCGTTGTGATCATATTGAGCACCAGCTTTTGCGCAGTACCCGACTTCATTCGGGTCGATCCGGTCACCACTTCCGGGCCGGGCACCGGCGCAATCGAGACATCCGCCAGAGCGGCCATCTTCGAATTGGGATTGCAAGTGACACTCAGCACCTTTGCACCGATGCTCCTAGCATACTTCATCGCTCCCAAAGTATAGGGAGTTCGCCCACTGGCGGCAATGCCAGCGACGATGTCCTGGGCGGTCAATTTCCGCTTCTTCAGCGCTGACGATCCAGCGCGCTCGCTGTCTTCAGACGCTTCGACTGGCCTCACGGCGGCTTTCAGGCCTCCGGCCATAACACCCTGAACCATGTTGTGCGGCACATTGAACGTGGGCGGGCACTCGCTGGCGTCTAAAATGCCCAGTCGTCCGCTGGTGCCTGCGCCGACATAAAACAATCGCCCGCCATTCTTGAAGGACTCAGTGACCAGATCGACCGCTCTGGCAATTTGCGAGATCTCGGCCGCCACTGCGGCCGCCACCTTCTGGTCTTCCTGGTTGATAATGCGTAACATCCCCTCAGTGGTTTCCAGGTCGATCCTCATCGACGCCGGATTGCGTTCCTCAGTGAGGAGATGGTTCGTTGACGATTGATTCATTGACGATTGAGCCATTGACGATTGTTTAATTGACGATTGATTCCGATGACTCAATGACTCAATGACTCAATGAATCAAAGACTCAATCGTCAATTCCCGTCAATTCCTCACAGGGTCTTGGTTACTTTCTTCAGCGATCTTGGACGGTCAGGACTCAGGCCTTTCACGCCAGCCAGCATCGCCGCGAATAACTGGCCGGGAATAATGTACGGAATTGGCGCCAGGAACTCGTCAATCTTGACGGGGATTTGCAATGTCTGTGCAGCCTGTTTAAGGATGGAGGCTTCACTGGAGATTACCAAAGTTTCAGCCCGCAGTGTTCGCAATTGCTGGGTGAGGCGGCGCATGCCGTTGAAGGTTTTCCCTGGGGGCGCGAAGACGATCACGGGAAAATCGGCTTGAATCATCGCAACCGGGCCGTGAAGGAAATCGGCTGAAGAAAATCGTTCCGACACGACGTAGCACGTTTCCATCAGCTTGATGGCAAGCTCATAGACATTGGCGTAAATCAGACCGCGGCCAACGACAAGGCAATGGTTCATGAACCGGTAGCGTTCCACCAAGCTTTGAACCACCGGCTCCAGTTCCATACACTGGCTGGCCAAGTCAGGCAACTGTCGAAGCTTTTCGAGACCCTTGCCCTGCTGCAGGGCTGCGGCCAGCAAGTGAAACATGAGAAGCTGGCCGGTATAGGTCTTGGTGGCAGCCACGCTGCGTTCTTTGCCGGCACGGATCAGCAAGACCTCGTCGACCAGCCGGGCCATCGCGGAGCGGGGTTCATTGGTGATGCCCAACGTGAACGCACCGGCTTGCTTGGCGTTCTCAAGAACCAGGTTGATATCGGTGCCTTCACCCGACTGCGAGACGCCCACGACCAGCGCATTCCTCAGGTTCAGTCTTGCATGGTACAACGTGTGGACAGACGGCGCAGCCAACGAGACGGGAATATTTGAGGTGATCTCGATCAGATATCTTCCAAATAACGCCGCATTGTCCGAAGAGCCCCGCGCCACCAGGACGATCAGCCGAATATCACGCCCAGCTAGGAATCGGCCAAGCGCTGCGACCTTCGGAGCTTCTTCGCGCAGTGTTCGTGCGAGTGCCTCCGGCTGCTGCTTGATTTCCTGAAGCATTAAAGACATGTGTGTGTAGCGCGTCATTGAGCCATTGACGATTGAGTGATTGATTCATTGAGGTGAATCGTCAATGGCTCAATCGTCAATGAATCAATGGCTCTCATCAATAGCCTTCACCACCCCGTCGGCCAGCAGCCGCCGAACTTCGCGGATGGCGTTGTTCTCCCGCGTGGGATGCACCCGATTCGTCAACAGAATGATAAAGAGCTCCCGCGTCGGATCAATCCAAATTGAGGTGCCGGTAAAACCCGTGTGGCCAAACGAATTTGGAGAAAGCAAGCTGCCGGCGGAACCTGCGTTCGAAGGCGTGTCCCAGCCCAGACCTCGGCTGCTGCCTTCGGGAAAGTTCTGGCGGGCAGCGAACTTCTCCAGGGTGCTGCGCCGCACAATGCGTCGATGGTCGTAGTTCCCGCCGTTCAACAGCATCTGGCAAAAGATGGCGAGGTCGCCCGTGTTCCCGAAGAGTCCGGCGTGGGCTGAAACGCCACCCATCGCGAAGGCATTCTCGTCATGCACTTCGCCGAGCAGCAGCCGGCCGCGCCAGGGATCGATCTCAGTCGGAGCAATCATCTTCCTCCGCTGCGGCTTCGGATTGAAAAACGTGTGCGTCATCCCGAGTGGATGGAAGATGCGCGCTGTGGCAAGCTGATCGAGCGGCTCCGTCGCCAGTTTTTCAATGATGTTTCCCAACAGAATGAGGCCAAGGTCGCTGTACACTGCCTTGGTCCCTGGCGTCGATTCCAGTGGAACCTGAACGATCTTCTCAACGAACGCCGGCTTTCCCTTGAGATCCTTGTAAAGCGGCAGATGGGCAGGCAGACCCGAAGTGTGTGTCAGCAAGTGCCGAATCGTAATCTTGTCCCGGCCTTCTTCCACGAAGCCAGGGAAGTAGCGACTGACTGGATGCTCGAGTTTCAGCTGGCCACGCTCATAGAGTTGCATGGCCAGAGTGGTTGCCGTGACCACCTTGGTCAACGATGCGAGATCATAGATAGTCTCGTTGGTTACTGCGGGCGCCTTCGCTGAGTAGTCCAGCTTCCCGTAGCCCTTCTGGAAAACCAGGTTGCCGCGATGTCCGACGGCCACGGCCGCACCCGGAAACGCTCGCTTGCCAATCTGCTCTTCGATGAGCGGATCGAGAACCCCTTGAAGCCGGCCCTGCAGAGGAGCCGATTCGGACGAAGCGGGGCTGCGCAAAGTCATCACGCTTCGCTCCCGTTCCACACCGCTGTGAAGGGCGGCGACACCGGGCAGCGTCACAGGCAGTTTCCCTTTGACTGGAATCTCTCCAAACAGTGCCTTCACCGCAGCCGTCTGAGAAACGTCGGCGTTGCTGAACGTGCAAAGATAGGTTGGCACTGCCGGAAAACCCTGGATGATGTAGGGTGTCCCCAAAGCAATGGTTGTCACGGGTCGCTCGATCTGCGAGAGCTTTTCAACCCACCTGCCTAGCTTCTCCGGAAGCCCCACGGTTCCCGTGCCGGTCACAACGCGGGCAAAGATCGCGCAGACCACCAGCTCGGCCCGGTGCGCTTTCTCCAGGGCTGCCTCCAAGTCTTGTTCAGCGGAGGACATCGAGAGACGGTCGAAGCTCACCGAGTCCAGCCGCTGGCGTAGTTCGGTCTCGAAGACTCCAGTCTCTTCACCCTGATCCCGGCTTAGAAGCATCACAACGTGAACTGACCGCAAGCGCCGAATATCGAGTGGAACAATGCCAGACCGGTCTCGTACGAGTGTGACCGAAGCATCCGCCATCTGTTGCGCCTGCTCCTGCAACTTCGGATCGTTCACCACCTGGCTGATCCGTTGGAGATCCACCCGGCGCTTTCGGTGCAGACCGAGCCATGCCTTCGCTTGCAGGATCTTGCGGACCGAGCGGTCCAGACGCTCGCGGCTGATCTCACCGCTGCGGACTGCCTGCAGCAGGCTCTGAACCACTGCGTCCGCGTTCGGAGAATCGAGCAGGACGTCGACGCCTGCCTTGAAAGAGCGTAGAGCCGCGTCGCCCGCCCAATATCCCTCGGCCAGTCCTGCCATCGTCAGCGAATCCGTAACGATCAGCTTTGAGAAGCCCAGCTCTTTCTGTAGCAACCCGTCCAGAACCTTGTTGGAAAGAGTTGCCGGAACGCGCGAGTCGGGCTCGAGGGCTGGTACGGCCAAGTGTGCCGTCATGATGGACCAAACGCCGCTCTGAATGGCCTTCTTGAAGGGGATCAACTCCAGCGTATCGAGCCGCTGCCGATCCATGTTCATTACCGGCAGGGCCAGGTGTGAGTCGACCGCGGTATCGCCGTGCCCAGGAAAATGCTTGGCGGTTGCCATCACACCGGCTTCTTGCGCGCCACGGATGAAGGCTGCGCCCAGCTTCTCGACCAATTCCGGATCCTCCCCGTAAGATCGAATGTTGATGACTGGGTTCGCGGGGTTATTGTTAACATCCAGCACGGGAGCAAAAATCCAGTTCACTCCGAGTGCCCGTGATTCCAGCGCGGTCGCTTTCCCTTGCAGATAGGCCCAATGTTCGGATCCGGTGGCGCCAATGGCCATGTTCCAGGGAAAGGAGACGGTGTTCCGCAGGCGAAAGTTGGCACCGCGTTCAAAATCGGAGGCGACCAGCAAAGGCAGCTTGGAGGCTGTCTGAACTTTGTCAATCAACACCGCGGCTTCATAAACGTCCCCTCCAAACAGGATGAATCCGCCGACGTGATTTTCCCGAATCTGCCGCTCAATCTCCCGCATCTCTTCACTGTGGGAATGAAGATACTGTGCTCGAAAAGCCGGCATGACGAGCTGCCCCACCTTTTCTTCATTCGACAGTTTGTGCAGAGTCTGATCAACCCAGCTTTCTCGCTTGATTGTCTTTGAGGGGAAACGAGAAGGCGTTTGGGAACTCATCGGTTGGCCGGAAGGAGCGAAGAGCAAGAAGGTTGGCAGGAAGACACTGTAAACAACCCGGCGAACTGTGCGCGGGAGCATAGGGAGACCGAGTCCATTGACACTGCCGATCGAGATAGTCCTTCGACCTGACAAGAAATTCGGAGCGAAACGCCGGTGAATATACCACACGCCTTTCGAAGGCCGCCAAAAAACGAGCCAGGGAAAGTCGCAAGCAGGGTGTCGCATGGTCACCTAAAGTGTGATGGGAACGTCAAACCAGGGCGGATGCATGAATCAGCTCCAACCGACGCTCGTGGGGGCGCACACGCGGGTGCGCCATTGTGGCAGTTGGAGGCGAACCTTGATTCGGTGGGAGACGCAAGACGGGCGGACGCGTGGGTCCGCCCCTACATTGAGAAGCAGAGTTTTGCCTTGCCTCGAACGAGCCCGAAAAACTATAAGGAGAGCGCAGCTAATCCTGATTAAATCGATTTCCCAGTTGCCGGTCGAGAGGCCTCTTGTGCGCCTGCACTTACTTCGGCTCAAGGCCCCAGCGGCGATTCTTTACTCATGCAATTCAGGAGGTTTCCGTCATGCGTCAAACATTCAGAATCTGGACCCTCATTGCGCTATTGGTCGGGCTTTTCCCTTAAGCCCGCAGGCCCAATCCGAGTTTGGAAACATTACGGGTATCGTCCATTCAGACGTACTTGAGTGGCTTCCCGGTCGCGCTGCAGCGCAACAATCCGTTTGCTTCACTTCTGTTCAGTGGCTCGACGCGTCCCACAGTGACCAGTTATGACAACTGGCGTGCGCCTCTTAAGGGAGATCAGTTTGATCCCGCAGTGGATCGCTTTATGGTCGTTTCCGCCTTCCCAGCACAACCGACGGCTTTCGGAAACGTCACTCGCTACAACCCCAAAGTACGGGCGTTCCCTGTGTTCAACGAGAACGTGAGCCTTGCAAAGAGTTTCAATTTCACCGAGGACTTCCGGTTGGATTTCCGCTGGGAGATGTTCAATATGTTCAACCGCCACGTTTTCGCGGTTCCAAACACGAATTTGAACAACAATGCCTTCGGGCAAGTCAATTCCACCGTCGGCGACGCCCGCCAGATGCAGGTGGGATTGAAGTTGTACTGGTAGGCTGGCGTCGCTCTCGCTATCCGTCGTCATGAGCGCCTGACCGTCGGGACGCTCCTGACGACGAGATCCTTATGGTTGGAGCGTTGCATCCCATCACGGCCGCAAACCCGGACAGCAAATCTGCGTCATCCCGCTTTCGCGGGAATGACGCGGGAATGATTGGATCTCAAGGCGTGGGCTTCGATTTTTCAGCCGGCAGTTCCTCCACGTTCGTGATCTTCACGTCCGCTTCGAAACGCTTGTAGTTTTCGTACTTCACGACTTCCCGGATTCGTATTTTGTTGCCTGGGAAATCCAGAACGTCGTCGGCTTTCGTGTAAACAGGAAACCAGTACTTTCCGTCGATGTTATTGCGGTAGGTTTCAAATCGCGGGAAACGGGCATCCTTGTTCTTTTTCGTGACGACGTAAATGGTCTTTCCATCGGTTTTCACAATCTGCAGATCCTGATCATCCACCCAGATTTTTCCCTCAAAGTATCGCTCGTCTTTTTCCACTTTCTTAGGCGACACGTCAAAAACATAGCTGTCGATTTCGTCAATCTTCTCCTTCCCTAGATACGTTAGATTGTACTTGTCGACGTTGCTTGTCGTGAGAACGAATGGGAAGATCTGCTGAATATCCTGGAGGTCCTCTGGGGTCAGGATAACTCGTTGCAGCGAGCTGGGAGGAGAGCGGACAACTTTCTCAATTCGCCGGCCTTTGTTGTCAAACAAGATGTCTGAGACCATGAAGTACTCTTCGCCGGAGCGCCGGCCGTCCAGTTCGAGAACCTCAATGCGCACAGTCTGCCGGTAGATATAGTTCTCTCTCGCCTTCTGAAAATCCTGCTCTTTTTCTGCAAATTTGCGGATGATCTCTTCGACTGCGATGGGCGGATTCTCCTTCCGAACCGTCGCTTTCCCGTTCTCGTCGGCCCTCATTAGATAAGGAAGAGAAAGCAGAATCAGGAAAGCTGTTCGAAAGATTTTCGGGATCATTACCCCTCCAGTATAAATGACAACAATCAAGGGCTTAGAAGTGAAGCAGGCACATGGAGTTGCTCGCTTCCGAGAGTTCATTTGATGCAATGATCCCAGCACATACGGGGCTGGGTCAAAGGAAAAGATGGAGGGTAGGAACGGATTGAGGACTGAAGATAGAGGAAAATGATGGGAGCAATTGGATCGCGAATTGCAAATTATTGAGGATCGTAGAATATGGTGACGAAATTCTTCATTCCCCGAAAAACTCAATCGACCTCGGTTCCCCTCTCCCCAACGCGGGAGAGGATGAAGCCTTGAGAAGGATTCATGGGGTGAGGGGGCAAGCACACAGCTGATTGACTTTGCGGGGATCCAAACTCCTCATCCAGCGCTGGGTTTCGGGTGCTGATACACCCCATTGGAATCCCCCCTCACCCCCAACCCCTCTCTCGCGTTGGGGAGAGGGGAACCGAATCCAGCCTGCGACCACATCAAGCAATGCACACACAGCAGTTGTCACTGTAATCCGCAATGCTCAATAGGATCTGAGATTTCAGGTTACCGATGGCGTGTCGCACTTTTTGCAGAACTCAACAAGCCAAGGGTCAGAATCCTCCATCCTCGATCGTCGCTACGGCTTCTTGAAACCGGCCTGGAGAATGTCGATGTTACCGTTGGTGTTCGTTAGGTTGAGGTCACATTCACCATTGCCAATCCTGCCGGTCAGCGAGTCGTTGCTCAAGGACCCTGAAACCGTCAACGGTAGTTCGCTGTTGATCCTTCCAAACGAGGTTCTGGCTGTCACTGAGAAGCCTGTGCCTGTTGGGAGGTAAATTCGGATGGGGGCAAATGAGGTTTTCAAAATCAAGCCGGGACAGGACTGAGCGCCGGCTGGCTTGCCCTGCAAACCAGCCACTTCGACGGAACCGTTTTGATTGTAAACTTCAACAGCTCCCTGGACGCCGTCAATCCGAACCGGAGAGAATGAAGTACGCACTGAGATCCCGCCCGTGACGCCGGTGGCATTGACGTTGCCATTGGCGTTTTCAACGGTTAGCATGCCCGTCACCCTGTCGGCTCGGACCATTCCAAAGCTGTTCTTGATGTAGGTTTCACCCTCAGCATCGGAAACGGTCACTGCGCCATTCCCTGAAATGATCTTGGCGCCCTTGCCCGCTCCGCTGACCGTGACGGCCCCGAACGAGCCACGCACGTCCGCGATTCCCGTCACCCGGCTCAGCCTGATGGCGGCGTTGCTGCTGCTGACCGTGGCATTGCCGGAAATACCCGCAGCTTCGATCTCTCCAAACCGGTTTCTTAACACAGCATTGCCGCGAATGTCCTGTACAAGAATTTTGCCATTGGCATTTTCGACTTCAACGGCACCACCCACATCCTTCAATTCGACGGCACCAAAGCTATTCCGAATCACTGCCGTCTCGCCGACTTTGCTCCCGCTGATGCGGCCATTGGAGCCGGTGCAGGACAGCTTTTTGCCAATGTCGTAAAACGTAATCGAGCTGAATGAGCTGTTGAGTGTCGCAGCGCCGGCCACCCCACGGGCGTCCACAGAGCCATTGCTGGCATTCACGGCCAAATCACCGGAAACTTGATTCACGACGACAGGACCGAAGGAATTCATGACACTGGTTGGCCCTCCGGTGCCTGACAGCTCCACGGCACCGTTGTTATTCGCTATAGTCACTCCCCGGCTCACTTCGCTGACGGTTACTTTTCCAAACCGGTTCTTCAGCGTCACGGTTCCTTTCACCTGCTTTATGGTAACGAAGCTGTTGCTATTGGTGACAGCCACGTCGCCGGTATTGTCGATCGCTTCAATACCTCCAAACGAGTTCTCAAGTCGTTGGATTCCTTGCCCCACCCTGAAGCTGAGCAACCCGTGAGCATTTATGATGTCGCCGTTTGCCTTTAAACCCGTGACCCTGACATTGCCAAAGCTGTTCTTGATCGTTAGCGGTGAATCGGCAGGCATCAGCAGATCGTAGTTTACCGAGAAGGAGATATTCCGGCGGTTCGAAAAAAGACGGTTGCTCTCCTGGGGATACTGAGTACGAACCGAGACTCCCGAAGGGCTCTGGTCCACGAGAATTTGAATTTGTTCTCCAAACCGAGCGGCTTCCTGTTTGTCAGAAGCCGACACGCGGATGCTGGCTTGCAGCTTGAGTTCCCGCTCGCCATGCGTCCGGACGGTGACATTCCCATGCCGATGATCTAAACGAACGGCCTGGCCCGGTGGCAACGTTAGACTCTTCTGGAAATCACGCGTGAAGTTTTCTCGATCCGGCCTGTTGGTCGCCAGAGCCGGGGCGGTCGCCAGAGCTGCACCAAGGATCATGCATGTGATGCGATGTCTGTGAGCGCCCTTGACTGACGGGGTTTCTCGCTGCGTGAGAGGTGCCTCGACTTCGCGCAGGAGCGTTCTGAAGAGACTAGTTCTCATGAGCTCCATCCTTGAGTACTTCTTCCAGCGTATGCTGCTTCTCTTGGTAGATGAGCAGAAGTTCTTGTCTGAGGTGGGCGTTGAAGCGATTCCGCTCTACTTGATTGCGTAACTCTCCGATAGCCGAATCGATCAACAACAACTTTTCGCGATAGCTTGCAAGGATCGCTGATTCGGGGTGCTGCACCTTTGGCGCGGCCAGCTGCGAGAGTTTGTCAATCGACTTCAAATACGCCGCCTCGTTACGTTCAATTTCGTTGAGAGCACGTTCAGTCAGCAAGCGGTGGTTTCCATCCACCCATGCCGGCCGCGACGGCCGCAATATCATCCACCCACCAAGGCCGAACAGAACTAGGATGACCGCTGCGGCTGCCGCCTGCCACTGCAGGCTCAAGGGCCGAAACACGCCGCCACGCCACCAACTCGACCGCGCCGCTTTCTCGGATTCAGCTTCCAGGGATCGCCTGATGCGCGGCCAGAGTTCAGGGCTGTCCCATTGCTCGCGTAACCCTGGCGCTGCTTGAGCGATGTTTTGCCAAGCCTGCCATTCCTTGGCGCAGGCGCGACAATCACGGAGGTGTGCAGCGACCGAATCTGGGAGTTCGGTGATGCCTTCGCCCAAAAACTTTTTAAATTTCCTACAATCCACACTCATTGTTGATTCCTTGCTGCGTCTCGCGATCTGGCGAGCAGTCTGCGCAGCTCCCGTTTGGCTTGAAATAGTGCGACTTTGGACGCTGCCTCTGAAATGTTCAGCATATCGGCAACTTCAGAGTGCCTGAAGCCTTCCACCTCGAACAATAGGAAGACGTTTCGTGGCCGTTCGTCGAGGCGGCCAACGATCTTCTCCAAGGTGAGACGCAAAGGGTGATTCGCTGTGAGCCCGGCGGGATGTGCTAGCTCTTCCGAACTGCCAGTCGCCTCCGGCAGCTCCTGCCTTCGCTGTTTGCGCTTCAGATCGAGGCAGGTATTGACGAGAATCCGGTAGATCCAGGTAGACAGCGAAGAATGGCCCTGAAAGCTCCGGATGTTTCGATACACCTTCAGGAATGACTCCTGAACCGCATCCTCTGCGTCGGAGGTGTTTCCCATCAGGTTGCACGCAATACTCTTCATACGTCCGCCGTGCTGCTGGTACAGCCGTTCGAATGCCGGCAGACTGCCGCCAATGCAGGCTTCAATGTGTTGCCAATCTTCGTCCGCAATCGCTGCCGGTTTGGGGGGAAGGCTCAAGCCTGTCTCCTGTGCAACCGCTTGAAGGATCAATGCATTTTCCCAAGGGAGGTCCATTCTCCAAACCCAGATTGCTTACTGTCAACGTCCCTTAGACGAAAGGAAAACGATAAACGTTATTGAATGTTCCTCAGACTTGACAGTCTTGCGCTTCGGAGGGGAATAGAGGACAAGGGCCAACGAATGCACCGATGCTTGGCACAGGGATTTGACCGGGCTGGGCAGCGAGCTTCTCGACCAGAAATCGGATGCCTATGCATGACAAGTATCCAAAGACTCTTGACTCGTGAATGGAGGTGTACTACTGTACTAGTTCACCATGCTTTACAAGCCCAATCCATCTTCGTCGGTCCCAATATACGTCCAACTTATGGAGCAAGTTAAGCATGCAATCGAAACCGGTGCCGTGAGACCTGGGGAGCAATTGCCTGCGATTAGAAGGCTCGCAGAGGCGCTGGTTATCAACCCAAATACGATTTCCAAAGCCTATCGAGAGCTGGAGCACGAGGGTTTGATTGAGCTGCGCCAAGGATCGGGAGCCTTTGTCGTAGAACGTGCCGAAGTGAAGGTTCGTTCGGAGCGCCTTCAAGATGCACAACAGACGGTGAAGGCTGCTGTCAAGAGACTTGTCAAAAACGGCTTCAAAGAAGACCAAATACGACGCCTGTTTGAGGCGGAGTTGGACAAACTTAGAGAGGACGTGCCGATGTTCCAACAGACGAGGGAATGATGTCAGACCATGTGATAGAAACAACCTACCTCAGGAAGAGTTATGGCGGCGAAGACGTTGTTAGCGGCCTTTGCCTCTCGGTTTCCCATGGATCTGTCTATGGTTTTCTTGGCAGAAATGGAGCCGGAAAGACGACATCAATAAAAATGCTACTCGGCATCGTTCACCCCACTAGCGGGGAAGGAATGGTGTTTGGAAAGAGGATCGACAACCGAAACGAAAGCGTAGAAATTCGCAAACGCACAGCGTTCGTACCCGAAGACAAGAGGCTATATGACTACATGACTGTAGCGCAGATAATCCGCTTTACACGGTCTTTTTACCCCGCATGGCGCTCCGATCTAGAGAAGACGTATCTGCGTCGATTTGAGTTAGACCTCAGCAAGAAGGTTAAGATCCTATCTAAAGGAATGCGAACGAAACTAGCCCTGCTTTTGAGTCTGTGTCGAGGTGCGGACCTCCTCATTCTCGATGAGCCTACTGAAGGGCTTGATCCCGCAATTAGTGCCCGTTGAGAAATAACCTACGGTGAAATATTTTTTCATGGGGAGGGTTTTCTGGGTGAAATCATATAGTTCCACTCTCCATGAAAGTCGGCCGGTTGAATCTGAAGTTGT